>Ga0315271_10001061_pt1 | contig 16337 bp, 13 predicted proteins | sample C3_top_MG_FD_204664 | JGI IMG/M metagenome (GOLD analysis project Ga0315271, IMG submission 204664) | Sediment microbial communities from Yellowstone Lake, YNP, Wyoming, USA - C3_top | ecosystem: Environmental > Aquatic > Freshwater > Lake > Sediment | place: USA: Wyoming | collected 2017-08-01 | reverse complement strand
CAGGTGACGTTCGACCCGGACGTGATTGCCTATCGCGACCTGCTGGACATTTTTTTTACCCTGCACGATCCCACCCAACTCAATCGCCAGGGCAACGACGTCGGCACCCAGTATCGCTCGGCCATTTTCTGCCATACGCCGGAACAGAAGGCCGAAGCGACCGCAGTGATCGCCGGACTCACGGTCGCCCAGGCATTCGCCGCACCGATCGTCACGGCGGTCGTCGAGGCGGAGACGTTCTATCCCGCCGAGAATTATCATCAGGGCTATTTCGAGCAGAATCCCGCCCAGCCCTACTGCCAGTTTGTGGTGGCGCCGAAGATAGCGAAAGCCCTGGCGAAGTTTCACGATAAACTCCGCAAGTAGGTCTGCCGGACCGACTGTATACAGGGCACTTGATATGAAGCATCCGCGTTACCTCACACCACTGGCCATCGTTCTGGCGCTGCTATCGCCGGCGGCGCACGCCTCCTTCCTCCACGGCGAGACACTGGATTCGGTGGCCAAATGGCTGGCGCTGTTCATCATCTTCGCCATGCCGATAGGCGCTATCTATTTATTCTGGATGATCCATATCCTGCCCGAGAAAGTCGCCGAGAAAAATCATCATCCGCAAAAAGCAGCAATCAAGGCGTTGTGCCTGCTCTCGCTGCTGTTCGGCGGCCTGCTGTGGCCGTTTGCCTGGCTGTGGGCTTACACCAAGCCGGTGACCTACAAGCTGGCCTACGGCACAGAAAAACATACCGACTACTATCTGGAAGCAGGCGAAAAAGCGATGAAGAAGGAGATGACGCAGGCGGAAATCCGCACCCTGCGCCAGGAACTCGATCAACTGGCCGAGAAGGGTCATCTCACTTCGGAACTCCAGCAGGTGCGCGATCAACTGGCTGCGGCGGAAGCCGCTGGTGCCGCCCCCGCCGCTGAGGGAGCCCGCTGATGGAAGCGATCCTGCTTGGAATTTATGCCTTTTTCGTCTGGCTGATTTTCATCAAGTTCAAGTGGTTGCCCTGGAACACCCAGTCCCAGGTGATCGTGGTCATCATTCCCATCGTGGGCATGGCGGCGCTGATCCTGACGCTGAACATTGTCGCCCCGTCATCGGCCGACGTGCGGGTCATCAAATATGTGGTGCAGGTGGTGCCCCAGGTACGGGGCCGGGTGATCGAAGTGCCGGTGACCGGCAACGATTATGTGAAAAAAGGGGCGGTGCTGTTCAGGATCGACCCCACCCCCTACCGCAACACCGTCAAGCAACTCGAAGGCAAGCTTGCCGCCAATCAGGCCGCAATGAACGAAGCGCTGGCCGGCCTGAGCCAGGCCGGAGCCAGCGTGGGCGAGATGCGTGAAGCGGTGAATGCTGCCGGTGGCCAGGCTGGCGCCATTCGCGCCAACCTGGATCTCGCTCGCAAACGGGTGGCCGAGTATCGCGAACTGGTGACCACCGGCGCCGGCGATCGCTTCGGTCTGGAGAAGTGGGAAGCCAATGTGCGCGAACTGGACGGACAACTGGTTGCAGCGATAGCTTCGGAATCGCAGGCAAAACTGAAACTGTCGGCACGCTCAGGCGGCGATCAGGCGGCGGTGGCAACGGCCAAGGCCCAGGTGGCGACGGCCAAAGCCCAGGCAACGGCCACTCAGGCCGACCTCGACAATGCCCGCTGGGAATTGTCGCAAACCGTGACAGTGGCGCCGGCCAATGGCTGGGTGATGAACCTCCAGTTGCGCCCCGGCTCATTTGTTGTGGGCGTACCGCTGGCACCCGCCATGACCTTTGTCGAAGACAACTACCAGGTCATCGCGCTCTATCACCAGAACGAACTGCACCAGGTGCAGGCGGGCGATGCGGCCGAGCTGGCGCTTAACACCTTGCCCGGCCAGATCATCAAGGCCAGGGTCAATTCCATCGTCTGGGGACAGGGACAAGGGCAGTTGCCGGTTTCCGGCGTGCTGCCGCAGACCGGCGCCGCACCGCAATTTCCCAATCGCTTCGCGGTCAAGCTGGACATCGAGCCCAGGGATAAAAGCATCTTCCTGGCTGCCGGTGCGGCAGGTGACGCCGCCATCTATAGCCAGCATCTCAAGGCGATTCACATCCTGCGCATGGTGATCCTGCGCGTGGGTTCCTACACCAACTACATCATTCCCAAGTTGCACTGATGCGCGCACCTTCGACGCTTTTCATGCGAACCACGCTGGCGCTGACTGTGGGTCTGATCGGCGGTTGTACGCTGCTCACGCCGCCCGCATCTGAAGCGCTGCGTAAGGACGCGCTGCCCAATGTGCGTGTGCCGCAGCAATGGAAACAACCGGCCGAGCCTGGCCCGGTGGTGGACAGCGGATTCGGCAGCTTGGGCGATCCCGCGCTGGCCGCACTGGTGCAGGAAGCGCTGACCTATAACGCCGATCTGCGCGCAGGCGCGGCGCGGGTCGAGCAGGCGCAGGGCTATGTCACCGTCGCCGGCGCCAAACTACAACCCGGCGTGGCCGCCCTGGCCAAAGGCGGCGGCAAATGGGGCGGCGATTACAGCGGCATGTCGAGCGCGCTGATCGGCGCGACCTGGGAAATCGATGTCTGGGGTCGCCAGCGCTACGGCGCGCGCGCTGCATCCGACAGCTATGCTTCCGCCCAACTGGATTACCTCTACGCCCAGCAATCGCTGGCGGCCTGGGTGGTGCGCAGTTGGCTGCTGGCGGTGCAGAGCGCGCAGCAGGAAACACTGCTGCGCGAGGTGGTGTTGTCCGCCGACAAGCTGGTGGGGCTGACCAAACAACGCCTCAAGTCCGGCATCGGCAACGAACAGGAGGTTGCGCAGGCGCAGGCCAGCCTCGGCGAATATCAAGACCGCCTGCGCCAGATTCAGTTCGCCCATAACCAGGCGCTGCGCGCACTGGAAGTGCTGCTGGGGCGTTACCCCGGCGCGGACGTTCAAACCGCGTCGCGCCTGCCCGCCCTGCCCGCGCCGATCCCGGCCGGTCTGCCATCCGAACTGCTGGAGCGGCGACCCGATGTGGCCGCTGCCGAGCGGCGCGTCGCTGCTGCTTTCAACAACACCGAGGTCGCGCGCACTGCGCACCTGCCCACCATCAGCCTGACCGCCACCCTGGGCACGCTTTCCAGCGACATCATCGTGCTGAAGAATCATTCCAACCCCACTTCAGGATTGGGCGGCAGCCTGCTGTGGCCGCTGTTCACCGGCGGCGCGCTCGATGCGCAGGTGGACATCCGCACCGCCGAACAAAAGCAGGCGGTGGCGGACTATGCCGCAGTCGGCCTGCGCGCGTTTGACGAAGTGGAAGGCGCGCTGTCGAGCGAAACCGCCCTGCGCGAACGGCAGGCGATACTGGATCAGGTGGCGGCCGACAACCGGCGCTCGCTGGAACTGGCCACCGTGCAATACAAGATCGGCAGCAGCGACTTGCGCAGCGTGCTGCAGGAGCAGTTGCGGCTTTACAGCACCTTGATGAGTCTGGTGCAGGTAGAGGGTGAACGCCTGGCTCAGCGCGTCAACCTGCATCTCGCGCTGGGCGGCGGATTCGGGACAACGCTTAGCAGCACAGCGGACAACCGCTAGCTTCCTCACTCGCAACCGACCACAAGGATAGTCATGGAACTCCGCACGAAAAATGTACTCGTGGCGCTACTCGTTCTCGGCTGCGCCATTGCGCAGGCAGCCCACGCCCAGATGCCGCTCCCGGGCGGGGTGATGATCGAGAATGTCCGCATCTTCAACGGCGTCTCCGGCCAGTTGTCGGCGCCGTCGAATGTGCTGGTGGCGGGCAATGTCATCAGGACGATTTCCAGCGCGCCTATTGCCTCCCCGCCTGCAACATCGGTGACGCGGATTCAGGGTGGCGGCCGCACCCTGATGCCCGGCCTGATCGACGCCCACACCCACATCATGTTCGCAACCGTGCCGCAGATGGTGGTGCTGACCGGCGACATCGGCTTCGTCAACGTCGCCGCAGTCAAGGCCGCCGACGACATGCTGATGCGCGGCTTTACCAGCGTCCGCGACCTGGGCGGGCCGGTGTTCGGCTTGAAGCGCGGCATCGACACGGGGCTGGTGGCCGGGCCGCGCATCTGGCCGGCCGGCGCGTTTATCTCGCAGACCGGCGGCCATGGCGACTTCCGTCTGCCGAATGAACTGCCAGCGCCGCCGGGCAACTTCTCTTTCAGCGAGCGCGTCGGCGCGGCGGCGATTGCCGACAATGCCGATGCCGTGCGGCAACGTGCGCGCGAGCAACTGGCGCTGGGCGCGTCGCAGCTCAAGCTGATGGCCGGTGGCGGGGTGGCGTCCAGCTACGACCCGCTCGACGTGACGCAATACACCGTCGCTGAAATCCGCGCCGCCGTCGAAGCGGCCGAGAACTGGGGAACCTACGTCACCGTCCACGCCTACACGCCGCGCGCCGTGCGGCAGGCGATCGAAGCCGGAGTCAAGTGCATCGACCATGGCCAGTTGCTTGACGAGGCGACCGCGCAACTGATGGCCGACAAAGGCGTGTGGTGGAGCTTGCAGCCCTTCACCGACGACCAGCCTTCGGCGTTTGCGGAAGGCTCGCCGAACCGGACGAAGCAGCTCGAAATGTTCGGCGGCACCGACACCGCTTATGCGCTGGCCAAAAAATTCAAGATCAAGACGGCGTGGGGAACCGACACCCTGTTCAACGCCGAGAATGCAGCGAAACAGGGGGCGCAGCTCGCCAAGATGGTGCGCTGGTACACGCCCGCCGAGGTGCTCAGGATGGCCACCTCAAGCAACGCGCAATTGCTCGCCCTGTCCGGCCTGCGCAGCCCCTATCCCGGCAAGCTCGGGGTGGTGGAAGAAGGCGCGCTGGCCGACCTGCTGCTGGTGGACGGCGATCCGATTGCCAACCTCAAGCTGATCGAAGACCCGGCGAAGAACTTCGTGCTCATCATGAAGGACGGCAAGATTTACAAGAACACGCTGAAATAAACGCAAAGAAAGCGCATCCATAAACCCGTCCAAGCCTCGTCGAAGTTTCGCGCTGCTGTTCGTCGAAGCCCCCAAACTCATGGGGTCGGAAGACTTCCATCACCTCGTCATCGAAAATGAAAAGCACCGATATCTCTCTGTACGTGGGATCGGCCAAGCCCGAGCATTTCAGGAAGGCTCAGGCCGAGGGCAAGCAGGTGCCGTACTCCAACCACAACCCCGACTGCCAGGTGGACCTCGACGCGATCCCGCTCGGCGCGAAGATCGGCACGCTGACGGTGCTGGAATTCATGGCGCAAGGTGCGGGCAACACGCCGTGAGCCTGATGGCGGTTCCCGCCAGCGCGCACGCGGCTATTTTTTCGAATGAATTTTGATCAAAGGTGATTGATATGCAGAACACTCAAACCTGGTTACAGCTTCTCACAGCAGCGACGCTGCTTGTTTTCTCGGGTCTGTCCTCGGCGCAGTCGAGCGTCAGCCGACGCGGCGTTCAGCATCGCCGAACGCCGGGTACGCCTGCTTTGCGGGAATTAAACGCGCAAGAAAAACTACCCTGATACCCTTCATCCAGCCATGTCCCTCATATTTTTGTTCCTTCCCCTGGCGGCGCTTGCCACGCTCGGCGCTGCTCTGTTCGTTGCGGGCAGTTTTGCGTTCAATCTGATTAGCGGCGTGGCGCTGATCGGCGCGGTCATCGCGTCGGTGCATCATGCGGAAGTCATCGCCCATCGCATCGGCGAGCCCTTCGGCACGCTGGTGCTGGCGCTGTCCGTCACCATCATCGAGGTGGCGCTGATTGTCTCGATGATGATGCTGGCCGATGGCGCCGAAAAAGCCACGCTGGCGCGCGACACCATCTACGCCACCATCATGATTATCGCCAACGGCGTGATCGGCGTGTGCCTGCTGGTGGGCGGCATCATTCACCGCGAGCAGTCGCATCAGGTTGAGGGCGCCCGCCCCTCGCTGTCCGTTCTGGTGACTCTCGCCACCCTGACGCTGGTGCTGCCCAGCTTCACCACCAGCGCATTGGGCCGCAGCTATACCACCGCGCAGCTTGCCTTTGACGCGGTCGCCTCGCTGGTACTGTGGGGGGTGTTCATCTTCGGGCAGACCGTCCGCCACCGCGATTATTTTCTTCCCCCCGGCCATCAAGCGGATGAAGCGACGCACGCAACCCCGCCTGGCGCGCGCGAAGCCGGAATCAGCTTCGCCCTGCTGCTGGTTGCGCTGGTTTCCGTGGTGGGTTTGGCCAAGGTGCTCTCGCCCAGCATCGAAGCGGCTGTGGCCTCGGCGGGCGCGCCGCAGGTCGTGATCGGCATCGCCATCGCCCTGCTGGTGCTGGCGCCGGAAACGCTGGCTGCGCTGCGCGCCGCCATGGCCAACCGCCTGCAAACCAGCATGAATCTGGCGCTGGGGTCGGCGCTGGCCAGCATCGGCCTCACCATTCCCGTCGTGGCGCTGGTTTCGGTGTGGATGGGTCTGCCGCTGGTGCTGGGACTGGAAGGTAAAGACCTCGTCCTGCTGGTACTGACCTTCGTCGTCAGCGCCATCACCCTCGGTTCCACACGTACCACCATGATGCAAGGCGCCGTACACCTGGTGATTTTCGCTGCGTTTTTGTTTCTGGCGCTGGTGCCATGAGGGGCGATCTTGTGAGTTGCTTAAAGCAAGAATTCGATTTGGGTCTAATCGCCGCAGAGCAGGAAATAGCAAAGTCAAAGAAGCCCCGTGTCCAAATGCCGCCCACCCCCCACAGGAGATACTTATGCGCATTAAAAACGCTTGCCGCGGCCCCCTGGCCGCTTTCATCGCAACGGCCCTTCTGTCTGCCAGCCTGGCGGCGGAGGCCTGCACCCGGGCGCTTTACGTTGCCAAGGATGGCACGGTCATCGTCGGCCGTTCCATGGACTGGGGCGAAGACATGGCGTCCAACATGTGGGTGCTGCCACGGGGCATGAAGCGCGATGGAAGAGGCGGCGCGAATACGATCTCGTGGGAATCGAAGTACGGCAGCCTGATCGTATCCGCCTACGACATCGGCACTGCTGAAGGGATGAACGAGAAAGGACTGGTGGTCAACGAGCTCGCCTTGGTCGAATCGGATTACGGCAAGCCGGCGGAAGGCGCCAAGGTGATCTCGCTGAGCACTTGGCCGCAGTACGTGCTGGACAACTTCGCCACCGTCGCCGATGCCGTAGCCGACCTCCGGAAAGAGAACTTTCGCGTGCAGACCGTGGTGCTGGGCACGGGCCGGGCCGCCAACATGCACTTGGTGATATCGGATCCGACCGGCGATTCAGCGGTGTTCGAGTACGTCGATGGCAAGCTGGTCATCCATCACAGCAAAGAATACAGAGTCGTGACCAACTCACCCACCTACGACAAGCAACTGGCGATCATGGAGTACTGGAAGGACGCCGGCGGCATTTCGAAATCCCTGCCGGGCACCTCGCGCGCGGCCGACCGCTTCGTACGCGCCTCCTTCCTGTTAGACGTACTCCCTGGCGTGGTGTCGCCGACGTACATCAACGGTACGCCGGAGAAGAGCTTCAAGTTCCAGGCTCCGATGGCCGTGCTGTCGTTGATGCGCAGCGTCGGCACCCCGTTGGGCTTTGCCAACGAGGAGCAGCCCTGGGTCTCGTCAACCATCTGGCGAACCGTGAGCGACAGCACCAACCGTGTGGTGATCTTCGACTCGGCCCTGACGCCGGCGACATTCTGGGTGAAGCTCGATGATCTGGATCTGAGACCGGGCGCCCCGGTGAAAAAGCTGCAACTGGCAGGTGGCAAAACCTATAGCGGAAATGCCTTGGGCGAGTTCGTGGATGCCAAACTTTTCACTTTCCAGGACCTGAACGACGTCGCTCCGGCGAAGTGATGCCAGCAACCAAGCTGAGGGTGATCTTGACACGCCTGAATGCCTCTGCCGCGCCTTCTGATTTGGATGCACCCGGCTGGAGGTTGCACCCGCTTACCGGAAACCTGGCTGGACATTGGGCGGTGCGGGCATCGGAAAACTGGCGACTGACTTGTACCTTTGAAGGTCAAGATGCCGTATTGGCGGACCACCAGGATTATCACCAGAAGATTTTCATGGGAGCCGCTTGCAAAACTTCCCGCCCGCATCAAATCGCACTTTTCCTGACGGCCTTGAAACGATCCTACTTCCTGCTCTGCTTCGGGTTGACTTCTGCGAGCAGTTCCGGATGTTTGTCCAGCAGTTTGAGTAATACCACGGTGGATTTGTGCGGCTGAGTTTTGCCACGCTCGTATTCAGAAAAAGCGCTGACACCGCCGCCAAACAGTTCCGCCGCACGCCGTTGGGTTAGCCCTAGTTTTTTGCGAGTACCGCGAATCGCTGCCGTGCGCAGTTCGCGGCAACGCAGGACGACGGCATCCGCCGCAGCCGAATATCGTGCCATGCTTTTTGCATCCAGCTCGGCCTCGCCGCAGTGCGGACAGAACCAGCCAGACAGATTGGCTACAGACGCGTTTTCGTCTTCGCAGCTCACCGTCAGCGTTTGCCCTGTACGGTGCGCCATCGCCGGCTCGCCGCAGCTCATGCAGGTTTTTTTACGCATTGCTTATTTCTCCTTGAACTGAATCACCACCGCACCATCTTGCAAGGTGAGCTTGATGTAGGCGGTTTTACCATTCGGGCAGGGAGCGTGATACACATCCTGCCAACAGCGGACATCGCGCTCGGTTGTCATGCTTTTGTAAAACAGCGAACGATCAAGGTTCGACAACACAAGCAACGCCTCGCTACCCAGCAAGCCCATCTCAGCGACATTTTTGCGAGCGGTTGCTGTTAGGGCGTTGATTCCGCATTGCGCCACGACTGCCTGAATCGCAGACAGGGGGTAATGCGGGCTACGTTTTTCCATAGCCGTATAGTAGTGGATTCCACAACAATAACTCAAGCAGGATTCGGTCGGAACGCGTGCCGTCTGAACGAGCGCCATTTCCAGTTGCAGGGCAATAACCGAAGGGCATTGCGCCGTATGGATACCAACAATGCGGCGCAATGCGCGGAGTTATGCCCTTCAGGGTGCTTATTGCAGCCTACGGTGGGGATGTTTTTGGATTTAACCGGAATTCATCCCGCTGCCCGACCCAGCCGCCGCCCATCGCCTTGTAGACGTTCACCAGTTGGGTATAGCGATCGGCCTGCGAGCGCACCGCAGCGAGTTCGGCGGCAAACAGTTCGTTTTCCGCGTACAGCACTTCCAGATAACCCGCGTAGCCATTGTCGAATTTCAGTCGCGACAGCCGTGCGTACTCGCGTAGCGACGCCACGCGTTTTGCCTGCGCTGCGGATTCCTCGCGCTTTTTCAGCGCGCCTACCAGCGCGTCGTTGGTTTCGCGGAAGGCGTTGAGGATGGTCTGCTGGTAATTCGCCAGCGCTTCGCGCTGAAAGGCCTCCGCCGTCTGCACCTGGCCTTCGATTGCGCCGAAGGTGAAAATCGGGCCGGTCAGGCCGGCGGCGACCGACCATGCAGTCGCCGGGCCGCTGAGAAAATCGCCGAACGCGGTGCTGACCGAGCCGAGCGCGCCGGTCAGCGACAGGCTGGGGTAATAAAGCGATTGCGCGACACCGATGTTGGCGTTGGCGGCAACGAGGTTTTGCTCGGCCTGCATGATGTCGGGGCGGCGTTCGAGCAGCGTCGACGGCAGGCCGCCCGGAATGTCCGGTGCGATGAGCTGGTCGATGGTCTTGCCGCGCGGGATCGGGCCGGGGTTGCGGCCGAGCAGCAGCGAGATAAGGTTTTCCTGCGCGGCAATCTGCTGCTCGATTGCGGGAATCGCGGCGAGCGCCTGCTGGTACTGCGAATCCACCTGCGACACTTCAACTTGCGACACCACGCCACCCTTGAAACGGAGGTCAAAAATCCGCTGCGTGCCGGCGTAGTTTTCAGCGGTGGCGCGCGAGATGTCGAGCTGGCGGTCGAGCGCGCGCAGGCCGATGTAACTCGATGCGACGCTGGTGACTACCGACAGGATGACGCCGCGGCGACCCTGTTCGCTGGCATAGACCTGCGCCTGCGCGGCTTCGCTCTGACGGCGCACACGACCGAACAGGTCGATCTGCCAGTCGGCGCCGAGCGCGCCCTGATACAGGCTGTAATACGGATCGGCGCCGGGCGCGAGCGGCGGCTGGCCGACCCGGCTGGCGCGGCTGCGGCTGGCATCCAAGCTGTAGCCGAGCTGCGGATAGAACTGCGCGCGGGTGGTGTCGAGCTGCCCCATGAACTGCTCGATACGCGCGGTGGCAATCGCCACGTCGAGGTTCTCGCGCAGCGCCGTGTTGATCAACTGATTCAGCGCCGGATCGCCGAACTGTTCCCACCATGGAGTGTTGGCCACCTCGGCGGCCTGCGGGTAGTCGATGCGCCAGGCCGCAGGGGCGGTGACGCTTGGCCGCACATAATCCGGCCCGACCGTGCAGGCAGACAGCAGGGCGGCGCTGGCAGAAATGGCGGCGGTCAGGATCAGTCTGCGCATCTCAGCGGCCCTCCTGCTTGCCTGCGAAGCGGGCGGAGAGGCTTTCGAGCAGCCAGAAGAAGAATGGCGCGAAAAAGATCGCCACCAACGTCGACGCCAGGATGCCGCCGATGACGCCGGTGCCGATGGCGCGCAGGCTGTTCGCCCCCGGGCCGGTGGCGGTGGCCAGCGGCACGCAACCCAGACCGAAGGCCAGCGAGGTCATGACGATGGCGCGTAGCCGTGCGCGCGCAGCGGAGATCGCCGCCTCGCGGATCGCCATGCCCGCATGCACATGCTCGATCGCGACTTCGCAAATCAGGATCGCGTTTTTCGCCGACAAGCCCACCAGCGTGACCAGCCCGACCTGGAAATAGACGTCGTTTTCCAGCCCCACGATCCAGGTCAGCAGCAGCGCGCCGAGGATCGCCACCGGCACGGTCAGCAACACGGCCAGCGGCAAAGTCCACTTTTCGAACTGCGCCGCCAGCAGCAGGAAGACCACGATCAGGCCGGCCACGAAGGCAATCGACGAGGTGCTGCCGGAGGATTTTTCCTGCAAGGCCTGACCCGCCCAGGCGTAGGAAAAGCCGCCAGGCAAGGCTTCGTTCGCGACCGCCTCCATCGCCGCCAGCGCCTGACCCGAGCTGTAGCCCGCGGCCGGATTGCCGGTGATCTTCACCGCCGGAAAACCGTTGAAGCGCTCCATCAATTTTGGCGCCGCCACATAGCGCACGCTGATCAGCGCCGACAGCGGCACCATGCTGCCGCTCTTCGAGCGGACATAGACCTTGTTGAAGTCGTCCGGGTTGATGCGGTATTCCGCGTCAGCCTGCAACACCACCCACCACACGCGGCTGAACTGGCTGAACTGCCCGGCGATCGACGAGCCGAAAAAGCTTTGCATGGTCTGGAACGCATCCTGCACCGATATCCCGAGCACTTCGGTCTTGTTGCGGTCGAGATCGACGAATAATTGTTGCGTCGCGCCACGGAAGGTGGTGTTGACGCCTGCGAGTTCGGGGCGCTGCTTCGCCGCGGCGATGAAGGCCTGCACCGCCTGGCTGGTGGCCAGGGTGTCGCCCGCGCCACGGTTCTGGATATAGAACTCGAAGCCGCCAGTGGTGCCGAGGCCGGGAATCGACGGCGGGTTGATGCCGAGGACGAAGCCCTGTTTCAGCCTGGCGAATTGCTGGTTGAGCCGCGGCAGCACGCTGAAGGTGAGTTGCGACGCATCGGTACGCTGATCGAACGGCTTCATCGAGGCGAACAGGATGGCCGCATTGTTGCGGAAGGTGCCGTCAACCAGGCTGTAGCCGTTCACCAGCGCCACGTCCTGCACCGCCGGTTCGGTGGCGATGATTTTCGAGACCTGATCGGAGAGCCCGCCGACATAGCCCTGGCTCGCCGTGTCGGGCGCTTCCACCACCACGAAGAAATAGCCCTGGTCCTCGTCCGGAACGAAGCTGCCGGGCAACACGCGGAACATCAGCAGGATGGCGGCAATCATCGCGCCGAACAGAACCAGCGCCACCGGCCAGCGCTGGATCAGGCGGGCGACACCGCCGACGTAGCTGTGGGTAAGGCGCTCGAAGGCATTTTCGAACCAGCGGAAGAAGCTTTTTTTCTCACCGTGATGCGCCTTGATGATGAGGGCGGCGAGCGCGGGCGACAGCGTCAGCGCCATGATTCCCGAGATCACCACCGAGATCGCGATGGTGATCGCGAACTGTTGATAGAGCGTGCCGGTGACGCCGCTGAGGAAGGCGACCGGCATGAACACCGCCACCAGCACCAGCACGATCGAGATCAGCGCCCCGGCGATTTCGCTCATCGCCCGCTTGGCGGCCTCCAGCGCGCCGAGGCCGTGCTTGGTCATGTTGGTCTCGACGTTTTCGACCACTACGATCGCGTCGTCGACCACCAGGCCGATAGCGAGGATGAGGCCGAACATCGTCAGCATGTTGATCGAGAAGCCGAGCAGGTGCATGCCGATGAAAGTGCCGATGATCGACACCGGCACCGCGAGGATCGGGATGATCGTCGCGCGCAGCGACTGCAGGAAGACGAATACCACCAGCACCACCAGGATCACCGCCTCGAAGAAGGTGTGTACCACCTTGTCGATCGAGTTCAGCGTGAACAGACTGGTATCGAGACTGATCTTGTAGTCGAGGCCGGTCGGGAACTGCTTCTTCAGTTCTTCCAGGCGGGCGCGCACCGCGGCTGCGGTTTCCACCGCGTTGGCGCCGGGCTGCTGGAAAATGCCGATGGTGGTCGCGGTCCGGCCGTTCATCTTGCTGGCAATCGAGTAGTCGCGCTTGGCGAGCTCGACCCGGCCGATGTCGCGCACGCGCACGATCGCCGTGCCTTGTTTCGCCGTGCGCACGATGATGTTTTCGAACTCTTCCGGCTGGGTCAGCAGGCCCTGCGCGGTGACGACGAAAGTCTGCTGCACGCCCAGCGGCGTCGGCTGCGCGCCGATCTGGCCGATGCCGAAGGTCTGGTTCTGGCTCTGGATCGCGTTCGAGACTTCCTGCACCGAGATGCCGAGCTGCGCCATGCGGTCGGGACGCAGCCACACGCGCATCGCGATATCGGGCAAGCCGAACACCGACGCACGGTTGGCGCCGGGCACGCGCTTCAGCTCGTCGAGCACGTAGAGATTGGTGTAGTTGTCGATATAGGTGGCGTCGTAGCGGTCGTCGGGCGAGAAGACCGACAGCACCATCATCAGGCTCGACGACTTCTTGTCGACCGTCACGCCCTGCTGCGCCACCACTTGCGGCAGCATCGGCAGCGCCTGGCTGACGCGGTTCTGCACGTTGACCTGATTGATGTCGGGATCGCTGCCAGGTTTGAACACCACGCTGATCGAGACGTTGCCGGAAGACGAACTCACCGAGTTGAAATAGAGCAGGTTGTCCACCCCGTTGATCTGCGCCTCGATCGGCGCCGCCACCGTGTTGGCGATGACCTCGGCGGTCGCGCCCGGGTAGCGCGCCTCGATGGTGACTTGCGGCGGCGCCAGCTCGGGATATTGCGAGATCGGCGCGACCAGCATCGCGACCAGGCCGCCCAGCACGATCAGGATCGAAATGACCGACGACAGGATCGGCCGGTCGATAAAGAAATGGGTGAACATGGTTGCGCCCGTTTACGGTTTTGCTGCGGTGGCCGGTGCCGCGCCGGACGCGGCCGGTTCAGCAATCTTCACCGGCTGGCCGGGCACCACCTTGAGCACGCCGTCCACCACCACCCGGTCGCCTGCCAGGAGGCCGCTGAGAATCACGATGTCTTTCTCGCCGTAGTAGTCGCCGACCACCACCGGCCGCACCTCCGCACCGCCCGCCTGATTCACGACGTAAACCAGATGGCCGTTCGATCCCTGCTGCACCGCGAGCTGCGGCACCACGATGGCGTTCGCCCGCATCGCGCCCTTGACGTAGGCGGTGACGAACATTCCCGGTCGCAATTCCTTTTTCGGATTGGGCAGCACAGCGCGAACCATGAACGAACCGGTATCCTGGCTGAACGACGGATCGGCGAAATTGATCTTGCCCTTATACGGATACAGCGTGTTGTCCGACAGCACGACTTCAACTTCGTAGTCGTTGTTCTTCGGTGCGATGACCCGTTTATTTGCCCGCTCGTCGCGCCACTTGGCGGCGAGGTTCTGCGACACGCTGAAATTCACCCACACCGGATCGATGGCCGCGACGTAGGTGAGCGTTGAATCGGGCGACATCGCATTCAGATACGCACCCTGCCGCTGGGCGGAGCTGCCTGCGAGTCCGGTCACCGGCGAACGGATCGTGGTGTAACCCAGGTTCAGCTCAGCCTCGGTCACTTTCGCCTGCGCCGAGAACACGGCCGCTTTTGCGGCGTCGAATTCTCCCTGCGCCCGATCCAGATCGGCCTGTGACAGCGCGTTTTGCTGCGCCAGCGGTTTCACCCGCCCCAGGTTCGCCTGCGCGGTGGTGAACCGCGCCTGCTGCGACTGCAACTCGCCGCGTGCGGCTGCCAACTGCGCCTGGAACGGCTTCGGGTCGAGCTGGAACAGCAACTGGCCTTCCTTCACCAATTGGCCTTCCTGATAAGCGATCTTGTCGAGGAAGCCCGACACCCGCGCCACGATGTTCACCTGCCGCGAACTCTCGGTCTGTGCGACAAAGCTGGGCGTATAGGGAATGTCCTGCGGCTGGACGCTCACCACGGTGACCTCGGGAACCGGCCGCTGCGGCGGCGGGGTTTCCTTGGAACAGCCGACGACAAGGACAGCGAGAGCAGTCAGGACGAGGTGCAGGTAACGGGGCGTAATGGAAAACATAGGCGGGCATTTTCTGGCTGAACCGGCGAAGCTGAATGATCCATGATGGGGATCGGGAGACGCAAGCCCCGCGGCGCAGCGCGCCACGAAACGGCTGACGCAGTGTGCCAGAATTGCCCTGGCCTCGCTACCGACTGCTCATTCCGCTCAAAGGCTTGCCGCATGGGGACTTGCCGGCCTAGACTGAAAAGGCATCGCGTCAATTCAAAACGGAGAAACTCATGGGCAAGAAAGCCGCATCAGCCAAAACGAAATCCACCGTCAAGCAGTCCGCCGCCAGCGAACCCGCCCCGCCCAAGCTCAAGCGTCGTGACTACGAAAAGGAGCTGCGCAAATTGCAGGCGGAACTGTGTGTGGTACAGGACTGGGTCAAGGCCACCGGGCAGCGCATCATCATTGTGTTCGAGGGTCGCGACGCCGCCGGCAAGGGCGGCACCATCAAGGCGATCACCGAGCGGGTCAGCCCGCGCGTGTTCAAGGTGGTGGCGTTGCCCGCACCCTCCGACCGGGAAAAGAGCCAGTTGTACCTACAGCGCTATCTGGCGCATTTTCCGGCTGCCGGAGAAGTGGTTGTTTTCGACCGCAGTTGGTACAACCGCGCGGGGGTGGAACACGTAATGGGCTTCTGCACCGAACAACAACACCGGCAATTTTTGCAGCGCTGCCCGATGTTCGAACAGTACATCGTCAACGACAGCATCATCCTGCTCAAATACTGGCTCGAAGTCGGCGACAAGGAACAGGAACGGCGCTTTCGCGCGCGCATCGAAGACCCGGTGCGGCAATGGAAACTCTCCCCCATCGACCTGCCTTCGCGCCAGCGCTGGTATGACTATTCGCGCGCACGCGACCAGATGCTGGAAGCCACCGATACGGACTTTGCGCCCTGGCATGTCGTGCGTTCCGACGACAAGCGCAAGGCGCGCCTGAATCTGATCACCCACCTGCTGGAGCAGATTCCCTATGTGCGCCAGCCACACGAGAAGGTCAAGCTGCCACGGCGCAACACGAAAAACGCCTATGACGACGAGCTGACCATGAGCAAACGTCGCTGGATTCCGCAACGTTATTGAGTCCAGTGCTGTTCACTTGGCACTTATCCGTTCGCCCTGAGCCCTTCGGCTTCGCTCAGGAGAGCCTTGTCGAAGGGCTCTGGAATCAAGCGGGTGGTTCGACAGGCTCACCACGAACGGTTAAGTGAATAGCATTGGATCAAGTCAGCGAACACATCATGACTTTTCGGGTGTAAACCATGCTGAAGTTATTCCAGTCCTTTTTCGGCGGTGATGAAAATCCGGGGCATTACCCCGAGTCACTGGTCGAAGCGGCGATCGAACGCGCCGTGGACGGCACCGACTCGCGGCTGCGGCTCCTCCCCGGTTATCGCAAACGTCTGCGCGAGCCGGTCATTCATGCCATCGATCATGTCGTGGCGCTGGTGGACGCGATCCCCGCGCCACTGACTGCGAGTCGCGACGACTTCAGTGCCGATCCGCGCCTGGCCGCCCTGTTTGTTTCTGCCGGGCAGATGCTGGACATGCTGGGGCGCGACCGCGCCAT
>Ga0315271_10001060_pt1 | contig 16337 bp, 17 predicted proteins | sample C3_top_MG_FD_204664 | JGI IMG/M metagenome (GOLD analysis project Ga0315271, IMG submission 204664) | Sediment microbial communities from Yellowstone Lake, YNP, Wyoming, USA - C3_top | ecosystem: Environmental > Aquatic > Freshwater > Lake > Sediment | place: USA: Wyoming | collected 2017-08-01 | reverse complement strand
AGGCAGCAGGGGAGCAGTCATAGGATTCGAGATCGTGGATGGCTCTTGCCGACCAACTGCGGGCGCTCACGGGTGGCAGCTTTCGGGCAGCAGAAAGAATTTTCACGGCTGAGGTTCCATAAAGCTGCCTTTCGATTGACCTCGCCAGATCCACATTGCTGACTTTGGCGGTGGGCAACTTTAAGACAGCACTGCAGCGGGAGCTGACTGCCGTCAGTGGCCGCTTCCGAGTATGCCTGCTTCATGATTTCCGAGACCGATCAGCTGACGTTCATGTCGGTCGCCTTGGTGTCCAACGAAGCCGTATCATTTTTTGATGAGTTTTGAGAACTTCAACACCACGCTGATGCTGGTCGGCTCGCATGCGCGAAGGGGCCACGCCGGTGCTTCACGCGGTGAGTTTGCTGCTGATGGTGGGCTCAGCTGTGCTGGCGTTGACGATGATGCGGGGGTCGAAGTCATCCAATGCTCAAACCACCTGACCCCGTGAGCGCCGCAGTTTCTTGCGCAATAAGCCACTCTTCCTGGGTCGGAATCACCATGATTTTTGCGGATGCCACGGTGCTTTGAATGAAGCCTTCAGTGGCTTTTCCGTGCGTCGCGTTGGCGTCGGTATCCAGAAAGAGTTGAAAACACTGCAAATGGCCCACAATCCGCGCTCTCATTGCGGGTGAATTCTCCCCAATCCCGCCGGTAAACACAAGCGCATCCAGATGGGGCAATGCCACCATCATTCGCCCAACACTCTGTGCCGCCTTGTAGGCAAAGAGTTTGAGTGCCAGCGCGCTGGGGTAATGCCCTTCTTTTTCTTTCTCCAGCAGTGTCCGCAGGTCATTGGAAACCCCAGACACACCCAACAGGCCACTTTGCTTGTTCAATAAATCAGAAATCTCCTGTGCCGTCATCTGACATTTTTCCGCCAGATAGAGGCAAACCCCGGGGTCAATATCACCGGACCGGGTGCCCATGACCAGGCCTTCCAGCGGCGTAAAGCCCATGCTGGTATCGACACTTTCCCCGTTCAGAATGGCACAACTGGAGCACCCGTTGCCCAGGTGCAAACTCACGATGCCCTGCGCACTGAAGTGGCCTTGCAACAATACTTGCCTGGATTTCTTCGCAATGTAGCTGTGTGAGGTGCCGTGAAATCCGTAGCGCCGAATTTGATGCTCGGCGTAAAACGTTTCAGGCAATGCATATCGGTACGCATGTTCAGGAATGGTGGCGTGAAAGGCCGTGTCAAAAACAACGCATTGCGGCAGATTCGGGAAGACTCTCTGCGCCAGCTCAATGCCTTCAAAATTGGCAGGGTTATGCAACGGTGCCAGATACAGACACTTTCCAAGTGTTGCCAGTACGGCTGGCGTGACCAGAACGCTTTGCCTGAAGGTCTCTCCCCCATGCACAAAACGATGCCCCACTGCGCCAAGGGTCGCCGTGATGCCCAGTTCGTCAAACTTGTTCACCAGCCACGCCATGGCCGGACGATGCTGGCAGGGCGGAATTTCAAAATTTTCCCGGCCTGCGCTGCTGCTTATGGAGATGGCCACACTGGATGGCGTTCCAATTTTTTCGATCAAACCGCTCCACAACGGCACATTTGATTGCGCAAAGTCAAATACGGCAAATTTCAGCGATGAACTACCGCAATTAATCACAAGAATGCTCATCACCTGGTCCAGACGTGAATTTTTCGTGAATCAAACAAGCCAAAAAGCTGGGAGCGCAAACCGTCAGATTGGGTGTGCGCTCCCAAGGCATCAATTCACACGGCAGGCAAAGAATTACGCGGCATCACCCGACGAGCTTGACGTTGCATGCATCTCGGCACGGCGTGCGCCAGTCGTCAGAAAATACACATACCCAAGAGCCATCAATCCGACAAACAAGCCCGCGACCAAGGCGTTGTAGTACACCATCGTGCCCAGGCATATCACCGCGCCGATCAGTGCGATGGCTGGAAACAGCGGGTATACCGGTGCCAAAAACGAGCGCTTCAAATTTGGCTCGCTGGCACGGAGTTTGAACAGGCTGAGCATGCTCATGATGTACATCACGATGGCACCAAACACAGACATGGTTACGATGTTGGCCGTCAGGGACTGGCCGCCAAAGGTAATCAAGGAGTCACTGAAAATGGCCGCCAAACCCACGGCACCACCAGCCAAAATTGCAACGTAGGGCGTGTGCCGTGTTGGGTGGACGCGCTCCAACACTTCAGGCAAATAGCCGGCGCGAGCCAGTGCAAATATCTGGCGCGAATAGCCAAGAATGATGCCGTGGAATGAGGCAATCAAGCCAAACAAACCCAACCAAACCAGCATGTGCAGCCAGCCGCTGTTTTCACCCACAATGATTTTCATCGCTTGGGGCAGGGGATCATTGATGTTCGAGAGCTTGGTCCAGTCACCAGCGCCGCCGGCAAACACCATGACGCCAGCCGCAAGCACGACCAGAGTCAAAATGCCGCCAATGTAGGCGATTGGAATGGATCGTTTCGGATCTTTGGCTTCTTCAGCAGCCATTGCAACGCCTTCAATGGCAAGAAAGAACCAGATGGCAAAGGGAATGGCAGCAAAAATGCCCGGCAATGCGCCCATGCTGAATGCATCCTGCCCGGACCAACCGCCTTTGGCAAAATTGGCGATGGAGAAGCCTGGTGCCACCACACCCATGAACACCAGCAACTCAAAAATGGCGAGGATCGTCACGCCCAGTTCAAACATGGCAGCAATGTGCACACCCAGAATATTGAGCGTCATGAAGACAACATAGGCCCCCACCGCCACCAGCTTGGGATCAAGCGCCGGGAACTGGACGTTAATGTACGCACCAATGGCCAGCGAAATGGCCGGTGGCGCGAACACAAATTCAACCAGCGTGGCAAAGCCTGCGATGTAGCCACCCGTTGGCCCGAATGCGCGTCGGCTGTATTCAAAGGGTCCCCCCGCATGGGGGATAGAAGTCGTCAATTCAGTAAAACTGAATATGAACGTGGTGTACATCAAGGCCACGAAAACCGTGGTGACCAGAAAGCCCATGGTGCCGGCTGAGGCCCAACCGTAACTCCATCCGAAGTACTCGCCAGAAATGACAAGACCAACGGCGATGCCCCAGAGCTCAAGTGTGCCCAGCGACTTGCTCAAGGCGGGATTTTTTTGTGGATTCATATGCAAGATTCCTGTTGACTGAGTGAGTGATCCGCCAGGGTTTTCCAGGCGGGGAGGATGTGCGCGAGCACGCGATCAAAGAAGCGCAAACGATGCCTGCTTGTGCCACTTCAAAGCAATTGGTCGATGAGTTGTCGGCTTGGCCGGGGTATCACCACCTTGGAAACCAGAAAACCCTTGTCGCTGGCGATGGCTGCGCCCGCATCGGTGGCGGCGTTCACATCGGCCACCTCGCCGGTTAACACCACATAGCTTTTGCCGCCAATGCCAAAGGCCAGGTGCATGCGAATCGGCTCGACCGATGCCGCCTTCACCGCTGCATCAGTGGCCTCAATGGTGGCTGCCACCGAATAGGTCTCGATCACACTGATGGCCCGCACGTTCTCGATGTGTGTACCCCCGCTGATGGCTGGCAACACGGAAGGGTGAATGTTGGGAATCACAAAGCTGTCGACCACCACATCCGGGCACAGGGTCGTGCCGGCACCCACCGACTGGTTGACGGCGGCGACATCACCACCAATCATGACGATGTACTTGCCTGGACAGATGCTTTTCGCAATCAAAATTTCTACATTGGCCGTCTTGGCCATCGCATCGGCGGCGGCAATGCCCTGCGCGATGCTGGTGAATTCAACCAATCCGATGGCATGGTGACTCATGGGTTTCTTTCAGGCAATGAGGGTGATGGACTGCGCAGACACCTCGGCCACGCGGCCACTGATGCTGGCATGAAGGCGTGCGCCCAGCGCATCTGGCGGAATGTCGGCCAGCAACTGACCGCGCTGCACCTGGTCGCCCACCTGCACCACCGGCACGGCAGCCGCACCCACGTGCTGGCGCAAGTTCAGTACAACACTTGCCGGGCGGTAGTCGGTCTCATCCAGCGGGGCCTTTTTGCTATAGGGTGCAATGCCTAGCCGCATCACCAGCCTGGAGGTCGGCACCAACCGGTGCTCGGCCATGGGGTCGAGTGGTCGCAACTCACCGACATAGCGCACACCTTCGGCTCGAAACCTGGCCTTGAGCGCCACATTGATGCGCATCGGAGAAATATTCACAGGGCAGGCCCACTGCTCACAAATTGCACACTCGGAACAGGTCAGGGCGGACAGCAGCACCGACGGCTTGCCGATGTCGTGGTAGTTGGCTGAGCGAACAATCAGTGCCGGATGCAACTCATGGCCAATCAGATGGCGCGGACACAGCTCGGTGCACAGATTGCATTGTTCGCAGACGGCGCGGGCAATCGCCAAAACATCCTGCATCGGCTGCCGATGGCGGCGAATCACCACATGGTCTTCGGGCAGCACAATGATGCCGCCGGTGGTTTTGGTGACGGGCTGGTCAATGGAATCGATCAACTTGCCCATCATGGGGCCGCCATTGACGAAGAACGGCTTGGCAACGGTGATGCTGCCAGCCCTGGCAATCACCTCGCGAAAGGGTGTGCCGATGGGTACGGTCACCGTGATGGGGTCCGACACCGCACCCGAGATGGTGAGCGTGCGGTCGATCACCGGCGCGTTGTTGTCCACGGCACGCGCCAGATTGATCAGGGTCAGGACATTGTTAACCGCGACGCCAACATCTTTGGGCAGCGCTGCCGGCGGCACACGCCGACCAGTTGCCATCCAGATGGTGATGACTTCATCACCGGCCGGATAGATGTCCTTGAGAATATGAATGCGCATGTTGGACGCCAGCAGCGGCTGCACGGCGGCAATGGCCTCAACATACTTGGCCTTGAAGGCAATGATGCCCTCGCGCGCGCCAACGGCCTGCATGGCCAACTGCAAGCCGCGCACCAACTGCTGCGCATACTTGATGGCCAATTGTTGGTCAACCTTGAGCAAGGGCTCGCATTCAGCACCGTTGACCAGGTAAATCTCGGCCTGGCTCATGAGTTTGACGTGGGTTGGAAAGCCCGCGCCACCCGAACCGACCACACCCGCATCGCGGGCCTTGATGGCAATGTCGTTCACACTTTTTTCCTCATGCGAGTGGGTCGCGGACGCCGCGCTTCTTCAGGGGTCCCCTTGAGGGCATCGACCGGATCAGATGCCGGGGTCTTTCTAAAAAACAGGGACAGGTCTGGCTCTGGTCGGCCAATCACTTTTTCGCTGACCGCCCCGCCAAACCTCGCGACGGCCAGACGCCCGGCATCAATGGCGGCGCGACATGAGCCGATGTCGCCTTCAACCACCAGCGTGATCAGCCCGGGATTGGTGGTGATCTGGGTCGTCAGGCGCACGCTGGCCGCTTTGAGCATGGCATCGGCAGCTTCAATGCCACTCACCAAACCCCTGACTTCCAGAAAGCCGTAGGCGCTTTTCATCTCAATACACCAGCGGCTGTGCCGCAATGTCTGCCACGGTGCGTGCAAACGCGTCGCACGCCGCACGACACGCCGCTTGCGAGCCCTGCAGGTAAGCCCCCGAATAATTGGTAGGCGAGGGCGGGCGCACATAGCCGGCCAGTCGCACCTCGGCAGCCTTCAGTGCCGCATCCAGACCAACAGCGGCCTCCAGCGGCGGTGCCACCAGATAGGCCAAAGAGTCACCCTCTGCAATGCCAGCCACCTCGGCCAGATAGGAGCCACAGCGGGTCACCACATGGGCCAGAAAAGCCACGGTATGCGCGTCATTGGCCCACTGAAAGGCCGCCCCATCGCGCACATGCGCCAGTGCCGCATCCAGACCTGAGCGCACCTCAGCGGGTGATGGCCCGGCCAGCATCAGAATCACTTCACCGGCGGTACTGGAGGGTCCGTGTTTGGCCCCGGCATAGAACGAGCTGCCAAACACCACGCGCACATTGGCCTGCTTGGTGGCTTCATCAGCGGCGATGTAGGCCACGTCATCCGAGTCCGCGGTAAACACGCCAAGGCTGAACACACTGTCGTCAAGTTTGAGCTCTGCCTTGAAATCCGCCTGCAATGACGAGATCAAGCGAACCGCGCACACCGTGACCGGGATTTTGTCGAAGGTCGCCATGCTCAAACCCCCGCCATTTTCTTGCTCAGAGCGATGCCGCTGGCCTGCTCCTTGAGCATGCGGGCGGCTAACTCGGCGATCACGGCAGCTGCTTCGACAGGCGGTGTGCCACCCCGGTGAATGTTGGAAATGCAGGTGCGCTCGGCCTCCACCGTCTGGCTGGTGGGCTTGTACACCATGTAGCACGACAGGCTTTCGGACTGACCCAGACCCGGCCGCTCACCAATCAGCAAGATCACCACCTTGGCTTGCAAAAGTTCACCAATCTGGTCTTCCACCTTGACCCGGCCAAAGCGCACAAAAAGCGGTGTACCCGCCTTGAGTTGCAGAGACTCCAGCCCGCGGATCAGCGGGGGCACGATGTCATCAAAATTGGCTGTCGTGGCTTCGGTTGACAAACCGTCAGAAACCAACAACTGCACATCGGGGGCCTTGATGCACTGGGCCTTGACAATTTCCAGCCCTTTGGCGCTGAGCACCCGCCCCAGATCGGGCCGGGTCAGGTACTGACCTTTTTCAAGCACCTCGGTCTGAACTTCAAGCAATCCGGCGCGCTGCACCCACTCGGGCGGAATTTCACTCAGCACCGTTTCCTTGGAGCGCGAGTGATCAGCCAGAAAGCGCAGCAGCGACTGCGTGCGTGGCCGTGTCCCGCTGCGGCCAGCACACACACGGGCGCGGGTACTGCAACGCAGCTCGGTCAGCACATCGGCGCTTTTAGGCTCATTGACACCCACCCAGAGACGTGCCTCATCACTCCCCAGATCGGGCAACTCACCCGGAACGGGTGTTTCTGGGTTGGTCACCGCTGTCGGTGTTTGTTCCAGCTCACACATCACGGCGCGAACAATCTCGGCAATCTGGGCTTCGTTCATGTTGCGCTCCAATCAGAAAAACAGCGAGGGGTCACCGGCCGCGCGGCTCAGCTTGCCGTTTGACATCAAGCCCCGCTGTTCCAGCCAGTGCTCAAATTCTGGTGCCGGTCGCAAACCCAGGGTTTGGCGCACCGTAGCAATGTCGTGGAACGAGCAGGTCTGGTAATTGAGCATGATGTCGTCGCCCATCGGCATGGCAATGACAAAGTTGCAGCCGGCCGTGGCCATCAACATCACCAGGCTTTCGTTCGAGTTTTGGTCGGCATCCGCGTGGTTGGTGTAGCAGCAGTCACAGCCCATGGAGATGCCCGAGAGCTTGCCCATGAAATGGTCTTCGAGGCCGGCGCGCAAAATTTCGCGGCTGTTGTAAAGGTATTCGGGGCCAATAAAACCCACCACCGTGTTGACAATGAACGGCGAGTAGTGCCGCGCCAGACCGTAGTTTCTGGCTTCCATCGTGACCTGATCCGCCCCGTGGTGGGCGTTGGCCGACAGCGCAGAGCCTTGCCCCGTCTCAAAGTACAGACAGTTGCCGCCCGCGACCCGTGAATAATGCCGCCCCACTTCAGCAGCTTCATCGAGCATCTCCAGCGAAATGCCGAATTCTTTCAAGCCTTTCTCGCTGCCGCAAATGCTCTGGAACAGCAAGCCAATCGGTGCGCCCTTGCGCACCGCCTCCATCTGGGTGCTGATGTGCGCCAGCACGCAGCCCTGGGTAGGAATCTGGTATTTCTCAATCACTTCATAGATTTGGTTCAGGATGCGCGTGACCGACTCGACGTTGTCTGTGACCGGATTCACCCCAATCAGCGCATCGCCAGAACCGTAGGACAGGCCTTCATAAATCTGCGCCGAAATGCTGCGGATGTCGTCGCGTGTGTCGTTGGGCTGCAAGCGGCAGCTGAAGCGCCCGGGCAGGCCGATGGTGGTGTTGGCCTTGGTCACCACGGGCAGCAACTTGGCGCCATAAATCAGGTCGCCGTTGGAGCAAATCTTGGCCACTGCCGCCACCATTTCCGAGGTCAGCCCCTTGCGCAGCACCTCCAGCTCTTCCAGCGTGGCGGTGTCACTCAGCACGTACTCGCGCAACTGGCCCACGCTCCAGTTCTGGATGCGCTTGTAAACCGCCTCATTGACATTGTCCTGAATCAGGCGCGTGACGCAGTCTTCTTCATACGGCACCACCGGGTTGTTCCGCAGGTCAGACAGCAGCAGTTCCGAGAGCACCTGCTTGGCGGCTACCCGCTCGCGGGCGTCCTGGGCGGCAATGCCCGCCAGCCGGTCACCCGAGCGGGCCTCGTTGGCTTTTGCCAGCACATCCTTGACACTTTTGAAGGTGTAGCCGTGTCCAAACAATCGGGTTGAAAGCATCATGATGGTGGTTGTCCTTCAATGGGGGAAGGCGAGAGACTTCACGGTGATCGGGATCGTGCCGCCGTTGAAGTAACTCTTGCCTATGTCAAGATAGTCGCCGGCGCGGGTGTGCACCTCGTCGATGATCAACAGTTCACGACCTGGCACCAGACGAAACAGTTCCATGCCCAGTGCCTTGCCCACATCTTGCGAGGTCACGACCACCAGCGGGTGCGTGCTGCCGGGCTTGGCCCGTGAGAAGCTTTGCAATTCCAACGCGGCTTGCCAGACGGTCTGGCAAGTCACCGGAATATCGTCCGGCAGGGCCAGCGCGTACCCATCAGCCACCGCATCCAGGTCGTGGCTTTTGACGGCTTCTTGCCAGGCCAGCGACAGCGCACCGGTGCGAAACTCGCGCCAGCGTATGCGGGGGTGCAGCACCGGCACGTTGCGCAGCGGCACACCCTGGTACTTGTTCCAGACCGTGCTGCCCGACAGCGTCAAGGTGTGCGCCCCCGCACCAATCACCGTGGCCCGCAGGGTTTGCGCGGGTGCACGAACCGGGAAACCGGCCTCGGCCAGTTGCCGCCCCAGCGCCTGCGCCAGCAGTGGACCTATGTCACCAAAACGGTAGGGTGATTCGGCAGACGGGTGCAGCATGCATTCGCCCACCCCGCCAGAAATAAACACCGCATCAAACCGATAAGCCTCCCGCAGCGGCTCGGTCATCAAGAGCTGCTGCGCCAGTGGGGAGGGCCGTGCCTGCATCACTTCAAGGATGAGCGTGGCCATGCGCTCGGCCAGCTTTTGCAGATCCTGCGTTGACAGTTGCGCAGCGGCACGATCTGCCCCCAGCACATCGCGCACGATCAGGGCCGCAGGGGCGTGCACCGTGCTGACCCGCCCCGCCGCATCGGTTTGCAGCAAATGGCCGCCCACGTTCAGGCAAGCGGTATCGAGCACCCGGCCACCTTCAAACACCGCGTAGTTCGAGGTGCCGCCACCGACATCGATGTTGAGCACCCGGGCGGCATTTTTCTCGGAATAGGCACCAGCCCCGGAACCGCGCCCTGCGATCACCGATTCCAGATGCGGCCCCGCGGTGGCCACCACAAAGTCACCCAGGCCGGCAGCCAGCGACATCACGGCATCCCGCGCGTTGCGCACTTTGGAGGTTTCGCCGGTGATGATGACCGCGCCCGATTCCACGTCTTGCACCTTCAATCCCGCCAATTCGTATTGCTTGCGAATAAAGGCATCCAGCGCAGCCACATCCACATTGCCGTCCGCTGCAAACGGCGTGAAGATCACCGGACTGACATACAGGATGTCGCGCCGGGAAAACTCGTAGTGCGGCACGCTGGTCGGCCCGGCGGTATTGACAATTTCCAGCTCGGAAAAAATCACCTGTGACGTGGTCGTGCCCAGGTCAATGCCGATGCTGCGTAGGCACTTTTTAGTCACTTTTTAGCCTCTAGCCCTTGTTGCAACTGCGTAGATAGCTCCGAAAACAATAGCGTTTGCCGCTGTTCGGTCATCACCGGGGTCTGTGGGGGGCGATCCGGCACGGGGGAGCGCCGCACACGCTTGAAGGTGATGCCACCCTCAGAACAATCCCCGCAACTGCTGCGACAGGTCTGGCAAGCCATGGTTTTCAGACAATCCTGAAGTTGTCAACCAGCACACAGCGGCGCAGCCGTACAAAGGTGCGCGCCGAAGTCACACCCTCGCCTGTCGGGGTCGAGATGGTCATGCTGGTCCAGCCCTCGCCGCCAAAACCCAAACCGGCCAGACATGGCCCGTTTTTCACAAAAATGCTGGTGTTGATTTCATTGGCCATGCGATCCAGGTTGTCAAGATCACGCGAATGCATGGCCGCCGTGTGCTTGCAGCCGCCTTCGAGCTTGACCGCTAGATCAATGGCTTCATGGACGTCGGCAACCCGGATGACCGGCAGCACTGGCATCATCTGTTCGGTCACGGCAAACGGGTGGTCTGCGGGTGCATCAAAGAACAGCAGCCGGGTGTCTGCGGGGACGGTCAATCCGATCGATGCTGCAATTTTAGTAGCATCACGCCCAACCCAATCTCGGCTTACCGTGCCTTTTCTATCCAAACCAATTTTGCCAAGAACGACTTCCACCAGCCGGTCGGCCTGTGCCAGGGTGATCTCTACCGCCTTGTGTTTTCTCATCTCATCTTTCAGGCGGTCTGCCACCGAGGCCACAACGATGACTTCTTTTTCATCCACGCAAATGATGTTGTTGTCAAACGATGCGCCCCAGACGATGTCGTGCCCGGCTTTTTCCAGGTTGGCGGTTTCGTCCACCACCACAGGCGGGTTACCGGCACCAGCAGCAATCAGACGTTTGTCGGTATGTTTGCGCGCCTCCTCCACCACCGCCTCGCCACCGGTGACGGTCAGCAGAAAGATGCCCGGATAGCTGAACAATTGCTGTGCAGTTGTGATGGTCGGATTCGCCAGCGTGGTGATGACGTTGGCCGGGCCACCTGCCGCGACGATCGCCTCATTGATCAAGGTCACGGTGCGTTGCGACACGCCCTTGGCCGCCGGGTGCGGCGCAAACACCACGGTATTGCCAGCGGCCACCATACTGATGGCGTTGTTGATGATGGAGGCAGCCGGGTTGGTCGAGGGGGTCACGGCGGCCACCACGCCCCAAGCTGCATTCTCCATCAGGGTCAGACCACGATCGCCGGAAAGCACCGTGGGCACCAGGCACTCCACGCCCGGCGTTTGGCGCGCCTGCGACACATTCTTGATGAATTTGTCAGCGACTCGGCCCATGCCGGTTTCCGTGACCGCCATCTCAGCCAACACCTGTGCATGCGCTTCACCCGCCTGGCGAATGGCTGCTACCGCCAGACTTCGCATCGCAACGCTGCGCATCTGACGATAGGCCTTGTCGGCAGCGGCCACTGCATCATCCAGTGAGTTGAATATCCCCAGCGGCAAGGATGCGGCCTTTGCCACGTTAACCACGCTACCGGTTGCTGGTGGCACCTTGTGCGTCTGGCTCTCCATGGACTGCACCACCGCCCGGACGATGCGCTCAATATCTGCATTGCCAATGTTCACGGCTTGCTCCCGCTCTTATTTTCGATAGGTCACGTGGTCTTGTGTGACCACCTGATCCACGATACCGATGACACTGAGGTCAATCGGCAACTCGCCGCCATTGGCTTTGCGCGCCGAACTGCCGGTGACCACCAGCACCCATTCACCGTTGCCCGCGCCCACACTGTCGGCGGCCACGTGGCGCACGCCGGATGGCTGCCCCTTGGCATCGATGAAGTCAACCAGAAGCAGGCGGTCTTTCCCCAGTCCGTCACAACGAACCGTGGACACCACCTGCCCCACCACAACTGCAAGTTGCATAGAGGGCTCCAGTCAAAGGGTTAGTCCATCGGCTTGCCGTCACCCTTAATCGGGAAGATGGCTTCCAGGTCGCCATGTGGGCGCGGGATCACGTGCACCGACACCAGTTCGCCCACGCGCTGGGCAGCAGCTGCGCCGGCATCCGTGGCGGCCTTGCAGGCAGCCACATCACCGCGCACCATGGCGGTGACCAGGCCGCCGCCAATTTGCTGGAAACCCACCAGCTTGACGCGTGCGGCCTTGACCATGGCATCGCTGGCCTCGATCAATGCAACCATGCCCTTTGTTTCAATCATGCCTAGTGCTTCCATTTGCTATCTCCTTTAAGTGACGTGGGTAAAAAAATCAGACGGACAGGAGCCGCTCACGGCGGCCTGTCTCACTGGCCTTCACGGCAGTGGATGGGGGCAGGTGAGGCTTGGGGCTCTCCAGCTTGGGGGCCATCTTCATGGCCAGCAAACTCACCTGCACAATGTCATTGGCGCTGCAGCCGCGCGACAAGTCGTGCATCGGCAGGCGCAGGCCCTGGATCATCGGCCCCAGGGCGGTATAGCCACCCAGGCGCTCGGCGATCTTGTAGGCGATGTTGCCTTCTGACAGCGACGGAAAAATGAACACATTGGCCTTGCCTGCGACCGGGCTGTCCGGGGCCTTGCGGGCGGCCACGGCGGGCACAAACGCGGCATCAAACTGCAGTTCGCCATCAATCAGCAAATCAGGCCGGCGGCTTTTGGCCAGCGCGGTGGCCTGCGCCACCAGTTCGGCGGATGCGTGTTGGGCACTGCCCAGGGTAGAGAACGACAGCATCGCCACGCGCGGCTGCTCTCCGGTCACATTCAAAAAATTATCTGCGGTGCTGATGGCGATGTCGGCCAATTGCGCGACCGTGGGCTTGGGCACCACACCGCAATCGGCAAAGCCGAACACATGGGAGCGGTCTGGCGGCAGCATGAAAAACATCGACGACAGGGTTTTGTTGCCCTCGCTCAGGCCAATCACCCGCAACGCAGCACGCAACACCGATGAGGTGGACGACAAATTGCCGGCAATGCAGTAGTCGGTGTCACCGCTGACGAGCATCATGGCGGCGTACCACAAGGGGTCGGCCAGCTTGGCTCGGGCGCTCTCGTCGCTCATCTCTGGGCGGCGCTCACGCAGGCTGGTAGCGTACAAGTCCAGCTTGGGAGCGTTGGCCGGGTCAATCACCCGCAGCCCGCCGTAACCGATGCCATTTACCGTGCAATGGTCACGCAAGGCCATCGGGTTGGCCAGCAAGGTGGGGCGAGCCCAGCCGCAACGGTTAAGGTGGCAGGCGGCCTCAATCACGCGCTGATCCAGGGCATCCGGGAACACCACACGGGCCGGATGTGCCCGGGCCCAGTCTTCACAGGATGTGATCAGGCTCACCGCGTCACACCGGGTAGCTCAGGTAGAAATAGCGCACGGAAGTCGGCGTACCGATCTTGCCCTGCGCCCCTTTGGGCACCCACATCACATCCCCCGGTTTGGCGTTGATCACAGTTTGCCCCACGTGGTATTGCAACTCTCCTTCGAGCACCAGGTTGATTTCGTCACTGGCCCGGGTAAAAGGGAACACATTTTTGGACCAGCCCATGAAGCCTGATGCACAAGGGGTGGCCGTGGTGGTGCCCAGCGAAGCCAGATCGAGCTGGCTCATGTTGACGCTGCTCGGGCTGGTTTGCGGGCTGGGGCACAGGGAGGTGACCTTGCGGATGCTGACCTCTTCCTGCGCAGCGCCGCTCTGGCTGCGCTCTTGTTCGATGCGGCGCAGCACCTCGGCCATCACCGCTTCACTGGCGGGGCCATGCGTTTGCGCCTCAATGACCCGGCGCACGGCCTCGCGATCCGTGGCACCACCGGCAGGCGCTGGGCTGGCGGCAGGCGTTGCAGGGTCAAGCGTCAATTCCACCCCCAGCTCCTTGGCCAGGCTGCGGGCCTCGGCGGTCACAATGGCATTTGGACTGTGCAGGTGAATCGCCTTGACACCGGTTTTGGCCGCCGCTTGCACATCGGCGGCAACCACCAACTGTTTTTTGCTCATGCTTGCTCCATCACGTTTTGCTCAAGGCCCAGTAAGTGAGCACGTATGCATTCAATTGCTGCAAGGTCATTGATCGACACCGGAAAAATCTGCCCCGAAACACCGGCTTCCCGCAGCAAAGCGGTGACACGCGGCAGGTCTGCCTCGGGCAGATCCATCTTGGTGACGATGGCATCAATGGTTTTGCCCGCATACACCTCCAGCAGCCCGTAGGGCAGGCGGCAATCGAGCACATCGGCCGGGTGCACATACACCAGCCGGTCAACGTCTGCGGCCATGGTGATCAGCGCGTGGTACATGCGGGGGTGGCTGAAATATTCACCCGGGGTGTCGATGCCGCTGCCGCCATCAAACTCCATCATCTGGGTTTTGCGGGCTACTTCTGCCTTGCCGTACAGGCTGTTGAAGAGCGTGGTCTTGCCCGCCCCAATCGGGCCGATCAGCATGAAGCGCCCGACTTTGATGGCCTGGCTCATGTGCGTGAAATCTCGCAAACCGAGTAATTCATTTGCCGACGCAAGGTATTGATGACCTGCTGCAAGGATTCATCCACCGAGGCCACCGCCCCACAAATCACCAGCGCCCCGCTGAAGCGATCCAGAAAACCGATCTCGACATTGGCCGCCTTGGTGGCGATGTCGCCCGCAATCATCGCGGTTTCACCCGGTGTCAGCGTCATGATGCCAATCGCCTCTGCACCGGGTACGCCGATCTTTTTGCACAGCTCGGCCGTCGGGTTGGCAATGCAATGCGCCAGCGTGACCTGCTTTCCAGGCACAAACTCCTGGATGATCCTTTCCTTGGTCACAACTTGCTGAATGTCCATCTGGCTCGATTCGGGTGGGTGATCGGCTGGCATGCACCCGCACACCAGTCCTTTGGCCGGATTGTGAGAAGACAGGAGGCAAGAGCGTTAGCAAAAATCGGCGTAATTTGATCCGCAGAAAAATCCATAGCTGCTTGCGCAATGTACACAAGGGCTACAAGCCAAAAAGGTATCCAGAAATCAAATTCAAGCGCAGCGCTTGCGCAAGGTTTCTGAGGGTAATTCGCCAAACAGCCAGCGGTAGTCGGCGGCAAATTGACTCAAATGCCAGAAGCCGTAACACATCGCCACATCGCTCACGCTGGCGCAGGCTGAATCCGCACGGCGCAGTTCGCGGCGGGCCTCGTTGAGTTTCAGGGCTTTCAGGTAGGTCTTGGGGGACAAACCCACATGCTTGCGAAAACAATCCTGCAAGGCCCTTGGGCTGGAACCCAGTTGTTCACACAGCTCATGCACAGTGACACAGCGGTCGGTATGGGCCTGCAGATAGTCCCGGGTACGGCGCAGCGTGCGCCGGGCATGCTGCGCCGACACGTTTTCGCGCGGCCCGTATTTGCCATGCGTCAGCAGTTGCACCAGACCAGACACTGCCTCGTCCAGCAGCAGTTGTTGCCCCTGCAGCGTGAGCCCCTGCACCTGCGCGGGCTGCGCAATCAGCAATTGGCAAAGCCAGCGGCGAAAGGCCTCCAGTGCAGTGTCGGGCAGTTGCAGCACCCGCTGTGTCAGCAGTTCTTGCGGCAGCTCGCTGTGCTCGGTGGTAGCATATTGGCTCAGCCATTCGGTTTGAATCACGATACCTAAAAATCCAAAGTCATCGGGCGTGGTCAACTGAAAGTCACCTTGGCCCGAATGCAGCGCCAGCATGCCGGGCGCAAGCCCTGTGCCATCGACCCGAACCATGGGCCGGTGTTGCACCGGAATGCCAAACCAGGTGGCCCCGGCCCATGTCTTGCAGGTTTGTAGCAACGCGTGGCTGGAAGACTCGATGAACAACTGAACCTGCCCCAGCATCAATTCGGTCAGCGCGCCATGAAACTGGCCCGGCGAGATTTGGTCATAAACCTGGTCCCAGCCGGAAATACTCTGAGCCAGTTGATCCACACCCGCAGAATGCGTGGCCCGCCACTGGGGGGCCGGTTGCGGCAATGGGGTTGGCATGGCAGTCAAAGGAAGTTGCTCGGTTTGAAATGGGGTTTGACGGCTTGAAGCAGTTTTTATGCCGATGTTTTAGGCCGATATCTGGTAGATGTGCATTCTTTGCAGTGAGCCAGCCGCTGTCAATAGAGATAAGCCCTGACTGCGGCTAGCCTTTCCTGGCCATGTACAACTGATGCAGGGTGATCTTGCGCACCTCAGGACGTGGTTCAAACCCTGGTAACACCTTGACCTGATTCTGGGCTGCTGGTTGGGGCGGCCAAAGGTGTGATGTTCAATGTCAAGGATACTTGCTGCCCTCCATTTTCAGCAGCATATCGGCATGACCTCAACGACTTTCCCGGCAGCCAAATTTCTCGGTGCTCAGCGCATGGACCTGGCTGTCCAGGCCATGAAGGGCCCGGTCAACATCAGTCACCTGGCATCCGAGAACAATGTCAGTCGCAAGTTCGTCTACCAGCAAAAGAATCTGGCTCTTGAAGCGATCAACGATGCTTTTG
>Ga0315271_10001059_pt1 | contig 16337 bp, 16 predicted proteins | sample C3_top_MG_FD_204664 | JGI IMG/M metagenome (GOLD analysis project Ga0315271, IMG submission 204664) | Sediment microbial communities from Yellowstone Lake, YNP, Wyoming, USA - C3_top | ecosystem: Environmental > Aquatic > Freshwater > Lake > Sediment | place: USA: Wyoming | collected 2017-08-01 | reverse complement strand
TGGTGGCAGTCGGTTTCGGCATGATTTTAATCGCCTCGCTGGGCTTGCTTTATTTCTGGCGCGGGTCGCTGTTTGAAAAGCAGTGGCTGTTGTGGTTGCTGGTCCTAACCGTGCTGGGCCCGCAAATTGCCAACCAGGCGGGCTGGTTCGCCGCCGAAGTGGGGCGCCAGCCGTGGATTGTGCAAGGATTACTCCGCACTTCGGCCGGTCTGTCCGCAGTGGTCACGGCCAACACCGTTCTGGGTTCCATCATCCTCTTCAGCTCGGTTTACGTGCTGTTATTTGCGGTCTTTGTGTACCTGCTTAACGACAAAATCCAACATGGTCCCGATGAGACCGATTTGGTCCCATCCGGCAAACTGGCGCTGCCGACAAGACCCAATCGGGAGGGCGCATGAACTTCGGCTCACTCGACCTCAATTCCACGTGGTTTATCCTGATTGGCGTGCTCTTCACGGGTTACGCCGTGCTGGATGGTTTCGATCTCGGGGTTGGCGCGCTCCATTTATTTACCAAAACCGACGAGGAACGGCGGATCATGCTCAATGCGATCGGTCCGGTATGGGATGGCAACGAAGTCTGGCTCGTTACGGGCGGTGGCGCTTTGTTCGCTGCCTTTCCCAACGTTTATGCGACGGTTTTCTCCGGGTTTTATCTCGCCTTTGTGCTGCTGCTCGTAGCCCTGATTTTTCGAGCCGTTGCCATCGAGTTTCGCAGCAAACAACCGATGCTTTGGTGGCGGCGAATGTGGGACATCGGCTTCAGTGCCGGCAGCGTCGTTTCCAGTCTGCTCATCGGCGTGGCCATGGGCAACATTGCGTGGGGCATTCCGCTGGACGCGGCAGGCGAGTTCGCGGGTGGCTTTTGGAGTTTGCTTGGTCCCTATCCGCTGTTGCTGGGCTTGACCACGCTGGCGCTGTTCATGATGCATGGGGCGATTTATGCGTTGATGAAAACCGAGGGCCCACTGCACGACAAACTGCGAGGCTGGATCAACCAATGTGTCATCTTCTTTATCATCTGTTACGCGGTGACAACCATGGCAACGCTCCTTTATGTGCCGCACATGGCGGCGCGGATGCGAGCTAACCCATGGTTGTTCAGCATCGCGCTGGTGAACATGCTCGCCATTGCGAACATTCCGCGCGAGATTCATCTCGAACGCGATTGGCGAGCGTTTGTCTCTTCCTGCGTGGCCATGATCGCGTTGATGGGACTGTTTGGCCTGGAGATGTATCCAAACCTTGTTCTCAGCAACCCCGACCCTACCCACAGCCTGACGATTCACAACGCAGCTTCTTCGCACAAGACCCTGGGGATTATGCTGACCATCGCGCTCACCGGCGTACCCATCGTGCTCGCCTACACAGTCAGCATCTATTGGATCTTCCGTGGCAAGGTGAAACTGGACAAGATGAGCTATTGAAACATCTGATATGCGTGATGGCTTTGTCCAACGCGGAGGCTTGTGGGTTTTAGCGCAAAGCGCGCTTCTCCTGGCCGTGGCAGGCTTAGGGATGGCCTTCCGTAACGAATCCAATCATCCCATCCTGTTACTCGCCGGCCTGGTCTTTCTCACAGCTTCCGCTTGTTGCGGGATCGCCGGTGCAGTGGCCCTGGGGCGAAATCTGACTCCATTTCCTAAGCCGACTGCGAAAGCACAATTTGTGGACTGGGGCATTTATGGTTTGTTGCGTCATCCGCTTTACACGTCCGTTTTGTGCGGCGCCATCGGTTGGTCCCTCATTTGGCAAAGTTGGCCCGCCCTGGCGGTTTCGCTGGTCCTGGCCGTATTCCTTGATGCCAAGGCCCGACGTGAAGAATGCTGGCTACGAGAGCAATTTCCCGAATACGCCAAATACGAACAGCGGGTCAGGCGTTTTCTGCCGTGGATTTATTGACACGGCGGGCGCCCTTTGACAGCAACTGGCTGGTCGTTCTCGGGGCGTAGAAGACATTTGAGCCTCCTGCGCCTCGAGTGACACTAACTATCGTTCGGTTTCGTTGACGTCCCCATTCAATCACGGGAGCAAACAGCCATTCACGACCGCCGCTTCGAAGGTGGGGAGGTGATTGTTGAGCAAAGCTGCGCTCAGGTCCGTGAGGACTGTTACCGGGCTCGGGTAGCTCTTCACTTTGGCGAGGAGGTTCGAATACATGGCTACGTTCAAGGCCTCCGCTACCACGCCGGTCTCCGCAGTTTCCAGCAGTGTATCTGGTGCTGTGACATTTTCCAGATATGGATCCGCCGGGACGGTCACGCCACAGATGTTTGCTTGCTTTTGTTTTTGCCTAGGCGACATCACCGGGGCGGCGTCCACTACCAATAGACCACGAGAACATGAATTTTCGGCCCGGACTCGGATTACAGATTCTTCAGCATTTCGATCCAAAGTCTCTGTAACTATTTTGAACCTTGCGGCTCAGTTACAAGGACAAGGGTCCGCAAACCCTGTTTTGGAAGGCTTATGCTCATCTGATGCGGCAAGCGGATCTACTTGTGGGGATACTGTGTCTGACCAAAACCTAACCAGAGGATTGAAATGAATAAAACTGCGACCACATCACACGAACAGGAACCGGCCGAAGCTGCCCTTGCACAACCCTTTCGGATGCCGCTCATCGGCGATGACGCACCGGCTTTCCAGGCACACACGACACAAGGGCCAATCAACTTCCCGAAGGATTATGCCGGGAAATGGGTCATTCTTTTCAGTCATCCGGCTGATTTCACACCTGTTTGCACCACTGAGTTCATGACTTTTGCCACGATGATGCCCGAGTTCAAGGCGCTTAACTGCGAGCTACTTGGGCTCTCCATTGACAGTCACTTTGCGCATATCGCTTGGCTTCGGACCATCAAGGAGAAGATCAAATACAAGGGCATGACGAATGTCGAAGTGACGTTCCCCTTGATCGCCGACGTGAAGATGGAGGTGGCCAAGCGGTTCGGCATGGTTCAGCCCGCTGCAAGCGATACCCAAGCTGTGCGTGCGGTGTTCATGATCGACCCCAAGGGAAAGGTGCGCGCCATCCTTTACTACCCATTGTCCAACGGCCGGAATTTCCCGGAACTCAAGCGCCTTCTCATCGCGCTCCAAACCAGCGATGCGCATGGTTGCGCCACCCCCGCGGATTGGCAGCCCGGCGACGACGTCATCGTGCCACCGCCTGGATCTTGCGGCACCGCCAAGGAGCGGGTGGAAAAACCAGCTCCTGATGCCTATGCGCTGGACTGGTTTATGACTTTCAAAAAGCTGCCGAAGGAGAGACTCAAATTGCCAGCAGCGGCGGAAGCTTAACTCCCGGTCTCAGAAGCCGCCCTCTCAGGTATGGACGCCACTTTCTGGAACGACCGTTATACTTCTGATGCTTACATCTATGGCGAAGTGCCGAATGGCTTCCTGGCTGAGGTGACAGGGCATATCCCTGTTGGACCGGTGCTTTGTTTAGCCGAGGGCGAGGGACGCAATGCGGTTCATCTCGCCCTCCAAGGTTATCAGGTAACGGCAGTCGACCAGTCGGAAGTCGGACTGGCCAAAGCCCACCGGCTCGCCAAAGCGCGCGGTGTCGAACTCAAAACCGTGGTCCAAGACATCCAGAGCTATCACATCATTCCAGGCGCCTGGGCGGGGATCACCGCAATATTTGCGCACCTGCCGCCACTCTTGCGTGCCAAGGTTCACGCAGAAGCTGTGCTGGGGCTCCAGCCAGGAGGGGTCTTCATCCTGGAAGCTTACACCCCAGCGCAGTTGTCGCTCGGCACGGGCGGGCCGAGATCATCCGAATTGCTGATGACCTTGGCTGGTCTCCGCGAAGAGCTGGCCTGGCTGGAGTTTCTGATTGCGCGTGAAATTGAACGTGAGGTTGTCGAGGGGCAGGGCCACACTGGCCGCGGCGCAGTGGTGCAAATCCTGGCTCGTCGCGCGGGGTGACGACGGTGTCCGAAACGTGAAAGTCCTGGTCATCGAAGACGAAAAGAAGATCAACTCCCTGGTTCGCAAAGGGCTGGAGGCGGTCGGTTTTGTCGTGGAGACGACTCAGAATGGCGATGAAGGCTACCTGCTCGCGACCACACGGCCTTATGACGTGCTCGTATTGGACATCATGCTTCCCGGTCGTGATGGGTTGAGCATTCTTCGCAACCTGCGCGAACGAAAGATCGCTTTGCCGGTTATTCTCCTGACCGCGCGTAGCGAACTAAACGAACGATTGGAAGGCCTGAACCTTGGAGCAGATGATTACCTGACAAAACCTTTCTTCATCGAGGAGCTCATAGCTCGCATTCACGCCGTGACGCGACGCGCTTCCGGCGCCGTTCAGAGCATTCTATCGGTTTCAGATCTCAGTATGAATTTGCTGACACGAGAGATCCGGAGAGGGGCAACTAAGATCGAGTTGACGCCACGGGAGTTCACCCTCCTTGAGCACTTGATGCGTTCGCCGGGTCGCGTGCTGACCCGGGTCCAGATTTGCGAGCAAGTATGGGACTACAACTTCGATCCGGGAACGAATCTGGTTGAGGTCTACATTCAGCGCCTGCGCAAGAAAGTCGATGGAGCGTCGCCGGTTAAGTTGATCGAGACTATTCGCGGGGTCGGCTATCGTATAAGCGTTCCCGCATGAAGCCTCTCCCCTTACGGTTCAAGATAGCCTTGTTCTCGGCTTTGATCTCCGGGCTCGTTTTGGTGGGTTTCGGCGCGGCCTCCTGGTATCTCCTGTATCAACAAAAAGTTCAGGGGGTCGATACCGAGATCCGTTCCTTGGGCACCCGCCATCCCGGTTGGTTGGCCAACCGAGCCAATTTCGATCGTTTGACCACTTCGCTCGACTTCATCTTTGGCGATGAACACAAGGGCAAGGTCATTGTCCTGGTTAAGGACCCCCAGGGCCAAACACTATATGCCTCTCCCGGATGGCCAAAAACGTTGGTTCCGGAGAGCATCGACTGCTCATTGCAGGATGAACCAAAGAGTCAGCTCACCTCGGACGTAGATGCAACCACTGCGCCACAGGGGCCGGGAACGGGACCTGGCCGAGGTGGCGGCAGAGGGTTTGGCCCGGGGCGGGGCGGTGGACCAGTCGTCTTCAACAAGATTCCTCGATTCTTTACAGCTAGCACTCCTGATTCTGCCTGGCGTCTAGGAATCATGGGAAATGACGACCTCCGCCTCGTGGTGGGTCTTAACTACGACGATGCGCATGCCGAACTGAGCCGAATGCGAAACATCTTCCTGCTCGCGCTCCCCTTGGCCTTGCTCATGGTTGGCGGAGGGGGATGGTTGGTGGCCGGTCGGGCGCTTCGCCCTTTGAAAATAATTGCCAGGATGGCTGAGCAAGTCACCGCACGGGGATTGGATCAGCGGATTCCGACTTCAGACGAGGATCCCGAGATCCGCCGGCTTATCCAAATGCTCAACGGCATGATGGATCGCTTGGAGGCAAGTTTCCGGCAGGCCACCCGCTTTAGCGCAGACGCCTCGCATGAGCTCAAAACTCCGTTGGCAGTTATGCAGGGCGAGCTGGAGAATGCGATACAGGGTTCCGCCCCGGGGTCTTCAGAGCAGTGCGTCTTCAGCAATTTGCTGGAGGAAACTCAGCAGCTCAAACGGATAACGGGCAGCCTTCTGCTACTGGCCCAGGTTGATGCAGGCCAGCTTAAGCTAACCCCCGAAGGGATCCCTTTGAGCGAGGATATCGAGGCGATGATCGAGGATGCCCAGATCATGGCGGCCGATTCCAATATTAAATTCATGTTGGAGGTTCAGCCTGGGGTCAAGATACAAGGTGATCGTGGCCTGCTTCGAATGGCACTGCTGAATCTTATCCAAAACGCCGTTCGATACAATGAGCCGGGGGGCAGCGTGGGCCTAACTCTTGTATCCGGGACGGATGCCGTATTGACCCTCTGCAACACAGGTCCGGGGATTCCGCCAGCCGACCAGCCACGCATTTTTGACCGCTTCTACCGAGGAGGGCGGTCCGGGTCCAGTTCTGGAGATGGCCTTGGCCTTGGATTGAGTCTGGCCCGTGAGATTATCCTGGCCCATAAGGGCAAGCTGCTGCTGAAAGAAAGCCGTCCGGGTCACACCTGCTTCACGGTGTCATTGAAACAGGACCCGTCCTCTTAGAAGTGCTTGCGCTCTCGCTCATTCTGGCTGCCCTGATTGGTCTGTCACTCGGATTGCTTGGCAGCGGAGGCTCGATCATAACCCTTCCGGTGTTGGTTTATGTTGCGCGAGTCCCCATCCAGGAAGCAGTGAGCATGTCGCTTCTTATTGTTGGAGCCACCAGCGCTCTGGGCAGCTTGATCAACTTGCAGCGCGGGGACATGGACTTGCGCGCCGGCATTTTCTTTGGAGTGAGCGGAATAGTGGGTGCCCTCATCGGATCGAAGTTCACGCACCTAGTTTCGGCTCAGATGTTGCTCCTCTGTTTTGGCGCTCTCATGCTGGTTGTTGGCGTCAGAATGCTCCTGGTCCATCAGGTCAGTCCTCCTGGTCGGCAATGCAAACCATTTCGTTGCCTGGCTACTGGTGTTGTCGTGGGAATCCTTACGGGCTTTCTGGGTGTTGGCGGCGGGTTCGTGATCCTTCCCGCTCTCGTGCTCTTTGCCGGACTTGACATGAAAGCCGCCGTGGGCACTTCCCTGGCGGTGATTGCTGTTAACTCTTTCGCCGGATTGGTCGGTCAGCTTCAGTATGTGCAATTCGAGTGGGGGCTCACGCTTGAGTTTTTCGTTGCGGCGGCCATCGGCATGCTTGGCGGACTGATGTTGGCTAACCGCATTTCCTCACGTTCATTGCATCGCTTCTTTGCCTGGAGCATTATGGCGCTTGGCACTTTTCTCCTCCTTAAGAACCTCATTTCTTAACCCTATTAGCTTGGGCCAATGGACGACGTTGTGGTTGCCGCGGAGGTCACGGCCAGTTAGCAATGCCATTTGAGCAGGGTCTCTGGCTGCACAATGGTGAGGACATCGGGTAGCAACTTTCTGAGGGGTTTGCCTTTTTGAGCGAGCGCCTTGCGTTCGGAATCCTGGGGGCGCCAGTGAGGTGAATGCCGATCGGGCAGGGCGCGGTAAACACGGTTTTCCTCGAGCACGAATTCAAGTTTCTGGCGCAGGGCTTCGTCGATTTGTCCGGTGGTCCAGGCCAGCAGATTTTTCCAAGGCATGAGACGAGATTAGTAACGCAAACGGACTAACACCAAGGCGGAATGGCGGCAGTGAAATGCGGCAGATGAATATTTTGACCACACGCGGTGACGCGTCACTTTGAAGCCGATCGGTTGGCTCGACCCCTCGACCCCAACACGGCCCTTCTCCAAACCCCGGACAGCTTGTTCACCGAGACCCGGTCTCCAATACCAGCACCCAATCTTTAGCTCCAGTCGCATTCCGACCTGGCGGAACGAAGTGGTGATCGCTTTTGTTTGGAAAGGGTGAGCCTCCGACCGCCAGCTGTTTCCCGTTGGTCGGGTCAAACCAGCGTGCCATCACGGGCCCAGACAATGCGGAAATATCGATCGTGACTTCATCGCCATCGGGCAGGAAGGCGATGGCCAGATCCCCGCGTGCTGTCCGGGCCAACACAGGTCGACGGAGGTAATCTGCGGGCGGGTTCCGGACCAATTCGTTCGCCGGCTCCAGCCGCCACCAGTCAATCCCCGCAAGAAGATCATGCAGACACGTCATTTGCCTTGAGCTGGGGAGGGACATCGCTTTCCGCCAGTAATTCGCCTTCACCCGATCTGTTTCCCACTGGTAGAGGTCCGTTCCATAGGTGTAGCCCATGGCGCCGGACAGCCAGGAGCGCCAGCCGAGGGAACGCGCGTCGTACGCATTGAAGGCTGTCTTACCCTCGGTGTCATACATCGCCTCCAGGTTGATAACTGGTTTGTGTGGCTCGCGTCGATATAGATGCGAGTTCCATTCGATGGCCTGCCTGGCACACAACTCCCGGTTGCCGCCGTTGTGGCCGGTCTGGTCGCCGACGAAGTCCTGATAGGGCCGATCGAAATACGTCTCGGCGATGGTATTGACCGGCTTGCCGGTCGTCGTGCCGGGGTGCTCCGTGATGAGATGAACGCGGGTCGCATCCCGGATGGCCTCGCCGACCTCGTCGCCCAGCGGGCGGTAACCGCTATCGAAGCTGGGCGAGAAGGCGATGAAGTTTCCGTTGAGCCTGGCCACGATCTGTCGGGCGAAGCGGCACGCGTCCTCAGAGGCAGGGTAGCGAGTGGTCGGTTCCATTAGACCCACCATCAGGACGAACAACCCCTGCTCGTTGGCACGCTGAACCTTGCGCTCGTAGTCCTGCCAAAAGACCGGGTTCATGCGGCTGATGCCATCTCCGAGGAACGGAGGGTTTCCCGCCGCGTCCTGCTTGCCTGCCCACCATGGTGCGGGACCGACCTGGATCACGGTGAAATGCTTGTCGACACGGTCGGTCAGGTAGGTTTCCCAATCGATTTCCGTCGATTTCATTGGCCCGACCCAGGCAGTGTCGCCCATCCACAGGAACGGCGTCTCGTCCGCGTAGCAAAGGTAACGCCGGTTGGTGCTGACCCGCAGAAAGCCGTGACAATAGAGTGGGTTGCCGCCCCGGTAAGGCGTCACACTGACGGTGCCGGTCTGCGTGTGCAGGCCGGTGTTGGTCGTGTCGGAGCTTTCGGCACGCCACCGCCAGAGACCCGGCGTGGGGAAGGCGCAGCGGATTTTGAACATGTCACCACCATCCCAAAAACCGTACCCGCGATGGACCTGGCCGGCGGGCCCCGTGTAGGTCACCCGCAGCACCACAGCGCGGCCGGGATCTTCGTAGGCCCGGGTACTGCGTAGCACGGTCTCCCACCGGGCCCAAGTGTGCGTCTCGGTCTGGGCAACAGCCGGCTCCTGGATCACCGTGCCGACCGCTGCGAACGCGACTGCAAACAGAAAACTCAGATTCCACCTGCGCGAACCATTCATTGTCTGGAGGGCAGTCTGCATCGATCAAAGAAAGGGGCTAGCGAGCTTCAGGCCAGCCTTTGAGTTCGGCCGCGGCCCGCTGCACCACTTTCTGTTCCACCGCATCCAGTTGGTCAAACAGCGGCCGTTTGCGCAGGTCGAAGCTGCGTCCGGGCTGTTTGTCTGCGGTATCCCCCTGCTGGCCATTGTGAAAACACCACCCTGCCGCTCCGCCGGAACGTGCCCCTTGCAGGTCGTTTAGGAAGTCTTCTGCCCGCGGCTCCCACCCGCTGTACCCACGACGAAAAGGTTCCTGGTAATGTATCGGCGCCACGCACCCCAACCCGTGCATCAGCGTGAGTAGCGAGCGCGTCCTGTCTTCGGTTTCGCGTGGCGATTGGGCCGATCGCGGCCGATGAGGGGCGAGAAAATCAAGGCCGATGGTCAGCAGGGATTCGCGCACATCGCCTGCCGTCAGATCATGCCCCCCGCACGAGGCGGTCACAAGGCGTGGGGAATCGAGGCGGCGAACCAAGTCCCGTAGGAGCTTCAGCTCGGCATCACTCACGTATCGGGCATCATGCACATCGTGCTCGTTGGCTAGGTCGAGGTACCAGTTGCGGTGAGTCTTAAGGGCGTAAACCAGTGTTTCCACCGCCCGTTGATGGGCAGCAAAGTTGGACAACATTTCCCCGCGAGTCAGGGTGACGTCCACTACGAGTCCGCGCCGGTCGCACTCGGACACAAGCCACCTCAGGTTCCCCAAAAAGGGTTCCCGCGGCGCCCCGTCGACGGCAACCGCGGAGACGTTATGATCAAACGCGTTCCAGGTGGCCCAAATCCGTAGCCAGTTGAAGCCAAGGCGTTGCGCGTCATCGAGGTCCTTCCGCACCGCGTCTTGCTGAGCCCCCAACGCGCCGTAATAGCTGAAGCCAAGCAGGAACTTAGGCTGGCCGTTCAGCGTGAATTCCCCGCCACGAACCCCGAGCAGGGTGGAACTGGCAGGTGTGAGGTCGGCGGCGCGCGAGGCCATTTCGGTGGTGAAGAGGATCACTGCCACGAGGGTCTGCTTGATTTTCATTTCAGAGGTGGAGGCTCCTTCCAATTGGTGTCAAGGGGGCTAGCGCAGAGGGTCTTGCATCCAGTCCACGCGCCGAGCGAAGTCTGCTTGGACTTCGGCACGCCAACGAGAAACGGTCTGCGTGCCGGCTGGGTCGTCAAACCAATGATTCTTGGTTGGGTCTGGGCGCACAAATTGGCCGCCCCAGCCCGGCTGGTCGGGTTTTTCGGGATCGTTCCGTCCACGCACCGCACTGACCAGGTGGAGAAACGAAGGCGTATCGCCCTCCTGCACGCCCGGATATTTCGGGTCCCACCCGCTTTGCGGATACACCGCGCCCAGAGGCCCATGTCCTTGCCGAATATTGGCGTTAATCCACGCCAGATCCGCCAGTTTGGGTTCTGAGCCATGCATGCTCCAGAACATGCCCATGTAGTTCTTCTCTGAGAGGATCACGAATAAGCTCGGGAAGGAGTCCAGCAGCCATTGAGTCGTGCTATCCTGGTCTGCGACCAAGTAAATGCGGAGCTTGCTTAGAAACTGCTGCAATTCGTCAGGGCTGCGGGTGGCGCGCACCTTCCAGACGGCTTGCGCCACCTCGCGGGAACCGCCCCAGACACAAACCCATACTGGCCGGGGATCGGAACGGCCCACCACGTTGATGATGGCATCCGATGCCTCGCTGTCCTTGCCAGCCCCGAGAATCTGATCGAGTGGCTTGGCGGTCGTGCCGACGTTGGTGGTGCCCCACGAACCATCGCGGCCCTGCCAAGTAACGGAACGCAATTGGTCGGGGGTCGGATAGCGCGGGTCATGTCGCCTGAGGTTCCCATACACCTTGGAGTAGAGGTTCAGAATATCCAAAATGTTCTGTTTCCTCGCGACGTTGGCGAAGGTGCCTGCTGAAGCCACCAATCCCTCGACGTCGAACTCGTCTGCATAGAGGAGAAAGCGGATCATCGACTGCACATCGTCCGGATCGCTGCACTTCTCGGGCGGGTCGCCCTTACGGGCGGCTTTCACCGGGATGACGTCCAGCGGCGGGAAGTCCGTCGAGATGATCACGCGCGGCCTCTTGGCGGTTGCAACGGCACCTACATCCAGCGACGATTTCGCGCCGGCGGCAGCGGCTAAATCTACCAGGACCGCCAACGCGGCCAGTACTGCAAGCACTTTGGTCAATGTCTTCACAGGACCATTCAAGAGTATCACCACCATCATGGTTTGTTTGATTGTCACGTCAAAGCACGCAGCTTCAGAAGTGTTTAGGGCCGACGCCGGAGCAGCAAGCCCCAATCGTTCTCATCGGGTGCCTTGAATTCGCACGGTTGGCCGCCATCTACGCCGAACGACTCGCCGAAGGATCCGCTGCGCGGGTTATACCATTGAGCCTGTAGGCTCCCGCCCCTCCGCGAGAGGTCGAGGAGCACACGCCCTCCGCGGGGCAGGTAAGCCGCCAGTTGAGCGCTCGAGGCCATGGCGTAGGCTGTGCCCGACCTTACGAGCGCGTCGTCAGGCGTCATCTCCCAGGGCTTGAGGCGCTTCATGAACGCGGCCGCGAAGCCTATCTGCTTGTGCAGGGCTGCCCGCGGATCCTGGTACGGCTTCCCGAGCCGGTAATCCAACGCATCGTCCATATAGTCAAAGTGTCCCCCGCTGACGAGCGCGGTCCACATGGCGGCGCGGACCTCGTCGTCGTTCTTGTTGATCGTCCAGTCTGTGTCGAAGATGAGGGGTTGGCGCAGGACGCGTCGGGTCATCATGCCTCGGCGCACCAGAGCAGGCTCCCATCTCTGTACCACATCGCTGTGGAGCGGAAGGTCTCGGCGCATGGTCAGGTGTTTCCGCGGCATTGACTTCTCGATCTCGCGGATGTAGTCGCAGAGCGCCAGTTCCCACTCCGCGCTGTAGTAGTTCTCGTTGGCGATCTCGTAGCGCACGTTGGCGAACCCGTTGACCGTTTCGACGATCTTGCGGACGAGGGCCTTCTGGTACTTCATCGCCTCGGTGTTACCCAGGGAGCAGAAGCCGCGCGCGCCATCGATGCCAGTGCCGGTGTGGGCAGGATCGCCGTCTACGCCGTTGATGTTGTTGTCGCGCTGGAAGGCGTGGAGCTTCCAGAGCTCGGCGTGCTTCAACATCCACGCATCCATCATAATGAGCTGCAACTGAATGCCGCGCTGCTGCGAGGCCCGGCAGAACGCCTGCAGGCGGTCGAAGAAGACCGGGTTGAAGCGGCTGAGATCGTATTTCGGCCGGCCGTCGTTGGCCGTTCCAGGGCCTGGGCGAAGGAAGGGCTCGACGTGCCGAGCAGGAATGGGGTCGGTGGTGATCTCCTCGCACCCCCACCAGAGCCACACGCGCGCAGTATTGAGGCCGCGCGAGTGCAGACTGTCCAGAAAGCGCACATAGTCGAAGTCGAGATCAGAGAACGTACCCCAGGTGTAGTCGCCAATGAGGACGACAGGTTTGCCGTCCGGTTGCTGGAAGTAGTGCGGGTATTCCGGATCAATCCGAAGAGGTGGTGCATCGCCGGACGCTGCCTGCGCCGCGAGCAGTGCAATCCGGAGCGGAAGCAGTACGGGCACGAACCACGATGCGCCTGCAAAAATCCTAAGCAGCTTCATTGCCAGCGAATTTCCTTTCCCAACACTAGGATCGCCGCTTCGTCGATGGCCCGATCATCGAATCCGTAGATCGAGAAATGCTCCGCCAGAACCCTTGGCCAAGCCCAGGTAGCGCCCAGACCTGCACCGATGAACGGTCTCTGGTTAAGAACCACGGCAGAAACACGTGTAGTGGAAATCACAACGCCACGTAACACGCGAACAAATTAGACGCTGATATCTTCGGGCTTATTCGAGGCATTTGGGGTCCACTTCAGTTGGTGAAGTTGTGAGTGGCAGCTCGGCAAACCCTGTCAACGACATCCACCCATCACGTCATAAGCCGGGCGAACAGGTGCACAAGCAAGACGACTCGTTCTTTCATCATCAAGGTGTAGCCTGACCAGCGTCACACTCGAAGACAAGAGCCGCTTGCCGCCAGCCCGATTAGGAATTCGTTGCCACGTTAAGGGTGAAGAATTGGCTTACGTCGAAGCGTGCCGGAGCACTGGTTCCCTGCCGATCAACAGCCTGGCCATGGACTTCGAGGAACTTCCCTGCAAAGGCGCACCGGCAGTGCTAGGAGAAGTGTTGAGCGCGCGGGTGCGGCTGACGCCACTGCTGCGCCTGGGACAGCCTTGAGGACATCGGGTCAGGCGGTTGACCCCACCATTGGGATCATCGGTCCTGGACTAGTCCGGCGATGCTTCTCGTGGTCTCCTCGTGGATCAATTGCTTGGCAAGCGGGTGTTGTTAATCAAGAATCTGGGCGTAGCCTACAGGCAACAAGACCTGCTGGGTGGCACGGCGATTCTGGGCGATGGCCGGGTCGGACTGATAATGGACGTCGATACGCTTTCGAAATGTCAAAGAACCAACAACCGGGCGAAATGCTAATTCTCTTTGTGACACCAAGACGCCGGATGCCTCTCCCCCTCCAGCAATTGCTGCGAAATCATGTCTATAACGTATACTTTCCATCGATAAAGGCCTGCTGACGCTTGTTTCGTCCCTGTTACCGAATTATAAACCACAAACTATATGAATTCCTGGACTATATCTCGGCGGATCACTTTCGGCTTCGCCGCGATGCTCTTGATTGTGATCGGGCTTGGCTTGTTCGGCATTTGGCGAGGACAGACCCTCAACGACGCAATCACCATGCTGGGCGACAACAGCCTGCCCAGCGTGCTCACCTTGCGGGGTTGCGCGGGAGCGACGCGCGATAACATTTTCACCAGCCTGCGGTATGCGGATGCGGAGACCGCGGAGGAGCGGAAAGCGCTCGATGAGCGCATCGCCTCGAACCGGACTCATATAGATGAATTGTTCAAAAAGTATGAAACGCTGGTTTCGGACAGCGAAGATCGCCGGCTGTTTGAAGAGACGAAGCGGACCCGCGCGGCATTTGTCTCGGCCCGTGGTCGGTATCTGGAGTTGGTTCGCCAAGGCAAGGTGGAAGAGCAGAAGAAAATGCTTTCGGAGGTGGTCATCCCCGCCTACGAGGAGTCCGTGAAAGCGATTGACGCCAGCATCGACTACAACGAAAAGCTGGCTTCCGACGTGACCGTGGCCAGCAAGACGGCCGCCCAGTCCAGCCAGCGGCTGATCTCCATCGCGCTGGGTGTGGCGCTGGTGGCTGCCTCGCTTCTGATTTGGCGGATCGTCGGTTCTACCAACCGGGTGCTTCGCGACCTCGCGGGCAACCTGGACCAAGGTGCCACGCAAACCGCCTCCGCTGCGAGCCAGGTCTCGGCAGCCAGCCAGACCCTGTCGTCCGGTGCCAGCGAACAAGCGGCGTCGGTGGAGGAGACGAGCGCCTCACTGGAGGAGATATCCAGTATGATCCGTGCCACGGCCGACAACGCCGGGAAGGCCAAGGCATTGGCGGGCGAGTCCCATGCTGTGGCCCAGGCTGGTTCCGCCGCCATGGTCGAAATGACCCAGGCGATGGCGGCCATCGACAGCTCGAGCGCCGAGGTTGCCAAGATCGTCAAGAACATTGATGAGATCGCCTTTCAAACAAACATCCTGGCATTGAATGCCGCGGTGGAAGCTGCGCGCGCCGGCGAGGCGGGCGCGGGCTTTGCGGTGGTCGCGGAAGAAGTCCGGTCCTTAGCCCAACGGAGCGCGGCAGCAGCGAAGGAAACGGCGAATAAGATCGAGGCGGCGATTGCCAGCGGCCGCAATGGATCCCTCAGTTGCGACAAGGTGCGCCAATCCCTCACGCACATCGCCGACAAGGTGTCTGCTACCGACGCACTGGTCGGCGAAATTGCAGCGGCCGCCCGTGAACAGGCCCAGGGTATCGAACAGATCAACACGGCCATCACCCAGATGGACCAGGTGACGCAGAGCAATTCAGCCAGCGCCGAGGAAAGCGCCAGCGCGGCGGAGGAACTCGACGCCCAAGCGGCGTTGCTCAAAAACATGGTCGGGCGGCTGCGCCAGCTGGTGGGGGGCGCAGGCACGATGTCCCCGGCAGCTGCGGCCCCAGTGCTCGCGTCGCATGTTACCGTGTCCGAGAGCACGTTGGCCGCGCGGCCGCGGCGACGGTCTCAGCCGCCTAGGACCCTGAGGGCGGGCGACCACAAGGCCATCCCCATGCCAGGCGATGCCAAACCGGCCAGTGACGTTGAAGGCGACAACTTCAAGAACTTCTGAGACTGCAGAATGCCCATAAACCACCCCAGAGAGACTCCTCGAATATGAAAGCTACAGGCAGGCTCCCCTTCGTGATTGCAGATGTGAAGGGTCTGCAACTGGCGGTGTCTGCAGAATATGTGCAAGAGATCGTACGAACGCCGCGATGGCACATGGTTCCGAATACCCCCCGTCACATTCGCGGTGTGATCAACCTGCGCGGGAAAGTGCTCCCACTGGTGGATCTGCGGTTGCGCATGGGCCTGCCCTCGGCCTTGGAAGATGTCGAGCAGATGATTGCGATGCTTGTGACCCGAGAGGAGGACCACATACACTGGTTGAGAGAGTTGCTGGGAGCTGTAACCGAGGGACGCCCTTTCACATTGGCGCGGGATCCCGCCCAATGTGCATTTGGGAAGTGGTACTACAGCTACAAACCGGAAGACATTGGTTTTGCTTCTGTGATGTATCGATTCGAGATGCCGCACCGCCGCATCCATTCCATAGCAGATGACGTTCTAAAGAACGCCGAACGGGGCGAACACGACAAAGCAAAGGAAATCATCCTGCGCACTGAGAAAGGCGATCTGCACACGGTGGTCAACCTGTTTGGAGAGGCGCGGACCGCTTTTCGGGAATCGCATAAGGAAGTTGCCATTGTGTTGAGCAATGGCAGGAAGCACTTGTCAGTAACCGTTGACAGTGTTGAGTCGGTTGAGGCGATTGCCGAAGAAACGATAGAGGACGCCACGCCCGCTCTGGGCAGCGTGAAATCTGACCTCATCAGGAAGGTTGCCCACAGGGCAAACGACAAGGGAGTCGTCTTCCTGCTTGATGCGGAGGCGTTACTCGCCGGCCATTGCTGACGCTCCTCCCTCTTCCGGAATTACCACGACGTGCGGGCGCTCCAACTCATTGTGCGAACGAATGCTATGCTTACGCTTGCTCATAACTAGCTGGACGTTTGCTTGGTAGGGTACCTCGAATTTCCATTGCGTTTTTGATTGCTGCTCCTGTTGGTTGAAGGCATTTTGGTCCTCGGCAATGGGGTTTGCCTTCTCGCCCTTCGAGAGAACCG
>Ga0315271_10001057_pt1 | contig 16344 bp, 11 predicted proteins | sample C3_top_MG_FD_204664 | JGI IMG/M metagenome (GOLD analysis project Ga0315271, IMG submission 204664) | Sediment microbial communities from Yellowstone Lake, YNP, Wyoming, USA - C3_top | ecosystem: Environmental > Aquatic > Freshwater > Lake > Sediment | place: USA: Wyoming | collected 2017-08-01 | reverse complement strand
CCACGACCTTCAGCTCAGGATACGGCTCATGCGGATATTGACGCTCAATGCCATCCCTCTCGCCTTCGTCGCCGGCCTCGCAACGACCGAGCTCGCGGCGCAGGAGACTCGATTTACCCCCACGCTTCGCGTCGGCCAGCAGCTCTCGCTCACCACGGTTGACGGCGACGTGATCGTGACTCGTGGCGAGGGTCGCACCGCTGAGATCGTAGCCACCAAGCGGGTTCGCCGGGGTGACGGCTCCCGGGTGAAGGCCGTGATGGAAGAGACCAGTGACGGCGTCAAGGTGTGCACCGTCTACCTGCACAAGGGCGAGCCCGACCGCAATACCTGCCGCAGCGAATCAAGCGGCAACTGGAGCGGCGACGACAACTACGACGTCGAACTGAACTACGTTGTGAAGTTGCCGGAGGGCGTGATGCTCTCGGTGCATACCGTGGACGGCGATGTCGACGCGCAGGGGATCGACGTACCGGCGACTATTCGCAGCGTCGACGGCGATATCAGGTATTCCGGGGTGGCGCCCCGGGACCTGAACACCGTGGACGGCGACGTGCGCGCGACCATCACCAACAGCACGTGGGGCGCCGACATGGTGGTCCACACCGTCGACGGGTCGATCGACATCTCGATGCCAGCCGACGTGGCCATTGCCGTCAAGGGATCCACGGTGGATGGCAGCTTTACCAGTGATTTCCCGATGACGGTCCGGGAGAAGTGGGGCCCGCGTTCGTTTGAGGGCACCATCGGCAGCGGCGGCTCCAAGTCCCTGCGGCTCAGCAGCGTCGATGGCGACATCACGCTCCGGCGCAAGTAACTCACGCTTTCATACCTGAGGACCTCGACGATGCGAATGATGACTGTTGCGTTGGCCGCTGTCGTGCTGGCCGCCCCGCTTACCGCTCAAGAGTCGCGCTTCACCAAGGAGATGCCCACCGGTAACCGCCTGATCATCGAGAACATCAACGGCGAAGTGCGTGTCACCCAGGGCAGCGGTCGCACTGCCGAAGTGGTCGTGACAAAAGACGTCAAACACGGCGACGGCAATCTCGTCAAGGCGATCATGGAAGAAACCGACGGCGGCATTCGCGTCTGCACCATCTACCTGAACAAGAATCCGAACCGCACCAGCTGCAAGGGTGATAACAGCAACAGCTGGGGCGGCAAGGACAAGCTTGAAGTCACCATGACGTACGTCGTGAAAGTGCCTGCCGGGGTGCGACTCGAGGTCGGCACTGTCAACGGGAGCGTCAACGTCTCGGGACTTGATGCGCCGGTCGAGATTGAGACGGTGAACGGCTCAGTGTACTTCGAAGGCGCCAGCGCCAAGTCACTCAGCACAGTGAATGGGCAAGTGAAGGGCATTTTCACCAAGGCGTCGTGGGAGGGCGAACTGAAGATCGAGACCGTCAACGGTGGCGTCGACCTGACCTTTCCCTCCGGGTTGAGCGCCGACGTCAGCGGCGAAACCGTGAACGGCGGCATCACCTCCCAGTTTCCCGTGACGATCGAAGGGAAATGGGGTCCGAAGTCCTTTAAGGGAAAAATCGGCAATGGCGGCAGCGTCCTCACGATCGAGACCGTCAACGGAGGGATCACCCTGCGGAAGCCGTAGCGGCTAAGCTTCACGCATGGCAACCGACCTCTTCTCGGCCGATGGTGCGGCACGCTGGCAGATGCGACTGAACCACTCGTCGCGCTTCGCCGACGCGGCCGCGAACTGGAACGGCGCCCTCCTCCTCGTCGAGCACGAAGAGGGCGCCGTTTCGCCACGCCATACCTGGGTCCGGATCGGCGGTGGGCGCTGTCTCGAAGCCCGCGTGGGCGAGGCGGCCGATATTGACGCCGCCGACTTCGTCCTCACGGCCTCACCTCGAACCTGGGGGGCGCTTATCGCGGCCCAGACCACCCCGGCGCTCGCCGCGCTCACCGGGAGACTGAAGCTCGCCAAGGGTGAGGTCTTTGCCTTGATTCCGCACGCGCGCGCGGCCGCCGAACTGCTGGCGGCCGCGGCGGAGGATGAGTCGGAGGGTTAGCGAATCCGGTAGCGCACCACCCCATGCATCCCTTCCCGATCGCCGTCGAGCCACTCGACCAGTCCGAACAGTTGGTCGCCCTGGATCACCAGCCCGGTCATGTTGCCCGGCACGCGTCGCGTACCAAGGAACTTCCCCGCCGCACTGAAGAGATCGATCTCGGTGCTATCTGCACGAATCCGTGGCGTGGCAAGCCAGAGCCGCCCGGCTGCATCTTCCGCGATCGCCGTCACGGTGATCTGCGGCTTGGGTCGCTTGAGCAGCGGGTCGATGATGGCGTGTGCCGCCTTCAGTTGTTCCGGGTTGAGTCCCTTCAGTTGGCCGGCGAGCTGTTCCTCCACGCGCGCCTTTTCGGCGGATGTCAGGAGTTCCGGTGGCATTCCCGGGCGACCGAACGTCGATCGCTTGACACCCTTGGCGTCGAGCACGAAGACCAGCAGGTCGCGTGGCGCCGGCAAGTAATACCCTCCAGCGCGGCGCGGGACGATTGCCGTCGCGAACGGCGTGAGCATCTTGAGATTCGGGTCAATGAAGTGGCCGCCCGAGTCGGCATTGATCGGGGCGAAGCGACGAACACTCTTGCCGTCACGCAACGAGACCGACAGCAGCGATTGCCCCTGCGCGGCGACCGGCACCGCACCCTTCGGCTGTTCCGGTTGCGCTGGCGGCCCGAGGGCAAGGATCGAGTCGCCAATGACCTGATAAATCCCGAGCATGACCGTGGGAACCGAAACACTCCGCTCGATCTTCCACGCCGAAGAAATCACTGACATCCTGGCATTGCCTTGATCGTAGGCCACCACCCCGCCCTCGGGGCGGGCGACGATCGGCCCGGCCATCCGGAACTCTCCGGGCCCGCTCCCCTTCTTCCCGACCGTGCGCTTGGCGCCCGTGGCGGGATCGATGCAATGCACCACGGCGTCGTCAGCGTTGAAAAGCGCCAGACACCCCGACCGCTCCACGGCAAAGAGCGGGTGAACCCGAAAATCGAGTTCCTGGAGTGACGCCGCCACTGGCAGCGGCTCCAGCTTCGGGAGCTGGGCGGCCAGCGCTGCCGGTGCGAAGACCAAAAGGAGCAGTGAGGGTTTCATGCATCCGCCACGAGAAGTGGGTCGATCGCACCAGGCACCGACGTCACGGCGCCTTGCTCTCATCGAGTATCAGCTTCGCCAGCGCAGGATAGTCTCCATCGAAGTGGTGACCTCCTGACGTCGTAACAATTCGGGCCGTCCCGGTCGGAATCAAGGGGCAGAGGGATTCCTTTTCGTCGACACCATAGACACAGAGCACTCGAGTTCCGGTCAGCTTCGCGAGCTCCGGCAAGATGGGCACATCGTCCGCACGTCGCTTGTCGCCAAGGAGGTCAGCGAAGTGATAGGTGAAATTCGCGCTCAACGCCGGGTTGAGCAGCGCGATCAACCGCACATGGCGGCGCAGATCAGCCGAAAGCCGTGAGACTGCGAATGGCGCCAACTGCGCACCACGCGAGTAGCCGATCACCAGCACCGTACTGCGCCCCCAGGCCTTGAGGTAGTACTGAAGTATCCGTTCGAGATCCAGCCCAATTGTGTCGGGCGACTTGTGCGCTCCATGCGCCAGATACGAGTGTGATTCAAAACCGACGACTGCCACACCGTGCTGGACCAGCGCTCCGGCGACGTCGCGATCGAGCTCCGCCCAATCGCCATCGCCCGTCATGAAAACCGCAAGCATGGGGCCGGCGGTCGAGGCAGGAAGCAGCTGCAGCGGCAGATCAGCGGGTGGCCCCGCTTGCGCCGACAGTAGTGCCGGTGCGGACAGCAAAGCCAGCCCCAGAGACGCCACTGCATTACGCACTCCGCACCTCCACGGTGGCCTTGCGATCGAGCTTGCCCCATCCCACCAAGCCACCCCGAAATGCCGCCACGAACGATCGCACGACGACCCAGTACATGACTTGACGATAGGCGAATCGCTGGAGAAAGACGAGCCAGGTGAGCCGCCGGTCCTCGTTGGGCTCCATCATGAAGGCCAGCACCGAAGCGAGCCAGTCAACCAGCAGGAAGACGGCGTACCACGAGACCACCTGCTCGAGGGAGGCCAGGGCGTAGGTCGAACCGTGGGATCGCTGGGTCAGCGCGATCGATATCAGGCTCCAGACGAAGAGCAGATCTGCGAGCGGCGCGATCAGCGCGAAAAGCAGTTGGAAGATCCAGACGTTGGGCAGCGCCACGAAGCCCAACGTCCCCGCGCTAGGCCGCAGGAGCAGATCACGGTGCTTCCAGGCGCACTGCAACGTGCCGAAGGCCCAGCGAAATCGCTGCTTTGCCAGCGTACGTAGCGTATCTGGCGCTTCCGTCCACGCGATGGCGTCGGCGGCATACGCCACGCGATAACCGTGTCGGCCTATCGCGAGGGTGAGGTCCTGATCCTCGGCAAGGGTGTCGCTGCTGAATCCGCCGGCTTCGAGCACCAGCGATTTGCGCCACGCCCCAACGGCTCCGGGCACCACAGAGATGCAACCGAGCAGTGCAAAAGCGCGTCGGTCGAGATTCTGCGAAGTGATGTACTCGAGTGCCTGCCAGCGCGTGACCAGGTTGATGCGATTCCCGACCTTGGCATTCCCGGCGACGGCGCCCACTCGGGGGTCGACGAGTGGGGCGACCAGATGTGCCACCGTCCCCGGCTCGAACAATGTGTCGGCATCGAGACCAACGACGATCTCGCCCGTCGCCCGCGCAATGCCGAAGTTCAGCGCACTCGCCTTGCCGCCGTTGGGCTTGTCGTACACGGTGATGCGCGCCTCATTGCCGAACTCCGCTCGAACCACCGCACTGGTGCCATCGGGCGAGCCATCGTCGACCACCACGATTTCCAGCGGCCCGGCATACGCTTGCGCCAGCAACGAGGTGAGCGTCTGCGCAATCACCTTCGCTTCGTCGTACGCCGGCACGATGATGCTGACGGCGGGATGGAAGCCCAGCGACGCAGTTGACCGGCGGAATCGCTGGATCGCTGCCAATCCGAGGATGAAGAAGAGTCGCCCCAATCCGAGAACAATGGCCGTCAGGAAGATGGTGTAGACGATGCGTTCGAGCAGCGAGATACTTCCGAAGGCGAGCATCTCGACAGCACGAAGCCACACACCTCGCGGGGGAATCGGCGGCATCACAACTTCCGGCGGCAGCCCCGCCAGTGCACCCAACGAGACGATGGTGTCGCCTGCCGCGCGCAGCGAGTCGATCAACCGGCCCAGCACGGCGACGGTCTGTGATCGGTCACCACCGCCGTCGTGTAACAGCACGACCTCTCCACGCGGCAGGGATCTCATGACGTTCGCCACGATGCGATCCGTCCCGGGATTCTCCCAATCTTCGGCGTCCACGCGAGTCCCGACGCTGATATAGCCGAGCGCGGTGGCAATCGACACCGGGATCAATTCATCGGCGGTGGTTGGCTCAGCATCGCCGAAGTACGGCGGTCGGAAGAGTATCGTCCTGCGATCGAGGACCGCCTCGATCAAGCGCTCGCTCGCGTCGATTTCGAGGCGAGTGGCCCAGTCCGAGGTCAGCGCGAGGTTTGGGTGGGTGAAGGTGTGGTTGCCGATCTCATGACCTTCGGCAAGGACTCGACGCGCCAGTGTCGGGTTGCCCTCGATCTGGGTGCCAATCATGAAAAACGCGGCATGTGCGCCACGCGAACGAAGGGTATCGAGGATCATCGGCGTCCAACGCCCGTCCGGTCCGTCATCGAACGTCAACGCCACCCTGCCAGGATGTCGGCCGGTGCGCTCCACCACCCACGGGGACGGCACCGATTCCACGACTTCGTTCGTGATGGTCCCTGTCGCATCGACCTCCACCCGCCGCCGGCCAGTCTGGGGCTGCCGCTTGATGGCGAGGAGTTCGCCCCCTCCTTGGAATTCCACGTCGGGACCCGGATCGATCACGCGGAGTGAGTCCGGGGACTGCAGCACACCCTGCCGATCAATACTCCGCCACAGGGATTGATCTTCTTCACCGAGCCGCCAGACCGCATGACTGGTGACCCCCAGTCGACGCGCCGAGCGCATCTGGTCGAGTGCCGTCACGGCATCCTGGTACCACACGATATGATCAGTGGAGTCAGCCGCCGTCCAGGCGAGGTACGGATTCTGGGAGACAGAGTCATACTGTGGCAGGACCCGATTCTCGCGGGAGAATCGCCAGACATCCTGGCTCGTCGCGGCATCGCCAGAGTTCGCGCCGGCATCACTCCAGTCGTAGCCGTACGCACTGAAGGCGGCGATCGCCTTGGCTGGGGGTACGGCCTGCAGCAATCGGCGCGCCTGGAGCGCGTACCAGGCGCGGCTGGCCACCGGCCCCGCCTCCGCTCCGAGTCCCTTGCCGTAATGCTCGTCATACAGCATCAGGATGACGCGATCACATTTCGCCGTGAAGCGCCGCACCCAGCTGAGGTCGAGCGATGGTTCGATCGCCATCGTGAGCAGCGGTCCCGGTCCGAGGGCCAGCCGCAAGTCGCTGAGAAACCGCTCCACATCCTTTAACGACCGGTCAGGCATGCTCTCGAAATCGAGGGTAATCCCCGCCAGGCCCAGTCGTCGCACTGCGCTTGCGGCTTGCCGCGCGGCGCGGACACGGCGAGAGGAGTCCGCGAGCAACCGTGGTCCACTGGATCCGCCGAACTCCCCCACGCCCTGGGTGACGTTGCTGAGCATCAGCAGGACGCGTGGCTTGACCGAATCGGGAAGCGACTGCACGAGGTAGAGGACCTTGGGATCCACCTTCAACTGCAAGGAATCTCCGCTCGGCACCACGAAGCCCCATTCGGCGATCACCCAGTCGAGCTTGTCGGCATGCGCCTTGAGTGAAGCGAAGGAGTTGTCATCCCAGTTGACGTAGAACCCGGCGAAGATGGAATCCGTATTCGCCAATCCGGAGCGTGTCGGGCGCAATGGGAGGCGACCCGGTCGGAGCGCGGGGCGCTGCCCCTGGTGCCGCAACGCCCGAAAGAGCCGCTCTCGAGCACTCTCACGCAGCCGAGTGGCGCGCGACCCGACGATGGCGGGCGGGTGACGTCGAGTGGCCGGGGTGAAGGCGTCATACTGCGGCAATGCCGGTGGGAGCAACGCGGCCACGATAAGTCCCAGCGCCCCGATCGTCGACACCCCTCCAAGGATGTAGGCACCGGTCCGAATCCGCTGCCATCGGCGCCCAGTGGGCTCCGAAAAGACATGGTCGGGCTTGGCAGCGGACACGCGCACCTCAGGATGTCTGACTCAGCGTGGCGAACACTCACTTGCACTAGATTCTAAGTGGCGCGCCCCAAATCCGTTCCTGTGTGGAGTCTCACCATGCTCTGCCTGGCCCGCCACCGGCCTGCACCTTCTCCGCGGCACTCACCGTGAAAACGACGCGCCGAGCCACTTCGTGGCGTCGATTTCTGCCCCTGCTGGCCGCCGGCATTGCCCTGGCCGCCCTGTTCGCCCTGCGCCACCTGTTGCACGAGACGTCGGGACATGCGATGCGGGCCGCGCTCGCCGCCATTCCCGCCAGCAGCATATTCGCCGCTGCCCTGGCAGCACTGTTGAGCTATGGCTGCCTCGGTGTCGATGACCTGCTAGCAGTGCACTACGCCGACAATCGACCCCCACGACTCCGCACTGCGCTTGCTGGGATGGTCGCGATGGCCGTGAGCAACGCCCTGGGATTCCCACTACTCACCGGCGGTTCGGTGCGCGTGCGGTTCTGGACCAATTGGGGATTGTCGGCAAGTGCCATCGCGCGAGGTGTGGCGTTCAACGGTGTGACGTTCTGGTTGGGGGCGGTGACGCTCGCAGGGGCTGCAACGCTTGGCGAACCGCGTGCATTAGCGACAGCGACCGGTGCTCCGCTGCTGCTGATCCACCTTTCCGCCGTCGCGTTGCTCGGGTTGCCGGTGCTCTATGTCGTGGCCTGCGCCAGGCAGTGGTCCGTTCCTGCCCTGCGCGAATGGCACTTCCCGCTCCCGCGATTCGATTTCGCCCTCGGGCAGCTTGCTCTCAGCGTCGCTGACTGGGCGCTCGCCGCAGGCGTGCTCTGGTGGCTCCTTCCCGAGGGAGCCCGACCGGGGTTCGCCGGATTCATCGGGATCTTCGTGGTAGCGCAGGTCGCCGGTGTGGTGAGCCATCTCCCCGGCGGAATTGGTGTGTTCGAGGCCGGCATCCTGCTGTTTCTGGGCGACCGCGTCGGAACTGCGCCGCTGCTTGGCGCCCTCGTGGCGTTCCGCAGCCTCTACAACGTGGTGCCGTTCCTCGCCGCAGTCGTCGGATTGTTCGTGTGGGAGGTTTCGGTTCGCCGGGCGAAACTCACGACCTGGCTCACGCCGACGCGTCGCATCCTGCGCGGCCTTGCCCCCACCTTGCTCGCCGCCGCGGCGTTCGCAAGCGGAATCGTCTTGCTCACGTCAGGCGCAACTCCTCCCGACCCAGAGCGCTTGCAGGGGCTGCGACGGTTGCTGCCGCTGGAGTTGATCGAGGTTGCTCATTTGCTGGGCAGCAGCATCGGCATCGGATTGCTGCTCCTTGCCAGTGGACTCAATCGGCGACTCGGATCGGCATGGTGGGCGGCGAGTGGCGCGCTCGCTGCCGGTATCGTGGTCTCGCTGCTCAAGGGATTTGACTGGGAAGAGGCGATGCTGCTGGGTGTTGCGCTGGCAGCACTCCTGCCTGCTCGGCGATTCTTCTATCGTCGCTCACACCTCGAAGCGTCGGCGCTGACACCGGGATGGCTGGTCGCCGTTGCCATCACCCTGGTGGGGACCGGGCTGCTCGCCGAGTTCTCGTACCGTCACGTCACGTACCGCCACGACCTGCTCTGGCGCTTTGCCATTGACGGCGACGCATCGCGCACCCTGCGCGCGCTGGTCGGCGCGACGATGCTGCTGGCGGTGGTGAGCATCCGGCGACTCTTCGCACCGGTCCGCACCACTCGCGAGCTCGCGGTCACGAGCGATGACCTCAACCGCGCGGCTGGCATCCTGGCAACGACGAGCAGCACCCAAGGTGCGCTGGCCCTCACGGGAGACAAGACCATCCTGTTCGACGAGGCAGACCGCGGCTTCCTGATGTTTGGTACCAGCGGCCGGAGCTGGATCGCGATGGGCGATCCCATCGGTCCACCGGTGACACAGCGCGAACTGGTCTGGCGCTTTCGTGAACTCGCAGACGAGGCCGGTGCATGGCCCGTCTTCTATGAAGTCGGCGTCGACCACCTCGCACTCTATATCGACCTGGGCCTCACACTCTCCAAATTGGGTGAAGAGGCGCATGTACCGCTCGCGACCTTTTCGCTTGAGGGTGGGGCGCGGCGCAAATTGCGCTACACCCACCGGGTGCTCGCTGGGCGCGAAGAATGCCAGGTAGAGGTCCTCCCGCCCGAAGCAGTGCCGCCCGTACTTGATGACCTCGAGCGTGTTTCAAACCACTGGCTCGCGGCCAAGAACGCCCGGGAGAAAGGCTTTTCCCTCGGCTTCTTCGATCGGGAGTATCTGCGGCGCCTCCCCTGTGCCGTGGTGCGGCAACGTGGTACCATCGTCGCCTTCGCGACGCTCTGGCTCGCCGGCGATCACGGCGAAATGACGGTCGACTTGATGCGGTATGACGACACCGCCCCCGAGGGGACGATGGAGTTTCTCTTCACCGAGCTAATGCTTTGGGGCCGGACCGCAGGCTACGCTCGCTTCAATCTTGGAATGGCTCCCCTCGCCGGGATGCCGGATCATGCCCTCGCTCCACTCTGGTCACGGGTCGGCCAGATGATCTTTGAGCGCGGAGAATCGTTCTACGGCTTTCAAGGCCTGCGACAGTACAAGGAGAAGTTCGATCCCGTCTGGGTTCCGCGTTACCTCGCCTCGCCAGGTGGGCTCGCCCTGCCACGCGTCCTCGCGGATGCCGCGACCTTGATCGCTGGCGGCGTGACCCGGATGTTGCCGGCGTGACGCGCGACATCGCCGTGATCGGCGCCGGCGCGGCCGGATTGATGGCCGCCATCCATGCCGCAGGTCCTGGTCGACGCGTCACGCTGTATGAGTCCACGAGCGACGGCGGCAGGAAAATCCTGATCTCCGGTGGCGGCCGCTGCAACGTGCTGCCCTCCGAGCTCGACCCGAAGCGATATGTCACTGCTTCGTCACCAAACACCATGCGCAACCTGCTGCGCAACTGGCCGCTCGCCGAGCAACAACAGTTCTTCGAGGAAGAGATCGGCTTGCCACTGGTGCTCGAGCCGGAGACCGGCAAGCTCTTCCCGGTGGCGAACAAGGCGCGCGCAGTGCGCGACGCGTTGGTGCAATTCGCGGAGCGGCGCGGGGTGGTCTTCGTGCCGAGCACGAAACTGGTGGATCTGGTTCCCGTCGAGGGGCGCTGGAGATTGATCTTCGCGCAATCCTCCCCCGCAATGGCCGACGCAGTGATTCTCGCCACCGGCGGCCTCTCGGTGCCGCAGACAGGTTCCGACGGCCTTGGACTCGCGCTGGTGCAACGGCTCGGCCACACCGTTCATCCCACCTATCCCGCCCTCACGCCGCTCACGCTCGCTCCTCCCCGCTTCACCGATCTGGCCGGGATCTCGCTCACAGTCACGCTGACAGCGACATCGGCGATAGAGAAGCGGACCGCGACCGGTGGCTTCCTCTTTACCCACCGCGGCTATAGTGGTCCTGCCGTGCTCGATGTTTCGCACGTCGCGGTGCGCGGTCGACTCGCCGGTGACTCGCCCGCCACGCTCTCGGTGCATTGGGGCACACGCACCATCGCGCAGTGGGAAGCCTCACTCTCCCCGGGGGCCCAGTCAGTCGCCGCGGCGGTGCGCCAGTGGCTCCCATCGCGCCTCGCCGACCGCCTGCTTGAAGAAGCCGGAGTGCCGGGTCAGACGGTACTGGCGCAGCTTACGCGCGGTGACCGGAAGAAAGTGCTCGATGCCATCGTGCGTTTCCCGCTGCCATGGACGTCGGACGAAGGTTACCAGAAGGCGGAAGTGACCGGCGGCGGAGTGTCGCTCGCCGAAGTGCATCCGCGAACGCTGGAAAGTCGGATTCTCCCGGGACTCTTTCTGGCGGGTGAGTTGCTCGACGCTTTCGGCCCGATCGGTGGCTACAACTTCGCCTGGGCATGGGCCACTGGCCGCCTCGCTGGACTCGGTGCCGCCCAACACGTCACGATCGAATCAACGTGAAATACTTCCCTCACCCCTCCCTACTTATGCGCCTGCTCCCTCCGTTTGTCCTCAGTCTCCTGCTTGCGGTGCCCCTCACGGCCCAACAGCTCACCACTCCCGAGGCAGCACTCGGGCAGGCGATTGGCGCAGACTATCGTCTCCCGAACTACTCGGCGCTGCAGCGCTGGTGGGAACAGCTCGCGAGAGAATCGCCGCGGATGAAACTCGACACCATTGGTCGCACTGCCGAAGGGCGCCCGCAATTGATGGCGATTCTCTCCTCGCCGTCGAACCTGGCTCGGCTCGAGGAATACCGCCAGACAAACGAGACGCTCGCGCGAGGGCGAGTCGACGAGGCCACCGCGCGTCGACTTGCGGCCAGCGGCAAGAGCGTGATCTGGATCGACGGTGGGCTCCATGCCACCGAAGTGCTTGGCGCCAATCAGCTCCTCGAGCTGGTGTGGCAGTTTGTCTCGATGAACGACGCGGAGACGCTGCGCATTCTGGATGATGTGATCATCCTCGTCGCGCACGCGAATCCCGATGGCATGGAACTGGTGGCCGACTGGTACATGCGGCAGGCTGATTCGCTCAAGCGCAGCACCAATGGTCTCCCGCGGCTGTACGAGAAGTACGCCGGGCACGACAACAATCGTGACTTCTACCGCAACGCCCTGCCGGAAACCAGAAATATCTCGCGCATCCAGTATCGCAACTGGTACCCGCAGGTGATCTACAATCATCACCAGACCGGGCCTGCTGGTTCGGTGATGTTCGTGCCGCCGTTCCGCGATCCGTTCAACTACTTCTTCGACCCGTTGATCCCGACATCACTCGATTGGGTCGGGATGGCGATGCAGCGGCGCTTCGCGGCCGAGGGAAAGGGCGGGATCGTCGACGAGAATGCCACCTCCTACTCCACCTGGTGGAATGGAGGCCTGCGCACCGCGGGGTATTTCCACAACATGATCGGCATTCTCACCGAGTCGATCGGCAACCCCACGCCCGAGATCATTTCGCTCCGGCTCGATCGCCAGCTTCCGAGTGGCGACGGCGTGCTCCCGGCGACGTGGGGACCGTGGCACTTCCGCCAATCGATCGACTACTCGATGACGGCCAACCGCGCCATCCTCGATCTTGCCTCACGCTATCGCGAAGACCTGCTCTTCAACTTCTGGCGGATGGGGCGCAACTCAGTGGAGCGCGGACTCCGCGACAGCTGGACCGCTGAACCGAGCATCATTGCCGCGGCAGCGGCGGCGAGCACGGGAATGGAAGGCGCGGCCGCACAGCAGGCGCAAGCAGCTGCCTTACGGGATCCAACTCGGCGCGACCCGAGGGCCTTCGTGGTCCCGGCCGGCCAGGCCGAGATGGGGAACGCCATCGACTTCCTGCAGGCGCTGTCGACATCGGGCGTCGAGATTCAGAAGACCACGGCGGCATTCGCGGTAGGGGGAGTGACCTATCCGAAGGGATCGTTCGTGGTGCGGGGCGACCAGGCCTTCCGGCCACACGTGCTCGACATGTTCGAGCCACAGCACCATCCCACCGACTTGCAGTACCCCGGTGGACCGCCGAAACGGCCGTACGACAACGCCGGATACACCCTTGCGTTCCAGATGGGGATTCGGTTTGACCGCATCCTCGATGCCTTCGATGCTCCGGTCACAGCGATCACGACAGAAGCGGTGCACCCCGACCCGGCTCCGTTTGATGCGGGAGCACGCGCGTGGCGGCTCTCGGCGGCATCAACCGACGCCTTCCTTGCGGTGAATCGGTTAGTGAAGGCCTCGCAGCATGTCGAGCGTATGGCCAGCGGTGATTTTCTGGTGCGACGCTCGGCGGCGAGCGCGCGGATTCTCGGGGTGTTGGCCCGCGACCGCGCCCTCATCGCAGTTGCCGCTGGGAAGCGCGACCGAGGCACGCCAGTCAAGCCGCTCCGCATTGGACTATGGGACCGGTATGGCGGTTCGATGCCCTCGGGATGGACCCGCTGGATTCTGGAGAAATACGAGACCCCATTCGAGCTGGTGTATGCGCCACGCCTCGATGCGGGAGATCTTCGCCGACAGTTCGATGTGCTGATCTTCGTCGATGGGGCGATACCCGGCGCACCCCGCAGGGCTGGGGGCGGCCCAGCGATCGATACCTCGGCGATTCCGACAGAATACCACGGACAACTCGGCAATCTCTCGCTCGCGCGGACCGTCCCGCACCTGAAGGCGTTTCTCGAGCAAGGTGGTCGGGTTGTGGCGATCGGCTCGTCCGCAATGAACCTTGCCAGTGGACTCGCCCTGCCGGTCGAGAACCAATTGGTGGAGAAGTCCGCGGATGGCAGCACGCGCCCAATTCCAGCTGACAGGTACTACATCCCCGGCTCGGTCCTCCGTGTGGCAGTGGATACCGCGCAGCCGGCCGCAGCCGGGGCGCGTCCCACGACTGATGTCTTCTTCGACAACTCGCCGGTGTTTCGCTTTCTTCCTGGTGCCGAATCGCAGGGGATCAAGCGGATCGCCTGGTTTGACGAAGCCGAGCCGCTCAAGTCGGGCTGGGCGATCGGGCAGAGCTTTCTGCGCGATGGCGTAGCAATGGCCTCGGCGCCAATAGGCCAGGGGATGGTGTATCTCTACGGCCCGGAGATTCTCTTTCGGGCGCAGCCGCAGGGGACCTTTCGATTTCTCTTCAATGTGCTGTATTGAGAGGGCGAGCATGCCGGACAGGGCCGCTAGTACGCACCACTCAGCGGCGCGGCGGTGACATGCACTGATCCTGTCATCTGGGAGTGAATGGAACAATGGTACGGAAAGTCGCCCGGCGTGCTAAAGGTCCGGATCACATTTTGGTTGCTTGTGGTTGCAGTGATGTCCTGGGGTTTCCCTGCCACAGCGGTGAAGACGACGGTGTGGCCGACGCTCCCGAAGATGAACGTCACGGGCACACCAGTGTTGGCGTTGAGGACCGCCGGGGTAAAGGTGAGTGACGGGGTCGCCTGGATCGAAGGACCATTCGGCGACCCATTGGTGCCGGAATCGCCACTACACCCCAGCACGAGCGCCGCCGCCAGAATCGTGGCGCACAAGACGCTCCTCGTAATCGGCATCATGGTTTCCCCGTCGCAAAGTTGACATCGACACGCACGACGATCTGTTCATTCATCCGCAACATTCCAAATGCCTTGCTCAGCCCTCCAACGCCGTAGTCCTTCACATTGAGGGATGCTCGGCCGCGGAAGCGAACGTGGTTGTCGCGCTGCCAGAGATACCCCGCAAATCGCACCGGCCGATTCTGGCCGTGCAGTGAGAGCCGCCCCAGCAAGACGACCGCTGTCGAATCGCCGTGAATCTCGCCGGGGGCGACGGAGTCGAGTTCAAATCGCAGCGTCGGGAATCGTTCCACTTCGAGCGACGCCCAGGTGTCTCGATCGCGCTTCCCGTTCTGGCTACTCAGCGATTTCGACGGCGCCTCGACCCAGCCACGCACGGCCGCCAACGAAGCCGCGCCGACCAGCTGCCCTGTGACCGTTGTCGTTGTCCCGGTAAACGCTCCAAGTGTCGCCTGGGCATCGAATGCAAGGGCGCCCTGCACCACCGATGCATCCGCTACCGCCTGGGCATCAAGCCGTCCCCAGAGGACGATCAGGGCGACGGTGCAGGACACACCCCGCCAATGACGGCTCACTTTGACAAAGGCAGGCGAAGCACCATTCGGCCGATCACGGCGTCGCCAATGGTAGCGTACGCTTCGCCGGTCAGCAGCAACGGACCGAGCGGCACCGACACGCCGCCGAACACGGCGGCGCGATTGAGGTCAACCTCGACCTTGCGATTATCTGTTTCGCCTTGCGCATTCGTAAAATTGACCTGGAAGCGGGGACTCAGGTGTGTATATCCGAGTCCCAGATGCGGGCGCACCTTCCCGCCCCCTCCACCGACCACCGCTTCGACACCAAAAATTCCCGGCTGCCAGGTATCGTTTGAGATCGTGCCCCCGAAACACTCGCTGGCCGGGTCACTGACCGCGGCTTCGTCGCAGACAATCGGGGCGTGGATGCTGCCAAATACCCCTTCGGCGCGCACCCCAAGCACCCACTTTGCTGAAAGCGTGAAAGGGTGCGCAATCGCAACACCAATCAGGTTCGACTTCACCCCGTTGACGCCCACGGGGGGAATCCACGAGAGCTCGAGCAAGAACCCCTGCACTGCCGCTGCAAAGCGGAGTCGTACCACCACTGGCACGGCATCGGTGTTTTCCGGCCCCTTCCCCGGGCGACACACCGTGGGGGTTGCCGTCGCGCTATCGACGACCGGAATCGAGGCGACTTCCAATCCGACGCCGATGCCATGCGCCGGCACGGCGGGTGCGCGAGCGCCAGTGAACGCGAGCGGGACCGAAAGCAGGGCGAACGTCTTCGCTTCGTTCGAGTTGGGGCCAGGAAAACAGTCGGCCTGTGCCGTCAGGATGGCCGGGAAGACGCCCAAGGCGGCGAGCGACAGCAGTCGCCGCATCACTGGACAATCACCGTGCCGCGCATTCCGGAGGTCGGTGTGCCGTGCACGCTGCAGTAGTACTTGTAGGTCCCGGGAGCAACAAACGTGAATTGATAGGACTTTGGAGGATCGAAAGCGGTCGGGACGCCTGGGAACGACGGTGATCCGCTGGATATCACGTCATGAAAGCCGTCCTGCCAGACGAACGTCACCGTCGTCCCGGCCGGGACAATCAGCGTCGCAGGCTCGAATCGCGACCCACCGGCGGTGAAGAGCTTCACCGTGCTCGCGCCGGGCGGGAGCGGAATCGCGATGGCGGAAAATCCTGAACTGGGCCCGCTCAGGCTGCCGGCAAAGGCAGTCGCCGTCTGGGTTCCCAAGCCAGTGCCAAGATTCCAGTACGAGGTGGCAATGCCATCATTCGCGCTGGTCGATTGCGGTGGTTCGAAAAATCCATTGGCGTCATTGGTTCGCCAGATGACGAGCTCGCCGCCCGCCGGTACGCCGCCGCGAGTCACCAGGACGCGGAGCTCATTGGTCAGCTGTGATCCGATGTTTCCGGTCTGGCCATCACCGGTTGGGCCAAAGGGTGAGATCCCGATCGGGCCGGGCAGCGCCACGGTCGAGATACCGGTGAACTGGGTCGAT
>Ga0315271_10001055_pt1 | contig 16361 bp, 3 predicted proteins | sample C3_top_MG_FD_204664 | JGI IMG/M metagenome (GOLD analysis project Ga0315271, IMG submission 204664) | Sediment microbial communities from Yellowstone Lake, YNP, Wyoming, USA - C3_top | ecosystem: Environmental > Aquatic > Freshwater > Lake > Sediment | place: USA: Wyoming | collected 2017-08-01 | reverse complement strand
GTGCTCCGTGCCAACGAGGCGACGGCAAAGCGGCTCCAGGCGGAGCGGCCGCCGTCCACCAAGACGATCCAGCAGCTGGACTCGGTTCCGGCGCACTGATCTGATCGAACGCACACGAGGGCGCCCTGACGGGCGCCCTCGCCGCTTCAGCCCGCCGTGCGCTCCGCCCTGCGTCGCCACCAGAGGGCGGCGGCGCCGCCGAAAGCGATCGTCGCGAAGGCAAACCACTGGATCGCGTAGTTGAGGTGGGGGCCGTCGTCGAGGACGGGGGCCGGCACGCGGCGGGGAGCGGGCGAGGCGGTGGCGGGGGAGTCCGCGAGGATGTACACCGATTCGACGGGGTAGGGGAGTCGGCTCCGGATGCTTGTCAGTTCGAGGCGTCGCCAGGTCTCGGTGCCCTTCCTGGTGGCGGGCTTGGCTCCGGCGGAGTCGGACGGCACCGGCATCGCGATCCCCGACACCAGGAGGGAGTCCGCCTCGCGGTGTGCGGCCGGATCGTAGCCGGTCGCGTCGGCGGACGGGACGTACCCCCGGAGGACGAGGACGGCGCTGTCGGTGCCGTTCATGATCAGCGGAGTGACGACCTCGACGCCGGGAACGCCGTCCAGCGCGCGGCCACGAAGCACGAACTCGTGCCCGAAGTCGAACCGTCCCGCGGCGAAGACGCGGCGATCGTCGGCTGGGCCGGTGAGGGCGCGGATGTCGGTCGCCGGGAGTCGCCGGTGTTCGAGGGCCACGGCGTTCCGGGTGCGTCGCTCCTCCAACCGGCCGAGCTGCCAGAAGCCCAGGCGGAGGCAGAGCGCCCCGACCAGGATCGAGAAGACGAGGAAGCCGAGGGGATACCGTGAGGTCATGGCTGTCTGGCGCTGAGGACATCGAGCGGGCAAGACCGGAAAGCACGGGCGGCCGGCTCGTGATTCAATGTATTGAAGCATAACGACTTGGAGGTTGACGCGCCGGTGGTACCGTGCTTGCTCTATTCCGGCTGATTGCCACTCCGAAATTCGCCAACGCACCTCTGGAGGTTTTATGCGGGTGAGCCGACTGGTCGGACCCCTCCTCGCAGCCATCATCGGCGGGGTCCCCATGGTGGGGGCGCAGCAGGAAGCCAATGCTCCCAAGGGGCTCGAGGTCGTGCCCAACGCCGGGACTCGGCAAGGGGCGTGGGGCAACTTCGGGATCGGTGTCGGCAGCGAGACCTTTACCACCTCGGGAATGACGGTTGATCCCGGGTGGCTCGCTCGGCCGACGCTCGACATGCGTGGCGGCGGCACGATGAGCCCGCACTTCCGGCTTGGCGCCGAGCTGGTGAGCTGGTTCAACTCGGAGGGCACGGTTTCACAGACGCTCGGCGGCTTCGGGCTCGTCGGGCAGCTCTACCCCTCCCCGACCATGGGCTTCTTCCTGAAGGGCGGCGGTGGGTACGCCTGGAACGGATTCAGCGACAATTACTACTACTACGGCTACCCGATTTCGTACGACTCCGGCTGGTTCTGGACGGCTGGCGCCGGCTGGGAAATCCCGATGAACCGGAAGCTCAACCTGGTGCCGACGGTGGACTACTACGAATTCGGCTTCGGCGGGCGGTCGACCCAGGATTACACCGAAAAGCTCTGGAACTACAGCCTGGCCATTCAGATCCACCAATAGACCGGTTGGCCAGACGCTCCACAGGGGGTGTCGCGGGGCTGCGATAGCGGCCCCGGCGGCACCCCCTCTCACTTTGCAAGTGCTGGCGGGGAACGGACTTTGGCGGTACCATACCTCCCCCCGGACGGGCACGGCCCATGCGCCCTTTGGCCGGCCCCGATCCGGGTTCCCCGTCTCCGAGCGACGCACCTTGCTCCTGCGGTACCGCGCTTCCCTCTGGCCCTTCCTCCTCGCCGCCGCCACTGCCTCGTGCAGCAGCGACAACGTGACGCTGCCCAGCGAAGGGCTGCCGTCGGCTATTGTGGCCGTCGGTGGGGGCGGGCAGACGGCGGTGGTCGCCACGCCGCTCCCGGAATCGCTCACCGTGCGGGTCACCGACTCCAAGGCCCGTCCCGTCGAGGGGATCAAGGTCGTCTTCACGCCCACCCTCGGTGGCGGGGATGCGATTCCGGACACCGCCCTCACCAACGCGGACGGCCGGACTGGTGCACGCTGGCTCCTGGGCACCACCGCGGGCGCGCAGCGGATGCAGGCGATGGTGGTGGGCGCCACGGCATCGGGTGCGCTGGCCCTGAATTTCGACGCGACCGCGCGCGCCGGCGCGGCGGACACGGTGTTCGTCTCCCGGGGGAACGGGCAGTCTGCGGTGGTCGGAGGCGCACTCACGGACTCGCTCGTCGTGAAGGTGACCGACCGATACGGCAACGCGGTGAGCGGCAGCCCCGTGTCCTGGGCGGCAACCGGGGGCGGGTCGGTGAACCCTGTTGCCGGCGCCACCGGGACCACGGGAACCGCCGCGACGGCGCGGGTCCTCGGCGCGACGGCGGGACCCCAGGGCGCCACGGCCACCGCGGCCGGGCTCAAGGGCTCGCCGGTGGCCTTCACCATGACGGCCACGCCTGCCGCACCCGCCTCCCTCATCAAGGTCTCCGGCGACAACCAGACCACGGCGGTCGGGACTGTGCCGGCCGAATCGCTCGTGGTCCGCCTGCTCGACGGGAGCGGCAATGGGGTCCCCGGGCGCAACGTCACCTTTGCGGTGGCCACGGGCGGCGGGTCGACCAGCCCCACCTCAGCGACGACGGACGCCACCGGACGGGCGGCTACCCAGTGGAAGCTCGGCTCGGTGGCCGGGGGCAACTCGCTGATCGCCAGTTCGTCCGGCTTCTCGGTGACCTTCCAGGCCACCGGCACCGCCGCGCTCCCCACGACCCTTCTCGCCATCTCGCCGGTGACCCAGAGCGACACCGCCGGACTTCCCGCGGCGTCCTCGCCGTCGGTCAAGGTGACCGATGCCAGCGGCAACCCGGTGGCCGGGGTCTCGGTCACGTTCGCGGTGGCGTCCGGCGGGGGGAGCATTCTTCCGACGACGCCGCTTCTCACCGACGCCCTGGGCATCGCCACGCTGACGAGCTGGACGCTGGGCACGGTGGCGGGCGGCAACTCCGTGACGGCCACCGTCGCGGGGCTCAGCGGCAGCCCGATGACATTCTCCGCGACCGGCGTCGCGGGCGCCCCGGCGCAGCTTCAGATCCAGACCCAGCCCTCGCCCTCCGCCCAGAGCGGTGTCGCCTTCGCGGTGCAACCGGTGGTGCGGCTGGCGGACGTGTTCGGCAACGCGGTCGCGACGAGCGCCGTGCCGATCACCGCGGCACTCGCGTCGGGCACCGGCACCCTCGGCGGGACGCTCACGGTCAGCACGGTGAGCGGCGTCGCGTCCTTCGCCAACCTCGCCATCACGGGGGTGTCGGGCACCTACACCCTTCGCTTCACGTCCGGCGCTCTCACGCAGGCCACGAGCGCCGGCATCACCATCGGGGCGGGCGCGGCCACGAAGCTCGCGATGGTCACCCAGCCCTCCACGACCGCGGTCAACGCGGTCGCCTTCGTCCAGCAGCCGACGGTGCAAGTGCAGGACGCCGCGGGCAACCCGGTGGCGGGTGTGCGCTCGCTGACCGTGGCCATCAACACCGGCGGTGGCGCGCTCGGCGGAACCGCGACCGTCAATAGCGACGCCGCCGGCCTCGCCACCTTCGGAGGACTTTCCATCACCGGCACCGTCGGCGCGAGGACACTCGCCTTCAACAGCGCCGGGCTCACGTCGGTGGTGTCCGGCACCGTGACGATCACCGCCGGCGCACCGACCCAGATGGCCGTCAGCGCCGGCAACGGCCAGACCGCCACGGCGGGCAGCACGGTGCCTGTCGCGCCCTCGGTCGTGGTGAAGGACGTGAGCAGCAACCCGGTGTCGGGTGTGGCAGTGACCTTTGCCGTGGCGAGCGGCGGTGGCTCGGTGCTGCCGGTCGCGGCGGTGACCACCAACGCCAGCGGCATCGCAGCCGCGACCTCGTGGACCCTTGGGCCGGCGGCCGGCGCCAACACGCTCACGGCCGACGCCGCGCCCGTCGGAATCGCGGGCGACCCCGTCACCTTCACCGCGACGGGAGTGTCCGGAGGCGCGGGCCGGCTTGGCATCGTCACCCAGCCGCCCTCCGCGGCCACGAACGGCGTGGCCTTCACCCAGGCGCCGGTCATCCAGCTGCAGGACGTGAACGGGAACGCCGTGACGACGGCGGGCATCGCCATCACCGTGGCCATCGCATCGGGACCGGGCGGCACGCTGGCCGGCCTTACCACGGTGGGGACGGATGGGACGGGCCGAGCGACGTTCTCCGGGCTCAGCATCACGGGGCTGGCCGGGTCGTACACGCTGCAGTTCACCGGCGCGAGCCTGACGGGTGTCACGTCCGCGCCGGTGGTCCTGTCGGCCGGTGCCGCCACCCAGCTGCGCATCACGACCGAGCCGCCGGCGAGCGCACAGAGCGGCATCGCGATGGCGCCGGCCGCCGTCGTGCAGCTGCAGGATGTGTCGGGCAACCCCGTCAGCACGGCGAGCGTGAGCGTCGCCGCCGCGCTCCTGACGGGCGGCGGGACGCTCACCGGCACGCTCAGCGCGCCGACGAACGCGTCGGGCGCCGCCAGTTTCGCCAACCTGATTCTCACCGGCACCATCGGCCCGAGGACCATCCGGTTCACCGCCACCGGGCTCACCCCGGACACCTCGGCGGTCATCACGCTGGCGGCGGGCACGCCGACGGCGCTCGAGTTCGTGGCGCAGCCCTCCGCCGTCATCGCCGGGCAGGCGATCAGTCCAGCCGTCACCGTCCGCGTCCGGGACGGGGCGGGGAACACGGTCACGACGGCGACGAACACGGTGACGATTGCGATCGGCACCAATCCGGGCGGGAGCACGCTCGGCGGGACGACGTCCGCGAACGCGGTGGCCGGCGTCTCGACCTTCGCGACGCTGTCGCTGAACAAGGCGGGCGCGGGGTACACCCTCGTCGCCTTGGCCACCGGGCTCACGAGCGCGACGAGCGCGGCCTTCACGGTCACCGCGGCGGGCGCCACCACGATTGCCGCCAGCTCCGTGACGTCCCAGACCGATACCGCCGGCCTGCCGGCCGCGGCTCCGCCCTCGGTCCTGGTCACGGACGCCGGCGGGAACCCGGTGGCGGGCGTGAGCGTGACATTCGCCGTGACGGCGGGCGGCGGCAGCGTCCTCCCGGTCACGGCGGTCGCGACCAATGCGTCGGGTATCGCGGCGCTCACGTCGTGGACGCTGGGCGGCGTGGCCGGCACCAACACGGTCACCGCGACCGCCACCGGCCTCACGGGTAGCCCGGTGACCTTCACCGCCACGGGCGTGGCGGGCGTCGCCACGCAGCTCCAGATCCTGGCGCAGCCCTCTAGCGCGGCGCAGAGCGGTGTCGCGTTCGCGGTGCAGCCAGCGGTGCGGGTCGCGGACGCCTTCGGCAACACGGTGCCTGCGAGCGGGACCGTCGTTACCGCCGCGCTCGCCTCCGGCACCGGCACGCTCGGCGGCACGCTCACGGCGTCGACCGTTACCGGCGTGGCGACCTTCGGCAATCTCTCGATCACCGGCGTCGCCGGGAGCTACACGCTGCAGTTCACCTCGACCGGTCTCACGCCGGTGACGAGCGGCACGATCACGATCGGCGCCGGGGCGGCGACCAAGCTCGTGATGGGAACCCAGCCCTCGACCACGGCCGTCAACGGCGTGGCCTTCGCGGTCCAGCCGACGGTCCAGCTGCAGGACGCCGCGAGCAATCCGGTGGCGCTGGCGGGCGTGGTCGTGACGGCGGCCATCTCGACCGGCGGCGGCACCCTTGGCGGCACGCTCACCGCGACGACCAACGCCGGCGGGCTCGCGACCTTCACCAACCTCGCGATCACCGGGACGACCGGCCCGCGGACGCTGGCCTTCACGAGCGGGGCGCTCACGCAAGCCGTCTCCGGCAGCGTGACCATCACCGCGGGCGCGGCGACGCAGATCGCGGTCAACGCAGGCAACGCGCAGAGCGCGACGGTCAATACCGCGGTCGCCACGCCGCCGTCGGTCTTGGTGCGGGATGTGAGCGGCAACCCGGTGGCCGGCGTGTCGGTCTCGTTTGCAGTCGCGAGCGGAGGCGGGACCGTCCTCCCGGTCACGCCGATCCTCACGAACGCTTCCGGCGTGGCGGCGCTGACCTCCTGGACCATGGGCACGCTGGCCGGCGCCAACTCGATTACGGCCACCTCCGGGACACTGGCGGGGAGTCCCGTGACGTTCACCGCCACCGGCACCGCCGGTGCCGCCACGCAGCTCGTGATCCAGACCCAGCCGTCGGCCGCGGCGCAAAGCGGGGTCGTGCTCGTGGTGCAGCCCGTCGTGCGCCTGGCCGACGCCTTCGGCAACCTGGTGGCCACCAACGGCACCTCCGTGGCGGCCGCGTTCGCCTCTGGGACCGGCACGCTGGGCGGCACGAGCCCCGTTGCGACTGCGGGTGGCGTGGCGACCTTCACCAACCTGTCCATCACGGGCGTGGCGGGCTCCTACACGTTGCAGTTCACCTCCGCCGGTCTCGTGCCGGACACCAGCACGGCGATCGTTCTCGGGGCGGGTACGGCCACGAAGCTCGTCATGGGGACACAGCCCTCGACCACGGCCGTCAACGGCGTGGCCTTCGCGGTGCAGCCGACGGTGCAGCTGCAGGACGCCGCGAGCAACCTGGTCGCCCTGGGGGGCGTCGTGGTGACGGCGGCGATCCAGACCGGCGGCGGCACGCTCGGCGGCCTGCTCACGGCCACCACCAACGCGGCCGGCCTCGCCGCCTTCACCAATCTGTCCATCACCGGCACGGTCGGGGCGCGGACGCTGCAATTCACGAGCGGCGTGCTGACGCCGGTCACGTCGAGCACGGTGACGACCACGGCCGGCGCCGCCACCCAGATTGCCATCAACGCCGGCAACGCGCAGAGCGCGACGGTCAACACCGCGGTGGCGACGGCGCCGTCGGTCGTGGTGCGCGACGTGAGCGGCAATCCGGTCTCGGGCGTGTCGGTCACCTTCGCTGTGTCGGGCGGTGGTGGCAGCATCCTGCCCGTCACGCCGATCCTCACGAACGCCGCGGGCGTGGCCGCCCTGACCTCGTGGACGATGGGCACGACGGCGGGCCCCAATTCCATCACCGCCACCTCCACCGGCCTCACCGGAAGCCCGCTGACGTTCACCGCCACCGGGACCGCCGGGGCCGCCACACAGCTCCAGGTGGTCACCCAGCCGTCGAGCGCAGCGCAAAGCGGCGTAGCGTTCGCCACGCAGCCCGCCGTGCGCCTGGCCGACGCCTTCGGCAACCTGGTGGCGACGAACGCCGTCACCATCACGGCGGCGATCGCCTCCGGAACCGGCACCCTCGGAGGCACGGCGACCGCCTCCACCACTGCGGGCGTGGCCACCTTCACGAACCTGGCCATCAACGGGACCGCGGGCGCTTTCACGCTGGGGTTCACGTCCACCGGCCTCACGGGCGTCACGAGCGGCACCATCACGCTCGGCGCCGGCACCGCCACGAAGCTGGCGATCGTCGTCCAGCCCTCGGCCACCGCCCAGAACGCCATCGCCTTCACGCAGCAGCCGCAGGTCCAGGTGCAGGATGCGGCCGGCAATCCGGTCGCCGGTGTCGTGTCCGTCGGCGTGACGATCCTCACCGGCGGCGGCACCCTCGGCGGCACCACCTCGATCAGCACCAGCGCCGCCGGCCTGGCGACGTTCACGAATCTCGCCATCACCGGCACGGTGGGCCCGCGAACGCTGCAGTTCACAAGCGCCGGACTCACCTCCGTCACCTCGGCCTCGATCGCACTCGCCGCGGGGGCGCCGACGCAGATGGCGGTCAACGCCGGCCAGGGGCAGACCGCCACCGCCGGCAGCGCCGTCGCCGTCGCCCCGTCCGTCCTGGTGCGCGACGTGAGCAGCAATCCGGTGCCCAGTGTGTCCGTCACCTTCGCCGTTGCGACCGGCGGCGGCTCGGTGCTCCCGGCCACGCCGGTCACCACGGACGCCTTCGGCCTCGCCGCGGCCACCTCGTGGACCCTTGGCACGACCGCCGGGGCGAACAGCCTTACGGCCACCGCGGCGCCCAGCGGGATCGCGGGCAATCCGATCACCTTCACCGCAACGGCCGTGGCGGGCAGCGCGGGCAAGCTGGCGATGTTCACCCAGCCTCCGGGCACCGCGCAGAGCGGTGTGGCGATTTCGCCCGCCCCGGTGGTCCAGCTCCAGGACAATCTCGGCAACCCGGTTTCGACGGCGAACGTCGGCATCACCGTCTCGATCGCGTCCGGCCCGGGGGGCACCCTCGGTGGCGGGACGGTCGCGCTCACGGATCCGAATGGGCGGGCCACGTTCAGCACGCTTGTCATCACCGGCCCGACGGGGTCGTACACGCTGCAGTTCAACGGGGCCAGCCTGACGGGCGTGACCTCGAGCTCGATCACGCTGGCTGCCGGCGCGGCGGTGAAGCTGGCCATCACGGCGCAGCCGACAACGGCGCAGAGTGGGATCGCGTTCACTGTCGCGCCGACGGTGCAGGTCCAGGACGCCGCCGGGAATCCGGTTAATGGATCCGGGCGGAGCATCCTCGTCAGCGCATTGCCGGGTAGCGCGGCGCTGAGTGGAACGACCACGCAGTCCACGAACGCGTCCGGCGTGGCGACCTTCCCGGGGTTGGTCCTGACCGGGACCGTCGGGCCCAGCACGTTGCTCTTCTCGTCGGCCGGCGTGACCTCGGACACGACCTCCGCCATCACGCTCACAGCCGGTACCGCCACCGCGCTCGAGTACGTCCAGCAGCCGACGCCGGTCGTCGCGGGGCAGGTCATCGCCCCCTCGCCAACGGTCCGCATTCGTGACGGAGCCGGGAATACCGTCCTGACGGCCGGCAACACCGTCACCGTCGCCTTGGGCGCGAATCCCGGCGGCAGCACCCTGGGCGGCACCCTGTCGGTGGCGGCCGTGGCGGGCGTGGCGACCTTCAGCACCCTGACGCTCAACAAGGCCGCCGTCGGATACACCCTCGCGGCAAGTGCCTCCGGCCTGACCGGCGCAACGAGCTCTGCGTTCACGGTGAACGCTGGCACCGCCACGGCGCTCGCCATCACCACGGCCCCGACGACCGCCCAGAGCGGCGCCGCCCTCTCGCCGCAGCCGGTGGTCCGCCTCGTGGACGTGAACGGCAACACCGTGCCGACCACCGGCACCCAGGTGACCGCCACGCTCGCCTCGGGTGCCGGCACGCTAGGCGGCACGCTCACCGTCAACACCGTGAGCGGCGTGGCCACCTTCACGAACCTGGCCCTGACCGGGACCACCGGCGCCTACACCATCAACTTCAGCTCCGCCGCGCTCACCGGCGTGACGACGGGGGCCATCACCTTGAGCGCCGGCGCTCCGGCCGCGCTCGCCTTCCAGGTGCAGCCCTCGACGGTGGCCTCGGCGGCCGCGATCACCCCGGCGGTGACGGTCCGCGTGCTGGACGGCGCCGGCAACCTGGTCCCGTCTGCCACCAATTCCATCGTGATCGGGATCGGCACCAACCCCGGCGGGGCCGCGCTGAGCGGGACCACGACGGTGAGCGCCATCTCTGGTGTGGCCACCTTCAGCAGCCTGTCGCTCGACAAGACGGGAACGGGCTACTCGCTCGCTGCCACCTCGACGGGGCTCGCGGGGGTCACGAGCAGCCCCTTCAACGTGACGCCGGGCGCGGCCACGAAGCTGGTGTACGCGGTGCAGCCGACCACGGTCACGGCCGGTGCGTCCATCAGCCCGGCGGTAGTGGTCCAGATCCAAGACGCCGCCAGCAACGTGGTGAGCAGCGCCACGAACGCGGTCACGATCGCCATCGGCACGAATCCGGGCGGCAGCACGCTGGGTGGCACCGCGACGGCGAGCGCCGTGGCGGGGGTGGCCACCTTCAGCACGCTCTCGCTCGACAAGGTCGGAACCGGCTATACCCTGACTGCCTCCTCCGGAGTGCTGACCGGGGCCACGAGCTCCGCGTTCAACGTGAATCCGGGCGCCGCCGCCGCGCTCGCCGTGACCAGCCAGCCGACGACAGGCCAGAGCGGCGTGGTGCTGGCGACGCCGCTCGTCGTTCGGGTGATCGACGCGAACGGCAATACGGTGCCAAGCACCGGCACGCCGCTTACTGCGAGTCTCGCGTCAGGAGCGGGTACGCTCGGCGGGACGCTTGGCGCGAGCACGGTCTCGGGTGTGGCGACATTCACCGGGCTCGTTCTGACCGGAACGACCGGTAGCTACACCATCAACCTGAGCTCGCCTGCACTGACGAGCGCGACAACGGGCGCCATCACCCTGAGCGCCGGCGCGCCGGCGGCCGTGGCGTTCCAGGTGCAGCCGTCCAACGTGGCGTCCGGCGCCTCGATCGCGCCGGCGGTCGTCGTCCGGATTCTCGACGGCGCCGGCAACCTGGTGCCGACAGCGACGAACTCCGTCACCATGTCGATCGGCGCCAATCCCGGAGGCAGCACGCTCGGTGGCACCGCCGTCGCGACCGCCGTGGCCGGTGTGGCGACCTTCAGCAACCTATCGCTGGACAAGACCGGGGCGGGGTACACCCTTGCCGCCGCCTCGTCGGGATTGACTGGAGCGACCAGCACCGCATTCTCGGTGACGCCGGGCGCGGCCACCAAGGTCGTGTACTCGGTGCAGCCGACCACGACCACTGCCGGCGCGCCAATCAGCCCGTCGGTGGTGGTCCAGGTCCAGGACGCCAACAACAACGTGGTGACGGGCTCCACTGCCGCCGTGACCATCGCCATCGGCGTCAACCCCGGCACGAGCACGCTCGGCGGCACCAGCACCGTAAATGCCGTGGCCGGCGTGGCCACCTTCAGCACCCTGACGCTGAACAAGACCGGCGCGGGCTACACGCTTGCCGCCTCGTCCGCGGGCCTCACGGGCGCGACGAGCGCCGCGTTCACCATCAACCCCGGCGCCGCGACCGCACTGGCCATCACCACGGCGCCGACGACGGGCCAGAGCGGCGTGGCGCTCTCGCCCCAGCCGGTCATCCGCCTGGTCGACGCCAACGGCAACACCGTGCCGAGCAACGGCGTCACCATTACTGCCGCGCTGGCCTCCGGGGGTGGAACGTTGGGTGGGGCCCTCACCGCGCTCACCACGAGTGGCGTGGCGACCTTCTCGAGCCTGGCGCTCTCGGGCACCGCCGGGAGCTACACGCTCAACTTCAGCTCCGCAGGACTCACGCCGGTCACGAGCGGGGCGATCACCCTGAGCGCGGGCCTCGCCTCCGCGCTCCTCTTCCAGGTCCAGCCCTCGACCGTCACCGCGGGCGCGGCGATCGCGCCGGCCGTGCAGGTGCGGGTCGTGGACGGCGCGGGCAACACCGTCACGACCGCCACCAACAGCGTGTCGCTCGCGCTGGGCGCCAATCCGGGCGGAAGCACGCTGGGCGGGACCACCTCGGTGGCGGCCGTGGCCGGCGTGGCCACCTTCGGCACGCTGACGCTCGACAAGGCTGCCGCGGGATACACGCTGGCGGCGTCGGCGACGGGGCTGACCGGGGCCGCCAGCGGCGCCTTCACCGTCACACCGGGCGCGCCTGCGGCGCTCGTCATCAGCACCGCCCCGACGACCGGGCAGAGCGGAGTCCTGCTTTCGCCGCAGCCGGTCGTGCGCATCGTCGACGCGAATGGCAACACCGTGACCGGCTCGAGCGCAACAGTGACCGCCGCGCTCGCCTCGGGCACTGGCACGCTCGGTGGGACGCTCACGGCCAACGCGGCGAGTGGCGTGGCCACCTTCACCAATCTGGTTCTCACCGGGACGGTCGGGAGCTACACCCTCGCCTTCAGCGCCGCTTCCGTGACGGGTGTGACCTCCGGGTCGATCGCGTTGAGTGCCGGCGCCCCGGCGGCACTGGTCTTCCAGACCCAGCCGACCACGACGGCCGCTGGCTCGGCGATCACGCCGGCCGTGCAGGTGCGCGTGGTCGATGGCGCCGGCAACCTGGTGCCGACCGCCACCAACACCATCGCCCTGGCGCTAGGCGCCAACCCCGGCCCGAGCACGCTTAGTGGAACGACCGCGGTGGCGGCAGTCGCGGGTGTGGCGACCTTCAGCACCCTGTCGCTCAACCGCGCGGCCGCCGGGTACACGCTGGTTGCGACCACCGCTGGACTGAGTCCCGACACCAGCGCCACCTTCACCGTGAACCCGGGCGCCGCCACCGCGCTGGCCATCACGACGGCGCCGACCACGGGCCAGAGCGGCGTGGTGCTCGCCCCGCAGCCCGCAATTCGGCTGGTGGACGCCAACGGCAATACCGTGCCGACGAGCGGCACGCCGATCGTCGCCAACCTGGCCTCGGGGGCAGGAACCCTGGGCGGCACGCTCACGGCCAACACGGTGAACGGCGTCGCGACGTTCACCAACCTGGCACTGACCGGCACCGCCGGGAACTACACCGTCAACTTCACCTCCGGCGTGTTGACGAACGTCACCACCGGGACCATTGCGCTGAGCGCGGGCGTGCCGGCGTCGCTGGCCTTCCAGGCATCGCCGGTTACCACGGCGGCCGGCGCGGCGCTCAACCCGGCGGCCCAGGTGCGAATCCTCGACGGCGCCGGCAATCTCGTCACCACGGCCACGACCGCGATCACGCTCGCGATCGGCGCCAATCCCGGTGGGAGCACCCTGAGCGGAACCACGACGCAGAATGCCGTCGCCGGCGTTGCCACTTTCCCGGGCCTGTCGCTGAATCGGACCGGGACCGCCTACACCCTGACCGCGTCGGGCGGCGCGCTCCCGCTTGCCACCAGCACGGTGTTCGACATCACGCCGGGCACCGCGGCCGCCCTCGCCTTCACGGTCGAGCCGAGCACGGTCGTGGCGGGAGTGGCGATTGCACCGGCGGTGCAGGTCGAGGTGCGGGACGCGCTGGGCAACCGCGTGACCGGGTCGACCGCGTCCATCGCGATGGCGATCGGGACCAACCCCGGGAGCAGTACGCTGAGCGGCACTACCGCGGTGAACGCCGTGGCCGGCGTGGCCACGTTTGGCAACCTCTCCCTCAATCGGTCGGGTGTGGGCTACACGCTCTCGGCGACCTCCACGGGTGTTTCCGCCGCGACGAGCACGGCGTTCACCGTGAATCCGGGCGCCGCCACGGCGCTGGCTATCACGACGGCTCCGACGACGGCGGTGAACGGCGTGGCGCTTGCTCCGCAGCCGGTCGTGCGTCTCGTGGACGCGAACGGCAACCCCGTGCCGACCAACGCCGTGACGATCACTGCGGCCCTGGCCTCCGGCAGTGGCGTGCTGGGCGGCACCCTGACGGCGAACACCGTGAGCGGCGTGGCCACCTTCAGCGGCCTCACGCTCACCGGGGTGGTCGGGAACTACACCATCAATTTCAACTCCGGCGGTCTGGCGAGCGTCACCACGGGGGCAATCGCGGTCAGTGCGGGTGCGCCGGCCGGGCTCGCGTTCCAGGTCCAGCCGAGCAATGTGGCTTCGGGCGCTTCGATCAGTCCGGCGGTGCAGGTGCGGGTGGTGGATGGATCGGGTAACCTGGTCGGCACCGCCACCAATGCGGTGACGATCGGCCTCGGGTCCAATCCCGTCGGTGGCGTGCTCGGCGGCACGCTGACCGCATCCGCGGTGGCCGGCGTGGCCTCCTTCTCGACGCTGACGCTCGACAAGGCAGGCGGCGGCTATTCCCTCGCCACCTCTTCGACGGGGTTGGGCGGCGCCACCAGCAATCCGTTCAACGTGACGGCGGGCTCGGCGAGTCGGCTGGCGTTCCTCGTCCAGCCAACGGCCGCGGCGGCCGGCGCGGCGCTGAGCCCGGCGGTGCAGGTCGGGGTGCAGGATGCGGCGGGCAACCTTGTAACCACGGCCACGAACTCGATCACCGTGGCGATCGGCACCAATCCCGGCGGGAGTACCCTCAGCGGGACGGCGACCCTCAATGCCGTGGCCGGGGTGGCCACCTTCCCCGGTCTGTCGCTCAACCGGACGGGGACGGGCTATACCCTCGGCGCGTCGGCCGCCGGGCTCACGGCGGGTACCAGCACGGCGTTCGACATCACACCGGGCGCCGCGGCGGCGCTGGTATTCACGACCCAGCCGAGCACGGTCGTGGCGGGTGTCGCGATGACGCCGGCGGTGGCGGTCGAGGTGCGGGACGGCTCCGGGAACCGAGTCACGACTGCCACCACGCCCATCACGCTTGGCTTCGGGGTGAATGCGGGTGGATCCACACTCGGCGGCGTGGGGCCGGTGGGCGCCGTCGCGGGAGTGGCCACCTTCAGTGGTGTCACGCTCAATCGCACCGGTGCGGGGTACACCCTAACCGCCGACGGCGGCGGGCTGCCTCAGGTGATTAGCAGCAGCTTCCCGGTGACGCCAGCGGCACCGGCGGTACTCGTGTTCGGCACGCAGCCGACCGCGACGACGGTCGGGGCGGCCATTGCGCCGGCGGTGACCGTGCGCATCCAGGACGCGCTCGGCAACCTCACCGCCTCGACGGCGACGGTTGCGCTCGCGTTCGGCGCCAACCCCGGAAGCGCCACCCTCGGCGGAACCGCGTCGCTAGCGGGGGTGGCCGGGGTGGCGACCTTCAGCAACCTGACCGTGAATGCAGCGGGTGTGGGCTACACGCTGGCGGCAACCTCGGCCGGCCTGGCGGGGGCGACGAGTTCGGCGTTCACCATCGGCAGTGCCACGAGCACCACCGCGATTGTCTCCGACCTGCCCGATCCGTCGGTGACGGGGCAGCCGGTGACGGTGAACTACACGGTGACCAGCACGGGCGGCACGCCGACCGGAAACGTGACCGTGTCCGACGGCGTCGTTTCATGTAACGCACCGGCGGGCGCGGGGAGCTGCCCGCTCACCTTCCTGACCATCGGGCCGAAGACGATCACGGCCACCTACCCGGGCGACGCGAACTTCTCGGGGAGCGTCTCGGTCGGGGCTTCGCACACCGTCAATCAGGCCGCCACGACGACGGTCTTTGGTGTGCAGAATCCGAATCCTTCGACGCGCGGCCAGGCCGTCAACGTGACCTGGGCGGTGCCGGTGACCTCACCGGGCACCGGGACGCCCACGGGCAACGTCACGGTCAGTGATGGCGTGGATTCCTGCACCGCCGCTGTCGCCGCGGTCAGTTGCAACGTGACGCTCACGACCGTCGGCTCGCGGCCGTTGACCATCACCTACGCCGGAGACGCGAACTACACCGGCAGCAGTGTCGGATCGATTCCACACACGGTGAACTCGGCCGCATCGGTCACCACGATCACCTCCGACTCGCCGGACCCGTCCACCGTCGGCCAGTCGGTGGCGGTGAATTACAGCGTGACGGGCCCGGCCGGAACGCCCACCGGCACCGTGACCGTATCGGACGGAGCGGGGACGTTCTGCACCGGGACAGCGGCCGGCGGCAGCTGCAGCGGGAGCTTCACGACCGCGGGGGGCAAGACCCTGACCGCGACGTACGCGGGCGATGGGAACTACACCGGCAGCGTCTCGGCAGGGGTTGCCCATACCGTCAACGCGGCGGCCACGACGACGTCGATCAGTTCCAATGCGCCGAATCCGTCGGTGGTCGGGCAGTCCGTCGCGGTCAACTACTCCGTGACCAGTGGCGGCGGGACGCCGACCGGGAACGTCACCGTCTCCGACGGCGTCAATTCCTGCATCGGCACCGTCGCGGCCGGCACCTGCAGCCTCGCGCTCACCACCGTCGGGGCCAGGACCCTCACCGCCACCTATGCCACCGACGGCAACTTTGCCGGCAGCGCATCCTCTGGCGCGGCCCAGACAGTCAACCAGGCGGCAACGACGACGGCCATCACCTCCCACCTCCCCGACCCGTCCACGACCAGCAACCTGGTGACGGTGGTCTGGACGGTGGGCGTTTCCGCGCCCGGCGCCGGCACGCCGACCGGCATCGTCACCATCACGACCGACGGCGCGGAGACCTGTTCCGCCGCCGTCTCCGCGGGGAGTTGCACCCTCACCTTCACGACCACTGGCGCGCACACCCTCACGGCCACCTACGGCGGCGACACGCGGTTCCTCGGGAGCGCGACCACGCCGGTCGCGCACGGGGTGATCTGAGCCCGGGTAAGGAGTGACCGGACAACCACTTCGATTGCACTCGTCGCGGGGTTGACCCGCTCAGACTCAGGGGGTATTATCCCCGCCGCCCGCCCTGGTGGTGAAACTGGTAGACACGCTATCTTGAGGGGGTAGTGCCGAAAGGCGTCGCGGTTCGAATCCGCGCCAGGGCATACAGACCGGGGCGCACAGATGTGCG
>Ga0315271_10001054_pt1 | contig 16366 bp, 15 predicted proteins | sample C3_top_MG_FD_204664 | JGI IMG/M metagenome (GOLD analysis project Ga0315271, IMG submission 204664) | Sediment microbial communities from Yellowstone Lake, YNP, Wyoming, USA - C3_top | ecosystem: Environmental > Aquatic > Freshwater > Lake > Sediment | place: USA: Wyoming | collected 2017-08-01 | reverse complement strand
TGGAGGTTTCGAGGGCGTGCTCGGTCCCCTCGTGGCTCACGATGACGCGGCCAGGCCCGTCGAGACGCGCCTCGCCGCGGTAGACGACGGCTCCGGCGGCCTCGAGATCGCGGACGTGCCCCGAGTCGTCCGGGTAGGGCCGATCGACGCGATTGATCATGTAGTCGCGGCGGGCCGACGCGCGTTCCCAGGAGTACTCGTCGCCGGCTGCGTGGCGGGCGGCTGCGTTGAGCAGCGACTTGGACGGGATGCAGCCCCAATGCGGGCACGATCCGCCGAACAGGTCGCGGTCGACGACCGCGACACTGGCACCGCGTCGACGGGCCTTGTAGGCGGCGGCCTCGCCGGCAGGGCCGGCCCCGATGATCACGAAGTCGAAGTCCACGTCATGCGCTCCAGGTAGTCGATGCTTTGATGGCGTACGGTCATTCGGAGCCATCAATTCGTTACGCTGAGGCGCGTATCGCGCTCGAGTTTCGAGCTACTCGCCCGTGACCGACCGCCAGGCGCGCAGGAACTCGGCCACGCTCCACGCCTGCCATGGACAGCCCCGGGGTGTGAACGGTGGATCGGCGTCGAAGATCTCGGACACGGATCCCAGCCCGGCATCGACGAGCTGGCGCCGAAGGCCATCGAGCATGGCCCGCGCCCGATCGACGCCTTCGTCGCCTCCGAACCGGACGAGGGCATCGGCATACGCACCGGCAAGCCACGCCCACGCCGTCCCCTGGTGGTAGACCGTGTCGCGCGACGCCGGACCGCCGCCGTACCGCCGGGCGTACCGAGGGTCCGTCGGGCCGAGGGACCGCAGACCAACGGGCGTCTCGAGCTCGCGACCGACGGTGTCGAGGACAGACCGAGCGATCGACTCGTCGACGAGCGGTTCCCGCAGCGAAAGCGCGAACAGCTGGTTCGGCCGGAGTGAGTCGTCGTCGACGTCGGGTCCGTCGACGACGTCTGCCAGGTAGCCAAGCTCCGGCCGCCAGAACCGGGCGACGAACGCCACCCGGGCACGCTCGGCGACCTCGAGGTACCGGGCGGCCGCCGCACCGTCGCGCGCTCGGCACCATTCGCCGACCGCGAGAAGGGCGTTGACCCAGAGCGCCTGGATCTCGACCGGTTTGCCGATCCGGGGCGTGATCTCGCGATCGCCGACCCGGGCATCCATCCAAGTCAGCTGCTGCCCCGGCTCACCGGCTCGCAGGAGACCGTCCCGATCGGCGCCGATCCCGTACCGGGTGCCGGCCAGATGGCAGTCCAGGATGTCGCTGAAGGTCGGCAGCAGCTCGTCGACGAGCGTCAGATCGCCCGTCGCATCCACGTAGGCGGCGACGGCCAGCGGATACCAGAGCGAGGCGTCGACGGTGTTCCGCCCGGGTTCCTCGCCGGCCGAGTCGGGGAAGTTGTTGGGCAGGAGGCCGTCAACGACGAACCCGGCGAACGAGCTCAGGATCGTCCGCGCCTCGTCATGTCGACCGGTGGCCAGGCACAGGCCGGGAAGCGCGATCATCGTGTCGCGGCCCCAGTCGTTGAACCATGGATAGCCCGCGATGATCGATCGCCCCTCGCGATCCAGGCCACCGGCGGCCGGGATCCGGCGGCTCACGATGAAGGCGTCGGACGCGAGGACGAGAGCGCTCACGACCGGAGACGCCGGCGAACCGGCGAGCGCGATCAACTTCCGTTCACGCTCTATGGCGGCGTGGAGCGCCTCCTCGGCCGACGAAGGAGGGGCCACCTCGGTCGTGAGGGTCAAGGTCAGCGGCTCACCCGGACCGATCGTGCCCACGAATCGACCGGCGGCCAGCAGGTCGGATCGGTCGGGCAGGCCCCGGGCGGCTTCCTCCCGGTGGCGGAGGCCGTAGTACCAGTCGGTCTCGGCGGCTGCCGATCCGCCATCCCAGAGCATTCGGAGCTCGACCGGCGCATCCGGAAACCGAATGGCGAGGCCGAGCTGGGTGGATCCGTCATCCGTCGGTTGTACCTGTGGCCTCGGTTCGAAGGCTGATCCGGCTGCGTGATGATCGCGCCAGCTGACCAATGGAGTCAGCTCGAGCGCGACCGCTCGGCGGACGCTTCCAGGCGCGAGCGCATAGCGCACATACGTCGTGTTCCGGCCGTGGGCCATCCAGACGCGCTTCTCGAGTCGGACGTCCCCGATCGCGAACGTCCAGACCGGCCGCGCGCCATCGAGCTCGAAGCTGGCGAGCGTCTCGAATCCGCGTTGATCGATCGATCCGTCCGCGTACTCGTACGCGTGCAGGGCCACGCGCCGCTCGCCGACGGTAGCCCATTCGATCAGTCCCCCGACCGCAAGCCGTCGATCGACCGGCGGCCGCAGGGAGGCGACCAGGAGTCCGTGGTAGACACGGGTCGGGATCCCGGCAAGCGTGCCCGCGGCGTATCCGCCGATGCCGTTCGTGACGAGCCACTCCCGTCGAACGGCGGGCTCGAGTTCGCCGAGCACGCCCGAGCCGATGGAGACCGCCGAGCTTCCACGCTCGTTGCCGGCCGATCTGGCCCGATCCGCCGGCGCTGCGCGGCTCATGTGTCGGCGGCGCCGGACGCGGCCGTCTCCCTGGCGGCAGGCCGGACCCCGTCCGCCATCCGGCGACGGGACCGCTGCTCGAGCAGCTTCGCGACGAGCGCCGTCCAGCCCGTTTGGTGGCTGGCGCCCAACCCCCGTCCGGTGTCGCCATCGAAGTACTCGTGGAACAGCACGAGGTCGTCGGTCACTCCCTCGGGCTCTGGCGCCACGCCCGGTCCGCGGAACGGGCGACGACCCGTCTCGTCGCGGCTGAATAGCGTCTCGAGGCGCCGCGCGAGGTCGTCGGCGACCTCGCCGATCGAGGCCAGATGGTCGGAGCCAGTGGGCAACGGAACCCGGAAGTCCATCCCGTAGTAGTGATCGAACTTCTGGAGGGCGTCGATCAGGAGGTAGTTGATCGGCCACCAGATCGGGCCCCGCCAGTTGGAGTTGCCGCCGAACGTTCCGGTCTGCGACTCAGCAGGCTCGTAGTCGACGGCATGATCCTGGCCGGCAAGGCTCAGGACGAACGGGTCCTCGCGGTGGACCGCGCTGACGGAGCGGATCCCATGGTGGGAGAGGAACTCGTCAGGGTCGAGCATCCGCCCGAGGAGAGCCTTCATCCGGTGGCCGTGGACGAGGGCAAGGAGGCGGCGCTGGCCCATGCCCGGGTCCTCCCAGGACGCCACGAGCGATGCCAGCTCCGGCCGGTTCCGGAGAAACCAGTCCATCCGTCTCTTGAAGTCCGGTAGCTGTTCGAGGAGGTCCGGCTCGAGCGTCTCGACCGCCAGCAACGGCATGAGCCCCACCAGGGAACGGACCTTGAGCGGGATGAACTCCCCGGTGTCGAGATGGAGAACGTCATAGAAGAACTCGTCGTCGCGGTCCCAGAGCGGCGCCGATTCGACATCGACGCCGTTAAGCGCCCCCGCGATGTGCAGGAAGTGCTCGAAGAACTTGGTCGCGACATCCTCGTAGATCCGGTTTTCGCGGGCCAGCTCGAGGGCGATCGCGAGCATGTTGAGTGAATAGAAGCCCATCCACGCGGTGCCGTCCGCCTGGCCGATGTGGCCGGGCACCGGAAGTGGTGCCGAGCGGTCGAACACGCCGATGTTGTCGAGACCGAGGAAGCCGCCCTGGAAGACGTTGTGGCCGTCGGCATCCTTTCGGTTCACCCACCAGTTGAAGTTGAGCAGCAGCTTGTGGAAGATCCGCTCCAGGAAATCCCGGTCGGGCGTTCCGCTCATCCGTCGATCGATCTTGTAGACCCGCCACGCCGCCCAGGCGTGGACCGGCGGGTTGACGTCCGAGAACGCCCACTCGTACGCCGGAAGCTGGCCGTTCGGGTGCATGTACCACTCGCGGGTCATCAGGAGGAGCTGGTCCTTCGCGAAGTCCGGGTCGACCAGCGCCATCGGCAACATGTGGAACGCGAGGTCCCAGGCCGCGAACCACGGGTACTCCCAGCCGTCGGGCATGGACAGGACGTCCTGCGTGTTGAGCTCCCGCCAGCCGCTGTTCCGGCCCTTTCGCCGGCCGGCCGGAGCCGGTGTCGTCGAGTCTCCGTCGAGCCATGCCGCGACGTCGTACAGGAAGAGCTGCTTGGTCCAGATCAGCCCGGCGAAGGCGCGGCGCTGCACTGTTGCCTCGTCCGCGGTCAGACCCTCGCCGAGTGGCGCGTAGAACGCATCGGCTTCGGCGATGCGGGCCGCCAGCACGTCGTCGACATCGTTGAACGGGTTCGGCGCGAGCGATCGAGTGAGCCTCAGGCGGAAGGTCGACGTAGCACCCGGCGCGATCGAGACGAGGAGGTGGGCGGCCGCCTTGGTCCCGGTCTGGTCCGGGTTCACGGCCTCGGTTCGGCCCTCGACGATCGCCGCGTGGAACGCGTCCTTCACATACGGGCTTGCATTCGGCACGCCGAACAGGCGCTCGGCGTTCGTCTCGTTCTCGGTGAAGAGGGGCTCGACGTCGCCTTCGATGGCAAGGTGGAAGTCACCCATCCGGGGATGTGCGGCCAACATCGTCAGGTGCCGGTGCGTCCTGCGCTCGATCGCGATCGACGGTCGTTCATCGCCTCGGCCCCAGGACCATGTATTCCGATACCAGAGCGTCGGCAGGATGTGGAGCGGGGCCGGATCGGGGCCACGGTTGGTCGCCGTGATCCGAATGGCGATGTCCTCCGGCCCAGCCTTGGCGTACTCGACCTCGACATCGAAGAATCGATCCTCCGCAAGGATGCCCGTGTCCTCGAGTTCGTATTCGGGAGCCCGACGGTCGCGGCGGCCGTTCTCGGCCACGAGGTCCGCATACGGAAACGCCCGCTGCGGGTAGCGGTAGAGCGCCTTCATATAGGACCCGGTCGGCGTCGCATCAAGGTGCGCGTAGGCCTCCTTGACGTCCTCGCCGTGGTTGCCTTCGGGGCCCGTGAGCCCGAACAGCCGCTCCTTGAGGATCGGGTCCTGCCCGTTCCACAGGGCGATCGCGAAGTTCAATCGGCCGAGCTGGTCGCTGATCCCGAGCAGCCCGTCCTCGCCCCAGCGGTAGGCGCGCGACCGGGCGTGATCGTGCGGCAGGTAGTCCCATGCCGTGCCGGACTCGGAGTAGTCCTCGCGAACGGTGCCCCACTGGCGATCTGACAGGTACGGGCCCCAACGGCGCCAGCCGACACTGCCATCGCGCGTCTCGTCCAGACGAATGCGCTCGGCGCCGAGCACTGCGTCGTCGCGCGGCGCCACCGGCTCGCTCTTGGGGCGCTTGCCGTTCGACTTCCCGCTCATCGCTCTCCCTCCATCACCGACGATGCGGCGACCTCGACGTACGCCTTGATCGTGTCTCGATCCTCGAGCGCGGCGAGCATCGCCGCAGGATCCTCGAGGCCCATGACGCGTGTCGTCAGCAACTGCTCGAGCCACCCGGGGTGCATCGCCTCGGCTGCGAGCAGGTGGTCGACGCCGTGGACGTAGTCGTCCCGGGACGCGTTCACGGTGCCGACCATGACCTTGTTGCCGAGCACGAAGCCCTGGTTGATCCGGTTGGCGTCGATCTCGATCACGCGCTCGCCTCCCGTCACACCGGATAGGACGAGCACGCCATTGGTGCCTAGCGCTGCCGCTGCCTCGAAGGCCAGCGGGCTGAAGCCGCTCGCCTCGAAGATGATGTCGAACGGACCGTGCGCGGTAGCCACCGTCGCGACGTCCGTATCCACCGAGCTCACGTAGCGCGCCCCGATCGTGTCGAGGAGATCGCTGTTGAGATATGGAGCGCGGCGCCGCGACAGGACCGTGACGTCGATCCCCTCGAGGCGCAGGACGAGGCTGGCAAGCAGGCCGATCGTCCCAGCGCCGATGACGAGGGCCCGCGCCGGTCGCCAGATCCGGAGACGACGCTGGATCTCGTAGGCCTGGTTGATGCCCTTTTCGGCGACCGTGAGCGGCTCCATCAAGACCCCCACCCGCTCGAGCGTCGGCGGCAGCGGGACCACGAATGCGGCGTCCTCGACGTAGAACTCCGACAGATAGCCATGACGGAGGTTGATCCCACGCTCGTAGTAGACCGTGTCGGTCGTGAAGTCCTGCATCCCGAGCCGGTCGTAGGCGCTGTGACCGGGGCGGCGGACCGTCGAGACGACCAGGGCACCGGGCCGGAGCTCTGGCGGAACGTTCGGTCCGCTCGAGACGACCCGGCCCAGGTTCTCATGGCCGATGATCAGGTAGTCGTCGCCGTCCGGGGCCATCCCGTACAACGCCTGGCTGATCTCCTTGTCCGTGCCGTCGAGGCCCACGCGGAGGACCTGCACGAGGACGCCGCGTCCGTCCGGGATGTCGTCGATCTCCGGTCGACGGACGCTCCGCGCGTGGATCGATTCGGGCGTGCCGGGGTGAACAGCGATCGCGCGCATCGAGCTGGTGTCGGGATCGGGCCGTGCGATCGGCTGAGCGGCCGGGGTGTGGGTGGTCATGCGGGACGCTCCATGCTCGAGAGGGACGACATAGGCTGGTCGGCGGCTGGGGCTTGGCGCAACAGCGCGAGAGCCACGGTCGGGAAGACGAGGACGGCGATCAGGCCGGCGACGACGAGGGCCGCCCCGGTCGCCGGACTGAGCAGCCCGAGTTCGAGGCCGATCTGCGTCGGCGCGATCGGCAGCAGCGTGGCCTGGAGGAGCCCTCCGCCGATCAGCCGACGACCGTCGGCTTGGCCGCGGAACACGATCGTCGGCAGTCCTCGAACGACGAGCAGGGCGACGATGAAGATCGGGACCTGGGCGAGGGCGCCGGGACTGGCGAGCAACGCCGATAGGTCGAAGCGCAGACCGGTGGCGACGAAGAACACCGGCACGAAGACGCCATATCCGATCGCCTCGAGCTTGGATCGGAACTGGGGATGCGTCATCTCGCTGTCGGTATCGACGAGCCGCAGGATCGCCCCGGCGATGAACGCCCCGAGGATGACCTCGAGGCCCAGCGTCTCGGCGAGGGCGGCAAAGCCGATCAGCAGGGCGAATGCGCCGCGGACGCGGATCTGGGCCGTCGTGTCCTGGAGTCGGGCGAGGACGTCGGTCAGGGCGCCGGTGCGTTCGGTCCGGGCGACCGCCAGCGCGAGTGCGGCAGCGAGTCCGACGAGCAGGCCGACGAGCAGCACGGCGCTCGCCGGGTCCGTACCGTTGCGGGTGAAGAGGACGGACAGCAGAACGATGGCGCCAAAGTCGGCGACCGACGCGGAAGCGATGATGAGCTGGCCGAACGACGACTCGGTCTCACGAGCGTCCTTGAGGATCGGGATCACGATGCCCAGCGACGTGCCGACGAGGATCACGGCGACGAGCAGCGGTGAGCCGGTGAGCCCCGCCGCGCCGACGGCTGCGCCGGCCGCGATCGCCAGCACGAAGGACAGGGCGAACGCGACGAGCGCCAGCTTGAGCCGGCGACCGCGGAGTTCATGGACCTCGATCTCCATCCCCGCCAGGAAGAGGAGGAACGCCAGACCGATGAGGGCCATGATCTGGATCGGCAGGTCGATCACGACGAGCCCGATGCCCGACGGTCCGAGCAGGATCCCCGCGAGGATCAGCAGGACGACGGCCGGGATCCGGCGGGCGGGCGTCAGGGCGAGCGCGATCGGGACGACGAAGGCCGTGGCCGCGACGACCAAGAGACCCACGAACGAGATCTCAGGGTTCACGGGACCGCCCGCCGGAGCATGGCACGGGCAGGGCCGCCGTCCGAACCTGGGATCAGAAGCGGGAGGCAGATGAAGTCGTAGAGACCGGCCTCGACACCTCGCAGGTCGAGGCCTTCGACGATGGTCACGCCGCCATCGAGCAGGGCGCGGTGGGTCGGCGTCGGGTTGCCGAACGGCGCGATCGACAGGTAGTCGATGCCGACCAGCCGGACGCCCAGCGCGACGAGGGCGAGCGCTCCGTCGCCCGTCAGTCCGACGAACGTCGACTGGAATGTCGACTCGTTCCACAGCGCCGAGTTGGCGAGGAACAGCACTCGCTGGGTGCCCTCGGGTATCCCCATGCGTCCGATCGCCTCTGCGTCGATCTGACCTCCCACGGAGCTGGCATCGGCCACGAAGGCCTGGCCGATGAGGACGTCGAGAGGCACGCTCTCGATCCCGGATGCCCCGTCGATGAAGTGGTTCGGTGCGTCGACGTGGGTCCCGCTGTGGACGCCGAGATCGAGTCGGCTCACGTTGCAGATGTCACCGGCCGCAAGGGCGGACGTGCGCTTTAGGATCACCGCCGGGTCGCCTTCGAAGGTGACCATCCCCGGACGGATCGGCACGCTGACATCCGTCCAGGCGGCGCGTTCATGGGCGATCGTCATCATGGCGGACTTCTGGTGGGCGGGGGTCATGCCCCTACCGTCATGCGGAGGGCGCAATCGTTACGCCCGCTCTGGCCTCATCACGGAACATCGGCCGCGAAGCGACGGCGACGGGAACGCCGCAGTCAACCGTTGCTGTCGTGCCCCTCCGAGCAGTCCGTCCACGAGCGATGCTCGTGCACGAGGTCGTCGGCCTGCGACGGTCCCCACGAGCCGCGGCGATAGGGGATCACCGCTGGTGGATCGATGAGGACCGGTTCCACGACCCGCCACGAGGCCTCGACGGTGTCGCCGCGAGCGAACAGCCGCGGGTCGCCATCGATCGCGTCGCCGATCAGCCGTTCGTACGCGTCGGCGCCCTCCGTGACGAGGGTCCGTTCCGTCACCTCGAGATCCACGGGGGCCGCGATCAGTCGATCACCCGGCGCCTTCGCCTGCATCGTGAGGGTGATCACCCCGTCGGGCTTCATCCTGAATCGAAGCCGGTTGGGTGACGGCGGTCGGCCGCCGCTATCGGCGAACAGGGTCGCCGGCGGGCGCCGGAACTCGACGATCGCCTCGGTGACGGTTCGCTCGAGCGCCTTCCCGGCGCGGATGACCCACGGCACCCCCGCCCATCGCCAAGTGTCGATCTCGGTGCGCAGCGCTACGTAGGTCTCGGTGTCGGAGCCGGCCGCCACGCCGGGTTCGTCGAGATACCCGGCGTACTGGCCTCGAACCAGGTGCTCGGGCTCCAGCGGTCTCATGGCCTTCAACACCTTCACCTTCTCGTCGCGCAGGGAGTCCGCGTCGGACGACACCGGAGGCTCCATCGCGAGGAACGAGACGAGCTGAAGCAGGTGGTTCTGGACGACGTCGCGGAGCGTCCCGACGCCGTCGTAGAAGGCGCCGCGACCCTCCACGCCGAACGATTCGGCCATCGTCACCTGGACCGACGCGATCGAGCGCCGATCCCATACGGGTTCCAGAAGGGCGTTCGCGAATCGAAAGACCAGCAGATTCTGGACCGGTTCCTTGCCGAGGAAGTGGTCGATCCGGAAGATCGCTTCCTCTGGAAAACGGCTCCGGAGGAGAGCGTTCAGGGCCATCGCTGACGCGAGGTCCCGCCCGAACGGCTTCTCGAGGACGATCCGGGTGCCGCGGTCGAGGCCGGCAACGGTCAAGCCCTCGATCACGTCGCCGAACGATGAGGGCGGGATGGCGAGGAAGAAGACCGGCCGACTTGACCCCACGGCGCGAAGGCTGGTCGCGAGCCGATCGTACAGACTCGGGTCGGCGTAATCGCCCGCGACGTAGGAAAGGCGGGCGGCCAGATCTGTCCAGATATCGTCCGACGTCGAACGTTGCGCTGCCTCCAGCGCTGCGCGAGCGCGTTCCCGAAGACCGTCGTCCCCGATGTCGGATCTCGCCACGCCGATGACGGGCAGGCCGGCGAGGCGACCCGATGCGGCCAATCCCAGGATCGATCCGAAGAGCTTCTTGCGGGCGAGATCTCCGGTCGCGCCGAACAGGACGAGGGCGTCTGCGCGCGCGACTGGCGCGTCACCGGCTCGCGCGACGGTCACCCCGTTCTTGGCGGATGCGCCGACGCCGACAACGCTCATGACGATCGAACGGCGTGGCCACCGAACTGGTTTCGCAGCGCGGCGACGACCTTGAGCGTCGGTGAGTCTTCCTGCTGGCTCGCGAAGCGAGCGAACAGAGCGGCCGAGACGACGGGCGCAGGCACGCCCAGGCGGATCGCCTCCTCGACGGTCCAGCGGCCCTCACCCGAATCCGCAGCGACGCCCTTGATCGTCGCGAGCCCCGGGTCCTCGGCCATCGCCTTGACGAGCAGGTCCAGAAGCCACGACCGGACCACGGATCCGTGCTGCCATACGCCCAGCGCTGCGTCCGTATCGATGCCCATCTCCGACGCTGCCAGGATCTCGTAGCCCTCGCCGTAGGCCTGCATCATCCCGTACTCGACGCCGTTGTGGACCATCTTCGTGAAGTGTCCAGCGCCGACCGGCCCGACGTGAGCGAAGCCGCCTGGCCCGGTCAGGTCGGTGAAGATCGGCCGAAGCCGATCGATGTCCTCGACCGCACCACCGGCCATGATGCAGAAGCCCTCACGCAGGCCCCAGATGCCGCCCGAGACGCCCGCGTCGATGAAGTGGATCCCGCTCTCACCGAGGCTCGCGGCACGTCGCTGCGAGTCGGTATATCTGGAATTGCCGCCATCCACGATGAGGTCGCCCGGCTCCAGCATTGGCGCAAGCTCGTCGATCTGCGCTTGTGTTGCGGCCCCCGCTGGCAGCATGAGCCAGACGGCCCGCGGCTTGGGGAGCAACTCGACGAGATCGGCGAGGCCGTAGGCCGGGGTCGCGCCTTCCAGGGCGACCTCGCGGGTCTTGTCGGGGCTGCGGTTGTACCCCACGATCGCGTGGCCGTTCCGGATCAGTCGTCGGATCATCCCGCCACCCATCCGGCCAAGGCCGATGATCGCCATCTCTGGTGGTCGGGTCTGATCCAGGGCATCGGCCTCTGCCGGCATGTCGGGCAGGGTTTCCATCGGTTGGTCTCCGCGCGCTTCGGGGTGGCTGGTGGATTCGAATGGCAGTCAGATCGGGGGGAGGAAACGTTACGCGTCCCTCGGCCTGGATCTGATGGTCCACAAGATCTGGTGAAACACATGGCGGGTTTTCGACACGGATGGGCATGAAGACCAATCAGTGCCGACCCGACGGCGACATCGTTCTCGGGATCGACATCGGCGGGACGGGGATCAAGGGTGCCCCCGTCGACATTCGCCGTGGCCAGCTCGTCGGCGAGCGCCTCCGCATCCCCACTCCCAAACCCTCGACGCCCGCCGCCGTCGCCGATGCCGTCGCCGAGATCGCGGCGGCGTTCGATGTCGCCGGTCCGATCGGGGTGACGTTTCCCGCGGTCGTGCGCCAGGGCGTCATCCGCAGCGCGGCCAACGTCGACCGAGCCTGGATCGGGATCGACGCGGCTGCGCTCATCGGGGCGCGACTTGGCCGACCGGTGATCGTGCTCAATGACGCCGACGCGGCGGGCCTGGCCGAGATGACATTCGGCGCCGGGCGCGGTCGACGCGGTGTTGTGGCCATGGTCACCTTCGGGACCGGCATCGGCAGCGCTCTGTTTCTGGACGGCAGACTGGTTCCCAATACGGAGCTCGGGCACATCATCGTCAGCGGCGAGGACGGCGAGCGTCTCGCTGCCGGCAGCGTCAAGACGCGCGAGATGCTCACCTGGAAGCAGTGGTCAAAGCGGGCGAATGCCTACTTCGCACGACTCGAGAGCTTGATCTCGCCGGACGTCATCATCATCGGCGGTGGGCTCAGCAAGGACTACGCCAAGTTCATCGGTCTGCTGCGTACGTCTGCGGAGGTCCTCCCGGCCGAGCTCTTCAATGACGCCGGGATCGTCGGGGCCGCGGTGTCGGCCCTGGATGCCGACGACCGAGCAGACGCTTGACTGGCACCGCCGAGGCCGGACGGATCAATCGAGGGCGGCTCCGCCTCTAGGTTTCACCGCGGTCCGATCGAGACGCCCGAAACACCGCCAGGAGGCGGTCGACGACCGGCGCAGGGACGTCGTCCGGCGTCAGCCGGCCAGCTGCCGCGATCGTCCCGCGGATCTGCTCGATGTATCGCGTACAGCCGTCGCAGGTCGCGATGTGGCGCTCGATGCGGTCCCGCTCGGACGGTGAGAGCGCGTCCTCCAGGTAGTCCGTGACGAGCTCGACCAGCTCGTTGCAGGCGAGCTCGTCGGCGCTCGTCGTCATCGTGTCGTCATCGACGTATGCGTCCATAATCGGTCAGTCCGGAGATCCGCCATTCCGTTACACCAAGGTCGCTTCATGGAAGTACCGCTCGAGCGCGGCACGGACCCTCGATCGCGCGCGATGGAGCAGGACGCGTTGATTCCCCGGGCTGATCTCGAGCGCTGCGCAGACCTCGTCCGAGTCCCAGCCCTCTAGATCGCGCAGCGTCATGACCAGGCGCTGCGCCGGCGCGAGCGTGTCCATCGCCGACGAGATCACGTCCTGGGTCTCGCGACCAAGCAGGCGTCCCTCGGCGTCGGATCCCCAGTCGGCGGGCGGTTCCGCCCAGTGCCCTGGCCAGCGAGCGTCGCTGGACGGACGGAATCGGGAGGGGTCCACCGCGGGCCGGTCCGAACCAGGATCCCGCGGTTCGAAGGCGGACATCGGGATCGACCGCCGCTCGCGCTCGCCACGGCTCTTGGCCTGGTACGTGAGGATCCGGAAGATCCACGTCCGGAGACTCGACCGTCCTTCGAACCCATCGATGCCCTTGATGACCGCGATCCACGTGTCCTGAACGACTTCTTCGGCGACGGCCTCGCTTGGAACGAACGTTTGCGCGAGCCTCAGAAGGGGGCGCTGGTAACGTCGGACGAGGTCGACGAAGACGGTCTCATCACCCGCGCGCAGCGCCAGGACGACGGCTCCATCATCTGACGTCGCTGTTGGATCCATTCCCTCAACCATGCTTGGGTGAGAGTATCGCGGCATGGCGTCGTGCGGCTGTCCGTCGGCCGGCTGGCCCTGACCGCGTCCAGACATCCGGACGTCGGCCTCGCGGCCGGCTTCTGCCGCCCGGTGTCGATGAAGGGCGGCTTGGCCTGGGCGCTTACCAGCCGAAGCTGCCCGGACCGCCCTTGAACGGGCCGACGACCCTTGAGGTGACCCAGCCCCCGTAGAAATGACCCGGCTGCGGCGTCGCCAGCTCATCGCCCACCCAGGCCTCGTCCACGCTCCACACGTAGAACGCCAAGTGGTCACGGATGACCTCGTACCCCGGCATGGGGTCCGGGTACGACCAGGCTGCGTTCGGGATGGTCCGGTCCGGGAGGACGATCGACCAGTACGACGCGTCGCCTTTCCACTCGCAGACGCTGTGGTGTTCGGTCGGCGAGAGCAGGTCGCTCCGGACGTCGGCCGGCGGCACGTAGTAGACCGGGGCACCCGCCGTCTCCATGACCCGGTAGGCGCGCGTCGTGTCTGCCAGCGTGATGCCGTCCACGAGGATCCGGATCCGCTCCGGCACCGGCTCGACGCGCGGCGGGCGCGGGTAGTCCCACACCGACTCCTGGCCGGGACCCGGGACGGCTCGGTTGTCGGGTGGGGGCACAGTGCCCGCAAAGACGCGAGGGCGGTCCATCACATTCCTTCGAACCTTGAGTCTGTGGATGAGCATCGACGTGCTTGAGTCCGGTAAGGCGGCCTACTCGTTACACCGAGACCACCGCAGGAGCGGCCAGACTCGACTGCGCGTCCGCCCTGCTCAACTCCGCTCGAACCGAAGATAGGCCGCGCCGCGCAGATCGACGTATGTGGCGTCGGTCGTCTCGACCACCCTCAGGACCACGCCGTCGCATGACGGGCAGCGCAGGACGGCGCCGGGCCCTCGAACGTAGGCATGCATGGCGCCGATGGCGTTGATCGCACCGCAATGGGCGCATCGCCCCGGAACCACCGTGACGTCACCGGAAAACGCCATCTCGAGTGCCCCGGCGATGGCATTGCCGTCGACCATCAGATCGATGGTCGGATCTGCAGCGGCCTCTTCCATGGGATGTTCTCCTCCAGTGGCAGGCGTCATGTGCCGGTCGGACCGAAGCGCTCGGTCCTGATCCGGTCGACGGGCAGTCCAAGCCGAACGAGCGCGTTCGCGGCCGTCTCGACGAGCGCCGTCGGGCCGCAGATGTACGACCGGGCCGTAGTGCCAAGAGGCTCGATGACCTCCGCGAGCATGCGATCGTCGATCCGGCGTCGATACCCCATCCAGTCGGGCGGCTGGAGTCGGGTGAGCGTGTAGGCCACCTCGAGCCCGTCGCTCCGATCGGCGAGTCGATCGAGCTCGTCGCGATAGATGATCTCATCTGGTCTGCGCGAGCTGAACAGCAGGCGGGTCGGCGACGTCGACCGAGCCGCGGCACGGTGACGGAGCATGGCCATCAGCGGCACGACTCCGGACCCCCCGGCGACGAGGAAGAGCGGCCCCTCGAGCGACGCTTCCCAGACGAAGTAGCCACCGATCGGCCCGCGGACCTCCAGGCGATCGCCCGGCATGACGATGTCGTGGAGGAACGGCGAGACCTCACCGTCCGCGATGCGCTCGACCGTGATGTCGATCTCAGCGCTCCGCTCGGGTTCCGACGCGATCGAGTACGAGCGCTCGACGCTGTAGCCGTCCTCGGCTGTCAGGCGCAGGTCAAGATGCTGGCCCGGGCGATGACCGGCCCAGCCGGGGATGGACAGGGTGCAGGTGCGGACGGTCGGCGTCTCGTCGCGCACGGCCGCCACCGTCGCGAGCTGCCATTCGATCGATCGAGCGACCATCGTCTCGTCGCTCCTCAGTCGCCGCTGTAGCGCTCTTCGCGCCACTGGTCACCGCGGTTGTTGTAGCCGAGCGACTCCCAGAAGCCGGGTTCGTCCTCGCGCTGCAGGCGCAACCCCCGGACCCATTTGGCGCTCTTCCAGAAGTAGCGGCCGGGGACGACGAGCCGGGCCGGGCCGCCGTGCTCGGGCGCCAGTGGTCGGCCGTCGTATTCGTAGGCGACGAAGGCCTGGCCGTTGAGGACGTCGGCGAGCGGCAGGTTCGTCGTGTAGTCGCCGTCTGCCCAGGCGATCGCGAAGGCAGCTGCCTGATCGATGACGACGTGCTCGAGTAGCGTGTCGACGCTGACGCCGCGCCAGCGCATGTCGAGCTTCGTCCACTTCGTGACGCAGCTGATGTCGACGGTCCAGTCGCGGGAAGGCAACGTGAGGAACTCGTCCCACGACCATCGCATCGGCTCCCCGACGAGACCCTCGATCGCGAACGACCACCCGTCGAGAGGCGTCCGCGGCGTGGGTCCGGCGGACAGGACCGGGAAGTCGGACGTGAGGTACTGGCCCGGAGGAACGCGCGAGGCGACGTCTGCGTTCGCACCGGTGCCTCGGCGGCCGACGAATCCGCGGGTCACGAATCGTTGAGTCACTCCATCCCTCCGATCAACGACTGGCCAGTACCAGACGAGGCTGTGGCCTTCGCCCTGCGATTGGTGTTGCGCCCCGAATGCACAGTGAGCAATGTGGCCCCGCCGTTACAGCCGACGTTCCCGACCCCGGAGGGCTGGACCGTCGAGGTCGGTGGCGCGCACGGCATCGAGGGTCAATATGGTATGGACCGACCTCGGGTTCCGCCACCATGTTTCAGTTCAGTGCTGCTTCACGTGCGACCGGCGGGCGCAGCCCCACGAACACGACCCGCTCCGATGGATCCGGAAGCGCGGTCGCGTCGAAGCCGACCTGCGTCAGCAGGTTCAACCAGGTCGCCTGCGGAAACAGGCCCTCGACGTGTCGGTCCTGGCGCTCGATGCCCGGATTGATCGTCTGGCTCACCTCGATCATGTCCGGGGACAGATCGGTCAGGGTCACCTGCACATCGCGCCGCAGGGACGCCGCCACGTTGCCGCCACCCGAACCGAGTTCAAGGAGCGTCTCTAGCGGACCATCGACATGCTCGCGCAGGAGTTCGAGGATCACGCCCGCCTCACCGGCGTATTCCTCCGGTGGTGTCAGCAGCTGGAACCACGGAGCCAGTTCGTCATACATCGCCATAGACCTTGGGTTCACGTGATCGCTCCGTCGCATGAGCGAGGCGAGGACCTTGGAGGAAACCTAGCCTGCGTCTTCACGACCGGACTCGCTGAGCAGTTCCCGGATCAGCTGCTCCGAGCCGGTATGAGCGGGAGCCGGTCCCGTCACTCGGTTGAAACCCCGTACAGGTACGACTTGGGGTCCTGGCGCTCGAGGACGAGCCCAACGACCCTCCGTTGTCCGCGACTCAGCGGGGTGCAGGCAGATCCGTCGCATAATAGAACATCTGTTCTGGCGCGCCCGACAGGACTCGAACCTGCGACCTTTGGGTCCGGAACCCAACGCTCTATCCACTGAGCTACAGGCGCGCGAGGCGTCAGGATACCCCGGGAA
>Ga0315271_10001053_pt1 | contig 16367 bp, 14 predicted proteins | sample C3_top_MG_FD_204664 | JGI IMG/M metagenome (GOLD analysis project Ga0315271, IMG submission 204664) | Sediment microbial communities from Yellowstone Lake, YNP, Wyoming, USA - C3_top | ecosystem: Environmental > Aquatic > Freshwater > Lake > Sediment | place: USA: Wyoming | collected 2017-08-01 | reverse complement strand
AATTCGAAACGGCCGAGTGGCGATCGAACAGGCGGCCGGCCGGTTTGCCCTAGAGAAACGGGAACGCCGGGCCAGCGATGATGCGTTCGGCAAGCTGCCGTACTGCTGGCAGATCCTCGAAGAGGCGAAAGCGGCCCGGCTTGTGCGCTACGGGGAAGTGGCGGAGGGACTCGATAGGGAACTCGACCCCCTCATCGAGATGATCATCACCCTGGTCCTCGAGATGGAAAGCATTCTCCAGCGGATCCGGGGTGGCTGAAACGTGGAGGCGTCCATAATGAAGAAAGCGGATTCGGCGCTCAAATTCGTCGTCCTCGTCGGGGTGGTGAGCCTCTTCGCGGACATGACGTACGAGGGGGCCCGCAGCATCAACGGGCAGTATCTCGCTCTCCTTGGAGCGAGCGCTTCCGTCGTGGGGATCGTGGCCGGGTTCGGAGAGCTGATCGGCTATGGCCTCCGCCTTCTCTCGGGGTATGTCAGCGACCGGACGGGAAGATACTGGGCCGTCACCATCGTCGGCTACGTCGTCAACCTGGCCGCCGTTCCCCTCCTGGCCCTGGCGGGCCGATGGGAAATCGCGGCGCTCCTGATGATCGCCGAACGGGTCGGGAAGGCCATACGCACCCCCGCCCGGGACGCGATGCTTTCCCATGCCACCAAGGAGATGGGGCGCGGATGGGGCTTCGGGGTGCACGAGGCCCTCGACCAGATCGGCGCCGTCCTGGGTCCCCTCATCGTCGTCGCCGTCTTCTATTTCCGGGGCGATTATCCGACGGGATACGGGATCTTGCTGATCCCGGCGGTGCTGGCCCTCGGCGTGCTCGCCACGGCCCGTCGCCTCTACCCCCATCCCCGGGATCTGGAAATCGGGACCCCGGTCATGGAACCCCGGGGATTTTCGAAAGGATACTGGCTCTATGTCGCGGCGACCGCCCTGATCGCCGCGGGCTTCGCGGACTTTCCGCTGATCGCCTACCACTTCAGGAAAGCCGGGATCCTGTCCGACCGCATGATCCCGATCTTTTACTCGGTCGCAATGGGTGTGGATGCGCTGGCAGCGCTGGTCTTCGGGCGCCTCTTTGACCGGATCGGGTTTTCCGTCCTGGTACTCGTCTCATTCCTCACCGCGCTCTTTGCTCCTTTGGTCTTCCTCGGCGGGTTTTCGATGGCGCTATTGGGGATGGTGCTGTGGGGCGTCGGAATGGGGGCCCAGGAGTCGATCATCCGGGCGGCGGTGGCCGGGATGGCCGCAAGGGAGAAACGGGGCACCGCCTATGGGATCTTCAACGCCGTGTACGGTGTGTCGTGGTTCCTGGGGAGCGCCTTCATGGGGTTGTTGTACGACGTCTCCCTCCCTGCCGTGGTCGTCTTCGCCGTGGTGATGCAGCTTGGCTCCATCCCGCTGCTCCTGCTGGTGAGAAAAGAGGTCCATTGAGCGAGCCGATGACGGAAGAAACCGACCTTCGGGGCCATTTTCGGGATCGTTCGGAAGAACGGGTTCAGAGGCTGGTCGACCGCCTGAATTCGCTGAAAGAGGGGGAGCTTGCTGTTGTCGAGCTTGTGGCGTGCGGCAAGAGAGCCGTCGAGCCGTTGCGGAGGTTCCTGCTTTATGGAAAGCCAAGTGGAATCTTTCAGCCACGGCAGCGTGCCGTAGAGGCGCTCGCTGAACTCGGCGCCAAAGATGTCTTGCTCGAGTATCTTACTTTCGAGAAGCACATCTCCGATCCCGTCGATCGATATGGCGAAGAGGCGGTGGAAAATACCGCGGCGCGACTCCTTGCTGGTTGGCGCGACGAGGAAGTCTATAACGTCCTCCTGCGGCTCCTGAGCAGGAAGCCGATGCCGGGCGTGATCGAAACCATTGGCGAGTACCGGCGACCCGGGACGATCCCTGATTTCGTAAGTGCTCTTGGCGACGACATTGCCAGGATTCCCGCGGAAGAAGCCTTGCGGAAGGTTGGGGAATCCGCACGCTGGGCGCTGCGGGATGCCGCCCTGACCCCGGTTCCTTCCGCCGCTGATGAAACCCCTTCCAGCCTGCGCCGTCGCACTTCCGCCCTGCGGCTTCTCGCCGAACGGAATCTGTCGGCGGAAGACTGGCGCAACCTGGCTGCCCTGACACGCGACCATGACCCGGAAATCGCCGCGCGTGCGTGCTGGATCGCCCTGCTCGTGGCGGAAGAAAGCTGCAAGCAACTTGCGGTGCGTCGCCTGGTAGACGTGCTGCCGGAAGCCGACTTGTTTCTGCAGACGGAGATCGAGGGCTGGCTGTTGCGGTGTTTCGGCAGCGCCCGGATCGTTATCGACGAAGAAATCGCTCGCCGTCAACCTGCAACCGAGGACACCCAATCCCCGGACAAAGTGCTGCGATTCCTGCTTGCCGTGAAACGTAGAACGGAGACCGAATCGAGGGAAGGACATGCCCCCGAGTGACGCCGAAAAACCGGCCGGTGAACGGAAGGAGCAGGCGCATCCAATCGCGCCCCGGAGCCTGCTGCGTGAGTATGAGAAGGTAAAGCTCGAGTTGGCGGGGCTGGTTCGGGAAGGAATGGTACAGGCGGGGTCCAACGAGCAAGCCCTGCACGAGGGCCAGGGATTGTTGACCCGCCTGGCGGAGGATCGAATCAACGTGGCGGTTGTGGGTCGATTCAGTCGCGGAAAGACATCGCTGATGAATGCCGTCCTTGGCTGGGACCGGCTGCCAACGGGAATCCTGCCTCTGACTTCCGTGCTCACCATGGTGCGTTACGGCAGCAGCGAGCGGGTGCTCGTCCATTATGAAAACAGTTACCTGCCACACGATATTTCCCTGGAACAGATCCCCGATTACGTTACTCAGGACGGCAATCCCGGCAATCGTAAGGGCGTGAACTATGTAGAAGTACAGATTCCCTCCGAGACGCTGCGGCGGGGGTTCTCTTTCGTGGATACGCCCGGTCTCGGCTCCCCCATCGCCGCAAACACCGCCATAACCTCCGGCTTCTTCCCGGAAATGGATGCCGTGGTCGTGGTGACGAGCTTCGAGGCGGCTCTATCGACGGAAGAAATGGAGTTCCTCCGACATGCGGTGCAAGGCGACAGAAAGACGTTCCTGGTGATCAACAAACGGGATCTCGTCACCGGGGAAGAGCGGGACAAGGTCTTGCGTTACGTTGAGAACCGGCTCATCGGTGAAGTTGGGGACGCCGACATCGGGGTCTTTGCCATCTCGGCCCGCGATGGCCTCCATGCCAAGCAAGAAGGTGATACACGAAAGCTTCTGGACAGTGGATTGCCGGAATTCGAGCAGGAACTCGTACGATTTCTCACCTCTGAAAAGGCAGAAAAGATGCTGACTCTTACCTGCCGACGCCTGCTCGACTTGGTTGCCAGAGCCGGGATTTCTTCGGACGCCGCAGTCCCGACGCGGGTCCGGGAAATTCAAGGGAAGCTTCTGGATTATGGCGGTCAAGAACCCGCTTCCGGGGTTCCAGCTTCTACGGCAGCCTTTTTGCGTTCAGACCAGGTCCGGCTGGACCGATCCTGCCCCATTTGCGGGGAAGTGGTCACACGTATCTTTGATTTCCTATGCCAGTACCAATACCGGTTGAGCACCAGCCGCGAGGCACAATCAGCTCATGCCGCAGACGGTGGATTTTGCGCCATGCATACCTGGCAATACGAAAAGATCGCCTCTCCTCATGGCGTTTGCACCGCCTATGCGGAATTTCTCGATACCGTGGCGCATCGACTGCGCAGCATGGCAGGCAAAGCGGAATCCGCCGCGGGTCTTTCCCTGGGCATCGCCCGCCTGGCGGTATCGTCCCCTACGTGCAAGGCATGCCAAGTGCAAGCTTCCGCGGAAGAGGATGCCCTTTCAAAGTGGTTGCCCAAGGTGTCCGAGACCGGGAGAAATGGGCCGCAGGAACTTCCTCTTCTATGCTTTTTGCATCTCCCTGCATTCCTGGCGAGGATATCCGACCTGGAACTCGCACGGAGACTGACGGAGCAGCAAGCAGAGATTTGCGAACGGGTTTCGGAAAACATGCAGCGCTCTGCCCTGAAGCATGATACGCGGCGCCGTGCTTTGCTGAGCGATGAAGAAAGGCGTGCGCACCTGCAAGGTCTCATGATCCTGGCGGGGCATCGGAGAGTGGCCGCAGCCGGCACCGAAACGGAGGGTTTGTGACGGGACCGCCCCAAGGATCGCGGGATGGGTCGTCCAGGGAGCTGTGCGGCCTCTTGCACATCGTTTGCAACGAAGGTACATTGTAAGGCAGGCGATGGAGTTCGCCGTGAACCGCCCGAACGGGCTGATGACTCCTGGTCGTATGTCCCTCGGAGGAGTTATGCCCGTGAAACCGTGCATATCCAGACGCCCGCGAGGAACCTTCCCGGCGGGCGTTTTCTTTTTCGGTGTTGGCGTTGCATAAGCGCGGCCTGAGGCAGGAACGGTGGGACGCGGCATCATCGCGCGCCCGCGAGGAACTCCTTCGTCCCTGCCCCTACCTCGGGTTCGACCACGACCGGATCGGCGTACACTGCCTCTCCCGCGAGGCGTACGGCATCGCCGAGCGATCGTTCCGCCGGGCGATCTGGCTCAATCCGTACAAACCGGGATTTCACCTTCATCTGGCGCACGCGCTCTTCCGGCAGAAACGGCACGAGGAGGCGCTGGGCGTGCTGGATGAGCTGCGGGAGAAGTGGCCCGACTTCGTCCGGGAGAGGGAGTTGCGGGAAGCCATCCTCCAGACATGGAACGCGGGGAAAGGAGAACGGGATGCCGGAGAAGGAAGTGGGCGTCCCTGAAGGGACGCATGCGGAGGATGCGGTTGCCTTGCGAAAGGAAAACGGGAAATTCCTCGCGGTTGTGAACGAACTGTCCATCCGGTTTGCCGCCTTGAATTTCAAAGCCTATGAAATGGCGGAGGAGATCCGGAACCTGGAGATGCGGTTGTCGGGGACGCAGGCGACCCTCCGGTGCATCGAGTGGGAGAACGACCAGCTCCGGACGGAAATCCGGTTCCTGCGCAAGGTCCTCCTGGAGTTCGGCGATCCTCCCCCGCAGGTCCGACAGTTGGTGGAGTCGTACCGCAAAGAGATGAGTGCTCGGGAAACGTTGCCGGATAAGAAGAAAGAGTGACGGAAGGTTGCTACCCCGGAGATGGGGAATCCATGCCTGCGAGGGGAGGGTGCCGATGAGCCGGATACGGAGCGTGGTCGCGAGGGAAATTCTCGATTCCCGGGGGAATCCGACGGTGGAGGTGGACGTCATCCTGGAAAACGGGATCGTCGGACGGGCAGCGATCCCTTCCGGTGCATCGACAGGGGAGAGGGAGGCCGTGGAGCTGCGGGACGGGGACAGGAAGCGGTTCGGAGGGAAGGGCGTTCTCCGCGCGGTGAAGAACGTGGAGAAGACGATCGCCCCCGCCGTCGTCGGGATGGAGCCGACCGACCAGTTCGCCCTCGATCGCAGGATGATCGACCTCGACGGCACGCCGAACAAGGAAAAGCTGGGGGCGAACGCCATCCTCGGGGTGTCCATCGCCGCCTGCAAGGCGGCGGCGACCTTGACCGGTTTTCCGGTGTACCGGTACCTTGGCGGGCCGACCGCGCATCTTCTGCCGGTCCCCATGATGAACGTCCTCAACGGCGGCAAGCACGCCGACAACAATGTCGACCTGCAGGAGTTCATGATCGTGCCGCTGGGACCGGCCTCCTTTTCCGAGGCGCTGCGGTACGGGGTCGAGACATTCCACGCGCTGAAAGGCGTTCTGCGGAAGAAGGGGTACCAGACGGCGGTGGGGGACGAAGGCGGGTTCGCCCCCATGCTGAAGAGCAACCTGGAGGCGATCGAGGTGATCCTGGAAGGGATCGCGGCGGCCGGATTCAAGCCGGGAAAGGACGTCGCGCTGGCGCTGGATCCTGCGGCGAGCGAATTTTTCGAGGACGGGAAATACGTTTTTTCCAAATCGGACAAGAGCCGGAAAACGTCGGAAGCCATGGTCATGTTCTACGCGGACCTCGTCCGTCAGTTCCCGATCGTGTCGCTCGAGGATGGCCTCGCGGAAGACGACTGGAACGGGTGGAAGGTCCTTCAAGGGGAACTGGGAGACAAGATCCAGATCGTCGGCGACGACATCTTCGTGACGAATACCTCTCTCCTGTCCCGAGGGATCGAGGAGAAGATCGCCAACTCCGTCCTCATCAAGCTGAACCAGATCGGGACCGTGAGCGAAACCGTGAAAGCGGTCGATATGGCGCGCGCCGCCGGATGGACGGCGGTCGTGTCGCACCGATCGGGTGAAACCGAGGACACCTTCCTGTCCGATTTCACCGTTGCGATGGGGATGGGGCAGATCAAGACGGGCAGCGTTTGCCGGACGGATCGCGTCTGCAAATACAACCAGTTGCTGCGGATCCAGCAGGAGTTGGGCGCGACCGCGGTGTTCGCGGGGGGAACCCCGTTCCATCGCCGGAAGTAACGCGGTCCCCCCGGAAGCGAACGTTTTATTGTCGAAGTGGCGCGAGGTATGCTATCCTCGCCCGAATTCGTGAAACCGGCGATGGAGTTCGCCGATAACCGCTGTCGTCCGGACGGCTGATGACTCCTTCCCTACACCCGTGGGGTAGGAGTTTTTTTATGCCCGGAAAGGAATAACCGATGTACGAAGTCTGGGGGATGGCGGCGCTCTGGCTGGGGCTCGCCCTCGTAGCGACCCTTCTCTCTATCCGGTTACGCATCGCCCATAAAACGAGGAGCCAGACGCATGTTTGACAGAATCCTCTTCAACTTCATTCAGGTGCTGGTCGTCCTGACTCTGTCACCACTCGTCAAGGGCGTGATCGACCGCCTGAAGGAGAACGTGCAGTCCAAGAGGGGCCCCAGCATCTTCCAGCCATACCGGGACATCTGGAAGCTCTTCCACAAGGACGAGGTCATCTCCGACCAAACCACCTGGATTTTCCGCCTGACCCCCTATGTGGTGTTCGCCGTGCCGATCTTCGTGGCCATGCTTATCCCGGTACTCACGAGCTATCCACTCTTCTTCGCGTTCATGGGTGACATGCTCGGCGGGGGATTCATTCTGGCGCTTGGGGGCTTTTTCTCGACGCTCGCCGCCGTCGACACGGGCAACCCTTATGGCGCGATGGGCGCCAGCCGCACGCGCATGGTCGGTTTCCTCGCGGAGCCGGTGTTCATGATCGTCTTCTTCACCGTGTCGGTCATCGCCGGCTCCACGATTCCGTACATCGTGCAGCAACATTGGGTCACGCCCCTCGCGAACTTTCTGGCGCCGTCCCATGTGCTTCTAATGGTTGCGTTCTTCATGCTCATTCTCGCCGAGGCCGGGCGAATCCCCGTCGACAACCCTTCGGGGCATTTCGAGTTGGCCATGGTCGATGAATCAAAGGGCCTCGAGTACTCGGGTCGTGGAGCCGCGCTGATGAAATGGGGCGGCTGCATGAAGTTCTTCGTGCTTCTCTGCATCTTCCTCAACGTGCTGGTCGCTCCCTGGGGATTGGCCCACGGACAGGCCCTCTGGGAGGTCCTCCTGGCCATTCCCCTCGTTCTTGCCAAGGTACTCGGGTTCATCCTCATCCTGGTGGCGATCGAATCCTCTCTCGCCAAGCTCCGGCTCTTTCGAATCACCGAGTTCCTTGGCGCGGCCTTCGTCACGTCGATCACAGCTCTGATTATGCAGTTTTTCGAGATGTAGGAGGAGAGCATGGAAACGACAGCAACGGTTTCCTTCTTCATCCAGCAGGTCCTCGGGCTCGTGGGGGGTCTTTTCCTTCTCACCACCTTCGGCCTTATCGTTACACGCCAGCTTCGGGCTAATCTCACGCTCTTCACCATCCAGTCTGCCCTCCTGGCCGCATCCGCGCTCACTTTGGGCTATGCCAGATCCTCGACGCACCTGCTGTTCGTGGCAGGACTCACTGTTGTGGTGAAGCCCCTGCTGATCCCGTGGCTCCTGCGTCGCATCGTGAGCAGCGATATCTTTGCGCGTCGAGATATTTCTCAGGTACTCAACATCCCGACCGTGCTCCTCGTGGGGCTTGGCCTCGCAACGCTCAGCTATTTCATCTCGCGCCCGCTCCTGGATGGTGCCGATGCCGCTGTCCGGACCAACTTGCCGATCGGCATGGCCGGGCTCTTTCTCGGAGTTTTTGCGATGACGGTCAGGCGTGAAGCGATTTCCCAAGTCTTGGCCATCCTGTCCATGGAGAACGGAGCTTTCTTCGCCGGAATCGCCATTGCTCCGGGCTTGCCGCTGATGGCCGAACTGGCTGCATCGTTTGACATGCTGATCATCGCCCTCGTGATGGGCCTTCTCGCCAAGAAGATCCACGAGCGCGTGGGGACAACGTCCGTCGGTGAGCTAGTCGCTCTCAAGGAGGATTCAACGAGATGGAACTCCTGATCGTCCTTTGCATACCGGCCCTCGGTGCCGCTGTTTCAATGATCGCACCGGGCCGGAGGGTGGCTGCCGGGACCACGGTCCTGGGCGCGCTGGTCGTTCTCCTCCTGTCGCTACGGGTGGCTATCGTCACCGCGAGCGGCACCGACATGGTGGCCGTGAAGGACTGGGTATCATGCGACGGTATGGGCGCTCTGCTTCTCCTGCTGACCTCTTTCGTGGGGTTCACTGCGGCGCTCTTCTCCTGGGGATACGTTGCGAAAACGTCGAGCTCCGACCGATCCGAGGCGAGTCGGCGCTACTACTCGAATCTCAACCTGTTCCTGCTTTCCCTCTTGGCTGTTCCGGTCCTCGCTCACATCGCGTTGGTCTGGATCGCTGTCGAGCTCACGACACTACTCTCCGTCTTTCTGGTGAGCTACGAGGACACGCCGGAAGCACTTGAGGCCGCATGGAAGTACGTAATGCTCACGTGCATGGGAGCCGCGATCGCGCTCATCGGCATTCTGATGCTCTATTGGGCGATGGCGGTCTCGGGCGGCGGGCCGTTCACGTGGCAGGGCCTGGTCACAGCGTCGTCGCGCATGCCCCCGGCGCTGCTCATGACAGCTTTCCTGTTCATCCTCGTCGGGTTTGGCACGAAGGCCGGGCTGGTGCCTTTGCATACGTGGCTTCCAGATGCCCATAGTCAGGCTCCGTCTCCCGTCTGCGCCCTCCTCTCGGGTGTCGAGACGAGCGCCGTGCTCTACGCCATCTTGAGGCTCCTGCCAGTGCTCCAGGGGATCGATGGCGCTGCCGCGAGTTGGTGCGTTGCCTTCGGCTTGATCTCGACGGTAGCGGCGGCCTTTTTGCTCATCCAGGTGAAAGACTACAAGCGGCTCTTCGCTTTCTCGACCATCGAGCACATGGGTATCATCCTCGTCGGTGCAGGCCTGGGAGGCGCCGATGCGCAACTCGGTGCCACCTATCAGCTCATGAACCACGCCATCGCCAAGTCGTTCTGCTTTTATGCCGCGGGGGCGGCGCTCCTCATCTCCGGTGTCCGTTACATTCCGTCAGTCCGAGGCCTCATTCGCACATCTCCCATCACAGGAGCGTCCTTGATCCTGGGAGGACTCGCCATCTCCGGCGCGCCGCCGTTTGCGGTCTTCTTCAGCGAAATCTCGATCCTGCGAGCCGGGTTGCGAACCGGGCACTACCTGGTTGTTGGTCTGCTCAGCCTCTCCATCGTCGTGGCCTTTTGCGGGATCATGTTTCACGTCACCCGCCTGGTCTTCGGCAAGCCGTCGTCGGAGTCCGTTGCCGTGGCTCTGCCCCGAAGCTGTGTCGGAGCCCTGGCCTTGGCTGCGATTCCGGTCCTGGGGATCGGCCTCTATGTTCCGCAATGGATTACCGATCTGCTCGGCCACGCCGCGGCAGTTCTCGGGAGGTGACGAATGACCTCGCCCTCGAATAACATGGTCGTGTTGTCAGATCTCCCCGAGGTCGCAAGGTCGCGTTGGTCCGGCAAGGTCACGGTAAGCGTGGACGAGGGAAAGCGGCTGGTGTTGGTCGACTGCCAGCCGGCCGCGTTGCCAGAGGTGTGCGGATGGCTATTCTCAAGCTCGTATGGTTTCGCCACGGTCGTCATCCAGGAGGAAACCGCGGGATGGTCGCTTAGATACATCTTCTATGGACCTCAAGGCAGCGGGCTCGTGCACGTCACCGTCGGGTTGCCCAAGGATCAGCCGGTAGTTCCAAGCATCAGCCTTCAGGTCCACGCGGCTGACTGGCATGAGAGGGAGGCAGAGGACCTGTTCGGTCTCACGTTCGAGGGCCATCCGAAGCTGGGCGATTTCGTGCTGCACGAAGAATGGCCCGAAGGCGTGAACCCGATGCGATTGAGCTTCGATTCATCGCGGCGCTATCCTCATCGAGAGCCTGACACGGTGTGGCGTCCCTCACCGATTGTGCAGTCCCCGGGTGCGTTCATGATGCCTATCGGTCCGGTGTACTCGGACCAAAGCGAGTCCGCGCATTTCCTCCTCGAGACCGTGGGTGAGGACGTGATCCGGACCATTCTCCACCTTTTCTACAAGTATCGCGGCGTGGAGAAGATCGCCGAGGGCTCCTCGGTTGACCGCGTGCTCCTGCTCGCCGAGCGCTTCTCTGGCACCTCGGCGTTCGCCCACTCCCTTGCCTTCTGCCAGGCCGTAGAAGAAATCGGGGGGGCGGTAGTCCCCCCCCGCGCTCAGGCGCTGCGCGTGCTCTTTGCCGAGCTGGAACGTCTGCGCCACCACGTGGCCGCCATCGGAGGCATCTGTAACTCCACCGCCCTTGCGGTGGCGACCAGCCAGGCGAGCATCCTCGAGGAAGAGCTGCTGCGTCTCGCCGGAGCCGCGACCGGGCACCGCTACCTCTTTGGCCTCAATCTCCCGGGCGGCCTTTCGTTGGATCTCGGGGGCGAGGAGTGCCGGAGGATCGCCCAGTCAGCTCAAACGATCGCCGGTAGATTGAGAGAGTTGTACGAGATGTTGCGCTTCACGAACAGCTTCCTCGACCGCGTCGAAGAGGTCGGAATCGTGACGAGAGAAGCAGCCACAGCCTACGGGCTGGTCGGCCCCGTCGCTCGAGCATCGGGGCTCGTGAGAGACATAAGGAAGACCCTGCCCTACGCCTTCTACGATCGTCTTCCGAGCTTCAGTGTTCCGAGCGAAGAAGACGGAGACGGCTGGGCTCGACTTCGGATTCTTTTTCAAGAAGCCAAGCAGTCGGCCCACATCATTCACGAGGTTTCCTCCTCACTTCCCGAGGGCCCAGTGTGCGCACCTGCTCCTCTGCGCGGAGGCTCGGCCCTTGGCTGGGTGGAGGCCCCGAGAGGCGCGGCCTTCCATTGGGTCTCGGTTGGGGAGAGCGGCCACGTGACGTGTTATCGCGTGACAACGCCATCCTTCACCAACTGGCACGGGTTTCATCTGGCCGCTGAGGAGTTCGCTTTTCAGGACTTTCCGATCATCCTTGCAACCTTCGGACTCTCCAACGCCGAATCTGACCGCTAGGAGGAATGACGAGATGACGAAATGGATTTGGAGAGGGATCCGCACCGGAATCAAGACTACATCCTATCCTCTATCACCCGAGCTCGCCTCTGGGGTATCACCGGGGCGGCCCGGTGGACACCAGGGCGGTGACAAATCCAGGCTGGTGATCGAGCGCTGCCCCACCGGAGCGCTTCATCTAACGGGCGACCAGATCGGCGTCGACTACCGGCGCTGCGTCCACTGCTTTCGCTGTCAACGGGGAGCACATTCGGGAATAGGGTGGCAGACGGGCTACGAATGGGGGAGTCGGGAGGAAGCGCGTGACGATGATCGCGCGACACTGGGCGGTGCGTTCCAGCGCTCGCTCCATATCCGCGTCGTGGACTGCGGGGCCTGTGGCGCGTGCCTTAGCGAGATCGAGCAGACAAACAAGCCATACTACAATATGCATCGCCTGGGGTTCTTCATCACGCCAACGCCGAGGACAGCCGATGTGCTGCTCCTCGCGGGTCCGCTCACCGAGCACATGCGGCACCCTCTAAGCAGCGCATACAACGCCATGCCAACTCCCAAGCGCGTTATTGCCGTGGGGACGTGCGCCCTCTCAGGCGGGCCTTTCGGCCCCAGCTTCGCCAGCAACGCCGGAGTGACCGAGGCCGTCCCGGTCGATGTTGTCGTGCCCGGCTGCCCACCGCCGCCTCTCGCCATCATCCATGCCATGCTGCTGCTCGTCGGACGGGCCGCGCCCAGCAGCTTGCACTCCGTTGGGCCAACGGAAGGGCGGGTGACCCCGTGACCGGCGTCGACCTTCCGCTCATCCTGTTCCTATCCCTCTGTGGCCTCGGCGTCGCGCTGGCGATAGCGCTTCCTGACCGCAAGAGCCCGCTCTGCATCGCGGGCGTGGGGGTGATGATGTCCCTGCTCGCTCTCTGGATGGGCGGAGCCGTGCTTCTGTCGGGGACGCCGTTCCGGACCGAGCTGTGGCAGGTTCCTCACCTGGGATGGTTGATCCTCGAGATGGACCGCATCTCCGCGCTTTTCCTCTGCATCACCGCCCTTGTCTATCTACCCGTCTCGATCTTCTCGGCCGAGTACATGAAACGGTACCTCGGCCGCTACAGCCTGAGGTCGTTCGGTGTCTTCTATCATCTTCTCTTTGCCTCCATTGTTCTCGTCCTGCTGGCGGGCGACGTGATCTCGCTGCTCGTCAGCTGGGAGGCCATGTCCATCGCCTCCTATCTCCTCGTGAGCTACGAGCACGAGCGCGACGAGAATACCCGCGCGAGCTTCTTGATGCTCGCCATGGGCGAGGCCGGGACCCTCGCGGCCGCTGTCGCTCTCTTTCTCTTGGCCGGGACCTCGGGTGCGCTCGAGTTCACGGCTTTGAGAGCCGGGCCGGCCGAGGTGTCGCAGACGCTGCGCTGGGTCGTGTTCCTGCTTTCGTTCTTTGGCTTTGGCGTCAAGGCTGGCCTGGTGCCCGTGAACAGTTGGCTCCCCCGCGCCCACCCCGTGGCGCCGGGGAATGTCTCAGCTATCCTGTCGGCGGTTATCCTCAACCTCGGCTTGTACGGCATCATCCGCGTGAACGGCGACCTCTTGCCCGTGGCTCACACGGGCCAGGGGATCGTAGCGCTTGTTGTGGGAAGCCTTTCGGCACTCATCGGCATCCTCTACGCCACCATCGAGAACGACATGAAGCGGATGCTGGCGCATAGCTCCATAGAGAACATGGGCATCGTAACAGCCGGGTTCGGGGCGGCTTTCATCTTTTCGACCGCCGGCCACCCTGTCCTGTCCGGCGTGGCCTTCATTGCAGCCCTCTATCACATGATGAACCACTCGCTGTATAAGGCGCTCCTTTTCCTGGGTGCCAGCGCCGTTGACTCGCGTGTCGGTGGCCGCAGCATGGATCACCTGGGAGGCCTGATGCGGAGGATGCCGTGGACGGCCCTTTGCTTCTTGGTCGGCGCGCTCTCCATCGCTGCGCTTCCTCCATTCAATGGCTTCGTCAGCGAGTGGCTCACGCTCCAGGTGCTTCTGCGGAGCGCCGAGATCTCTTCCACCGGCACGAAGATCGTCTTCGCCCTCTGCGGCGCTGGTCTGGCGCTGACAGCGGCCCTCGCGGTCACTTGCTTTGTCAAGGCTTTTGCCATGAGCTTTCTGGGCACGGCGAGGTCACAGGACGCGACGAAGGCCACGGAAGTCCAGCGGCCGATGATTATCTCCATGGCGACTCTGGCCTTGCTCTGCCTTCTCTTCGGTATCCTGCCGACCTACGTTATCCCCGTCTTGGACCGTGTAGTGACTCCTCTGGTGCGTCAGAGTGTCGTCGACGATCTCGTGCCGCCGTTCATGCTCCTCAGTGGGGGCAAGGGAAGGTACAGCGACGGGTTCGTGTCCGAGTTCCATGACCTCGGCGCCCAGATCGGCCAGGGAGTTCTTCCCGGGAGAGGGCTCGTGGTCCTACATCAGGGCTCGGCGAAGAATCCTGTCGTCTTCGCCATGTCCACTTCGTATGGCGCGATCGTTCTTCTCCTGCTGGTCGGGGGGAGCTTCCTGCTGATCAGGAGGTTGACCAGGGCCCGGAAGGTCACCGTGCAACCAGCTTGGGATGGGGGGCTTCGTCGACTCCCTCCCGAGATGACCTACACCGCGACGGGTTTCTCCAACCCCGTGCGAGTGATCTTTCGAGCCGTCTTCCGTGCATCGTCCGTCGCGGAAACCCGTGAGGCCATCGCCGAGCATTTCCGTACGGCGATAAAGGACTCGTCGAGAGAAGTGCACATCGTGGACCGAGCTGTATTCCTGCCGCTCGTGCGAGCAACCCAGTGGCTGACCGCATGGCTAGGCTGGATGCATTCAGGCCGTGTGAACGTCTATGCGGCGTTCGTGCTGATCACGCTGCTCGTGTTTTTGCTAATCCATGTTTTGTCATAGCGGGAATGTCGAGCGGGACCATGTCGAATGGGAGGTCTAAACGAACTGAAGAAAGAGGATCACGCTGTTTCCGTGCGTCACAGGTGGAAGATTGGCTGCTGGGATCCGTGCCGAAGCGGGTCTCCTCCTATGCTCCGTGCCACGTCATCATCGTGAAGTAGGCGGGGGCCTCGCTCCCCTCGGATAGGTCGGTGAGGGAGGTTGAGTACACCCTACGGGCGTGCTATCTTCCATATTATAGAACGGCGATGGAGTTCGCCGATAACCGCCTGTCGCACCGACGGCTAATGACTCCTGCGATTTCCATGCATTCGCCGGAGTTTTTTTTATGTCCGATCTCCCATATCTTCCGGTCTGCTGTTACCGCCGCCTGGTGCGGGACGGGACGGGGTCGGCTCCGTATTACGTCTGCGGCTGTTCCGGCGGGATCCCGATCGGGACGGTCGGGGAGGAGGCGCTCGGTCTGGCGGACACGTGCGGGCCGTGCAACATCCCCGTCGAACTTTCCCCGACTCGCCGCCCCTGTCTTTTTCTGGTACCGGTCCGTCTCTGGAAGGGGGACGCGCTCCGCACCGGGTTCTCCTGCCGATGGTTCGGTTCCCTGAAGCCGAAATCGCTCCCCGGGGAGGCGTGGCAGGTCTGCCTCGGCTGTCCCCACTGGTTCCCCCGCCCGGAGGAGGAGACCGACGTTCCGAGGATGAACGCATGGTTTCGGAGGATCCTCCGGATGTACTGGGAACCGGAGCCTCCCCACGAATCGATATGGAGCGTCCGGCTTGCGGACACCCCGACGAGCTGGCGTGAACGGGTGATGACGCGCATCGGGGAAATAGCGGGTATCCTGTTTCCGGCGGACGGCGTGACACGACGTTTTCGAAAGGGGCGTGGAGCACCATGATTGCGAACGATGCGAAGGGTTCGGTGACCGCCGGTGTCGACCGTGTCGGCGCGATCTGCGGGCGGTTCGGCATCGGCTCCCTCGCGCCGCAGCTTGCGGCGTGCGAGGAGCTCCTGGGTGGTGGCGGTGTGGTGGACGTGGCCGTTCTCGGGCAGTTCAAGGCGGGGAAGAGCTCGTTCCTCAACGCCCTCATCGGGGCGCCCATTGTCCCGGTGGACGTCCTGCCGTCCACCGCCGTGGTCACCCGGATCGGGTATGGGCAAAGGGAGCGGGTCACCGTCCACGGACTTTCGGGGGAACCGTTCGAGATCCCGCCGGCCCGGCTGGCCGAGTTCGTCACGGAGCGGGGGAACCCGACGAACGAAAAGCGGGTGGCGGTGGTCGACGTGGAGCTTCCCTCCCTCGCGCCGTACGAGGGAGTCCGGTTCGTCGACACGCCGGGGCTGGGCTCCGTCTTCGCCCACAACACGCGGGTGTCGAGAGACTGGATGCCTCGCGTCGGGGCGGCCCTCGTCGCCGTCAGCGTCAACCATCCCCTTTCCGAAGACGACCTGCTGCTTCTCAACGACGTGTCCTCGCATACTCCCGAGGCGGTCCTCCTGCTGACGAAGGCGGACCTGGTGTCCGGGGAAGAGCTCGCGTCGGTGATCGAATTCACCCGGAGTCAGGCGACCTCCCGGACGGGGAAGGAGTGGAGGGTTCTCCCCGTCTCCAATCGTCCCGGCTTCGAGGGGATGCGCAGGGAAGTGGCGGAGTACCTGCGGGAACGGATCGCGGGGCGGCGGGAGGAGGCGTTCGAAGAGATCGCCCGTCACAAGGTCCGTGCGCTGGTCGCCGGGTGCCGGGAATATCTGCTTCTGGCGGAACGCGCGGCGGGGGCGGCCGATGCCGCCCGGTCCGATCTCATCGAGGCGCTCGCGCGCGAGCGGCGCGGCTTCGGCCTCGTAAAGGGGGAGATCCGGCTTCTCTGCAACCACCTCAAGGCCGAGGTCCGGACCGCGGCGGACGAGCGGTTTCACGCCTACCACGGCGAAGTGACGGGACGCGTGACTGCGAATCTCCGGGAGGCGATGGCGGGATGGAAGGGGCACCTCGGACGGGTGACCC
>Ga0315271_10001052_pt1 | contig 16370 bp, 16 predicted proteins | sample C3_top_MG_FD_204664 | JGI IMG/M metagenome (GOLD analysis project Ga0315271, IMG submission 204664) | Sediment microbial communities from Yellowstone Lake, YNP, Wyoming, USA - C3_top | ecosystem: Environmental > Aquatic > Freshwater > Lake > Sediment | place: USA: Wyoming | collected 2017-08-01 | reverse complement strand
GAAGACGAGGATCTCGCCGCGCTGCGGATGCTGGAACGCCGGCAGCCGCACGTGCACCAGCGGGATCTCCCCCCCGTACACCGCCTTGTTCACGAAGAGGAAGTCGCCCACGAGCAGCGTGTGCTCCATGCTCCCCGTCGGGATCTTGAACGCTTCCACCGCCATCGGCCGTGCGATCATCACGACGACCACCGCACAGATCACGATGAAGGCCCACTCCGAGAACGCGCGCCACCGCGTGCGCGGCCGGTTCAGCGCGCGCAGCGCCTCCGCGCGCTTCTCGTCCGAGACGGTGCGCACCGGCGTGGCGGGAGTGGGGGGAGTGGACATGTTCTCGCAGGCTCTTGGCTAATAAAGACGAGCCGGGCCGCCGCCCGCAAGGAGCGGCGCCCGGCCCGGGTGGCTCAATAATTGTCGATCTGGGCCCGCTGCAGCGTACCCGAATAATCGACGTACCCCACCTTGGTCTCTGAATAGAAATCGTATACTTCCCAACCGCCCTCGCGGTGCCCGTTCCCCGTCTGCTTCACGCCGCCGAAGGGGAGGTGCGCCTCGGCGCCGATCGTCGGCGCGTTGATGTACGTGATCCCGTTGTCGAGCTCGTTCAGCGCGCGGAAGGCCAGGTTCACATCCCGCGTGTAGAGGGACGAGGACAGCCCGTACTTCACGCCGTTGTTCACCGCGAACGCCTCGTCGGCATCCTTCACCTTGATCACCGACAACAACGGACCGAAGATCTCCTCCTGATCGAGCCGCGAGCCCGCCTTGACGCCGGCATAGATCGTCGGCGTGAAGAAATGGCCGTGCTCCAGCCCCTTCCCCGTCGCCCGGTCGCCGCCGGTGATGAGCGACGCACCCTGCTGCTTCCCGATCCCGACGTACTCCTCGACCTTCGCGCGCGACTCCTCGTTGATGAGCGGGCCGACGTCGGTGCCCGCGACGCGCCCGTCGCCCAGCTTGAGCTTCGCGACGCGCGCGGCGAGCGTGTCGAGGAACTTGTCGTGCACTCCCTGCTGGACGATCAGCCGGCTCGTCGCCGTGCAGCGCTGGCCGGTGGTCCCGAACGCCCCCCAGAGGATGCCGTCGAGCGCGAGCTCGAGGTTCGCATCGTCGAGCACGATCATCGCGTTCTTGCCGCCCATCTCGAGCGACAGCCGCTTGTGCATCCGGCCGCACGTCTCGCCGATCCGGCTCCCCGTCTCCGTCGAACCCGTGAAGGAGATGACCTGCACGTCCGGGTGCTCCACGATCGCCGCGCCGACGCGCGAGCCCGGACCATGGATCAGCTGGATGACCTCCGGCGGCAGTCCCGCCTCGAGGAGGATCTCCACCAGCACGTGCCCCGTGTGCGGCACATCCTCGGCGGGCTTGAAGATCACGGCGTTGCCGCAGACGAGCGCCGGGAAGGTCTTCCACGTCGGGATCGCCATCGGGAAGTTGAACGGCGTGATGATCCCCGCGATGCCGATCGGCCGGCGAAAGCTCATCGCCCACTTGTCGCGCAGCTCGCTCGGCACCGTGTGCCCGAAGAGACGCCGTCCCTCCGTCGCCGCGTAGTAGGCCGTGTCGATCCCTTCCTGCACATCGCCCCGCGTCTCCGCGAGCGGCTTCCCCATCTCGCGCGTCATGAGCGTCGCGATCTCCTCCTTCCGCTTCACCAGCAGGTCGCCCACCCGGCGCAGCACGTCGCCGCGCGCCGGCGCCGGCGTCCGCTTCCAGAGCGCGAACCCCTTCTTCGCGCTCGCCACCGCGCGCTCCACTTCGGACTTGTCGCTGCGCGGGAAGCGGCCGATCACGTCGCGCGTATCGGCGGGGTTCGTGTTCTCGAAATACTCGCCGTTGGTCGGGTCGGTCCAGCTGCCGCCGATGAAGTTCTTGAACGTCGTCGTCATGGAGGGGATCGAAGGGCGTGAAGGTCGGATCAGGGGCACATCCAGACGGCCGGATGCTGCGCATCCGCCTTCGCATAACCTACTCGAGGAAGCACCTCGATGGCACCCAGCACCGCCCCCCACACGATGAGCAGCAGGGACAGTACGTGCGCCTTCGCCGAGCGATGCCGCCAGGTCCACACCGACGTCCAGATCCCGGCGCCGATCACCGCCAGCGTCGCCGCGAGATAGCCGAAGAGCCCGGCGCCGCAGCGCGCCGCATACGGCCAGAAGAGCATCCCCACCGCGAGCGCCACGGCGAGCACGAGCCGCGCGAAGACGCCGAAGGTGGACGTCTCCGCCTGCACCGTCTTCACCTTCGCGCGCTCCGCCGGCGATCTCGCCGCCGACGACGAGATCAGTTCCTCGTCCGACAGCGACTCGAGCTGCTTGTCGATCTTCTTGAGTTCCGCGTCCCAATCGGGAGAGGCCATCCCGTCTCCTAGCCGTCGGCGCGTGAGAGGTGGTACCGCTCGATCTTCTTGTACAGGTTCGAGCGCGGCATGTCCAGCAGCCGCGCGGTCTCCGAGACGTTCCAGTCGTGCTCGCGGAGCTTCGACAACAGGAAGGCGCGCTCCGCCATCTCCCGGAACTCCTCGAAGGTCTTGCACGACGACAGCGCGCCGATGCCGGGCTCGCCGCCGCCGGCGCGCGGGCCGAGCAGCCGGTCCACGTCGGCCGCGCTCACGCTCGGATTCGAGGCGAGGATCAGCAGCCGCTCCACCGTATTCCTGAGCTCGCGGACGTTCCCCGGCCATTCGCGCTCGGCCAACCGCGCCGCCGCGTCCTCGCCGATGACGCGCGGCGCCATCCCGTCATGCGTCGCGAGCCGTCCCGCGAAATGCGCCACCAGCAACGGGATGTCCTCGCGCCGCTCGCGCAGCGGCGGCACGCCGATTGGGAGCACGTTCAGCCGGTAGTAGAGGTCCTCCCGGAAGCGCCCCGCCGCGATCTCCTCCTCGAGCCGCTTGTTCGTCGCCGCCACCACGCGCACATCCACGCTCACCGGCTTCGCGCCGCCGATCCGCGTCACCACCCCGTCCTCGAGCACCCGCAGCACCTTCGCCTGCGCCGAGAGGCTCATGTCGCCGATCTCGTCGAGGAAGAGCGTGCCGCCGTGCGCCTGCTCGAACTTCCCGGCACGGTCGGCGATCGCGCCGGTGAACGACCCGCGGAGGTGCCCGAACAACTCGCTCTCGATGAGCTCTGACGGGATCGCCGCGCAGTTCACCTCGACGAACGGTCCGTCGTGCCGCCCCGAGAGCTTGTGGATCGCCCGGGCGACGAGCTCCTTCCCCGTCCCGTTCTCACCGGTGATCAGCACGCGCACGCCGGTGGGCGCCACGCGCTCCACCCGCTCGATGAGCTGTCGGATCGCCGGCGAGGCGCCCACGATCTCGTGGTGCGACTCGATCGTCGCCCGCAACCGGGTGTTCTCCTCCTGCAGCTTCGCATGCCGCAGCGCATTGCGCAGCGTGACGAGGATCCGGTCCGTGTCCAGCGGCTTCTCGAGGAAATCGTAAGCGCCGAGCTGCGTGGCCTCCACGGCGGTCTGGATCGTGCCGTGGCCGCTGATCATCACGACGAGCGCCGACGGGTCCATCGCCCGCAGCCGCTTCAGCGTCTCGAGGCCGTCGATCCCGTTCATCTTGACGTCGAGGTACGTCAGGTCGGGGTGCCAGCTCTCGTACGCCTTGATCCCCTCGAGCCCGCTGGAGACCCCCCGCACCTCGTAGCCCTCGTACTCGAGCAGCTGCCCGAGCGCCGCGCGGATCCCCTGCTCGTCGTCCACGATGAGGATGCGTCTCGTCACGGGCCGCTCCGGTAGACGGTGACCTTCCCGCCGTGCACGCGCACATCGGCGATGAACCGGGGGACGGCGAAGGGCATCGCGTCCGGCGCCATGCCCGCCGCCCGCGATCGTGCCAGATGATCGAGCACCTGCGGGATCGCCGCCGCCGGGATCTCCACGTCGCCCACCTTCAACGTGCGCACGCGGTACTCGGCGAGCCCCTGATGGACGATGTCCAGTGTGCCCCCGAACTCCACCGCCGTCCGCTTGCCGAGCATCCCGTCGAGCACCGTGGGCGGCTGGTCGGGTCCGAAGTCACGCCACTGCACGCTGCCGCGCACGAACAGCTTCTCGCCGATCACCGCAGCGGTCGTCGCCTCGGCCGAGGCCGGCAATTGCGCCGCGAGCGCCTTGAAGACGAGTGCCGCGAGGTCGCCCGGCGCAATGTTCACGAACACCGGGCCCACCGGCTTGACGAGCGCATCGAGCTGGGCCTGCGCCCGCGCCGCACCATCCGGCGTCATCAACTCCCACGAGACCGCCGCGGCCGCCGCCGTGCGCGGCGCCGGCGCCGCGCGCTCGCGGACGCGCCAGAAATCGCGCATCGCGAACCCGAGGGCCACCGCCAGCACGATCACGACGAGACACCCCATGCGCCGCAGGCAACCCATTACGACCCTCCCGCGAGCGCCAGCGACGCCAGCGTCGTGTAGTGCGCGCCGCCCGGTCCGAGGCGGCTCGCCATGATCTCCACCGAGTTCACCGGCGCGCGCGACCGGTGCTGCACCATCTTCGCCGCGCTGCGGAGCGCCCGCGCCGGCCCCTCGGCGAGCGGCGTCCGCGCGCGCGCGAGCGTGATGTGCGGCCGGAAGGGGCGGCCCTCGAGTTCATACCCCAGCGCGGCCCCGATGAGCTCGATGTCGTGATGCAACAGCTCGAGCCGCGCGTCCGCCGCGATGCCCATCCATACGACCCGCGGGGCTCGGAGATTCGGGAACGCACCGAGCCCGCCGACCTCGAGCGCCATCGGGACGATCCGCGCGAGTGGCGGCGCGAGCGCATCGCGCAGCGCGTCCACCGCGGAGGCGGGCTGCTCGCCCAGGAACTTCAGCGTGAGATGGAGATGCCCCTCGGCGACCCACGCGAGGTCGCGCGCGGCACCGCGCATCGGTGCGGTGGCCGCGGCGATCGCGCCCCGCACCGGCGCCGGCAGGCTAATCGCGAGGAAGACGCGAAGCGGCGTCGTCATCGTCCACGAGCTCGACCGCCAGGTTCCGGATCCCCGCATCCTTCGCGACCGCCAGCAGCCGCTCGCGGACCGCCCGGCTCGAGAGCGACTGCGGATGACGCACGAGCAGCACGGCCATCGCCCCGTCGACTTCGACCGCGAGTACATCGGCATCGGCGGCCGCCGACGCCAGCGCGAGCACCACTGGCTCGCCGTTCACGCGGTCCCGACGCCCGCGAGCACGTTCAGCGAACCGGAGCGGAACCCGCGGAGATCGACCGCCACGCGCGCGAAGCCCGCGCCCAGCACGGCGTCGCGCATGGCGCGCAGGCGCGCGGGCTGCAGCCACTCGCCGAGCAGCGCCGGATCCAGCTCGATGCGCGCGATCTCGCCATGATGCCGTACGCGGAGATCGCCCGTGATCCCCATCGCCCGCAGCGCGCGCTCGGCACGCTCCACCTGGCTGAGGCGCTCCACCGTCACCGGCGTGCCGTACGGCAATCGCGACGACAGACAGGGCGACGACGGCTGCGACCACGTCGGGATCCCCCGCCGTTCGGAGAGCAGCCGGATCTCCGCCTTGGTCAGCCCCGCGTCCGCGAGCGGCGAGTGCACGCCGTGCTCGCGCGCGGCCTGCGCGCCGGGCCGCCAGTCGCCGAGGTCGTCGGCATTCGTGCCATCCACGATCGTCGCGATCCCGCGCTCGCGTGCGATGTGGCCGAGGACGCTCCACAGTTCCGTCTTGCAGAAGTAGCATCGGTTCGATGGATTCGCAGCGTAGCGCGCATCGTCCATCTCGTGCGTGTCCGTCTCGAGCACGTGGAGGCCGGCCTTCGCCGCGACGGCGCGCGCCGCCGCCCACTGCTCCGCCGGATAGCTCGCGCTGCGTCCGATGACGGCGAGCACGCGATCAGCGCCGACCGCCTCGTGCGCGACGCAGGCGAGATAGGCGCTGTCCACGCCGCCACTGAAACCGACGAGCACCGAGGGCTGGCGGGCGAGCCACTCGAGCAATCGCGATTCCTTCTCGAGAGCGCGGGCGGAGATCTCGGTCTCGGCGACGGCGGCGGTCATCCGTGAAACGTACGCCGGCGCGCACCCGTGGGAAGTGCGGTCAATCGGCCCGGGCGATGAGCGCGGACACCGGGATGGGGAAGAGCGGCGGACGCACCGCGCCCTCGCTCCAGCCGCGCGCGGCCGCGAGCGCCGCGCCGCACACCCGCCCCTGGCACGCGCCCATGCCGGCACGCGCGTGAAGACGTGCCTCTCGAGGATCGTGGACGCCGCCAAGCTCGCCCGCGCGCACATCCTCGCAGCGGCACACCACCGTCTCGTCGTCGGCCAGCCGGTACACTTCGTCACGCAGCGCGAACGCCGACGCGAGACGCGCGGCGAATCGTCGCTCCCTGGCCCGCGCGGCGACGGCCGATCGCGGAAGCTCGGCCACGCCCGCCGCCGCGGTCCCGGCGATGATCCCCTCCGCGATCGCGAGCGGCGCGCCGCCGATCCCCGCGCACTCGCCGGCCGCGAAGACCCCGGGCGCCGTCGTCGCCTGCCGATCATCCACCAAAATGCCGCTCGCCCCCGTCGCCGCGCCGAGCAGCCGCGCGAGTTCCGTGTTCGGTACGAGTCCGTAGCCGACCGCGAGATAGTCGCACGCCTCTCGCCACGAGCGGGACCCATCGGTGAACGTCACCTCACGCACGCGGTCGTCGCCGTCCGCGCGCACCACCCACGTTCCCGCTGCGTAACGCGTGCCGAGGAATCCCGCGCGCAGCACCCCCGCCGCCACGAGCCGTCGCGGCGAGCGCCAGAGGGAGCGCGTGAAGGCGCCGAGCGCGGACGCCGGCGCCTGCTCGGCGACGATCGCGAGCCGCGCGCCCGCACGCGTCACCGTGGCCGCCACGGGAAGGAGGAGCGGTCCCGAACCGGCGAGCACCACGCGGCGGCCGCGCACGTCGAGCCCTCCCTTCAGCAACGCCTGCAGCCCACCGGCACCGACGACGTTCGGCAGCGTCCACCCGGGGAACGGCAGGAACAGCTCCCGCGCTCCGGTCGCGATCACCGTCGCCGCAGGACGGACCGTGATCAGCTCCGCCGGCGCGGAGAGGACGAACCCACCGCCGTCATCCACATCCACGATCTCCCCGCCGCTCGCGACCCGGACGCTGCTGCGCTCCAAGCGTTCGAGCCACGATCGGGCGGCACGCGGCGCCGCCTCCCCCGCACGCCGACGCCAGATCTGCCCACCCGCCGCCGTGCCCTGATCCACGAGCACCACGCGCGCGCCAAGCTCCGCAGCGCTCACCGCCGCCGCGATCCCCGCCGGTCCCGCGCCGACGACGAGCAGGTCCACGGGCGCTCGGGTCACGCGACGCCCCCGGTCTGAACGATCATGTCGGCTGTGCACGCGACGAGACACGCGCGCACTCCGGCGACGCCGTTCACCGTCACTCGGCACTCGAAGCAGATCCCCATCCCGCACACCGGTCCGCGCGGTGTTCCCTTCACCGAATCGCGGAACGCCGTGATCCCGTGATTCAGCAGCGCCACCGCGACCGTCGTCCCCGGCTCCACCGCGAGCGTGTGGCCATCCACGGTGATCCGCACGAACGTCGCGCTCACGCCGCGACCGCCGTCGGCATCGCGCGGTTCGGCGCGAAGGGCGCCGGATCGATCGGCGAGCGTTGCCCGAGGATCCCCGCCGCGATGATCGCCGCGGTCCCCGGCGCCGTCGTGATCCCGAGCCCCTCGTGCCCAGCCGCGATCCAGAGCCCGGGCACGGCCGGCCACGCCCCGATGAGCGGCAGCTTGTCCGGCGTCGCCGGACGGAAGCCCGTCCAGATGCGGAGCGCCGTCATATCGCCGAGCGACGGCACGAAGTGCACCGCGCGCGCCACCATCTCCCCGAGCACCTTCCGGTTCACCGACGCATCGCGCCCCACCAGCTCGCGCGACGAGCCGATGAGCAGTTGCCCCGTCGCCCTCGGCTGCAGGTTGAACGCCGTGGACGACGCATTCATGGTGTGCGCGCTCGTGAGATAGCCGAGCTCCACGAGCTGGTGGCGGATGACCGGCGCGCGGCGCGTCGTGATCACGAGGTGCCCCTTCCGCGGCACCACCATGAGCCCCGGCGTCAGTTCCGGCGCCTCGATCCCCGCCGCGTTCACGACCGATCCGCAACTGATCCGCTCGCTCCCGCCCGCGTCGCAGCGCACGGTCACTTCGCCCGCCCGGATGCTCAGCACCTGGCACCGCTCCCGCACCCGTCCGCCGCGCGCTTCCATGCGGCCGAGCAGCCAGCGCGCCGCCGCCGGCGGATAGAGCACGCGGTCGCCGGGGACGCGCAGCGCGCCGGAGAGCCCCGCGCACAACGCCGGCTCGATGCTCGCCAGCGCGCGCGCGTCGAGCAGTTCGCTCGCCACGCCGGCGCGCGCGAAGGTCTCGCCTTTCTCGCGCGCGGCGGCGAGTTCGCCGGCGTTCGACGCGAGCCACAGGGTGCCGGTCGGCACGTCCTCGCACGCCGGCGACATCTCCGCCGCCAGCTCCGTCCAGCGCGCCACCGACCACGCCGAGAGCGCGAGCTGCGCCGGCGAATCATCCATCACCGTGAGGTGGCCCATCCCGGCGCCCGTCGTCCCGCCGCCCGTGAAACCCGCGTCGAGCACCAGCACGCGCAGCCCCCCCGCGGCGAGCGCGTCGGCGCACGCGGCCCCGACGACTCCCGCACCGATCACCACCACGTCCGGCGCGCTCGCGCCGACGGAGCTCACCGCGCCTGCCACCCGCCGCGGAAGGGGTCGCGCGCGTCGAAGCGCAGCGTCGCCTCCCCGGTCACGAAGGCCCGCCCGCGGATGTGCGGGATCAGCGCACCGTCCCGCGCGGTGAGCCACCCGGTGAAGACGCTCCCGGTGATGCTCTCCTGCACCCAGTGCTCCTCGAGGGCGAGATCGCCGCGCGCGTGCAGCACCGCCATCTTCGCGCTCGTCCCGGTGCCGCACGGCGAGCGGTCGTACGCGAGGCCGGGACAGAGCACGAAATTCCGGCTGTCCGCGTCGAAGCGCGTCGGCGGGCCGAACAGTTCCACGTGATCCACATCGGCCCCCTCCGCGCCCGTGATCCCCGCGCGGCGCAGCGCGTCGCGGATCGCGGCGCTCACCCGCGTCAGCTCGCCGATGCGTCCGGCCTCGAGCGGCGGAGCACCGACCTCCGTCAGGAAGAACCAGTTCCCGCCGTACGCGACGTCGCCCGTCACGCGGCCGACACCCGGCACCTCCACCTCGACATCCGCGAGATGTCGACGGGACGACACGTTCTCGATCGTCACCGAACCATCGGAAGCGAGCTCCGCGCGCACCGTCCCCACGGGCGTATCGATCCGCACGATCCCGGTGGTGAGCCGGCCAAGATGCTCCAGCGTGCGCACCACGCCGATCATCCCGTGGCCGCACATGCCGAGATAGCCCACATCATTGAAGAAGACGACTCCCGCCGTCGCATCCTTCGACACCGGCGGCGTCAGCAGCGCCCCCACGACGGCGTCGTGGCCGCGCGGCTCGAGCACCACCGCCCGCCGTACCTGGTCGAAGCGGCGCTTCAGCATGTCGCGCCGGTCGGCCATCGTCGCCCCCTCGGGCGCCGGCCACCCGGCGATCACCACCCGCGTCGGCTCCCCCTCGGTGTGCGAATCCACCACCGAGAGCGTCTCGGGGAACCAACCGCTGTCGCTCACGTGAGCCGGGGACGCGTCGCGATCTGTGCGCGGACCAGCGCCAGCGCCTCCTCCCGCTCCCGCCCCACCAGCTCGAGCCGCGGCGGCCGCACGCGTTCGCTCCCCTTCCCCACCTCCTGCTGCACGAGCTTGATCAATTGCACGAACTTGGGGCCCGTGTCCAGCCGCAGCAGGGGCAGGAACCAGTGATACAGCGGCCGCGCCTCTGCGTACTTGCCCGCCGCCGCCAGTTCGAAGAGGCGCACCGATTCTTCCGGCAGCGCGTTCACGAGCCCGGCGATCCACCCCACCGCCCCGGCCGCGACCCCCTCGACGATCACATCATCCATCCCGACGAAGATCCGCAGCCGGTCGCCGAGCTCTTCGCCAATGAGCGTGATGCGCCGGATGTCGCCGCTGGATTCCTTCACCGCGTGCAGATTCTCGTGCCGCACCAGCGCCGCAAGCTGCGCCGGCGTCACGTCGGTGCCGTACGCGATCGGATTGTTGTACAGCATGCAGGAGAGCTTCGTCGCGCCGATGACCGCGCGGAAATGCGTCTCGGTCTCGCGGTCATCTCCCTTGTACACATAGGGCGGGAGCACCATGAGCCCGTCGCACCCCGCACGCTCCGCATCCTTCGCGAGCGCCACTGCCTCGGCGGTGGACAACGCCGCGATCCCCGCCACCAGCGGCACCTTCGTCCCCAGCGCCGCGCGGCAGCTCTTCAGGATCGCGACCTTCTCCTCGTACGTGAGCGTCGCCCCCTCCCCCAGCGAACCGAGCGCGACGATCCCGCGCGAACCAGTGCCCGCGAGCCAGGCGACATGCGCCTTGAGCGCGGCGTGATCCACCGCGAGGTCGTCGAGGAACGGCGTCGTGATCGCCGGCAATACTCCCTGCCAATCGGCTGGCCTCATCCCCTGCTCCTATGGTAGTTCCCCTGAACCCTGGACCCTCACCCCTCAACCCTCTCGCTAAGGATTCACCTGTACCGTCTTCGTCTCCGTATAGAACTCCCGCGCCGCGGGCCCCTGCTCCCGCGTCCCGCTGCTCGATCCCTTCATGCCGCCGAAGGGCGCGTGCGGATCGACGCCCGTCGTATCCGCGTTCACGCGCACCAGCCCCGCGTGGATGCGCGGGATGTACTTCATCGCCGCCGTCAGGTCTCGCGTGAAGAGCGACGCGCTCAATCCGTACGGCGTGCCGTTCGCGAGCGTGAGCGCGTGATCGAGGTCCTCGGCCGTGAACGTCGCGAGCACCGGACCGAACAATTCGCGCTGCGCGAGATCGGCATCGGGCGAGCCGCCGCGCAGCACCGCCGGCGCCATCCAGTAGCCACGGTCCCACCCCTCCCCCTTCGGCACCGTCCCCGCGTACACCGCCTCCGCCTGCGCGCTCTCCAGCACGCCGCGGATGTTCGCCCGGCTCGCCTCCGAGATGAGCGGACCCACCGCCGCCGCCGGATCGGTCACCGGACCGAGCGGCAGCTTCTCCACCTGCGCGCGCAGCGCATCGAGGAACTTTCCCTCGATCGATTTCTCCACGATCACCCGGCTCGTCGCCGTGCACTTCTGCCCCGCGTAGCGCATCGCGCCCGCCGCGACCAGTGACGCCGCGAGCGCGATGTCCGCGTCCGCCAGCACGATGGCGACGTTCTTCCCGCCCATCTCCGTCTGGAAGCGCACGTTGCGCTTCGCCGCCACCGTCGCGACCGACGTCCCCACCCGCATCGAGCCGGTGAAGCTCACCACGCGCACCGCCGGCTGCCGGATGAGCACGTCCCCCATCGTCCCGATGCCGAGCAGCACATTGAACACCCCCGGCGGCATCCCCGCGGCCACCGCCGTCTCGCCGAGCAGCGTCGCGACGTGCGACGACATCTCCGACGGCTTGAGCACCACGGTGTTCCCGAAAGCCAGCGCCGGCGCCGCCTTCCAGAGCGGGATCGCGACCGGGAAGTTCCACGGCGTGATCAACGCCGCGACGCCGAGCGGCTCCTGCAGCGTGAACTGCAGCGCCCCCGCCGCCTGCGACGGGATCACGCTCCCGCTCGGTCGCACCGCCTCCCCCGCGTAGTAGCGCAGGATGACCACGCCGCGCGCCGCCTCGCCGCGCGCCTCGGCGATCGGCTTCCCGACCTCGCGCGCCATCGCCTGCGCCAACGCTTCCTGCCGCTCGGCCACCGCCGCCGACCACTTGTAGAGATGCTCCGCGCGCTGCATCCCCGTGAGCGCGCGCCACGCCGGGAGCGCATCGCTCGCCGCGCGCAGCGCCGCGTGCACATCGTCCGGCGTCCCCTCGGGGACACGCGCGACGATGTCCGAGGCGTCGGAGGGATTCACCGAGTCGAGCCACCGGTCGCCCGTGCTCGCGAGAGCGTGGTTGCCGATGAGGGAGCTGAGGCCGGGCGCGGAGGTCATGAAGGGGAAATCTCTCCCCGTGCCACCACCGTCGCCACCGCGAGGTCCACCGTGGCGTTGCAGCTCGACCGGAACATGTCGGTGATCATGTCCACCGCGATGAGGATCCCGGCGCCCTCCACCGGGATGCCGAGCGTCAGCAGGATGGGCGTCATCGTGACGATGGACCCGTAGAGGATCCCGGGGACCGCGAACGCGAGCAGCGTCGCCTGCGCCGCCAGCAGCGGCCACTGTGCGGGCGTGATCTCCACGCCGTACAGTTTCCCCAGGAAGTAGGCGCTGATGACGAACATCGTCGGCGCGTTCGGCTTGAAGGACGCGACCGCCACCGGGAGCACGAAGGCGCTCACCTGTTCGGGGAGCTTCAGCCGCTCGCGCGCGCTGTCCAGCAGCGCGGGGAGCGAGGCGAGCGAGGAGCGCGCGACGAAGGCAACCGTCTGCGGCGGCGCCACCGCGCGCGCGAATACCCGGAAGGGGATCCCGCCGCCGAAGCGCGCCAGCGGATACGCCATCAGCGCGACCGCGATCGCGAAGACGGCGACGGTCGCCACGAAGTAGCCGAGCAACCCCGCGGCCGCAGCGCCCAGCCGCACCGCGAGCGGGAGCGAGAGCGCGAAGACGCCGACCGGTGCGAAGTTGAGGATCCACCCCACGAGCACGCGCAGGGCGTCCACGATGCCTTCGCAGAAATCCACGACCGGCGCCGCGCGCGGCCGCGGCAGGCGGGTGAGGGCGAGCGCGAAGAGCATCGCATAGATCACGAGCGGGAGCAGCTTTCCCTCCGTCGCCGCCTTCACGGGATTCGCCGGCAGCAGGCTCGCGACGAATTGCCCGGCGGTCATCACCTCGTTCGCGTTCGGCGCGGCGCTGCTGCCCGCGCGCAGCGCGGCCGCCGCACCCGCATCCACGGTGAGCCGCGACATCACTGGCGGGACCGCGAGGATCGCGAAGGTCGCTGTCAGGGCCGTGATGCTCAGGAAGATCAGCGCCGTCTTTCGGCCGAGCCGCCCGATCGCGCGAAGGTCCGCCGCGCTCGCGATCCCGACGATCAGGCTGGCGAGGACCAGCGGCATCACGAGCATGAGTAACGCGTTCACCCAGAGCGAACCCACCGGCGCCACCACATCGCTCACGAGCACCGCCGCCTCTGGCGCGAGACCCTTGAGGACCGCGCCCGCGGCGAGGCCGCCGCCGAGCGAGAGGAACACGCGCTGATTGAAGGTCATGGCGGACGATACGGTGGAGTGGGACGGCGCGCTGAGCCGACGATGAGATACCGCGAATCACGGACGGAGGCAATCGCGCCGCCGTGCCGGCTCCTTGCTGGCGGCCGCGCGAGGTGGTCATTTCCCCTCGTCTCCAGCCCCCTCCCGCATGCCCCGAACCGGCTCCGTCCCACCGTCTCGCGGCGCCATGCACTGCGCCGCGGCCGCCACGCTGGCGGCGCTCGCGTTCGCGCTTCCGGCGTACTCCCAGGCGGCGCCCGCGCCGAGCACGATCGTCCTCCGCGCCGCCCGCGTGATCGACGGCACCGGCCACACGCTCCTCCACCAGGACATCGTCATCGCAGGCGCACGCATCACCGCGGTCCGACCCGCGAGTGGCCCGCTCCCCGCCGGCGGCATCGACCTCGGAGCGCGCACCGTGCTTCCCGGGCTCATCGACACGCACGTCCATCTCGCCTGGTACATCACCACGCGCGGCCGGCTGCACACCGACAGCGATGGCGATACCCCCGCCACCGCGGCGCTCGCCCAGGCCGCGAACGCCTGGGCGACGCTCCGCGCCGGCTTCACCACGGTCCAGAGCATCGGCGAGGAGGAGAACGGATCACTACGCGATGCGATCGACCGCGGCTGGATCCCCGGCCCCCGTGTCCTCACCTCGCTCGGTTCCATCGACAGTGCGAGCGCCGGCGGCTCCCCCGATTCCTTGCGCGCCCTCGTGCGCCGCTTCAAGGCGCAGGGCGCGGACCTGATCAAGATCTTCGCGTCGAAGTCCATCCGCGAAGGGGGAGCGGCCACGATGACGCCCGCGCAGCTCAACGCCGCGTGCGGCGAAGCGCGCGTGCTCGGGTTGCGCTCCCTCGTCCACGCGCACTCGGCCGAGTCCGTGCGGCGTGCGGTGAATGCCGGCTGCACCCAAGTGGAGCACGGCATCTTCGCCGATGACGCGGCGCGCGCCGCCATGGCGACGCACGGCACCTTCTTCGATCCGCAGTGCGGCCTCGTCTTCCGGAATTATCTCGACCACAAGTCCTGGTTCGAAGGGATCGGCAACTACAATGCCGCCGGCTTCGCCGCGATGGAGGGCGCGATCCCTCTCGCCGAAGCGGGGATCGGCGCCGCCGGCCGCACGCCACAGCTCAAGCTCGTCTTCGGCACCGATGCGGTAGGCGGCGCGCACGGACGCAACGCCGAGGACCTGGTCTGCCGTGTGCGCCGCGGCGGGCTGCCGGCCATGGACGTGCTCGTCAGCGCGACCTCGCGCGCCGCGGAGTCGCTCCAGCTGGAGCACGAGATCGGGCGGATCGCCCCCGGATTTTCCGCCGACGTCATCGCCACCGACGGCGATCCCTCGACGGAGATCGAGGCGGCGCTCCGCGTCAGCTTCGTCATGCGAAACGGGATCATCTACCGAAATGATCCACCCGCACCGCCTGGAGGCGACTCCCATGACTGACGACCCGCGTGCGACCGGTCGGCGCGAGTTCCTCAAGGCGGCCGGCCTCCTCGCCGCCGCCGCGGCGTGCGGTCCGGCGGCGGACCGCGCGCCGGCGCACGGGGCCGGCGGGCAGCCGGCGGCCGCCACTCCCCCCCGTGCCGGATTCGATGAAGCGCTCCTTGCCTCCCTCGGCGCCACCGTGCTCCCCGCATCGCTCGGCGCCGGCGGCCAGCGCGCCGCCATCGCCGCGTTCGTTGCGTGGTGCGACGGCTACGAGCCCGTCGCCGAGGAGATGCACGGCTACGGATACGCCGACGTCCGCTATCTCCCCCCCGATCCCGTCCCGGCCTGGCGCGCCCAGCTCGACGGATTGAACGTGCTCGCCGAGCGCGTGCACCACGCTCGGTTCACATCGCTCGAGCTCGCGCAGCGCCAGGCGATCATCGCCTTGGCGCTCCGCGACTCCACTGGTGAAGGGATGCCGAGCCCGCTCGGCGCCGGCCACATCGCGGTCGCGCTGCTCGCCCACTGGTCCGCTTCGCCCGAGGCGTGGAACCGCGCGCTCGGCGTCGTCGTCTCTCCCGAGACCTGTCGCCCGCTCGCCGACGCGCTCCGCAAGCCGCTCCCGGTGGCTCGCGCATGACGCCCGCCTCGCGCACCATCGAGACCGACATCCTCATCATCGGCAGCGGCATCACCGCGGCGATGGTCGCGGCCCATCTCGCCGAGCACACCACGCGCGCCATCACCGTCGTCGAGGCGGGACGTGCCTCGACACCGTTCGCCGGGCGTGCCGCGGCGCGCGAGCGCTACCTCGCCTACGGGGAGGATCCCTGGCAGCGAGACCACCTCGATGACCAGAATGCCTTCGGCACGACGTGGGGCTTCTCGCCGAGCATGACCGTCGGCGGCCTCGCGATGCACTGGGGCGGCGTGACGCCGCGCTACTCGCCGGAGGATTTCCGAGTGAGGTCGCTCTATGGAGTGGGCGCCGACTGGCCGTTCACGTACGACGATCTCGATCCGTTCTACCAGGAAGCCGAGGAGCGCATCGGCGTGGCCGGCGAGCAGGGGCCTGCGGCGCTCGATCCGCGCGGGAAGCCCTATCCGATGCCGCCCCTGCCGGTGAACTACAACCTCGCGCAGTTGCAGCAGTGGGCCGCGGGCGCCGGCATCACCGCGTGGAGCACCCCCTCGGCCAAGAATACCGTGGCGCGCGATGGCCGCGCGCAGTGCGAGCGGTGCGACACCTGCTATCCCGTCTGCCCCACCGGCGCCAAGTACACGCCCGATTGGACGTGGGACGCACTCATCGCGAAGAAGCGCGTCACGCTGCTCACCGAGACATTGGTGCGGCGCCTCGTCGCGGACCCGCGCACCGGGAAGATCGTCCGCGCCACCGGGAATCGCACCGACGCGTCGGGCGAGAATGTCACCTTCGAGGCCAAGACCTTCGTGCTCGCGGCCGGATTCGTCTGGTCGCCGCATCTGCTGCTGCTCTCGCGCGACGCGTCGTATCCCGACGGCCTCGCGAACCGGAGCGGACTCGTGGGGCGCTACCTCGCCGGTCATCGCAACGTGAACGCGTACCTGCGCCTCCCGCTCGAGCTCTATCCCGGCA
>Ga0315271_10001051_pt1 | contig 16384 bp, 10 predicted proteins | sample C3_top_MG_FD_204664 | JGI IMG/M metagenome (GOLD analysis project Ga0315271, IMG submission 204664) | Sediment microbial communities from Yellowstone Lake, YNP, Wyoming, USA - C3_top | ecosystem: Environmental > Aquatic > Freshwater > Lake > Sediment | place: USA: Wyoming | collected 2017-08-01 | reverse complement strand
TGACCGCCGGCTGCGCCGTCAGCGTGAGCGGCACGGTGGCCGCCTCGCAGGGCCAGGGGCAGGCCGTGGAGCTCCTCGCCGACGAAATCACGGTCGTCGGGTGGGTTGACGACCCGGACACGTACCCCATCTCGCCCAAGCGGCACTCGTTCGAGTATCTCCGCGAGGTCTCGCATCTGCGGGTGCGCACGAACACGTTCGGCGCCGTGGCCCGGGTCCGGCATCGGCTGGCCATGGCCATCCATCGCTATTTCGACGAGAACGGCTTCTACTGGGTGCACACTCCGATCCTGACCGCCAGCGATGCCGAGGGCGCCGGCGAGCTCTTCCGCGTCTCGACGCTCGACCTGGCCAACCTGCCCCGCACGCCCGAGGGCGCCGTCGACTACGCGCAGGACTTCTTCGGCAAGCCGGCCTTCCTCACCGTGTCGGGCCAGCTCAACATCGAGTCGTACTGCCTGGCGCTCACGAACGTCTACACGTTCGGGCCCACGTTCCGGGCCGAGAACTCGAACACGAGCCGCCATCTTTCGGAGTTCTGGATGGTCGAGCCCGAGATCGCGTTCGCCGACATCTCGGACAACGCCGACCTCGCGGAGAACCTGCTCCGGTACAGCTTCCGCGCCATCCTGGACGAGTGCGCCGACGACATGGCCTTCTTTGCCGAGCGGATCGACAAGGAGGCGGTGACCCGGCTCGAGGGCCTGGTCACGTCCAGCTTCGCGCGCATGGAATACACGGAGGCAATCTCGGTCCTGGAGCGCTCCGGCCGGGCCTGGGAGTTCCCCGTGAAGTGGGGCGTCGCCCTGCAGGCCGAGCACGAGCGCTACCTCTGCGAGGAGTACGCCAAGCGGCCGGTGGTGGTGGTCAACTACCCGAAGGAGATCAAGGCGTTCTACATGCGCCTCAACGACGACGGACGGACCGTGGCCGCGATGGACGTCCTGGCCCCGGGCATCGGCGAGATCGTGGGCGGCAGCCAGCGCGAGGAGCGCCTCGACGTGCTCGACGGGCGCATCCGCGAGACGGGGCTGGAACCCGCGGCGTACTGGTGGTACCGCGACCTGCGCCGGTACGGCACGGTGCCGCATGCTGGGTTCGGCCTGGGGTTCGATCGGGCGGTGGCGTACGCCACGGGGATGGCGAACATCCGCGACGTCATCCCGTTCCCACGCACGCCGGGCAGCGCCGACTTCTAGCCGGGCGACTGCGCGGCCGCCCCGCCGGAAGCGCGCGGCGCCGGCCGCCTCGCCGGAAGGCGCGGGGCGCCGGCCGGCCGCATCCCCGTGCCGTGTGGCCCGTCGGCGCTCGCGAATGGCGCGGTTGCGCGACCGAATGGCCCTGTCTCGACCGGCGGACCGCAACCTAGGATGCGGTCGATCGCCGTGCTTCACGCGGGCCGGGTCACCGGACCGCTCCCTGGGCACGGCCTCCGTTTGGAGGGTTCGATGACCACCGGCCTGCTGACGGCACAGACGCGCGACGAGGACCGGGACCTGATCGACCGCATCATCGGCGACCAGGCCGGACGCCCCGGTGCGCTGCTCGGCATCCTCGAGAAGCTGCAGGAGCAGAACCGCCACAACTACCTCCCGATGGAGACGCTCGAGTACGTCGCTGCGCGCACGGGAATCCCCCAGTCGCAGGTCTACGGGGTGGCGACCTTCTACGCGCTCTTCAACCTCGACCCGCAGGGCACGCACACCGTGGCGATCTGCCGCGGCACCGCCTGCCACACCCACGGGTCCCGGGCGCTGCTCGAGCGCGTGAAGCTCCAGCTCGGCCTCCAGGAGGCCGGCGAGGGGGCCGACAAGCTGACGCTGACTACGCCGGACAGGCGCTTCACGATCCGCACCGTCGCCTGCTTCGGACAATGCGCGCTCGCCCCGGTGGTCGAGGTGAACCACGCGATCCGGGGCCACGTCAAGGAGCAGGCGCTCATCCGCGAGGTCGAGATGCTGCGCAAGGACGGCACGCGATGAGAATCCAGGACATCGCGGCATTCGCCACGGTGCGCGAGGCCGGCCTCGCCAAGCTTCTCCCGAGCAAGCCCCGCATCGCCGTCGGCATGGGCACGTGCGGCTCGGGCAACGGCGCCGAATCGGTCTACCACGCGTTCGCATCCGAGATCGACGCGCGCGGCCTCGCCGTGCACCTGGCGCCGGTCGGCTGCTTCGGCTACTGCGCCGAGGAGCCGCTCGTCAACGTCTGGGTGCCCGGCCGCCCGCTGCTCATGCTCCACCAGGTGCAACCGAACCACGTCGACGGCATCCTCGCCGGCCTCGGTCGGGGCGAGCTGCCCCCCTCCGAGATCGTCCTGTGCAAGATCGAGGAGTGGGACCACCTCACCGGTCACGTGAAGTACGGCTATGGCTACCCCGAGGTGCCGCACTGGCACGAGCTCCCATTCTTCGCCGGGCAGGTCAAGACCGTCCTCCGCAACTGCGGGCTGATCAACCCCGACGACATCGAGGAGTACGTCGCGATCGGCGGGTACCAGGCCCTTTACAAGGTTCTGATCGACCAGAATCCCGCCGGCGTGATCGAGCAGATCAAGGCCGCGAAGCTGCGCGGCCGCGGCGGCGCCGGGTACCTCACCGGCAACAAGTGGGAGTTCCTGCAGAAGGCGCTCGACCCCGAGAAGTACATCATCTGCAACGCCGACGAGGGCGACCCGGGCGCCTACATGAACCGGAACGAGATCGAGTCCGATCCCCACGCCCTCCTCGAGGGGATGCTGATCGCCGGCTACGTCACCGGCGCGTCGCGGGGGATCATCTACGTCCGCGCCGAGTACCCGCTGGCGGTGCTCCGCCTCGAGCGGGCGATCGAGCAGGCACGGGCCTACGGGGTCCTCGGCGAGAACGTCCTCGGGCGCGGCTTCTCGTTCGAGATCGAGACCGTCGAGGGCGCCGGCGCCTTCGTCTGCGGCGAGGAGACGGCGCTCATCGCCTCGCTGGAAGGCCACTCGGGCCGGCCGCGGACCCGCCCGCCGTTCCCGGCCAACAAGGGCCTGTACGGCAAGCCGACCAACATCAACAACGTCGAGACCTGGTACAACATCGCGCCGATCGTCTCCAAGGGCGCGGCCTGGTTCACCGAGACCGGGAGTGCCAAGAGCCCCGGCACCAAGGTCTTCTCGCTGGTCGGGAAGGTGAAGCACACCGGCCTGGTCGAGATGCCGCTCGGCACGCCGCTCGCCAAGTTCATCTACGACATCGGCGAGGGCGGCACGAACGGCCGCGACATCAAGGCCGTGCAGACCGGCGGCCCCTCGGGCGGTTGCATCCCGGCGGAGATGTTCGACACCCCGGTCGACTACGAGACGCTCGCGCAGCTCGGGTCGATCATGGGCTCGGGCGGCATGGTCGTCATGGACGCGGACAACTGCATGGTCGACGTCGCCCGCTACTTCATCGAGTTCACGCACTCGGAGAGCTGCGGCAAGTGCGTCCCGTGCCGCGTCGGCCTCGACAAGGCCCTGCGCATCCTCAACCGCTGCACGCTCGGCACGGCCACCCACGATGACCTCCAATCGCTCGACGAGCTGTGCCGCATGGTCCGCGACACCTCGCTGTGCGGGCTGGGCCAGAGCGCGCCGAACCCCGTGCTCACGACGCTGCGCCACTTCCGCCACGAGTTCGAGGACCACATCGTGGCGAAGCGCTGCCGCGCTGGCGTGTGCGAGGACCTGGCGCTCTCGCCCTGCGAGAACTCCTGTCCGCTGCACATGAACATCCCGCGCTTCCTGCAGCTGTACAAGGAGGGCCGGCTCGAGGACGCCTTCCTCTCGGTGATCTTCGACAATCCGCTGCCCGCCTCGACCGGGCGCGTCTGCCAGCACCCCTGCGACGACCGCTGCCGCCGGGCCGCGGTGGACGAGGCGGTGAACATGCGCGACGTACACCGCCTGATCGCCGACCAGGTGTTCCTCTCCGACAAGTTCGACCCGATGGTCGACCGGGTCCTGGAGCGCCGGCTCGAACCGACCGGGCGGGAGGTCGCGATCGTCGGGGCGGGCCCGACGGGCCTCGCCTGCGCCTTCTACCTCGCGCTCCTCGGCCACAGCGTGACCGTCTACGACTCGCGCCCCGCGGCCGGCGGCATGCTCCGCTACGCCCTCCCGGAGTACCGGCTGCCGAAGGCGGTGCTCGACAAGGAGATCGAGCTGATCGAGCGCCTGGGCGTGAAGTTCCAGTTCAACGTCAACGTCGGCGCGGACATCACGCTCAACGAGGTGGCCCACCAGTACGACGCGGTCTTCCTCGCGATCGGCACCTGGAAGGAGGCCTGGGTCTACCTGCCCGGCACCGAGCTCACCGGCGTGATCCCGGCCCTCCCATTCCTGGAGGCCGTGGCACGCGACGAGCAGGTCCCGGTCGGGAAGAGCGTGGTCGTGATCGGCGGCGGCAACGCCGCGATCGACTCCGCCCGCACGGCGCGCCGGCTCGGCGCGGACGTGACGATCGTCTACCGCCGCGAGCGCAGGGACATGCCGGCGATCCCCGAGGAGATCCAGGCCGCCGAGCACGAGGGCGCCAGGGTGGTCTACCTCGCCGCCCCGCACCGGATCGTGGGCGACAAGAACGGCCAGGTACGTGCGATCGAGGCCGTCCGGACGAAGCTCGGCGAGTTCGACACCTCGGGTCGGCGCCGGCCGGTTCTGACCGACGAGGTGATCCGCTTCGAGTGCGACACCGTGATCCTGGCCGTCGGCGAGACGGTCGACCCCGACTTCCTGCGGGCCTCGGGCCTGAAGATGCACGACGCCGGCAGCGGCACGATCGAGGTCGACCGCTACTCGCTCGAGACGAGCCGTGAGCGCTTCTACGCGGGCGGCGACCTGATCACCGGCGCATCGAACGTCTCGAACGCGATGGGCTACGGCAAGAAGGCGGCCCGCAACATCGACAAGCGGCTGATGGGGAAGAAGCGCTTCATGAGCCTCTTCCCCGAGTTCGCGTACGTGATGGAGCCACCCGAGACGCCCGGCGAGGGCGGCCGCCACGTGCCGGCCGAGATGCCCGCCGCCCAGCGGGTGCTCGCGTACGCCGAGGTCTCGCTCGGACTCACCCCCGTGGCAGCCGCGAAAGAGACATCCCGCTGCCTGCGCTGCGACATCCGCAGCGCCGAGCGTTAGGGAGGACCGGCCGTGACCGAGAAGGTGAAGGTCCGCATCGACGGCGAGGTGATCGCGGCCACCGCCGGCCAGACGATCCTCGAGGTCGCCCGGGCCAACAACGCCTACATCCCGGCCCTCTGCTACATGGAGGGTCTCAGCGCGGTGGGCGCCTGCCGCCTGTGCATGGTGGAGATCTCGGGCGTGGGGCGGTTGCAGCCGGCCTGCACCACCCCCGTGCAGGAGGGGCTGGCCGTCGTCACCAGCTCGCAGCAGCTACAGGCCTACCGGAAGATCGCCCTCGAGCTGCTGTTCGCCGAGCGCAACCACATCTGCGCCGTGTGCGTCTCCTCCGGCCACTGCGAGCTGCAGACCCTGGCCCAGGACCACGGGGTGACGCACGTCCGCTACCCGTACAGCTTCCCGCGGCTCGACGTCGACACCTCGCACCCGCGCTACGTGCTCGACCACAACCGCTGCATCCTCTGCTCGCGCTGCGTCCGCGTGTGCGCGGAGATCGAGGGCGCGCACGTGTGGGACATGGCCGGTCGCGGCATCCAGTCGCGACTCGTCTCAGAGCTGAAGCGGCCGTGGGGCGAGGCCACGTCCTGCACCAGCTGCGGCAAGTGCGTCATGGCCTGCCCAACCGGCGCGATGGCCGAGAAGGGCTGGGGCGTGGAGGAGATGACGAAGCAGAAGGCCGTCGTCAGCCGCCTCACCTCCATGCGGGAGGGCAACTGATGGACCGGTTGACGATCGGCACCTGCTGGCTCGACGGCTGCTCGGGCTGCCACATGTCGCTCCTCGACATTGACGAGGGCATCGTCGCGGTGCTCCGGAAGGCCGACATCGTGTTCGGACCGCTCGTGGACGCGCAGCACTGGCCCGAGGGCGTCGACGTGGCCGTCATCGAGGGCGCGATCAGCAGCCAGGATGACCTCAAGCTGGCCCAGACTGCCCGGGCGCGAAGCCAGGTCGTGGTCGCGCTCGGCGACTGCGCGGTGACGGGCAACGTCCCGTCGATGCGCAACGGCATCCCCACCCGCAAGCTGCTCGAGCGCATCTACGTCGAAGGCGCGACCGCGCAGCCGGGCGTGCCGACCGACGGCGTGCCCGCGCTCCTCAAGCAGGCGGAGCCGCTCAACCAGTCGATCAAGGTCGACGTCCACGTCCCGGGCTGCCCGCCCAAGCCCAACGCGATCCTGCTGGTGTTGAGCGAGCTGCTCGAGGGCCGCACGCCGGACCTCGGATCCAGGCTGCGGTTCGGGTAGGGCGGGCCGTGGCGACCAGGAAGGCGACGTCGGAGACGGCGAAGCGCGCGCCCCGCGCCCCGAAGGGCCATGAGCCAGTCGCGGAGGCGCCCGCAGCGCAGCCGGCGGGGGCCAGGAGACCAGCCATGAGCACCATCACGATCGATCACGTCACGCGGATCGAGGGCCACGCCAGGATCACGATCAAGCTCGACGACGCCGGGCAGGTGACGGACACGCAGTTCCACGTCACGCAGATCCGCGGCTTCGAGAAGTTCACCGAGGGGCGGCCCTACTACGAGATGCCGTCGATCACGGCGCGCATCTGCGGCATCTGCCCGGTGAGCCACCTGCTCGCCTCGGTGAAGGCATGCGACGAGATCATGGCCGTGCGCATCCCGGTCGCCGCGGGGAAGCTGCGCGAACTGCTGCACTGCGCGCAGATCGTGCAGTCGCACGCGCTCTCGTTCTTCCATCTCTCTGCGCCCGACCTGCTCCTGGGCATGGACGCCGATCCCGCCCGGCGCAACATCGCGGGGCTGCTCGAGGAACACCCCGACGCGCTCCGTGACGGGATCGCGCTGCGCAAGTTCGGCCAGCAGGTGATCGAGCGGATCGCCAAGGAGCGCGTGCATCCGTCGTGGACGGTGCCCGGCGGCGTCAACGCCCCGCTTGACCCGCAGGCGCGGGAGAAGATCCTCGCCGAGCTGCCGGCGGCCGTCGCGATCGTCACGCGCACGCTCGCGCTCTGGAAGAAGACGGTCGCGAGCTTCCCCGACGAGATCGAGGCCTTCTCGAACTTCCCGACGATGTACTGCGGCCTCGTCGGGCCGGACGGCTCGCTGCGGCTGTACGACGGGAATCTGCGCTTCGTCGGCCCCGACGGCGCCATCGTCGCCGACCAGGTGCGGCCGGACGACTACGCGACGTACATCGGCGAGGCGTCCCTGCCGGACTCCTACCTGAAGGCTCCGTACTACCGGCCGGTCGGCTTCCCCGACGGCATCTACCGGGTGGGCCCGCTGGCGCGCCTCAATGTCGCCGACCGCTGCGGGACGCCGGACGCCGACACGGAGCTCGAGGAGTACCGCCAGCGTTTCGGCCGGATCGTCCAGAGCGGCTTCCACTACCACTATGCGCGGCTGATCGAATCCGTCTACGCGCTCGAGCGCATGCAGCAGCTGCTCGACGATCCCGCCATTCTCGCGACCAAGGTCCGCGCCCACGCGGGGGTCAACAACCTCGAGGGCGTCGGGATCATCGAGGCGCCCCGCGGCACGCTCATCCACCACTACAAGGTGGACGAAAACGGGGCCATCACCTGGGCCAACCTGATCGTCGCCACGGGACACAACAACCTGGCCATTGGCCGAGGCGTGCTGCAGGTCGCCAAGCGCTTCGTCGACGGCAACAAGATCCAGGAGGGCGCCCTCAACCGCGTCTCGGCCCTGGTTCGCGCCTACGACCCGTGTCTCAGCTGCTCCACGCACAACCTGGGCATGGCCGCGGTGGTGCTGGAGCTGCGCGGCCCGGGCGGCGAGCTGCTGGACGAGGTGGCGACGTAGCCTCGGCTTGACCCGCGCACCACGCTCGCCGCCGCCGATGCTCCGGCCGACGAGGTGCTCGCCGTGGGCCGGGCGCCGGCGGCGGGCGGCTGACGCCTCGTCAACGGCTCACGGCCGGTGAACGCTGAGACCGGCGAGTCGGCCCGCAGGGTGCAGCTCACGGTTGTCCGTGCCGTCCACTCCGCCGTCTTCCTCGTTGAGCTGGGCGCGATCCTGTGGCTGGTCGCCACGGGGATCACCGGGCGACGCGACCGCACGGTCGCGGTCGCAAGGGGTCTCGTGGCCGCCGAGGCGGCCGTCTTCGTCGCCAACAGCGGGGTATGCCCGCTGACGCCGCTCGCCGAGCGGCTCGGCGCTCGGCGCGGATCCGTGTCCGACATCTTTCTGCCGGACGCGATGGCGCGGACGATCCCGACCTGGTCGAGCGCCCTGGTGGCGCTCGGGGTCACGCTCCACGTCTGCCACCTGGTCCGGGAGCGCCGTCGCGGGGCCTGACCGCCGGCGTCGAGGGCGCTTTCGCAATCAAGCAAAGCCACGGCCGCGGTGCCAGATGCGCAGCAAACCGACTATCGTGGCCGCCGGCAGCGGAGGGCTGCCGGCGAAGGGCGGCTGCGCGGACGGCCGCCGCGCGGCCTATGGTGCGGTCGCGGTCGACCTGGCGACCGATACGAGGGGGACACGCATGGCGTCGACGACGACCCGACAGAAGCGGCGCTCGGCCGTGATCCTCGGGGGTCTCATGCCCTTCGATCCGGCTCGCCTGCCCACCGACGTGATTGCCGGCGCCACGCTGGCCGCCCTCGCGATCCCCGAGGTGATGGGCTACACGAAGATCGCCGGAACGCCGGTGATCACGGGCCTCTACACGTTGCTCCTGCCGATCGTCGCCTTCGCGATCCTGGGCTCGTCGCGCCACCTGGTGGTGGGCGCGGACTCCGCGACGGCGGCGATCCTCGCCACCGGGCTGGTTGCCATGGGCCAGACCGCCCAGTCGGCCGAGTACGTCCAGATGACCTCGCTGGCCGCCCTCATGTGCGGCGTGCTGCTGATCGCGGCCCGACTCCTGAAGCTGGGCTTCATCGCCAACTTCCTGTCCCGCAGCGTGCTCATCGGGTTCCTGACCGGCGTCGGCATCCAGGTGGCGATGGGCCAGCTCGGTGGCATGTTCGGGATCAGCGGCGAGAGTGGGGGGACGATCCAGAAGTTCGTGGAGACGCTCAGGGCCATCCCGACCGAGACCAACGTGCCGTCGCTCGTGATCTCCGTCGCCGTCCTCGTCGTCATCCTCGGGCTTGGCCGCCTGAACAAGGCGATTCCCGGCGCCCTGATCGCCGTGGTCGGCGCGATCGCCGCGAGCTACTTCCTCGATCTCGAGGCGCGGGGCGTCACCGTGCTCGACACGGTGCCCGGCGGCCTGCCGTCGCTCGGCCTGCCTACCGCCGTCATCACCGGGCCGAACATCGTGGCGCTGCTGCCGACGGTGGTCTCCCTGGTCATCGTGATCCTGGCCCAGAGTGCGGCCACGTCCCGGGCCTACGCGATGAAGTACGGGGACAGCTTCGACGAGAACGTCGACCTCGTCGGCCTCGGCTTCGCGAACGCTGCAGCCAGTATCACCGGGACATTCGTCGTGAACGGAAGCCCGACCAAGACCGAGATGGTCGACAGCGCGGGCGGTCGCAGCCAATTCTCGCAGCTCACTGCGGGCGCGATCGTCGTGATCGTCCTTCTGTTCCTGACCGGACCCCTCGCCTACATGCCGAACGCCGTCCTCGCCGCCGTCGTCTTCCTCATCGGGCTGAAGCTGGTCGACCACCGGGGGATGGCCGCGATCGCGCGCGTCCGGCAGGGCGAGTTTGCCGTCGCGCTCGCCACCGCCGCCACCGTCGTGGTCGTCGGGGTGGAGCAGGGGATCATCCTGGCGATGGCGCTCTCGATCGTCGAGCACATCTACCACAGCTATCGCCCGTACGACACGCTCCTGGCCCTGACGCCGGACGGCACCCCGGGCCCTGTCGCGCTCGCGGCGCGTGCCGAGGCAGTCCCCGGCCTGGTGATCTACCGCTTCGGGGCGAGCCTGTACTACGCGAACGGCAGCCGCTTCACCGAGGAGATCATGGAGGTCGTCGAGGGTGCCGACCCGCCGCTCAGCTGGCTCGGCGTCTCCGGCTCGTCGATCGGCGATATCGACTACTCGGGGGCCGATACGATTCGCCAGGTCAAGGAAGAGCTCGCCCGCACGAACGTGGAATTCGCGATCTGCGACCTGAACCCGAAGGTCCGAGGGCAGCTCGACGCGTACGGCCTGACCGAAGCGATCGGGGTCGACCGCATCTTTGCCACCGCCGTCGACCTGCTGGCGGCCTACCGCGCCGCGGGGGGGCCGGACTCGCCGGTCGCGGCGCCGGTCGCCGGGACGCCGCCGGCTCCCGGGACGCCGCCGGCGGACGGCTGAGCGCGACCATGCCCACGGTGGCCTCGCGCGATGACCGTCGGCGGGCCGGCTCCGAGGCCAGGGTACGGGTACCGCCGGCGGCCCATGCGGGCTGGCGGCCGGCGCCCGACCGGCCAGACCCGGTCGCGCTCCTGGAGGAGCAGGCTGCTACCCGGGTGCCGGACCTCGTACCGATCCGCTACGGCCGGATGGCCGTCTCCCCGTTCACGTTCTACCGGGGTGCCGCGCTGCCGATGGCGGCCGACCTCGCCGCCACGCCGGCGAGCGGCATCGTCGTCCAGCTCTGCGGCGATGCCCACCTGTCGAACTTCGGCCTCTTCGCGTCGCCGGAGCGGGACCTCGTCTTCGACATCAACGACTTCGACGAGACCCTGCAGGGCCCGTTCGAGTGGGACGTCAAGCGCCTCGCCGCCAGCCTCGTCGTCGCGGGCCGGTCCCGCGGGTTCGACGCGCGCGCGACCCGGCATGTCGTCCATCGCGCGGTCCGGACGTACCGAGAGCGCATGGCTGCCTTTGCGGAGATGCGCGCCATCGACGTCTACTACTCGCGCGTCGACGCGGCCGGGATCCTGGCCTACGTCGACAAGCGGGCGCGACCCTTCCTCCAGCTGGCGGTCAAGGCCGCGCACCATCACGACGCGCTGCATGAGCTCCCCAAGCTCACCGCGGTCGACGCACAGGGACGCCGCCGGATCGTCGACCACCCCCCGGTCATCACCCACCTCCCCGAGGCGACCCCCGACGTGGTGACTGAAGGAGCGGCCGGCTATCGCGAGAGCCTCCAGGAGGACCGGCGCGTCCTCCTCGACCGGTACGAGATCGCGGACGTGGCTATGAAGGTGGTGGGGGTCGGGAGCGTCGGCCTCTATGCCGTCGTCGCCCTCTTCCTCGGCGGCGACGACGATCCGCTCTTCCTGCAGTTCAAGCAGGCCGAGGCATCCGTCCTGGAACGGTTTCTGTCGCCCAGCGCTCAACCGTCCCACGGCGTCCGGGTCGTGGCCGGCCAGCGCCGCCTCCAGGCCGCGAGCGACATCCTCCTCGGTTGGGCGGTGGGGGCGCAGGGCCGCCACTGGTATGTGCGCCAGCTGCAGGACCAGAAGGGCGGGGCGGTGGTGGACGCCATGACGATCGAGGACCTCACGACTTGGGGCGAGCTCTGCGGCTGGGCGCTGGCCCGGGGGCACGCCCGGTCGGGCCAGCCCGCCGAGATCGCCGGCTATCTCGGCGACGACCCGGCGTTCGACCACGCGATCGGCGACTTCGCCGTCGCCTACGCGGACCAGAACGAGCTGGACCACGCGGCCTTCGTCGCCGCGATCCAGAGCGGGCGCTTGGTTGCCGAGTCGGGCGTCTGACACGTTCCCAGGCGGTGATCAGGACGCGGGGACGAGGCCCACGACGCTGTAGGCAGTGACCGGGCGGCTGAAGCCCTTCAGGGTCAGCTCGCCGACCGGCTCCCCGTAGACGATCTCCTCGACGGCCGAGAAGCCGCGCTGGTTGACGAGGATCTGGCCGGGGTGTGCTTCGCTGCACAGGCGCGAGGCCATGATGACCACAGTCCCGATGGCCGCGTAGTCGTAGCGGCCATCGAAGCCGATCCGCCCCAGGGTGGCGTGGCCGACGGCCATGCCGACCCCGAAGCCAAGGTCGTAGCCGCGCTTCCGCCACGCCACGTTGAGTGCATCGAAGCGCTCCCGCATGGCGACCGCCATCCGCACGGCGCGGGTCTCGTGGTCGGGCTGGGCGACCGGGTCGTTGAAGAAGACCAGGATGCCGTCGCCGGCGAAGTGCTCGAGGGTGCCGCCGAACTCCATGACGAGGCCGCCCATCTCGGCGTGGTAGTCGCGGAGCATGTCGAGGAGCTCTTCGGGCTCTGCCGTCTCGGCGAACGCGGTGAAGCCGCGGAGATCGCTGAAGACGGCCGTGATGATCCGCCGGTGACCAGCCAGGAGGGTCTCGCCGTCGGTGCTCGACACCAGCTCGGCGACCTGGGGCGAGAGGAACCGGGCCAGCTCGGAGCGCTGGCGGTCGATGGTCCGCAGGTAGTCGCGCTCGAGGTCGCGCAGGCGCTTCGCGGCCAGCGAGGTCGAGAGGCGGGCGCGAAGGACGGCCGCGTTGAACGGTTTCGGCAGGTAGTCGGCCGCCCCCATCTCGATGCAGCGGACGACGCTGTCCAGCTCGTCGACGGCCGAGATCACGATGACCGGCAGGTGGCTCGTGGCGTCCGAGGCCTTGATCCGGCGGAGCGTCTCGTAGCCGTCCATCTCGGGCATCTCGAGATCCAGCAGGATGACGTCGATGCCCGAGGCGCCCTCTGCCTCCAGCAGATCCATGGCCAGCCGGCCGTTCTCCGCCTCGATCACCTCGTGGCCCTGGGTCTCGAGGGCCCGGGCCATGATGATCCGGTTGAGGCGGGTGTCGTCGACGACGAGGATGCGCCCCCGTTCGTCGCTCACGACGCCTCGCCCGCGGTCACGGCGGCGCGGAGGGCCGCCTCAACGGCCACGTAAATCGCCGCCGCCCGCTCCACGCGCTTGTCGAGCCCGTCCAGATCCCCCGCCGCTGCCGCGGCCTCGATCTCGCGACACTGCGCCGCCAGGCCCAGGGCTCCCATGCTCGCGCTCGTCGACTTGAGGGTGTGGGCCGCCCGCCGGGCGGCCGGCGCGTCGCCGTCCGCCACCGCGGCGCGCAGCTCGGCGAGGAGGCGCGGGCAGTCGGCACGGTACGTCTCGACCAGCTCGGCCAGGAAGTCGCGGTCACCGCCCACGGTCTCGAGCAGCTCGGCGATGGCGGCGGGGTCGATGGGCGCGTCAGGCATCGGGACCTCCGTGGGCCGGGGTAGCCGGCGCAGGTGTGCGTTCGCGCCCGCTCGATGGCGCGGCGGCCAGCGCGGCAGCCAGGGCAGCCGGCCGGATCGGCTTCGAGACGTAGTCGTTCATGCCGGCCGCCAGGCAGGCCTCGCGGTCGCCGGCGAGGGCATTGGCCGTCATGGCGACAATCCACGGTCCCTCGCCCGCCGCCCGAGCCGCCCGGATCCGCCGGGTGGCCTCGAGGCCGTCGAGCTCCGGCATCTGGACGTCCATGAGGACCACGTCGTACGGGGCAGCGTCGAGGGCCGCGATCGCCTCGAGGCCATTGCCGGCCACGTCCGTGGTGTAGCCCATCTGGGCCAGCAGCCGGATCGCCAGCTTCTGGTTGACCGGGTTGTCCTCGGCCAGGAGGACGCGCAGCGGGTGGCGCGAACCGAGCTCGCCGTCGATCGCTGGTCGCTCGGCCGTGCGCGGAGTGGGCGCGGGCCCGGCGCCCAGGAGGACGGTCACGAGGGCGTCGTGGAGCGAGGACGGCTTGACCGGCTTGGTGAGGAAGGCGGCGATGTCCGGCGCCTCGCGATCGCGGTGACCCACGGACGAGAGGACGACGATCGGGAGCGAAGCAGCGCCCGGAGCTGCATGGAGCCGTTCCGCGAGCGCGTAACCGTCCATCTCCGGCATGGCGATGTCGATGAGGGCGACGTCGAACCGCTCGCCGGCCGCGACCCACCCGAGTGCCTCGCTCGGCAGCTCCGTCTCGCGGGCGGTCATGCCCCAGCGCGCGATCTGGGCGACGAGGATCTGGCGGTTGGTCGCGTTGTCGTCCACGACGACTGCCCGCCGCCCCACGAGCTCCGGCAGGGGTCCGCTGCGGGCCTGGGGCAGGTCGCGGTCCGACGCCTCGGCGGCGTGGATCGTGAGCCGGAACGTGCTGCCCTCGCCGTCGACCCCGCTGCTCTCCGCCACGATCGTGCCGTCCATCAGCTCCGCCAAGCGGCGGCTGATGGCCAGCCCCAATCCCGTGCCGCCGTAGCGCCGCGAGACCGAGAGGTCGCCCTGGCTGAACGATTGGAAGAGCCGGTGCATCCGGTGCTTCGGGATGCCGATGCCGGTGTCCCGCACCTCGGCCGTGATCTCCCATAGCGGCAGGCCCGTCCCGCGGGCGCGCCCGGCCAGTCGCCGGCCCCCGACCCGCAGCACGACCTCGCCGTGCTCGGTGAACTTGACGGCGTTGGAGAGCAGGTTCAGGACGACCTGGCGAAGCCGCCCGGCATCGCCCGTGATGGCACGGGGCAGATCGTCGTCGAGGGCATAGGCGAGCTCGATCCCCTTGGCCGCGGCGGCCGGGGCCAGCACGTCCAGGGCGCCTTCGATGCAGGGTCCGAGCGCGAACGGTCGAGCCTCCAGCTCGATCTTGCCGGCCTCGATCTTCGAGAAGTCGAGGATGTCATTGATGATCGTGAGGAGCGCCTCGGCCGACGTGTCGATCGTCTCCGCGAAGTCGCGCTGCTCATCGCTGAGGGGCGTCTCGAGCAGCAGGCCGCTCATGCCGATGATGGCGTTCATCGGCGTCCGGATCTCGTGGCTCATGGCGGCAAGGAAGGTCGACTTGGCCTGGTTCGCCTGCTCCGCCGCCTCCTGTGCCGCGCGTCCCCCCTCGAAGAGGCGGGCGTTCTGGATCGCGATCGCCGCCTGCTGGGCGAGGCCGATGAGGAAGTCCAGGTCAGCCGAGGTGAATGCATCCCCGGGCGCCGAGCGCCAGATCGCCATCATGCCGATGACCTTGCCAAGGGCTCGCAGCGGCGCGGCCATGAGCCGGTACTCGACGTCATCCTCGTCCGTCCCGGGGATCGTCACCGTCCGGCTGTCGGCGGCGACGTCGTTCACCATCTCGGCCTCGCCCCGCCGAGCGAGGTCGCCGATGATCCCTTCGCCGGCCTGGACCGTGTCGGCCAGGACCGCCTCGGAGAAGCTGCCCAGGGCGGCGATCGGCCGGAAGACCTTCCCCTCGTCCTCGGCGAGGTAGACCGCGCTCGCGTCGGCGGCAAGCAGGGTCTGGGCGCGCTCGGTGATGCGCAGCAGGACCGAGCCGAGGTCGAGCATGGCCGAGATCTCGGCAGCGACCTCGGCCAGGGCGGCCATCTCGGCCGCCTGGCGCTGCGCGTCCCGGTAGAGGCGCGCGTTCTGGATGGCCACCCCGACGTTCGCGGCCAGGGTCGCGAGGAGCCGCTGATCGGCCTCGCCGAACCGGCCGTGCTCGGTGATGCTCTGGACACTGATCACGCCGATGGCGGCGTCGCCGGCGATGATCGGCACCCCGAGATAGGAGTTGGCCCGCGTCCCGACCCGGTTGATCCCCTCGAACTGCTCCTCGCGGTTCAGAAGGAGCGGCGCCTTCGATTTGAGGATCTGGGAGGTCAGCCCCTCGCCGTAGGGCATCGCCGGCTGGGGGGCCTGGACGCCGCCCTCGCTGTAGTAGGCGAACTCGATCATGTCCGCCTCGGCGTCGTGGAGGGCGACGTAGACGAGGTCGGCCGAGAAGGTGTCGCGCATCTGGTCGCCCAGGTGGCGGATGAGCGCATCGAGCTCGAGCTTGCCAGCGAGCGCCTGCCCGACGCTGTTGACGATGGAGAGCTCGGCGGCCCGCTGGCGGGTCTCGTCGAAGAGGCGCGCGTTCTCGAGCGCCACGCCCATGCTTGACGCGAGGGTGCCCAGGAGGCGGGCGTCGGCCTCGCTGAAGGCATGCGGTTCCAGGCTTTCGAGGGCCATCACGCCCAGGACCCGTTCGCCGGCGAGGATGGGCACCCCGAGCCACGACTCGGACTGGAGGCCGATCGTGATGGCGCCGTGGCGGGCGCCCTCCTCGGAGGTGCCGAGCCGGAGTGGCTCGCGCGCCCGGATGACGATCGAGGTGAGGCCGTCGCCGAGCGGCATCGAGTCAGAGTGGTACCGCTCGCCCTCCTCGACCTCGTAGGGGAAGCTGATCTCGTTCGCGACCGGGTCGTACAGGGCGATGAACATCGACCGCGCCTCGAACAGGCCGCGCACGCGCTCGCCGACGAGCTCCGTGATGGCCGCGAAGTCGAGCTGGGCCGCGAGGGCCCCCCCGATCTCGTTGACCAGGGCCAGCTCTGCATTGCGCTGGTCCGTCTCGGTCAGGAGGCGCTTCGTCTCGTCGAAGAGGC
>Ga0315271_10001050_pt1 | contig 16387 bp, 14 predicted proteins | sample C3_top_MG_FD_204664 | JGI IMG/M metagenome (GOLD analysis project Ga0315271, IMG submission 204664) | Sediment microbial communities from Yellowstone Lake, YNP, Wyoming, USA - C3_top | ecosystem: Environmental > Aquatic > Freshwater > Lake > Sediment | place: USA: Wyoming | collected 2017-08-01 | reverse complement strand
GCGGTCGCATCGGTGGTGCCGGCCTTCGCGATGGCGTTGAGCAGCGCCTGCGTCGCCGCCCAGGCGTTGAGGTAGAACGCCCCGGGGTCGCCCCCGAAGGCCGCGCGGTGGGCGGCCACGGCGTGGAGCGCGAGCGGGTTGGTCGAGGTGTCGCGCGGTCCGGAGGCGTAGACCCCCTCGGCGAAAGCGCCGGCGACCTTGATGAAGGTGTCGTCCTTGACGCCGTCGTCCGAGATGAACGGCAGGTCGATCTTCTTCTTGCGCATGCCGGAGACGAGCTTGGAGGCCTCGGGGTGATAGCCGCCGTAGATCACCGCTTCCGCGCCCGACTGGCGGATCTTCTGGATCACCGCGGAGTAGTCGACCGCGCCAGGCGTGATCCCCTCGAACAGCACCACCTGCCCGCGTCCGCCGGAGGCCTCGATGAACTTCTTCGCGAACTCCGCCAGGCCGCGGCCGTAGTCCTGCTTGTCGTGCAGCACCGCGATCTTCCGGATTTTGAGCGTGTCGAGCGCGAAGTCGACCTCGATGCGGGCCTGCGCGTCATCCGGCGCGATCGTGCGGTAGAAGTTCGGGTACTGGCCGCTCTGGGTCAGGTCGGGGTTCGTCGCGGAGGGGGACATCGCGATGACGCCGGCGTCCCGGTAGATACCGAGCGCTGCCTTGGCGGCGCCGCTGCAGATGTGGCCGAGCACGACATCCGCCTTGTCGGAGACGAGCTTCCCCGCGGTGTTGGCGGCGATCTCCGGCTTGCAGACGTCGTCCTCCACCAGCAGCTTCACCTGGCGGCCGAGAATCCCGCCCTTCGCGTTGACCTCCCGGACGACCAACTCCGCGGCGCGCGCCGACGGGATGCCGTAGGAAGCCAGGTCCCCCGACTGCGGCCCGGCGACGCCGAGACGGATGACGTCCCCGGCTGCCGCGGCCGGCGCGCCGGAAGCGAACGTGACGCAGGTGAGAACGGCCAGCGCGGCGGACAGGCGAACCAGCGGGGTGCTTCTCATGGGCATTCGTCGCGGGCGGTTCAGCCCGCGGTCTTCTCCATCGGCGCGCCGCAACAGACCAGCTCGCCGCCGCCGGCCTTCGTGACCTCGACCTCGTTGCCGCAGAGGTTGCACCGGTACTTCTCGCCGATTTTCTTCACGCTCATCGCAATCTCCTCTCGTGGTTGCCTGCCGTGCTTCCGGTACGTCAGGCGCGGTCGCAGCGCCGCGCGGCGATCCGCTCCCAGGTCTGCTCGTCGATCTCGTCCAGGTGGTTGCCGATCAACTCTTCCCGGCTGCAGTCACGGCAGCGGAGCGACATGCCGCGTCAGCCGTAGGCGATTTCGAGCCGCCCACCGCAGGAAGCGCAGCGCAGCGCTTTCTGTCTGTCTTTCGGTTCCATCGCGCCATTGTACCCTTTTCTGTTTTGGATTGAAGATGGTTTGCCCCGGCCGAGTGGGATTGGCGCACCCAGCGGCATGCCGACACTGGTATCATAACCATCATGGCACGTGAAAGCCGGTCAGGCTTCCTGGAGCCACGGCAGAAAGGAAAGGGGACCATGGGGATGAAACACGTTGGCGTAGGGATCGGATTGGCGGCGACGCTCGTCGCCGGCGTCTGCGGGGCCACCGAGACCAGGGTGATGGTCCGGGCCAAATCCAAGGACGCGAAGTTTATCGGGACGAGCATGGGCGGGGCGCTGGTGGTGATCCGCAAGGCGGACACCGGTGAGGTGCTCGCATCGGGGCTCACCAGCGGCGGGACGGGCGACACGAAGCGCATCATGAACGAGCCGCTCGTGCGAGGGGCCCAGATCGCCGATGCGACGACCGCCGGTTTCGAGGCGAAGCTCGACCTGGCGGAGCCGACCTTCGTCACGGTCGAGGTGAACGGGCCGATGGGGCAGCGCCAGTCGGCCGCGAAGGTCACCGTCCAGACCTGGCTCATCCCGGGGAAGAACGTCTCGGGCGACGGGCTCGTCGTCGAGATCCCGGGGTTTGCCGTGAACATCGCGGCGCCCCGCGCGCACGAAGTGGTGGCGCTCGAGGGCGGGAAGGCGAAGGTGCCGCTGGTCGCGAACGTGGTGATGATGTGAGGCTGCGCGACAACCCCGGGCGGGTTGTGGGACGCGGCCAAGTACGAGGTGAAGGCACTGGTGAAGCGCGACGGCCAGGCGGCGGGTTCGGTGACGCTCGCCCCGGGGAAGATGACGAGCAGCTTCGAAGGGACGCTCGAGGTGACGGCGCCCGGGACGTATGAGATCACGCTGTACGCGTTCGACCCGGCAAACGGCAACGCGGGGGTGGATTCCGTGGGGTTCATGGTGCACTGAGGCGCGTCGGCGCGGCGAGTGGCCTCGAGGTGCTCTCCCAGCTCCGGAAGGACTGCGCCAACGCTCGGCTGGAACCGGGTTTTTCAGTGTCAGCCGGCTCGTCGATGATCGTCCGTCTTGACCTTGGTCAAAGGAGCTTCCCTTCGATCGGCGTATAAGACTCCGCAGTGACAGACGCCGAACAGTCAACGGGATCAGCCCAATCAACCAGGGAGACGAAAAAATGTTCTGTAACCAGTGCGAACAGACGGTCAAGGGTGTCGGGTGCGAAAAAGTCGGGCCCTGCGGCAAGAACGGCGAGGTCTCTGATCTGCAGGACCTGCTGGTGCACGCAGTGCAGGGCCTGGCGCTCTTCGCCGCGGAGGGCAGGAAGCGGGGGATCGTCGACGAGGCGGCGGATCTCTTCACGCTGGAGGCCATCTTTGCGACGCTGACGAACGTGGACTTCGACCCCGCGCGTTTCCAGGCGCTGATCAACCGGGCCGTGGAACTGCGCGAGGCCATGAAGGCACAGGTGGCCGCGGCCGGGGGCAGGACGGATTTCGCCGAGCCTGCCGCCTCGTTCAAGCCGGCCGCGACCGTTGCCGGCCTGGCCGCCCAGGGAGCAGCCCTGAACTTCATCCCCTCGCTCGACCAGGACGAGAACATCCGCTCTCTGAAGCAGACCCTGCTCTACGGACTCAAGGGCATCGCCGCCTACGCCGATCACGCCTGGATCCTCGGCCAGAAGGACGACGCTATCGCCGGTTTCGTCTACGACGCGCTGATCGCCTTGATGGCGAAGGGGTTGTCGGTTGCCGATTGCGTCGCTGTCGCGCTGAAGGCCGGCGAAATAAACCTGCGGACCATGGAGTTGCTCGACGCCGGCAACACCGGCACTTACGGCCACCCGGTGCCCACCAAGGTCCCCCTCGGCGCGAAAAAGGGGAAGTGCATCCTGATCACGGGCCACGACCTGAAGGACTTGCAGCTGTTGCTCGAGCAGACCCGTGGCACGGGGATCACCGTCTACACTCACGGCGAGATGCTCCCGGCGCACGCCTACCCCGAACTGAAGAAGTTCGAACAGCTCTACGGCCACTTCGGCACCGCCTGGCAGAACCAGCACAAGGAGTTCCCGAACTTCCCCGGGCCGGTGCTCTTCACGACCAACTGCATCCAGAAGCCGCTGGATTCCTACAAGGACCGCGTCTTCACCAACGGGCTGGTCGGCTGGCCCGGCTGCACCCACATCGCCGGCAAGGACTTTGCGCCGGTCATTGCGAAGGCGCTCGCGATGGAGGGGTTCGCGGCAGACACCGGGAAGGGCTCAGTCATGGTCGGCTTCGGGCGCAATGCTGTGCTCGGCGTCGCCGACACGGTCATCGAGGCGGTCAAGTCCAAGGCCATCAGGCACTTCTTCCTGGTGGGCGGCTGTGACGGCGCCAAGCCCGGCCGCGACTACTACACCCGCTTCGTGGAGCAGGTGCCGTCCGACTGCGTGGTCCTGACCCTGGCCTGCGGGAAGTTCCGTTTCTTCGACAAGGACCTCGGGAGCATCGGGGGCATCCCGCGCCTTTTGGACGTCGGTCAGTGCAACGATGCCTATTCCGCGATCAAGATCGCTGTCGCCCTGGCGGATGCGTTCAAGTGCGGCGTCAACGACCTGCCGCTGTCGATGATTCTCTCCTGGTACGAGCAGAAGGCCGTCGCCATCCTGCTCACCCTGCTGCACCTGGGCATCAAGGACATCAGGCTGGGGCCGTCCCTGCCGGCATTCATCACCCCGGCGGTGCTGCAGGTCTTGGTTGACGCCTTCGCCATCAAGCTGGTGAAGACGCCGGAGGAGGACCTGGCCGCCATTCTCGGCACGAAGTAGCTTTTCTCTCCAGTTTTGAAATTCCCTTGCCCCCATGCACCAGAGGGGGACAAGGGAATTTCCTCTGTCCGGCCTCCGGGTCGAGGGTTGGAAAAAGATCGAGACACGGCTTCATTGGTCAACCGCGTCTTCCCGCTGCCGGAGCAATGACCCGCTGGGGGAGCTTGCCGTGGTAGCACCTCAGGGCGCCGCTGGTCACGCCCATCAAACAGTAGCCGCAATTGATGCAGCGTGAGCCTGGCTGGCCCCGCTGAAACCGGGCGACGATGTCGGGCTCGATGATGAAGGGGCGGCTCATGGACACGCAGTCGACGTTCCGCTCGGACACGATCGTCCGGATGTCGGCGAGTGTCCGGATACCGCCGACGACGATGACGGGGATGTCCACGTGCTGCCTGATCAGCGCCGCCCGGTCGACGTTGTAGTTGAAGAGCGGCGAGTGCACCGCCCCCATGAACGGCGCGGCCATCCGCAGCAGCCGCTTGCGGAACCGGGACAGCTCCCGATACCCGGGGACCAGACCGAGAATGGCGTCCACCGGCACCGCGGGCACGCGGACCGTGAAGAAGAACTCCCCGTACCCGCACGATACCTCGATGGCGTCGCAGGAGCTCTGCTGCAACAGTCGTGCGACCGCGACGGCGTTGTCGCCTGTCAGTCCGCGCCGGAACTCGTCTTCGCCGCTGATCTTGGCCAGGATCGGGAACGGACCGACCTCCTTGCGCGCCCGGACGAGTATCTCCGTCACTATTCTCATCCGGTTCTCGAGCGGGCCGCCCCAGCGATCCGTGCGCTTGTTCAGGACAGGGGAGATGAATTCCGAGAGCAGGTAGCCGTGAGCCGCGTGAATCTGGACGCCGTCGAAGCCTGCGGCCCGCGCGCGGGCTACCGCACGGACGAAAGCCTCGATGATCTCCTCGATTTCGGCATCGGTCGCCGCCCTGCAGACATCACCGGACTCGTTCCTCCCGCGACGGCTCGGGCCGATCACGTCGCGGCCGGTCACTTTCGCGCTGCAGCGGCTGCCGCCGTGGGCGAGCTGCAGGATGATCGGAGCGCCGTGCGGCTTCAGCGCGTCGTTCATGCGCCGGTAGTCGCTCACGGAGTCATCGCTGTCGAACATGCGCATGTTGGCGAACGTTCTGCCGCCCTGCAGCACGCCGGCGTATCCGGTGATGATGGCGCCAGCACCGCCGGTTGCCAGCCTGCGGTAGGTCTTCAGGAGGTCTTCCGTCGGGGTCCCGTCCGTGCGCGCCATGCCCTCGTGCGTCGCGGACCGGATGATCCGGTTCCGCACCGTGAGCCCTCCCAGCGAGAAGGGCGCAAAGACGTCTTTCATGGCCGGCCGACCATGGCCTTGAGCGCCGTCAGACCAGAGGACGCCAGCAGGGACGCCCTTCCCCTGGAGAACACCTTGTCCAGGGCGTTGACCGCCGTGTCTATCTGCTCCCGGGTGATGACGAGCGGCGGCTCGAACCTGAGCACGTGCGGATCGAGATCGTAGTAGGACGTCAGGATGTCGTGCCTGTTCAGCAGTTCGCTGGCGATCAGGGACGACCACTCATGCTCCAGCAGGCCTCCGATCAGCCCAGAGGTCTCGATCTCGATACCCAGCATCAGTCCCCGCCCCCGGATCCCCCTGATCAGCCGGTGCCTGGCCTTCAGGCCCTCCAGCCTGCCGCGCGCATACTCGCCGAGGCCTTGCGCGCGCTCGGGAATGCCATCACGGCGCATGATCTCGATCGTCTTCAGGGCTGCGGCACAGGCCGCCGGGTTTCCCGAGAACGTGGAGATCGTGAGGTCAAACCTGCCGCGGGTGCCGAAGGCCTTCTTCCAGATGGCTTCGGTGGTGACCGAGACACTGACGGGCACCACCCCCGAGCCGAGTGACTTCGAGAGGGTGACGATGTCCGGCACGACACCCTCGTGCTCCAGCGCAAACATCGCGCCGGTCCGGCCGAAGCCGGTCTGGATCTCGTCCAGGATCAGCAGCGTCCCGTACTTCCGGCACAGCCTCTCCGCACCCTTGAGGTACCCGTGCGCCGGGACGACGGCACCGCCCTCCCCCTGGATCGGCTCCACGATGAACGCGGCAAAGTCCCTTCCGTGCAGCTTGTGCTCGAGCGCTTCGAGATCGTCGAAGGGTATCAGCTCGCAATGCTCCAGCAGCGGCCCCAGCTCCTTACGGTACCGCGTTGATCCGCACACGGAGAGGGCGCCGAACGAGAGACCGTGGTAGGCGCCCATGCAGGAGAGGAACTTCTTCTTGCCCGTGCAGGCGCGGGCGGTCCTCAGCGCGTGCTCGACGGCCTCGGCCCCCCCGCTTCCGAAGATCGAGACGGACAGTTCGCCGGGCAGGATGGCCGCCAGCGCGTCCGCCAGTGCACCGACCAGGGGGTGGTACCCGACCAGCAGCACCGCGGGGAGGCATTGGGCGGAACCGACGGCTGCGAGCACTTCCCCGGGGTTGTGCCCGAGGTTGAGCGAGCCGTATCCGGCCGTGAGGTCCAGACAGGCGCGGCCGGTGTCATCGAACAGATAGACTCCCTCAGCCCGGGAGTATCTCCTGTCGACGCCTCCCATCTTCAGCAGGAGGGCAAGCGGCGGGTCGACGTGGTGGCTGTAGAGCGCCGCCGACTCGCCCCTCGACAGTTTCAGGGCGTCTTCGAAGGTCACCACCGGCCGCTTGGGCTCCATGCCCTCACCTCAGGAAGGTCAAGTGGGCGCGGATGATTTCGCGCCCGATGCTGACGATTCTTCTCTCATCGCCGGGCACTGTCAAGACGGGATCTCACGAAGGCAGTCCAGCCGCACAAGCTCTTTTCCCGATCCGGAACGGGAGGGAAGGCGCCGCGAAATCAATCAGAGACAAGCAATGCGAGGAGCGCAACGCCGCTTCGGTCAGCCAGGGGCAAAGGGCACGTGAGTTGCAAGTACTCACTCCGCACATTGAAGCGCTGTACTGGGCAGGTGCCCGCTGAGTGGCGGGGGCGTCCAACCTCAGCTCTTCGCAGCAACCCGGTGCAGTGGCTAAACTAATTCACTATAATTGCTTGCGAACTGTGGTTCGACACGGAATGGAGGGATGCGATGAGGCTCGGACGCGTTGCGGCGACGATGTGCATTGGGTTCATCCTGCTCACGGGGGGGGCGGCGGCCGGAGAGACGAACCTGCTCGCGCTCGGCGAGGGGACGCTGCCGGTGGTGGAGCCGCCCAGTTACAGCGGATGGGGTCCCGTGAACATGCTCGACGACGCTCCCGGCTCGGCCTGGGCCAGCAAGGAAAGCAACGTCGCCAACAACGTTTTCGTCTTCGAGATGGTCACGCCGGGGACCATCGACGCCTTCGAGTTCGACTGCACCGGGGTCGACGGCAAGGGCCGGGGGGCGAAGGAGGTGACCGTCGAGGTGTCAGCCACCTCGCGGGAAACCGGCTTCGAACGGGTGCTGGCGGCGAGCCTCGTCGAGGGCAGGGCCGGCCAACGATTTCCCGTCGGGAAGAAGGTCGAAGGGCGTTGGGTGCGCCTGACGATCGTCGGCAACCACGGCGACCCGAAGTACGCCGAGTTGGGCGGTCTTCGGGGCTTCGGTCGCAGGTCGGTCGCTGCGCCGGCGGCGATGCCGGCGATCGCCGGCGCGTACAAGACGAACTGGAACGTGTTCCACCTGCGCCAGCAGGGGACGGCAATCTCAGGCTGCTACGAGCACGACTCGGGGCTCTTCGAGGGCACGGTCGAGGGGCGGGTGGCGAAGCTCACCTGGCGCCAGGGCGACGGCAAGAAACGCGGGCCGGCCGTGTTCGTCTTCTCTCCCGATGGCAAGTCGTTCCGCGGCTACTGGTGGTACGACTCCGACCGGGAGCGCAAGGTCGACGGGGACTGGACCGGCGAGCTGGCGAGCACTGACGTCGGCAGCTGCCCGCACTGGTCGGGTTCGGTCGGGGGAGAGTTGCAGAACAACCTCGCGACAAAGGGTCGGGCGGTCCTCCACGGGATCCTTTTCGACACCGACTCAGCCCGCATCCGTGCGGAGTCCTTCGCGACGCTCGACGAGGTCGCGCGGGTGCTCGCGAAGGAGGCCGCCTGGTCGCTGACAATCGAGGGGCACACGGACGCCACCGGAACGGCGGCGCACAACCAGGTGCTCTCGGAGCAGCGCGCGCAGTCGGTCAAGAACTACCTGGCCGGCAAGGGCGTCGCCCCGGGCCGCCTCGACTCGGTCGGCTTCGGGCAGACAAAACCGGTCGCCGACAACGACACGGAACTCGGGCGCGCGCAGAACCGGCGCGTGGAACTGGTCAGGAAGTAGGCCGGCGTGCGGTTCTGCGGCGCTCTCCCGCCTACAGCTACCGAGCTGCCGGGACGTGATCCGGCTACCTCTCGGAGATCGGGATAGCGACGGGCACGGCGAACTGTTCAGTTCGCATCTTGGTTGGCGTCCCACCGGGCCGAGATTCCGAACCAGGTAGAGGCTTGGTTTGCCTCCATGCGGAGCTTGCGAAATTCGTTGAGCGACGCTGAAGGCGATGCCTTCTTCCGTGAGCTTCCCCGGCGGGTGCTATTCGCCGGGGGAGAGTCCTTCCGCCTCGGCGGCTGTGCGCAAACGCCGATCGAACGTCAGCATCTTCAGGTCGGGCAACTCTCCGAGCAACGTGCAAGCTTGAGCCAGGTGCCACAGATCAGCACCGCGGAGAGCGTGCCTGACGGCGAGCGAATCGATCGCATCCTGGTCCGGCCCGCGCTGGATGAGTCGCCACGGACCTGCGGCCAGGCTCTCGAGCGCAGAGTCGAGGAGCACCTTCGTGACGTGACCTTCGCCAGCCAGGCGGTGCAATACGGCCGTCGTCTCAGCCCACCCCAGCGTCGACACCAGGTGTAGGCCGTCGCGCACGGACCAGCGCGCCGCCATCCGGCTATGGGTGTCTTGGACAAGCACGGACAAGATGGCAGATGCGTCCCAGTAGAGGATGAGCGGCTGCCGCCGCATCGTCACCCGCGGTCTTCCTGGAGCAGTTTTTGGGCGAGGCCGCCCCGGAGCGGCAACGGGGAACGCACCTGATATCCGTCCCGCTTTTCGGCGAGGACTCCACGCGCCTCCAGGTCGCTGACGAGCTCATCCAGGTCGACCGCGCTTGCGCGGACCGGCACGATGCGCCCCACCGGCTTGCCACGGTCGGTGATTACGACCTCCGCACCGTGGCGAACTCTCCGGAGGATGCGACTCAGGTTGATCTTGGCTTCCCGAATCCCGACCGTGCTGGTCATCGTGAACCTCCCTGCCAACGATGTGACTACGTGGTGCTTTGCCAAGGTGATTATTGTTGTTCCATCGGAGACTGTCAACCATCGGGCAGTCCGATGAAGCCCACCAAAGGAACGGTCAGGGGAGGCGCGGTGGAATTGCGCCGAGACAAGGCGCCCGACGACCGGATTCCGAGGCGGGCTGGCGCCCGTCGCAGGAAGCCGTAAGGAGGGCAACGCGGTCGCAGGCCGATTACGCCCGCCGAGTGGATGGCGTCCCCAGGGGGATTTGAACCCCCGTTACCGCCGTGAAAGGGCGGTGTCCTGGGCCGGACTAGACGATGGGGACCCGTTCCTGGTGAGCCGCGTTGGGATCGAACCAACGACCCTCTGCTTAAAAGGCAGATGCTCTACCACTGAGCTAGCGGCCCGCACAGGGGACGGACTATAACGAAACCGGCGGCGGGTGTCAATTTTCGTGTCCTTGCGGCTCCGTTCCCCCAGCCGGGCGGCAGCCACCACGCTCAGGCGTCGGGCTGAGGAGCGGCGGGAATCTCGAGGCGGAAGGTCGTCCCCTCCGTCGCGGTGCTCGTGAACGAGACGTTGCCACCGAGGAACTTTTCGCCGAAGAGCTTCATCGCATAGGTGCCCAGACCGCGTCCCGTCCCCAGCTTGGTGCTGAAGTGCCGCTGAAAGATCCGCAACCGCGCCTTCTCGGGGATCACGGAGCAGTTCCACACGGTGAACGCGTGCGCCCCGCTCCCGACCTCGACCCCGAGGCGCACTGTCCCGCCTGGCTCCGAGGCTTCGAAGGCGTTGACAAGCATGTTCGTGAGCACGCGCATCAGCAGGGGGAAATCCGTGAGCAGCGGCAGCGCGGGGACCGGCTCCGGGAGCAGCAGGACCTTGCCGCGCGCCACGGCATGACTGCAGAAGACGTTCTGCAGTTCGCCAACCACGTCGGCAGGAGCGACCGCGCGGCGGGCGGGGAAATACTCGCCGCGCGAGCCGTGGGAGAGGGCGCGCTGAATTGCCACCTCGCGCGCGAGCAGGTCGGTGAGGCGCTCGATGCGCCGCGCAATCTCCTCACGCGCTTCGGCCGGCACCCGCTGCAGCAGCTCGGTTAGACCCGAGAGCCCGGTGATAAGGTTGTTCACGTCGTGGAAGAAGGTGCGCTCCAGCGCGCCGCGCCACTCCTGGGAGGTGATGTCCTGCAGCACCAGAAGCACGAAGCGCTGCTCCTCGATGCGCACCGGCGCGGCTCGCACCTGGAGGCAACGGTCCTCCTCGACGCCGTCGTGAATGACGGTGAGCGCGCAGGTGCGCTCGAGCGCGATGTCCCCCTCGAGGCACCCGACGATGGCGATGGCGGCACCGCAGGTCGCACAGAACGGCCCCGTGCCGCACCCTGCTTCCATGTCACGGGCATGGATGCACCCGAGGGTCTCGCCCGGGCGCATCCCGAAGGCGCTCTTCGCATCCGTGATCCCGAGATCGGCGAGCAGGGTCTCGTTCACGGCGACGACCTGCCGCTGCTGGTTGAGGACCGCGATGAGCCCGCCGACGCTCTTCAGGACACCGTCGAGGAGCGGGCTATGCGCCGCGGCTTCGACCTGCATGGCGATGACACCGGCAGCCGCCCGGTCGGCGGGGGCATAGTGCGTCAGGGAGCGCCTCCCGTCTGCAGTCATGGGTGCCACATCCTCGCCGGAGCGCGGGCATTATCTCTTGTAGGGGTCGCCGACCTCGATTGTCTCCTCGCGCCCGGCCCCGGTGGAAACGATCTTGAACGGGCACTCCACGAGATCCTCGAGCAATTTCACGTAGTCGCGCGCCTGAACCGGCAGGGCCGACATGCTTCGCGCCCCCGCGGTCGGCTTGGTCCACCCCTTCACGGTGCGGTAGACTGGCTTGGCCTCGCGCCACTCGTTGAGGCCGTAGGGCATCTCCTTGATGGTTTTGCCCTTATACTTGTACGCGATGCAGACCTTGATCTCCGGGAACCCGTCGAGGACGTCGAGCTTCGTCAGCGCCAGCCCGGTCAGCCCGTTGATCCGCCGCGAGTAGCGCGCCACCACGCCGTCGAACCAGCCGCAGCGGCGCGGCCGTCCGGTCGTGGCGCCGTACTCGCTGCCGCCGTCGCGGAGGCGTTCGCCGACCTTATCCAGCAGTTCGGTCGCGAACGGCCCCTCGCCGACGCGCGTCGTGTAGGCCTTGATCACGCCGATGACCGCGTCGATGGCGGTCGGGCCGACGCCGGCGCCGGTGCAGGCGCCCCCCGAGACGGCCGAGGACGAGGTCACGAACGGATAGGTGCCGTGATCGACGTCCAGCATCGTGCCCTGCGCGCCCTCGAAGAGCACGCTCTGCCCGGCGCGCCCGGCCTCGTCCGCGATGCGCGAGACGTCGGCGACGAACGGCGCGATCAGACGCCCGAACTCGGTGTAGAGCTTGAAGATCGGCGCGGCCTTGAGCGCGCCGATCCCATAGAGCTCCTTGTAGAGGAAGTTCTTCTCGGCGATGTTGTGCGCCAGCTTGTCGCGGAAGACCTCCGGGTCGAGCAGGTCGGCGACGCGGATGCCGATGCGCGCGATCTTGTCGACGTAGGCCGGGCCGATGCCCCGCCCGGTCGTGCCGATCTTGCGCTTGCCGCGCAGCTTCTCGCTCTCGAGGTCGATCGTCTTGTGGTACGGCATGATCAAGTGCGTCTCGGGGGCGATCTTCAGCCGCGTGCCGATCTTGATGCCGCGCGCGATCAGCTTCTCGACTTCGGCGAGGAAGGCCTCGGGGTCGAGGACCATGCCCCCGCCGAGGAAGCAACGCTTCTTCGCGTGCAGGATGCCGGAGGGGATCAGGTGCAGCACGAACTTCTCGCCCCCGACGATGATCGTGTGCCCGGCATTGTTGCCGCCGGCGTAGCGCACGACCAGGTCGGCGCGGTCGGTGAGCAGGTCGACGATCTTCCCCTTGCCTTCATCGCCCCACTGGGCGCCCACCACGATCAGCGTCGGCATTTCACGTTCCCCCTGAATGGTTGCAGCAACAACGGTGCTCCGTCGGGCCGGGCCGCGACACCGGCCGTCGCGCGCGCAAGTTGTTCCATCATCTCTCCCGCCCTGAGCCCTCGGACTACGGTAATTTTCGGTAAAAGCCGCTGGAACGATTATCAATACCCGGCCGGAAGTGTCAAGAATAAATCAGGAGCGGGGGCTCCGGAGGCGTGCGTTGCCGTCCTGCACTGTTTTGCGGATTCCTCACCATATTCTAACAATTACCCCCTATTCTGTTGGAGTGAACCACACGCGGAAGGTCGTGCTCGTCGTCGAGGACGAGGAGAGCATCCTCGAGTTGCTCCGCTACAACCTCGACAAGGCGGGTTTTACCGTCATACCTGCCGGGAGCGGTGAGGATGGGCTGGACCTCGCGCGCCGGCGACGTCCCGACCTTATTCTGCTCGATCTCATGCTGCCCGGCATGGATGGACTCGAGGTCTGCCGTATGCTCAAGAAGAGCAAGGAGACCGAAAACATCCCGGTTGTCATGCTGACTGCCCGGGGCGAAGAGGCGGACATTGTCGCCGGGCTGGAGCTGGGGGCCGACGACTACCTGACGAAACCTTTCAGCCCCCGCGTCCTGCTGGCCCACATCCGCGCCACGCTGCGGCGCCCGTCCGCCACGCCGGAGGCGCGTGACACGCGGTCCGCCGGGGCCATTTTTCTGGATCGCGGACGCCGCGAGGCTGCAGTGTCGGGAAGTTCGGTCAACCTGACCTATACGGAGTTCGAAGTCCTCTGGCACCTCGCGAGCCGTCCCGGCATGGTCTTCACCCGCTCTCAGATCGTCGACGCGGTGCGGGGGACCGACTACCCCGTCACTGAGCGCGCTGTGGACGTGCAGATCGTCGGCCTGCGTCGCAAGCTCGGCGAGGCCGGCGCCCTGATCGAGACCGTCCGCGGCGTCGGCTATCGCTTCCGCGACTAGGGCGGCAATGCGCGCGCAGCGACTCTTCTGGCAGGTCTTTCCCCCGCTGTTGCTTGTGGCCGGCGTGTCCGTCGCGGCGGCGAGCTGGTACGCCGCGGACTACCTGCGGCACTTCACGATAGAGCAGAAGAGCGCCGACCTGGTGGCGGCCGCTCGCCTGGCGGAGTCCGCCCTGGCGGCAGTTGCGCAACGGGAGCCGGCGGCGCTCCAGGAGACGTGCCGCGAGCAAGGTCGGAAGACCGGCCTCCGACTGACGCTCGTTCTCCCCTCGGGCAAGGTCCTGTGCGATTCCGCAGAAGATCCGGCCGGGATGGAAAACCACGCCGATCGTCCGGAGGTCCGGGATGCGCTCTCCGGGAGGACCGGACGGGCACAACGATTCAGCTTCACGCTCGGCCAGCCGGCCCTCTATGTCGCGGTGCCGATGCTGCGGGATGGTGCGGTCGCGGGCGTCGTGCGGCTCTCGGTCCCGCTCTCCTCGGTCGATGAAGCACTCCGGACGATCCGCGTCCATCTGCTCGGCGCCGCCATCGTGATCATCCTGCTCGGCGCCGCGGCGAGCTACCTGATCTCTCGCCGGATCGTCCAGCCGATCGAGGAGCTCCGGGAGGGCGCGGACCGCTTTGCCCACGGCGATTTCGCGGGCCGGCTGCCCGTGCCGCGCGTCGTGGAGATCGCCGCCCTCGCCACCTCGATGAACGAGATGGCCCGGCAGCTCGCGGGGCGGATCGCGACCATCCAGGAGCAGCGCAATACTCTGGAATCCATGCTCGAAGGCATGGCCGAAGGCGTGGTCGCGGTGGATGTCGAGAAGCGGGTCCTGCTCCTCAACAGCGCCGCGGCCGAGATGCTGGGTGTCGACCCGGCCGGGGTCCAGGGACGCAGCATCCAGGAGTTGTCGCGGAACATGCAGTTCCAGGCCTTCGTGGCGCGCTCCCTCGGCGCGTCCGAACCCGTGGGGGAGGAGATCGCCGCCGGCGAGAAGGGTGCGCTTCTGATCAGGGCGCGCGGCGCGTCTCTCCACGATGGCGCGGGCGGGAAGATCGGGGCGCTGATCGTCCTGAACGACATCACGCAGCTGCACCGCCTGGAGAGGGTGCGGCGGGATTTCGTCGCCAACGTCTCGCACGAATTGAAAACGCCGGTCACCTCGATCGCGGGATTCGTCGAGACCCTCCTGGACGGCGCTCTCGACGATCGCGCCACGACCGAGCGTTTCCTCGAGATCATCCGTCGGCAGGCCGAGCGGCTCAACGCCATCGTCACCGACCTGCTGAGCCTCGCACGGCTCGAACAGGAAACCGGAAGCGGCCGCCCGGCCCTGGAAGATGCGCATCTCTGCAGCCTGCTGTCGGAGGCGATCGAGGCGACCCGGGACCGGGCTGCGAAAAAGGAGATCCGCATCGAGCAGGAGTGCCCCGAGGACCGCTCTTTTCCCGCCCAGTCCCTGCTGCTCTCCCAGGCGGTGGTCAACCTCATTGACAACGCCGTGACCTACAGCGAGCCCGGTTCACGGGTGCTGGTGCGGGGGACGGTGTCCGCCGAGGTACTCTCGATCCAGGTCGCCGACCAGGGGATCGGCATCCCGCGGGAGCACCTCCCGCGTCTGTTCGAGCGTTTCTACCGGGTCGACAAGAGCCGCAGCCGCCGATTGGGCGGTACGGGTCTCGGTCTGGCGATCGTCAAGCACGTCGCGCAAGTCCACGGCGGGACGGTTTCCGTCGAAAGCGAGCCAGGGAAAGGCAGCACCTTCACGATCACGATCCCGCTCCCGGCACGCTCCTAACACAAAACTCACACTTCCCTCATCAGGGCCTTGCAGTAGCGGTTTATCTTTCCCGGCATGCAAAAGAGACAGAAGAGAGAGAAAGAGAACCAGCATGCAAGGAGGAACATCGTGAAGAAACTGTTGTCGCTGCTCGTGGTGTTGATCACCGGCATCTCTGCCGGGACCGGTTTTGCCGCTGATGCGGTGACCATCAACGGGGCGGGGGCGAGTTTCCCCTTCCCGATCTACTCCCAGTGGGCCTACAAGTACGAACAGACCGCCGGGGTGAAGCTCAACTACCAGTCCATCGGGTCCGGCGGCGGGATCACGCAGATCAAGGCGAAGACGGTGGATTTCGGAGCGTCCGACGCGCCGCTCAAGGCGGAGGAACTCAAGCAGGCCGGTCTGGTCCAGTTTCCGATGGTGATCGGGGGTGTGGTGCCGGTTGTCAACCTTCCGGGCGTCGTCTCCGGAAAGATCCGGCTCACGCCTGCGCTCCTCGCCGACATCTTTCTTGGTGCGGTGAAGCGCTGGGACGATCCGGCGCTCAAGGCCGAGAACCCGGGCGTGAATCTGCCGGCGAAGGAGATCGCCGTCGTGCACCGTTCCGATGGCTCCGGCACGACCTGGATCTTCACCAACTACCTCGACAAGGTTTCGCCGGAGTGGCACGGAAAGGTCGGCACCGAGAAGGCCGTCTCCTGGCCCGCCGGCGTGGGGGGCAAGGGGAACGAGGGTGTGGCGGCTTTCGTCCAACAGGCCGAGGGGACGATCGGGTATGTCGAGTACGCGTATGCGGTGCAGAACAAGCTGGCGATTGTCCAGCTGCGCAACAGGGCCGGCAGGTACGTCGCGCCCGCGATCGCATCGTTTCAGGCCGCGGCCGCCGGGGCGGATTGGAAGGGCACGCCGGGTTTCTCGCTGGTGCTCACCGACCAGCAGGGCGAAGGGAGTTGGCCGATCACCGGCGCCTCCTTCATCCTCGTCCAGAAGGAGCAGGGGGATGGTACGCGCGCCCGGGCGATGCTCTCCTTCTTCGACTGGTGCCTCCGCAGCGGCGCCGCGCAGGCCGAGAGGCTGGATTACGTACCGCTGCCGGCGGGCGTGATCGACCTGGTGCAGGCGACCTGGCGGGGCGAGGTGCGCTCAGCCGGGAAGGCGGTCTGGCCCTGAGCGAACGGCGCAAACTGTCCCCCGCCGCTGACCGGATTTTCCGGACCG
>Ga0315271_10001049_pt1 | contig 16396 bp, 12 predicted proteins | sample C3_top_MG_FD_204664 | JGI IMG/M metagenome (GOLD analysis project Ga0315271, IMG submission 204664) | Sediment microbial communities from Yellowstone Lake, YNP, Wyoming, USA - C3_top | ecosystem: Environmental > Aquatic > Freshwater > Lake > Sediment | place: USA: Wyoming | collected 2017-08-01 | reverse complement strand
CAGGTGCCGGTGGAGGAGTATTTGAAGCCGCAAAAACGCTACGCCCATCTCTTCGGCAAGCAGCCCAACGTCGCGGTGATTGCGCAACTGCAAGCCATGGCCGACCGCAACATCCGCAAGTACGGTCTGCTTGAACCGGGAGCGTGGTGATCATGGACAAGCCCTTTGCCATCACCCTCGATCCCGGCTCCTCGCTCGCCAACCGCACCGGTTCCTGGCGCACCTTCAAGCCTGTTTACGTCGACCGCCTGCCGCCCTGCAATGCAACCTGCCCGGCTGGCGAGAACATTCAGGGCTGGCTATTCCACGCCGAGAGCGGCGACTACGAAACGGCCTGGCGCGCGCTGACCGAAAACAATCCGCTGCCGGCGATCATGGGCCGCGTCTGTTACCACCCATGCCAGGGCGCCTGCAACCGCCAGCATGTCGACAGCGCCGTCGGCATCAATGCCGTCGAGCGTTTCCTCGGTGATGAGGCCATCAAGCGCGGCTGGAAGTTCGACCAACCGACGGCGCAGTCCGGGAAAAAGGTTCTGGTCGTCGGCGCCGGTCCCTCGGGACTGTCGGCCGCCTACCACCTCGCCCGTCTGGGTCACACGGTAGAAATCTTCGAAGCCGGGCCGCTGGCCGGCGGCATGATGCGCTTCGGCATTCCCAAGTACCGCCTGCCGCGCGAGGTACTCGATGCCGAGGTGCAGCGCATCCTCGACCTCGGCGTAAGACTCACGCTCAACACCAGGGTAGCCAACATCCGCGACAGCATGCAGGCGGGTGGATTCGCTGCCGCCTTCCTCGCCGTCGGCGCCCATATCGGCAAGCGTGCTTTCATTCCCGCCGGCGATGCGACGCACATCGTTGATGCGATCTCGGTGCTGCGTTCGATGGAGGGTGAGGACAAACCGATGCTCGGTCGCCGCGTGGTCGTGTACGGCGGCGGCAATACCGCGGTCGACGTTGCGCGCACGGCAAAACGCTTGGGAGCGACAGAGGCCATCATCGTCTACCGCCGCACCCGCGAGAAAATGCCGGCGCACGATTTCGAGGTTGAAGAGGCCTTGCAGGAAGGCGTGATGATCAAGTGGCTGTCCACCATCAAGCAGGCCGAAGAAGGCGAGATCACCGTCGAGAAAATGGCGCTGACGCCAGCGGTTTTCCGCAGCCGACCGGTGAGTTCGAAACTCTGGCCGCCGACTCGGTGGTGCTGGCGCTGGGCCAGGACGTGGATCTGGGCCTGCTCGACGGCGTGCCGGGCCTGGAGATGAAAGGCGGCACGGTGCAGGTCGGCCCCAACATGATGACCGGCCACCCCGGCATTTTCGCCGGGGGCGACATGGTGCCCTCGGAACGCACGGTGACGGTGGCCGTCGGCCACGGCAAGAAAGCGGCGCGCCATATCGATGGCTGGCTGCGTGCGCAGACGTACGCTCCGGCGCCCAAGCACGAAGTCGCCACTTTCGACAAGCTCAACTCCTGGTACTACGCCGAGGCGCCGCACCAGGTGCGCCCGACGCTCGACATCATTCGCCGCCAGTCCACCTTCGAGGAGGTCAAAGGCGGCCTCGACGAATCCACCGCGCAGTTCGAGGCGCGCAGGTGCCTGAGTTGCGGCAACTGCTTCGAGTGTGACAACTGCTACGGCGTCTGCCCCGACAACGCCGTCATCAAGCTCGGCCCGGGCAAGCGCTTTCAGTTCAACTATGACTACTGCAAGGGCTGTGGCATGTGCGCCACCGAATGTCCGTGCGGCGCGATCCGGATGGTGGCGGAGGAAAACTGAAATTCTACGCAGGCCGGAGCCCCGCCAGCCGGCGTATGATTGCGGCTGATGCCCTGCGGGAGTCCACCATGAACATGGAAGAACTGATCACCGTCACACCAGGCGTACGCAGCGGCAAGCCGTGCATCGCCGGGACGCGCATTACCGTCTACGACATCCTTGAGTATCTCGCCGGTGGCATGTCGGAGCAGGAAATTCTCAATGACTTTCCCAGCCTGCGGCAGGAGCATATTCGTGCCGCTCTGGTTTTTGCCGCTGCCCGTGAACGCCGCCTGGCGGCATGAGTGCACCGCGACTTCTGTTTGACGAGAACCTGAGTCCGCGGCTAGCCAAGGCGCTGGCTGATTGCTTTCCCGATAGCACCCATGTGGATCAGGTCGGCTTGCAGGGGCGGCCCGATGAAGAAATCTGGGCCCTTGCGGGAAGTCACGGTTACATGCTGGTGTCGAAGGACAACGACTTCAGGCAACTCAGTTTTCTTCGCGGCGCGCCACCCAAAGTCGTCTGGTTGCGGGTCGGTAATTCGCCAACGCGAGAGATGGAGAAGCTCCTGCGCGATCATCGCGCTGATCTGGAAGTCTTCGCGCTGGATGCGGATACGGCGCTGCTGGTTCTCCAAATTGATCCTGCTATCGCTGATTGATGCGTCGCGGTCTTATTCGCCGCCCGCCAATTTTGCTGACATTCGCGCAGGCTCGGACCCTGTCTTTCTGCGGTTGGGGGCCAACAAGAAACGGCTCGGCTGAGCAAGCTCAGGTTCGCCGAATAACAATCGATGGCAGCAGGCACCGACTGCCATTGCTACCAGACTGACCCCGTTTCCATCGCTTGACCCCGTTCCATCGAAAGGCTGGACGCTCGCGCCGCGAAACCGGATAATTCGCGTCTACCCAGGCGACTCGCGGATATTTCATGACGGCAACACTCATCGACGGCAACGCCCTATCCACCAGCGTACGCGCCCACCTCGCCGAGAAGGTGGTGGCGCTCAAGGCGACGCGCGGTGTGACGCCCTGCCTGGCGGTGATCCTGGTTGGCGAGGACCCGGCTTCGGCGGTGTATGTGCGCAACAAGGTGGCGGCCTGCGAGAAGGCGGGCTTTCGCTCCATTAGGGAAAGCTACGCGCCGGACGTTGACCCTCTCGTGGTACTGGGCAAGATCGCCGAGTTGAATGCCGACCCGGACGTGCATGGCATTCTGGTGCAGCTGCCGCTACCGAAACACTTTGATGCCGAGGCCGTTCTCGAAGCCATCGTGCCGGAGAAGGATGTCGATGGCTTCCATGCCGAGAACGTCGGTGCGTTGATGCAGGGCACGCCGCGCTTTGTTCCTTGCACGCCCGCCGGCGTTATGGAAATGCTTAAGGCCCACAAGGTGCCGCTCAAGGGCGCCGAGGCGGTGATCGTCGGGCGCAGCAACATCGTCGGCAAGCCCATGGCCATGTTGCTGCTGGCCGAGAGCTGCACCGTCACCGTCTGCCACTCGCAGACGAAAGATTTGGCGGCACACACCCGTCGCGCCGACATCCTTGTCGCTGCCGTCGGCCGCGCCAAGATGATTACCGGCGGAATGATCAAGCCCGGTGCCACAGTGATCGATGTCGGCATCAATCGTTTGCCCGATGGCAAGCTGTGCGGCGACGTCGACTTCGCTTCGGCGAAGGAAGTGGCCGGCCTCATCACTCCGGTGCCGGGCGGCGTCGGGCCGATGACCATCACCATGCTGCTGGCCAACACCCTGGTGTCGGCCGAGCGCGCTGCGGGAGTGGCGGTATGAGCAGCGGAGGGGGACCCATGAGAGAAGCGAATGGGGGCGTAGCGGCCGCGAGTGCCGCCGGCCGCCGACAGGAATGCGTTGGAATTTGGCACGATAGCAAGGAGGCGGCGCCATGAAGAAGAAGATAGCCGCGTCTCCCCTCGTCGGCGTTGTCATGGGTTCGGACTCGGACTGGCCGACCATGCAGGCCGCCGCCGCCGTGCTCAAGGACTTCGGCGTCGCCTTTGAGGCGCGGGTTGTCTCCGCCCATCGCACGCCCGATCTGTTATTTGAATATGCCGAGTCGGCGCAGGATCGCGGGCTGCGGGCCATCATCGCCGGTGCTGGCGGCGCGGCGCACCTGCCGGGCATGCTGGCGGCGAAGACTACGGTGCCGGTGCTCGGCGTGCCGGTGCAATCCAAGGCGCTGTCGGGACAGGACTCGCTCTTGTCCATAGTGCAGATGCCCAAGGGCATTCCGGTCGCCACCTTTGCCATCGGCGAAGGCGGTGCGGCCAATGCCGCACTGTTTGCGGTGGCCATGCTGGCAACGAATGACGCCAAGCTCGCCGCGCAGCTGGCCGAGTTTCGCAAGCGTCAGACCGCCAAGGTGCTGGCGACGAAACTTCCTGAACTGAAATGATCCTGCCCTCCGCCCCAACATGATCGCCCCGTCCGCCACAACATGATCTCCCCACCCGCTACCCTGGGCATGCTCGGAGGCGGCCAGTTGGGCCGCTTCTTCGTTATTGCCGCGCACGAGATGGGCTACAAGGTCGTGGTACTCGATCCCGATCCGCACAGCCCCGCCGGGCTCATTGCCGACGAACATCTGATTGCCGCCTTCGAAGATCCGGATGCGCTGAATCGCATGGCGGCAAGCTGCGCGGCGGTGACCACGGAATTCGAAAACGTGCCGGCCGATACCCTGGCCTACCTCTCCAAGTTCGTGCCGGTGCGCCCTGGCGCGGAGGCGGTGGCCATCTGCCAGAACCGCAGCGCCGAAAAGAACTTCCTCAAGACCCACGGCTTCCCGCATGCGCCCTATGCTGACATCTGCTCTGATGCTGACGTACGCAATGCCAATGCCGGCCTCTTCCCCGGGATCCTCAAGGTGGCGCGCTTCGGCTACGATGGCAAGGGCCAGGCACGGGTCAAGGATCGCGACGAGGCGCTCGCCGCGTATCAGTCGTTCAAGACCGAGCACTGCGTCCTGGAAAAAATGATGACGCTGGACTACGAGGTTTCGGTGGTGCTGGCGCGCGATGAAGCGGGGCATGTGAAATGTTTTCCCACGGCAGAGAACAGTCACCGCCATGGCATCCTTGATGTCTCCATCGTGCCGGCGCGTGCTTCGGGTTGTCTCGCCGGCAATGCCGAGGAAATCGCCGAAGGCATCGCGCAGAAAATGAACTACGTTGGCACCCTCGGCGTCGAGTTCTTCGTCGTCCATGGCCAGTTGCATGTGAACGAAATGGCACCGCGTCCGCACAACTCGGGTCACTACACCATTGATGCCTGCGTCACCAACCAGTTCGAGCAGCAGGTGCGCGCGCTGTGCGGCTTGCCGCTGGGCGATGCACGGGCGCATTCGGCGGCGGTGATGGTGAACCTGCTGGGCGACCTCTGGTACCTGGATGATCCGCACCAAGCCAGGGAGCCGGACTGGGCCAAACTCTTCGCCGTTCCCAATCTGAAACTGCACCTTTACGGCAAGCACCACGCACGACCGGGCCGCAAAATGGGCCACTTCACGGTGATCGGCGCCGACGCGCAGGAAGTCCAGAAGTCGGCGCTGGCGGCACGCCGCGCCATCGGCATTGAAGACCCTTCCCCCCAGCCCCCTTCCGAGGGACGGGGGTGACGGGTGTTCGCTTCGCTCCGGTTGCCTGGATTGCCGCTCCTTGGGGCGGCCCGGCGGAGCGGTGCCGATGACTGAGGTCACACGCGCGGCCGAACTGCTGCGCGCTGGCGAGCTCGTCGCCTTCCCGACCGAAACCGTCTACGGCCTCGGTGCTGATGCGTCGAATCCGCGCGCCGTCGCCAAAATATTTTCCGCCAAGGGCCGGCCGCCGGATCACCCGCTGATTGTCCATCTGGCCGACTCCAGCCAGATCGATGTCTGGGCGCGCGATGTGCCCGATGTTGCGTACACACTCGCTGCCGCCTTGTGGCCCGGCCCGCTGACGCTGATCCTCAAGCGTCAGCCCCATGTCATCGACGCCATTACTGGCGGCCAGGATACCGTGGGTCTGCGTGTGCCGAACCATCCACTGGCGCTCGAACTGCTGCGTGAATTCAGTGGCGCCAAAGGTGGTGGATTGGCCGCACCCTCGGCCAATCGCTTCGGGCGCATCAGCCCCACCACGGCCCAGCATGTGCGGGACGAACTTGGCGATGCGGTGACCATGGTGCTGGACGGGGGTCCCTGCCAGGTCGGTATTGAATCCACCATTCTTGATCTGTCCGGCATGGGCGACCGCGGGCCGGCCATCCTGCGTCCCGGCATGGTCAGCGCGGAGGCCATTGCCGCTGTGCTTGGCGTGGCGCCGGTGGCGCCTGGCGCCCCGGGTTCCAATGTGCCGCGCGTCTCCGGTTCGCTCGACTCGCACTACGCACCGATAACCCCGCTACAACTGGTGTCGTCCGACGGCCTGGTCTTCGCTGCCCGCAATGCCATCGTCAAGGGCGAGCGCACGGCCTTCCTCGCCTGCATGCCGCAGCCGCTGCAAGACGATGCGGTGGTGTGGAAGCTGGCGCCGCGCGAGCCGGAGCCTTTCGCCCGCGCGCTCTACGCCAGCCTGCGCGAGCTCGATGCGCTGGGTTGCGTGCGCATCGTCGTACAGCAGCCACCGGCAACGGCCAACTGGTTGCCGGTGCTCGACCGGCTGAAGCGCGCCGCGCACTGATTTCCTTTGCCCCCTTCCCGTCGTTGCGGGAATGGGTCAGAATGCCCCGTCCTGATCCGATTCGCGCGAACAAGGGGAGTGGCAATGGCTGACAATAAGAGTCCCAACAAGAGTCCCAAAAACAGTTCCAATTCGCCCGACACACCGAACGAGAGCATTCGCACCGGCCTGTCCGAAGATTCAATCCGGCTGGCTTTTCTCGACAACCTGTTTTACGTGCAGGGGCGCTTCCCCGAAGTGGCCTCGGTGGATGACCAGTATCAGGCGCTGGCCTACACCATTCGCGATCGCATGCTGCACAAGATGGTCAGCACCGTGCGCACCTACCAGCACGAAAACCCGCGCACCGTCTGCTACCTGTCGGCGGAGTATTTGCCGGGGCCTTTCCTCGGCAACAATCTGCTCAACCTCGGCATCATCGAGCCGACGCGCAAGGCGCTGGCGGGCCTCGGGCTCGACCTCGATAAACTCGTCGCCTACGAGGAAGAGCCGGGACTGGGCAACGGCGGTCTCGGTCGACTGGCCGCCTGCTTCATGGATTCTCTGGCCAGCCTGCAAATACCGGCCATCGGCTATGGCATTCGCTACGAATTTGGCATATTCACCCAGCAGATCCGCGATGGCCAGCAGTTCGAAACCACCGATACCTGGCTGCGCTACGGCAATCCTTGGGAGGTGCGGCGCCCGCACATCGCTTATGACGTCAAGATCGGCGGCCACACCGAGAGCTTCGTCGATGACGCCGGCCGTACCCGGGTGCGCTGGAATCCGCACGAGGTCTTCCGCGGTGTCGCCATCGATACCTCCGTGCTCGGCCACAACGTCAATACGGTGAACCTGTTGCGATTGTGGAGTGCAGAAGCGTCGGAAGCTTTCGACTTCCATGCCTTCAACCAGGGCGACTATTACGGCGCGGTGGTGCGTGAGGTGCGTTCCGGCACCATTAGCAAGGTGCTCTATCCCAACGACGAACCGGAGATGGGCAAGCGCCTGCGCCTGCTGCAACAGCACTTCTTCGTCAGTTGTTCGCTGCAGGACATGCTGCGCATCTTCAAGACCACCGGGCAGCCACTGGAAAAATTCCACGAGAAGTTTTCGGTGCAGCTCAATGACACTCACCCAGCCATCGCGGTGGCGGAGTTGATGCGCCTGCTGGTGGACGACAACCAGCTTGACTGGGACGTCGCCTGGAACACGACCTGCAAGACCTTTGCCTATACCAATCACACCTTGCTGCCCGAGGCGCTGGAGAAGTGGCCGGTGCCCCTGTTCCAGGGCCTTCTACCGCGCCACCTGGAGATCGTCTACGAGATCAATGCGCGCTTTCTCGACGCAGTGCGGTTGCGTTACCCCTTCGATGCCGAACGCATTGGCCGCATGTCGATCATCGACGAAGGCGGGTCGCGCTACGTGCGCATGGCCCACCTCGCCTGCGTCGGCAGCTTTGCCATCAACGGCGTAGCCGAGTTGCACAGTCGCCTGCTCAAGGAAACCGTACTCCGCGACTTTTTTGAGCTGTGGCCGGAAAAGTTCCACAACAAGACCAATGGCGTCACACCGCGCCGCTTTGTCATGTTGAGCAATCCGGGACTGGCATCGCTGCTGACTTCGCGCCTGGGGCCGGGTTGGGAGAGTGATCCCCAACGCCTGCGCACACTGGAAAAATATGCCGACGACGCTGCGACGCAGGACGAGTGGCGGCGCATCAAGAAAGAGCGCAAGGAGGCGCTGGCAGTCGTCATCAAGGAACGTTGCGGCATCGATATCGATCCAGCCAGCCTCTACGATGTGCAGGCCAAGCGCATCCACGAATACAAGCGCCAGCACCTCAACGTGCTGCACATCATCACCCTCTACAACCGCATCAAGCTCAACCCGTCCATCGACATCACGCCACGTACCTTCATCTTTGGCGGCAAGGCGGCACCGGGTTATGCCATGGCCAAGCTGATGATTCGGCTGATCTGTGCCGTCGGCGAGGTGGTCAATCGCGACCCCGACGTGGCCGGCCGGCTCAAGGTTGTCTTCCTGCCGAACTTCAGCGTCAAGCTGGGTCACAGTGTCTATCCGGCGGCCGACCTGTCGCAGCAGATCTCCACTGCCGGACTGGAGGCGTCGGGCACCGGCAACATGAAATTCTCCATGAACGGCGCGCTGACCATCGGCACCCTCGACGGTGCCAATGTCGAGATCCGTGAGGAAGTCGGGGCGGAGAATTTCTTCCTCTTTGGCCTCACTACCGAGGAAGTCGCGGCCACCAAGGCCGCCGGTTACCACCCCTGGGACATTTACCAGAACAACGCCGAGTTGAAGAGCGTCATCGACCTCATTGGTAGCGGCCTTTTTTCGCGCGGCGACCGAGCGACTTTCCAGTCACTGGTAGACAACCTGGTCTGGCACGACCACTACCTGTTGCTGGCCGACTATGCCTCCTACATCGCCAGCCAGGACGAAGTCAGCGCTGCCTATCGCGACCAGCAACGGTGGACGCGCTTGTCCATCCTCAATGCGGCGCGCATGGGCAAGTTTTCCTCTGACCGCACCATCAATGAGTACTGCAAGGAAATCTGGCGTGCCAAGCCGGTTATGGTTCCCATGTAGCTCCCCCACGCTCGCCCCACGGGATTCCCTGTGGTCAGGGCGGCCCGGCGGCTTCATCGGGGCTGTAAGCGTCGTCGGGCGGAACAAGCTATAATCCGCGCCCGTCGGGGGTGTAGCTCAGTTGGGAGAGCGCGACGTTCGCAACGTCGAGGCCAGCGGTTCGATCCCGCTCACCTCCACCAGACATTAAAGGCCAGCCGCGTGCTGGCCTTTTCTCGCCGGAACGCTAATATGGTCGGTCTTCCAACCAGGTATCCGAAGGAAGCCAGATGAACCTGTCGCGCCGACGTTCCCTTGCTGGTCTGGCAGCCCTTGCCGCTACTGCCGCATGGCGACCGTTACGAGCCGCGCACGATGATGTAATTCGCCTCAACGTCCCTGGCCCGCTGCTGATGCCTTTCTTCCCGCTTGAATTGATCCCCGTGCTGGGCATCGATCGAGAACTGGGCGCGCGGGTGGCGATTCGATATTTTCCTTCCGGTGTCCTTGCAGCTGAAGACATGTTGTTGGGAAACGCCGACTTCTGCGGCATAGCGATGCCGATCTTTCCCCGCGTCATCGCGCGCAGCGGCGAAATGCGCGCCTTTGCAGTCCTCGCCGGCGGCACGCCCTCCTATGCGCTGATCGTGCGCAAGGCGCTGGCCGGAAAGATCACCAGCGTGGCAAAAATGCGTGGTTATAGCATTGGCGTCCACGTTGGCAGCGCGGCCAACAAGACGCTGATGAACCTCATGGCTGAGCAGTGGGCTGCTCGCCATGGAATAAAAAACGAAGATGTGCGCTGGACGCCGATTGCCCAAAACTTCGAGGGGGTGAGCGGCGCGCTCGCCGGAGAGGTCGTTGATGCGGTGTTCTGCGAGGAACCAGTGGCAACCAGTGTAGTACGTGCCGGGCTAGGGGTACGCCTGGCCGGTTCCGACGACGCCAAAAACCCATTTTTTGGTCCGGGGCAAAACCATTTGCGCGCGGTTCTTGCGGCTTCACCAAAGGTACTGGAAGCGCAACCGGAAAAGGCGCGCATCATGGTCCAGATGCTGCGCCGCTCGCTCAAGTGGGTGCGGGAGGCATCGCCGCGCGCCAAAGTTCCAGAACGTCTGGGCATCGTCGACCCGGCAATGCGCAAGGACATCGCGCAAGTGCTTGATCGGCTGCCAAACTATTTCAGCCGCGACGCCAGGTTTTCCGCGACCGATGTCGAAGCAACCCGGGCGTTCATGCGTGCGGCCGGCATCGAAATGGCGGACGGCCGCGACGTCGCGGCGCTGATCGAACAGCGCTGGGTCAAGTGACTGCTCGATGAGTGCGCATTCCAGCTTACTGACCGGCTGGCTCTCGCGCCATTTCCGCTCACTGCGCGACCAGGCGTTGGCGCATCTGCTGTTGGTCGCCGTGGTTGCGGCGCTTGCGGTTCTGGTAATTGGACTGGGCGCTTTTTTTGCCTTCGAAGGTCGCGACATCGCGCAGAGGCGCGAAGCGACGCACGCATACTACGCAGCGCAACTTGTCCGAACGGAAAATGCCTGGCAACAGGGAGCTGACCAAGTCAAGGCGCGCATTGAATTCTCGCGTTTGCTTGAGTCGCGACATGGCGAGAGCGTCGCCAAGCTCACGGCGTTTCTAAATGCGCAATGGGCTTTCCTCGATTTCCCCAACATGATCGTGGTCGGTCCCAGTGGTGATGTGCGCTATCGTTACGGTCCGGCAGCCCGCGCGGTAGAGCCCGCGGATATTGGCAGCGGCGACTGGTACGTACTGCCTTCCTACGATGAGGTGTTTCGCGTCTTCAGACTGCCACTGTGGCTGGGTCCAGAAGGCCAGGGCAAGCTGTTGCTGCTCCGTCCACTCAACGTCGAAACCCTGCGGCAACTGGCGATTCCGGAGGTGCACCTGGAGGTCTATCTCGGCAAGCGCGAGGTCTTGCACTCGCATCCGGAATTCGATGTCCCGGAGGTGCCGATGCGGCACGATACTGTGTTGAAGGCAGACCAGCGCTTTGTGGACGTGGAACTACCGTGGCCTGGCGCCAACGGTACAGTGGCGCCCCGGCTCAAGGCTTATCGCTTGATTGGTCCGGTGCCTTTTGGCACCGAGTTTCGTGCCGCAGCGGTGCTTGTGTCGGTGGCCATGACCGTTCTCCTGTGGTTTGGACTGGGCCGCTGGCTCGGCAAGACGGTGCGCCGCATTGAGTCGGTGGACAGCGCCGTCGATGCCTACGCAACGGGGCGGGAAACAGTCGTTACCCTCGCGGCGCGCCTGGCGCCGCTGCAACAGGTCGACGACGAGATCGCTGCCCTCGCCGGCGCTTTCGAAAACCTCGCCGCGACGGTGGAACTGCGCGAGGCCGAGCAGAAGATTTTCATGGAAACTCTGGCGCAGCTCGAAGAGGCGGTGCTGGACCTCGATTTCGACGGACGAATTCTACATGCCAGCCCCGGCTGGGCCCGGCTGTGCCACCACGATGATGTCGTCGGAGTCATGTTGTCGCAGTTCGTCGTGCCGGAGGATGTGGAGAACCTTCAGCGCCAGTGCCAGCGACTGCGCAGCGGCGAACATCAGCAGGTGATTCTGCGCCTCAGGCTGGCCGCGGGCGCGCTGCACGAGCAATGGGTCGAAGCGCGCCTGATTGGCTATCGCGATGCGGATGGAAAAATCAGCGCCATTCGCGGCATTGTCCGCGACGTTACGCAGACCTACGAACACGAGCGGCAGATCACCCACATGGCCTTGCATGATGCGCTGACTGGTCTGCCCAACCGGGTACTGCTGGAGGATCGTTTCAAGGTTGCACTGCGACTGGCACGGCGCAGCGGCCACCGCGCGGCGGTGTGTTTCCTCGATCTGGATAATTTCAAGACGGTCAACGACACGCTTGGCCACAAGGCAGGAGACGCCCTGCTTGTGAAGTTCTCCGACATGCTGCGCGGAGCGCTGCGTTCCGGCGATACCCTGGCGCGCTGGGGTGGCGACGAGTTCGTTGTGTTGTTGCCCGACATGGACAGCGTTGATGCCGTGCGCGAAGTGACGCGCAAAATTGTCGACATGATGCAGCAATCGATTCGCCTGGAAGGCACGGAGATACTCGTCACTTTCAGCATGGGCGCCTGCGTCTATCCCGATGATGGCGGAGAAATCGAGCAACTGTTTTCGCAGGCGGATCGCGCCATGTTTTACGCCAAGGCGCAGGGACGCAACCAGGTCTGCTTCTTTGGCGACATGGCAGATAAGGGGTTGGCGCGCCGGGATCTTTACATCCAGAGCAGCCTCGCGCATGCCATAAGCAACAACATCATCCAGGCCTGGTTCCAGCCCTTGATATCTGCGCGGGATGGTCGCTGTGTCGGCGCCGAGGTGCTGGCCCGCTGGCATGACACCAATATGGGCTGGATCAGTCCGGCCACTTTCATCCCGATGGCTGAAAACATGGGGCTGATCCGTGATCTGGGTGGCCAAGCCTGGCTGGCTGGGCTGGCCGCACTGCATGCCTGGCATGCGGCCGGGCGCGTCGATCTGAGTTTGGCCATCAACATCTCCAAGCGGCAGTTGTTCCTTTCTTCCCTGACGGAACGCATGCTTGAGGATCTGGAGCGGTTTGGCGTCGCGGCCAATCGCATTACGCTGGAAGTGACCGAGAGCGTGGCGCTGCGAGACGTGGAACACGCCACGGCGCGCCTGCAGGAGCTTCGCGACGCCGGCTTCAGGATTGCCGTGGACGACTTCGGCACCGGTTACTCGTCACTTTCACAATTGCATGAGATACCCGCCAGCGAGCTGAAAATCGACATGTCCTTCGTGCAGCGTGTCCATGACCCCAAGGGACTGTCAATGGTGCAGTCCATTATCCAGATTGCCCATACGCTGGGTCTGCAATCGGTGGCCGAAGGGGTGGAAAACGAAGAGACAGCGGCGATACTGCGACGGCTGGGTGTGGACATCCTGCAGGGCTACCATTTCGGCAAACCCATGCCGCCCGAGGAGTTTTCCCGCTGGCTCGAGCGCAACTAGCGGGAATAGCGTTCGAGTTTTTCGAACTGCGCCAGGGATAGCAAGTGCGCCACGGCGAGCTTGAGGCCGTTGTTGCGGATCAGGCGCAGGCTGTCCTTGTCTTTGAGCTTGTTGAGCCTGGCTTCGGAAACGCGCAGCAGTCGGTCGAGGACTTGCTGGTGGTTGTCGCGCCGGGCGGTTACCTGGAAAGGTTCAAGCAACTTGAGCATTTGCAGGACTTTGGCCAGCGCCAGGGTGCGGTCCCATGCGACCTGAAACTCCATCATGAAGCGCAGTACGCTCTCGGTAAAGGCGGTCGGCTTGCCATCCTCGAACAGGCGTTCACCTTCCTCCGTACTTAGCCCCGCATAGCTGCGGTCGATGCCGAGCGCGACCCGGTCGCCCTCCATGATCGGGACGAAGGGATAGCGCCGAATGAAGGCCGGGATGTATTCACCGGGGCGCCAGTGTCCGCTGCCTGGGTCGACGAAAACATTGTCACTGTCCGGAAGCGCCAGAACGGCGGCAGCAAAGAATTTCCCCTCAGCACCGCGCGCGAACACAATGGGTTGGGAATGGCAGGCGGCGGCAAACTCGTCGACGGTGATGACGCAATCCTTCAAGCCGCGGGCGTAGGCAAAACCCTGCGCCGGTTTGATGCGCAACTCGGCGTCGCGCACCGTGTCCAGCGGCGCGACGTCGTGGTACAGCCCCAGTCCGGAAATTCCCGCAGCCATCGTCAACCCGCTTTCCCCGTTTTGTTGTTGCGTTTGCCTGCCGCAGAAGTCGCGGCCTCAAGCACTGGCGCCAGGTAGCGGCCGGTATGGCTGCCCGCAACCTGGGCCACCTGCTCCGGTGTACCGGCGGCGACAATGCGTCCGCCACCATCGCCACCTTCGGGCCCCAGGTCGACTACCCAGTCCGCCGTTTTGATGACATCGAGATTATGCTCGATAACGACAATGGTATTGCCATGGTCGCGCAGGCGGTGCAGCACGGTGAGCAGCAGTTCTATGTCGGCGAAGTGCAGGCCGGTGGTGGGTTCATCCAGGATGTAGAGGGTGCGTCCGGTGTCGCGCTTGGACAGTTCCAGCGCCAGCTTGACGCGCTGCGCCTCGCCACCGGACAGCGTGGTAGCGCTCTGGCCGAGCTCCACGTAGGTGAGTCCGACGTCGATCAGTGTTTGCAACTTGCGCGCGACCACCGGTACGGCGTCGAAAAACTCGCGAGCCTGCTCGACGGTCATCTGCAGGATTTCGTAGATGGTCTTGCCCTTGTAGCGAACTTCCAGCGTCTCGCGGTTGTAGCGCTTGCCATGGCAGACGTCGCAGGGCACGTAGATGTCCGGCAGGAAGTGCATCTCCACCTTGATCATGCCGTCGCCCTGACAGGCCTCGCAGCGACCGCCCTTGACGTTGAAGGAAAATCTTCCCGGCCCGTAGCCGCGTTCGCGCGACTGCGGCACCCCGGCGAACAACTCGCGAATCGGCGTCAGCAGGCCCGTGTAGGTGGCCGGGTTGGAGCGCGGTGTGCGACCGATGGGGCTCTGGTCGACGTTGATAACCTTGTCGAAAAACTCCAGGCCCTCGATGGTCTTGTATGTCGCCGGCTCCAGCGTCGAACCGTAAAGATGGCGTGCTGCCGCGGCATAGAGCGTGTCGTTGATGAGCGTACTCTTGCCGGAACCCGAGACGCCGGTAATGCAGGAGAACAGGCCGACGGGAATGTCCATGTCGACATGTTTGAGGTTGTTGCCGTCGGCACCGAGGATGCGCAGCTGGCGCGACGCCTTGGGCGGCGTGCGCTTCTTCGGTATTTCGATGCGCTTGCGCCCCGACAGGTAGGCGCCGGTGAGCGATGCCGGATCGGCCTCGACTTCGGCTGGCGTGCCTTCGGACACAATGCGCCCGCCGTGCTCGCCCGCGCCGGGACCCATGTCCACCACGTGATCGGCGGCTTCGATTGCTTCCTGGTCGTGCTCGACCACGATCACGGTGTTGCCGAGGTCGCGCAGGTTGGCCAGGGTTTCCAGCAGGCGGCTATTGTCGCGCTGATGCAGGCCGATGGAGGGCTCGTCGAGAACGTACATGACGCCTGTCAATCCCGAACCGATTTGCGAGGCGAGACGGATGCGTTGCGCCTCGCCGCCGGAGAGCGTCTCGGCTGATCGGTCAAGCGCGAGGTAATCGAGCCCCACGTTGATGAGGAAGGACAGCCGCGCCGTGATTTCCTTGACAATCTTCTCCGCTACCTGGGCGCGCTGGCCCGTCATCTGCAGCAGGTTGAAGAAGTCGCGGCACTGGATCAGCGACAGGTGGCTCACCACAGAGATGTTCTGTCCCCCGACCAGCACATGGCGTGCCTCCAGGCGCAGGCGCGTGCCGGCGCATTCAGGACACGGCTTGGCATTGAGGTACTTGGCCAGTTCCTCGCGCACCATGACACTGTCGGTTTCCTTGTAGCGTCGCTCCAGGCTGGGGATGATGCCCTCGAAAGCGTGCACCAGCGGGGCGCGCTTGCCCTTCTCGTTGAGGTAGCTGAACTCGATCTGCTCGCGACCCGAACCAAGCAGCACGATGTTGCGCGCCTCATCAGTCATGGTTTCGAAAGGCAGGCTGAGGTCGAAGCCGTAGTGGGCAGCGAGCGACTCCAGCATCTGGAAGTAGAACTGGTTGCGGCGGTCCCAGCCCTTGATGGCACCGGCGGCGAGCGACAGGTGCGGATAGGCCACCACGCGCGCCGGATCGAAGAACTGGATGTGGCCAAGCCCGTCGCAGCGGGGGCATGCGCCCATGGGATTGTTGAAGGAAAACAGCCGCGGTTCGAGTTCCTGCAGGGAGTAGGAGCAGGCCGGACAGGCGAAGCGGGCGGAAAACATATGCTCCACGTCGGTATCCATCTCTACCGCAACGGCGCGTCCCTCGGCATGGGTCAGCGCAGTCTCGAAGCTCTCCGCCAGACGCTGGCGCTGGTCCTCGCGCACTTTGAGGCGGTCGATGACGACATCGATGGTGTGCTTGGAGGTCTTGGCCAGCTTGGGCAGGGCGTCGATGTCGTACACCTTGCCGTCCACGCGCAGGCGCACGAAACCCTGTGCCTTGAGCTCGGCAAACAGGTCGTGCTGCTCACCCTTGCGGTTGGCCACGACCGGGGCGAGGATCATCAGCTTGGTGTCCTCCGCCAGCGCCAGCACATGGTCGACCATCTGCGCCACACTTTGTGCCTGCAGCGCGAGGTTGTGCTCGGGGCAGTGCGGCGTGCCGGCACGGGCGTAGAGCAGGCGCAGGTAGTCGTGGATCTCGGTGACGGTGCCTACTGTCGAGCGCGGGTTGTGGCTGGTGGCTTTCTGCTCGATGGAAATGGCCGGGGAGAG
>Ga0315271_10001048_pt1 | contig 16398 bp, 18 predicted proteins | sample C3_top_MG_FD_204664 | JGI IMG/M metagenome (GOLD analysis project Ga0315271, IMG submission 204664) | Sediment microbial communities from Yellowstone Lake, YNP, Wyoming, USA - C3_top | ecosystem: Environmental > Aquatic > Freshwater > Lake > Sediment | place: USA: Wyoming | collected 2017-08-01 | reverse complement strand
CCGAGAAGCAACTTTCCCGCCTGGCGAACCAGTGGGCCGAGACGATGAAGGCCTCTTTAGAAAGCCTTGCCTCGAAGGCTTCCGCGTTCATGCGGGAAGAACTGGCGGCCCTGGAATCCATGGCCACATCCTCGGAGGATCGGCTGACGGAAATCCAGACCAGCCTTCGAAGCCTGGATGCCATGTCGTCAGCCAAGAAGAACCAGACCAGGGGTGACTGAAGGTTCTTATCTAAAGTGAGGCACTGAGTTCGATCCTATCGCCCCGGGCTGGACTTTGCCGGTAGGATGGTTTCGGCGATGGTGCCCGCCCTTAACCGCTCCCAATAAGCTGATGGCGCCTACGACTCGACCGGAGGCGTGGGCGTGGAAAAATCAGGGGCCGGACCACTACCTGCTTCGTCCTCAATACAGGACGGCACGGGCCTTCATGCATTCCTGTGGAACGAAGCCTCGCCCGTGGTCTTTGGTCGGCGAAGGATTTGTCCACAGCTTCGCGGTCGCCGATCGAAACCGACCTGATCAAATCCTGCCCCATTAACTTCTTTTTTCTGGAGATTCCCATGCGCATCCAACACCTATCAGCCCTGGAGATCCTTGATTCCCGGGGCTTCCCCACCGTAGAAGTGACGATCATCGCCGATGGGGTTACAGCGCGGGCCTCGGTCCCCTCGGGCAAATCCACAGGCAAGCATGAAGCCCTGGAGCTGCGGGATCGGGACATGGGGCGGTTCAAGGGAAAAGGAGTCCTGAAGGCCGTCGGCTCGGTGGAGGGTGAGATCGCCGCGGGGCTGGTGGGCCGGGAACTGCCTTCCCAGGAAGACCTGGATCACAGTCTCATCCAGTTGGACGGGACCCCTGGCAAGACGCGCCTGGGCGCCAACGCGATCTTGGGAGTCTCCATGGCCGTGGCTCGCCTGCGGGCTCAGCTCGAAGGCCGGTCGCTCTTTGAAAGTCTTGGCGGGGCTGAGGCCACCCTGCTGCCGGTGCCCTGCTTCAATGTTCTCAACGGCGGGGCCCATGCTGATAATCCGCTGGTCTTCCAGGAGTTCATGATCGTCCCGGCGGGCCGCCCCACCTTTGCGGAGGCCCTTCGCGCCGGGGCGGAGACTTACCACGCCCTGGCGGGCATTCTCAAAAAGGCCGGCCTTTCCGTGTCCGTGGGGGACGAAGGTGGCTTCGCGCCCCAGATCACCTTCCCCGAAGAGGCCATGGACCTGATGGTCAAGGCCATCGAGGCCGCGGGCTATGAGCCGGGGCGGGACGTGTTCATCGCCCTGGACCCTGCCGCCAGCGGGTTTTACGAAGGCGGGCAATACCGTTTCGGTGGGGAGGCCCACGATGCCAAGGGCATGACAGAACGTTATGGCCGTTGGCTGGACCGCTACCCGTTGATCTCCATCGAGGACGGCCTGGCGGAAGATGATGACGCCGGGTGGGTCTACTGGACCAAAGCCCTGGGACATCGGATGCAGATCGTGGGCGATGATAATTTCGTCTCCGATCCGCGCCGCGTGGGAGCCGCCATCCCGAAAGGAATCGCCAATGCCGTGCTGCTGAAGCCCAACCAGATTGGAACGGTCACGGAGATCACGGAGACGGCCCGAACGGCTCAGCGGGCTGGTTATCGCTGCATGGTCAGCCACCGTTCCGGCGAGACCCAGGATGATTTCATCGCCGACCTGGCCGTGGCGCTGGGTGTGGGCCAGATCAAGTCCGGCGCTCCTGCCAGAGGCGAGCGCGTAGCCAAATACAACCAGCTCCTGCGCATCGAACGCCAGCTCGGGCCGAAGGCCCGCTTCGCGGGACGCGCCGCCTTCGAAAGTCGGTGATAGAGAGGTCAGACGTGCTTCAAATCCCCATCCCCGGGTTCAAGGCCCTTGACCTGGAACACCTCGTCCTGGACTTCAACGGGACACTCTCCTTCCATGGCTCCCTCATCGAAGGGGTTCGTGAGCGGCTGGAGGCCCTGTCCATGGATCTCCATCTCCACGTGGTGACGGCCAACACCCACGCCCGGGCCGAGGAGGAACTCCAGGGCCTCCCGCTTACCTTGACCCTGCTCGGGCCGACGGATCAGGCCGAGGCCAAACGGGACTACGTGGCGGGCCTAGGGGCTGATCAGGTGGTCTGCATCGGCAACGGCCGCAATGACCGGCTCATGCTGCGCGAGGCGGCGCTTGGCATCGCCGTGTGTGGAGGTGAAGGGGCGGCGATGGAAGCCCTGACCGCAGCCCATCTCTTCGTTCCCCGGATCCAGGATGCCTTGGATCTATTGCGCTATCCCCAGCGACTCATGGCCACGCTTCGAAGTTGAACTCTGAGGAGGTGAAGATGACCGGCATTTGGGCCCAATGCGCTCTGTGGCTGGGCCTCGCCCTCCTGGCCACCATGCTTTCCATCTGGTTCCGGGTGGCCACCGCCCTATCGGAAATCGTGGTGGGCACCATCGCCCAAGTGATCATCGGCGCCTTTCTGGGGGCCTCGATCCTGGCGGGCGACCCTTCCTGGATCAAGTTCCTATCCGGCGCGGGTGCCATCCTGCTGACCTTCATGGCCGGGGCGGAACTGGACCCAGTCATCTTTCGGCAGGAATGGAAACAGGCCACGGCGGTGGGCCTCATCAGCTTCGCCTTCCCTTTCATCGGCTGCACCGCCGCGGCCCATTGGGTACTTCGATGGAGTCCCCAGGCAAGCTGGCTCGCGGGCATCGCCATGTCCACCACCTCCGTCGCCGTCGTGTATGCGGTCATGCTGGAATTCGGCTTGAACACGACGAGGTACGGCAAGGTGGTGCTCGCCGCGTGCTTCATCACTGATCTGGCGACTGTGGTGGCCCTGGGGCTGCTCTTCGCACCCTTCACCTTCAAGACCCTTGTGTTCTTGGGTGTCGGCCTGGTCGCTTTTTTGATCCTGCCCTGGATCACGCCCCGGTTCTTCCGCCGCTACGGAAACCGTCCTTCGGAACTTGAAGCGAAGTTCCTCATGCTCTGCCTCTTCGGTCTCGGCGCCCTGGCGAGTTGGGCCGAGAGCGAAGCCGTGCTCCCGGCCTACTTGATGGGAATGGTGCTCGCGGGCACCGTGGGCAAGGACCATGTCCTTATCCGACGCTTGCGGACCCTCACCTTCGGACTGCTCACGCCCTTCTACTTCATCCGCGCGGGATCGCTGGTCTCCCTTCCCGCCCTGGTGGCGGCACCGATGGCCTTTCTCATCCTTCTTCTGACCAAGATCGGCACCAAGATCGCTGGTGTCTACCCCACCACCCGGCGCTACGGCTGGCCCCAGAAGGAGGGCATGTACACGACCCTGCTCATGTCCACTGGGCTCACCTTCGGCACCATCGCGGCCCTATTCGGGCTGTCGCACCAGATCATCACTCAGGGTCAGTATTCAATCTTGGTGGCAACGGTGATCGCCAGCGCGGTAGTGCCGACCTTGATTGCGAACGCATTCTTCTTCCCCCACCATCTGGTTCCCGAAGAGCCGGAAAGCGCTACGATTCCAACCCCTGAACCCTCATTGGGAGGCCTCCATGATCCACAAGCTTCTGCTCGCTTATGACGGTTCGGATTCCGCCAAACACGCCTTTGAATTCGCTGTGGATCTTGCCCGTCGCTACCAGTGCGAATTTCATGTAGTGGCAGTGGCCCAGGCCCCCGATTTCGGCACAGAGGGGGAAACGGAAGCCATCGTCGAGCACTCCCTGAAGCATTTCCGCCAGCTACTGGAGGATCTGAAAGCCCAACTTCCAGCCGAAATCCCAAGGCCTGTTTTCTTTGAAACGGTCGTCGGCCACCCAGCCGAACGGATCGTCCAATACGCCGAGCGGAACCTCATTGATCACATCGTGGTGGGACACCGGGGACACACACTGTTCGAGCGATGGCTCATCGGATCCGTGGCAAGGAGGATCATCGGTTACGCCCACTGCGGAGTGACAGTAGTCCGGTGAGTGAGTAGACATGAATGCACTGCCTGATCGCATCTTCGTGGGGCGCAAGAAGGAATTGGCACGGATCCGCGACGTGCTTGGCTCCAAGCGCAATCTCGTGCTGACAGGCCCGTTCGGGATCGGGCGCACCGCGATCTTGCGCCACCTCCAACGAGAAATGAAGGCGGACTGGCGGTTCGTCTTCCTGGATGGTTCGCAGACGCCAGGCAAATTGTGCGAATGCCTCCTGCTTGATCTGTTCCCAACTCCACCCACGACCGCGCGCCGCTCCTCCCCATCGTGGAAGGTCGCGCGTCACAGTATCGAGAGCCGCCCGATCCGTGACCGGCGGGCTGTGGTGATTGTTCTCGATGACATCGCGAAAGTGACGCACCAGAAGATGAAGTTTTTATGTTGGCTGAACAGCATACACAAGTTCCAGATCGTCGCCGTTGCGGAGCGGTTCCTGCCTGGGGAGGATCTGATCCAAATTCGGGGCAGCCTTTCACCGGCCCCCATGATCACCCTTGGCAACCTCAGCCTCGCCACAGCCCAGCGCTTTTTCGAGGCTTGGGCTCATCAGCGTGAATTGGACTGGGGCCACGATCACATCCACGGTCTAGCCTTGGCTACACACGGCTATCCCCTTGGCATGCAAGAAGCGGCAGAGGCGGCCAAGGCTTTGACGCGATGACCCGAGTTTGTGGCTTCAGGCTTTGTCGCCCAAATTGTTCAGCCGCGGGATGAGCATCGCCTGCACATCGAGCACGCTGCGTTCGAGATCCTCGGCCAACTTCGCCAATTCCGGGGCCAACTCCGGGGGGAGATGCCCATAACCCTTCATGCGCGTGGGACGAAGGTCCGGCGGCAGCTCCCACGTCAGGCCCAGGGTCCCATTGCAATTCCGAAAAAGGCTCTGCTCCTCGGGGGGAAGGCCCAGTTGCATGTAGTAAGCGCCAACTTGCTCCAAGGTCCATTCGATCCGACGCCGGAGTTCGGCACGGCAGGCGGGATCCACATCGTCCACGATCTTCCGGGTCGGTGTGGTCCGCTCGCCCTGATCCAGCCATTGGAGCACTTCCTCCAGCCGTTCCTCCATCAAACGCAGCGTGACGGCCACACTCCGGCGATGGTTCAGGGGAAGGTTCGCTAAGCTCACCGCGAGGCACTCCATGCGAAGAGAGGAAGCCCCAATCCTGACATCATACAGAATGTCTTCCCAATACTCTGAATGTCGGCTTTCCTGGCGTCTCCAGAAGCGCAGTATTGGCGGCGGCTCTCGGGATCGCGGCCTTCTCAGGTGCCGCCTGCCACACCGAGGGGGAGCGGGCCAGCGCAGTGCTTCTCGCCATGGGCCTGGATTCTGAAAAAGCCTTAGGAGCGTTGCGGCTATCCCCGGCAGGCTCGTAACCGAAACTCAAATCGCTGAAATCGCAGGCCTGCTTGGAGACGCGTGGCGTTAAGTCCAGAAGAACCAGGCCTGACTGGAAATGGCTCTTGTTCTTGCCTTGCCGACTTTGGAAAGAGTGTTGGGTTGCCCCATCCAGGACCTTCAACTGCGAATCTGTAACGTGAGGACCTAGAGTTGGATGATCTATTTCTTGACATGAGTAAGCACTTACTTACAATTTAAACATGCGCGATGCCCAGCAACCCCTCACCTCGAAACAGATCGAAATCGCCGATGCGGCCCTGAAGATCATCGGGGATCGGGGTATCGCCGCACTGACAACGGCATCCCTGACCCAGGAGTTGGGGGTCAGTTCTGGCGCGCCCTTTCGGCATTTCGCATCCCGAGAGGAGATCCTGGAGGCGGCGGCTCAGCGGGTGGCGGAGATGGTAGCCGACACCTATCCGGATGCCGCTTTGCCGCCCCTAGAACGCCTTCAGTCCCTATTTCTAGCGCGAGTCAGAACAGCGGGGAAGCGGGCCGGAGTAGCGCGTTTCATCTTTTCGGAGCAGTTCGCCCTGGCCCTTCCCCCTGCAGCCGTGGAGCGGATGCTCGATCTGGTGCGGGGCACACGAGCCTTCGTGCTGCAGGCCTTGAAAGAGGGTATGGAGCGAGGGGAAATCCGGAAGGATCTGCCGCCCAAGGATCTGCTGCCCATCGTGCTGGGCAGCCTCCAACACCTCGTTTTCCTGAACGCCTTGCCATCAGGGCTGGGCAAGGCGCCCAAGGCCACCGAGGTCTTCGCGAGCCTTACCTGCCTCCTGGCCCCAATACCCGAGCGGAGTCGTTGACATGAAGCTGCCTGAATTCACCCAAAAACCGCTGTTCCGTCGATTGGCTCTGGTGCCGCTCGCTGTTCTCCTACTGCTTGCAGGGGTGCGGTTCGTCGTGCCAACCAACGCGCTAGGCGCCATCGTGAACCGTGGCCCGGTCTCTCTGGACGTCCGTGGCACCGGCACCCTCGAAAGCGTGCAGGAGGTGCCACTCGCTTTCAAAGTCGGGGGCCGCATCCTGGAGCTTTCCCTGGACGAGGGAAGCCCCATCACCAAGGGGCAGGTGCTGGGACGTCTGGATCCCAACGATCTGAGAGAGCAGTTGGCCGTGGCCCAGGCTGTCCGGGGAGCCGCGCAGGCTGGCATCGGAAAGGCCCAAGCGGACTTGGAGCAGGCACGGGCCACCCAGCAACGCGCCCACACGGATTTTGAACGCGTTAAACGCCTCCAGGCGGAGGGCATTCTGAGCCGCGCGGATCTGGATGCTGCCCAGGAGCGGTTGAAGATCACCGATGCCACGGTCCAGGCCGTGGGCGCCGCAGGTACCCAGGCCCGGAGTGGGGAATCCCAAGCGAAGGGAACGGAAGCCCTTCAGCGGCTGGCCTTCGAGGAAGGCCGCCTGCTCAGCCCGGTGGACGGTCTGCTGACGCGTCGCCTCCGCGAACCAGGCAACATCGTGGGGGCTGGAACGCCAGTCTTGACCGTTGTAAGCACCCGCAAACTATGGGTCCGGGCCTGGGTGGATGAGACCTCGCTGGGAGCTCTGCGTGTGGGACAACCCGCTCAAGTGGAGCTGCGTTCGCACCTTGGGCAGGTGTTCCCCGGTCGGGTGGACCGGATCGGGCGTCAGGCCGATCGGCAGACCCATGAGCTGCTTGTGGATGTGGAATTGCTCCAATTGCCAGCGGGATTCGCGGTGGGCCAGCGGGCGGATGTCCGCATCGGCGTTGGCGGGAAGGCGGATGCATTGCGCGTCCCCAACGCCTACTTCGACCGAAAAAACAGCACTTGCGCCGTGAAGAAAGGCGGCCGCATCCACCAAGTGGACGTGAAGCCGGGCTTCGCCGGGAGTGACTTTGTGGAGATCGAAGCAGGCCTTCAACCTGGCGACCAGGTACTCAGATCGCTGGAAGATGGGAAGGCCCTTCCTTCCCTTCGCCGCGTCCAGGTGAAGGGTGAATTGTGAATCTCGCAATGAAGGATCTCCGCCGCCAGAAGGTCAGCTTTGCAGCGACAGCCTTGGGCCTTGGCCTTCTCTTCGCCATCGTCCTGGCCATGGGCGGCATCTACCGTGGCCTGGTGGAAGACGCCACCCTGCTGGTGGACCACATGGGCGCGGATATCTGGGTGGTTCAACGGGATACCCGTGGACCCTTCGCAGAGCGATCCACCGTCCCGCCCGACCTGGAGGATCGGCTGAGGGCGCAGAACGGCGTAGCTTCAGCCCGGAGTTTCAGCACCGCCACCATTCAACGGATCGTTGGCACCCGCAACTTGCGCATGACAGTGGTGGGGCTCAGTTGGCCCGAAGACAAGGGTCAGGCCCTGCCTCTGGTGGCTGGACGGCTCTTGAGGGACCCTCATCGGGAGGTCGTGGTGGATCGGAGCCTTGGCTTGACCTTGGGGCAGGTCCTTTCACTCGGTGATGAAACGTTCAAGGTCGTGGGGCTCACCAAGGGCATGTTGTCCTCCGGCGGCGATGGTATTGTCTTCGCCACCGAACTCGATGCACGCGCGATTCTCAATTGGCAGGCTCCCGAAGCAAGGCGGGTGGAACGGGAAAGTCGCTTGGCCCGTCTGGGCGGCACCGAGCTGGACTCGATTTCGAACCAGGACCGGCTCCGGGACGAGCGCTTCATCCCACCCACCCTGGCACCGGCTCCCGCGAACGCAATTTTGGTAAGTCTGCGGCCTGGCGCATCCATTGACGAAGTCCAGCGCGGCCTGGAGGCTTGGCCCGATGTGACGGCTTACACAGCCCAGGAACAACGGGATCTCCTGCTCAAGGGCGTGGTCGAGAAATCCCGGAAGCAGATCGGCCTCTTCCGGGCCCTACTGTCCATCGTCTCGGGCATCGTCGTCACCTTGATTCTTTACAACATGACCGTGGCGAAGACCCACGATATCGCCCTCCTGAAACTCCTGGGCGCCCGGAGTTCCGTCGTCGTGAAGCTGGTGCTGAACCAAGGCCTCCTCCTCGGCGCCTTGGGCTACAGCTTCGCCATCCTGCTCGCCAAGTTCCTATTCCCCCTCTTCCCACGACGGGTGATGCTCGGCACCGCGGAGTACCTTGGTGTCGGCCTTCTGGTTTTGCTGCTGGTGACGCTAGCCAGCGTGGCAGGGATCGTTCGGGCCCTGCGGATCCCGCCCACTCTCATTCTGGCGGGGTGAAGCATGGAAGCCGTGCGCGCCGAGAACCTATACAAGACCTATGGCCATGGAGCCACAGAAGTGAAAGCCCTTCTGGGCGTTTCCATGGTCGCCCATGCCGGTGAGGTTGTGGCCCTGCTCGGCCCCAGTGGTTCCGGCAAATCCACTTTGCTCACGGGCCTGGGCCTGCTCAATCCGCCAGAGAAAGGCACGATCGATCTTATGGGTGAGCGGGTGCTGGAAGACGGAAAAGCCTTCGGTGATTTGGCCGCCCTGCGGCGCTCCCGCATCGGCTTCGTGTTCCAGAAATCTAATCTGATCCCCTTCCTTTCGGCCCATGAAAACGTCCGCCTGATCCTGGCGCTCAACGACCAGTTGGGAGCGGAGACCTATACTCGATCCCAGGAGCTGCTTGAGTACCTGGGAGTGGGGAACCGGAGCCTGCATTTCCCGGAAGAACTCTCTGGCGGAGAGCAGCAGCGCGTGGCCATCGCCCGGGCCCTTGCGCCTGCGCCACCCCTCATTCTTGCGGACGAACCGACAGCAGCCCTGGACAGCACACGGGGTCGGGCCGTGATGGAGCTCTTTCGCAAAGTAGCGCGGGAGCAAGGCACCGCTGTTGTCGTGGTCACCCACGACCATCGGACACTGGATATCTTCGATACCGTCTACGAAATGGAAGACGGAGTTCTCAGCCGCGCAGAACAGACAGCCTGAAAGACTCCATCCGATTTACCGAATTGCGTGGCCGGGCATCAACCCAAGCCGAGTCTCGCTTTCAGGCCAGGCGCGGCCCCACGGCTCACTTCCACGCTGAGCCCTCCCTGGAGCCGCACGAGCAGGCGGCCGTATTCCCCCGCCTTGACCCCAATGACAGCTTCTGGGCGCAGCAGCATGTTGCGGTGCCCCTTCACCAGCACACCACCTGGAAAGGAGGATTCGGCTTCCGGCAGGCTCTTCCAGGGAGTCTTGTGGCGCTCCCCACCCACGAAGGCCCAGACTACTTCGTCTTCCACCAGGAAATGGCTGGTCCGGGCCAGATCCATGAATACCAGACCATCACCTGCGCGAACGGGATAACGGATCTGGCCCGTCGAACGCGTCGAAGAAGAAGAGCTTCCCAGCCTTTCCCGGATGCGGGCCAGGGCCACCGCGATGCGCTCAGTCGTCGCAGGCTTCACCAAGTAGTCCAGGGCTGCGGTCTCGAAGGCTCTTACGGCGTGCTCCGCGTGGGCCGTCACGAAGACCACATGAAGGGTTTTCGGAAGATCCAGGGCCACCTCCAGCCCCGTGGCTCCCGGCATCTCAATGTCCAGGAAGGCCGCGTCCGCCTGGCCGCCCGCTTCCAGCCACTCCATCACGGCCAACCCATCGCGAAGCTCTGCCACCACCTCGCACCCGCCCTCCTTCAACAGCCTGGAAAGACGCTTGCGGTTGTAGGGTTCGTCCTCGGCCACCAGCACGCGCAGGGATTCAGTCATGGTTGGGCTCCAGGATCAGTTCCGCCACCGTCCGTCCACCCTCGCTGCGCAGATCCAGGCGGCTCTTGAAACCGTCCATTAGGGAGAGCCGCTGACGGAGGTTTGCCAGGCCCGTGCCCGAGGCTGCTGCGGGATCCAAGGCCTGTCCGGTATTGGCGACCCAGAGACGCAAATAGTCGATTTCCCCAGAGAGACCGATCTCCAGTTCGCCACCTTCTCGGCAGGGCACGATGCCGTGCTTCAGTGCGTTCTCCACCAGCGGTTGAAGCAGTAGCGGTGGAACCTCGACATCCTCCAGGCGTGAATCCCAATTCCATCTCACAGACAAACGGTCCCCCATCCGGAACCGCTCCAGGGCGAGAAACCCCTCCACCAGACCGCGCTCCTCATCCAGCGAGACTCGGAGCTTGGCAGAGTGATCCAACAAACGGCGCAGGAGCCCCGCCAGATTCACCAGGGCTGCCTCTGTAGCCACACCGTTCTCGCGGGCCAGTTCCGCAAGTCCGCTCAGGGCATTGAAAAGCACATGAGGATTCATCTGGGATTGGAGGGCGCGGGCCTGGGCTTCCCGAGCCAACCTTGTCTGTTCTTCTGCCCTCAGGGATTGGGTTTCCGCCCGCAGGGCCTCCTGGTCCCGATCCGCCAGGATCCAGCCTGCCAGCACGCCAAAGGTCCCACACGCGACGAGGAGGACCAGTAGTCGGGGTGGAAGATTCGGCAGGAAGGAGAGTGGATGTACGCCACCTCGACCGCCCCGGTTTCCATGCTCGCCATGCTCGGGCAACAGGGCGATCAGCATTAGGAGGAGAATCGCATTCCAAGGCAGGGCTTGGGCCAGCCCGCGGAGAAAGGGCGCGACGGATCGGTCATCCCCGGTCCACTGCCAAGGCGCCGCAGCAAGACCAAGCAAAAGTATTCCAAAAGCAAACGGGAGCAGGATCTCGCCAATGGAGAAGTATTCTGGCCCCGTAACCCAGCGCAGGCCATTCCACAGACTTCCGAACAGCAGCACAGAACCCCAGGTTCCAGGGCGCCGGAGACGTGTGCTTGCGCTGGCCAGGATCTGGGGCGACTTCATGATTCCAGTCTAATACCGGCCTTGCTGGAGATACCCCTTCCCCGGCCCCCGGAATCTGCATTCCGGCAGGCTCCATCTGCATCTTATGACTGGAGGGCAACCCCGATACCAGAACCCCCACCTACTGGGTGTGCGGAATGATCCGCACCTCTACTTGGAGGTCCTCATGAAGACCACCGCTTTCCTCACTGCAACCGCCCTGCTCCTGGCCTTGCCCTTGGCAGCTCAAAGCACGGGCACCGGATCTGGCACCCAATTACGCAAACGGGATGGGACCGGCATCGGAACTGGCACTGGCGACCAACTCCGCAAGCGGGACGGGACCGGCACAGGAACCGGAACTTGCACCGGCACCGGCACTCGCGGCGCGGGAACCCGAACCGGCGCCAGCCAGGGGGCCCGCAGGGGCCAGGGTCGTTGAACCCAGGATGACAAATGGCGGAGGGAGGACGCGGAAGCGCTTCCCTCCGCACCGCTGATTCATGCCCAGGAGACTGCCCATGCGCAGATCGCTATTGCCCCTTATTTTCATTGCCACTGTTCTGGGGGCTGAGGAACCATCAGATCGGCCCACAGGCCGCATTGGGCTGGGTACCTTCATTGACCGATATTCAGATGCCACCGGCACCTGGAAGGGTTGGGCCCTGACTGGCGAATGGTTCCGGGACGAAAAAGGGCCGTGGAGTTTCGCCGCAGTAGAAACCCAGCGTCCAGAAGGGAAAGGTACCCAATTCACCGTGGCCAAGGAGCATGCCATCGGCGAGAGCAGTTGGGTATGGGCGGGCCTGAGCACCAGCACCGGCGCCGATTACCTCCCGAGTTTCCGGGCCGATGTGGATCTGAACCTGGGTATTTCAGGGCCATGGGGACTGGGGCTGGAGGGCGCCTGGAACCGCTTCAGTGACGGAAATTCCATCACGATGCTGCAAGCGGGCCCCAGCTGGATAGGGAAAGATTGGAGCGCCTCGGCCCGCATCCAGCAGATGCGCTATTCGCCTGGGCAGGACTCCGACACCGGGTTCCTCACGGACCTGCGCTGGGGTGCCCACAACCTGCGGCGCTGGCACAACCTGAGGGTGGCCTGGGGCCGGGGGATCATTGATTCACTACAGCCCGGTGGTGGCACGTCCACCACAATCAACACCGGTGGCGGAGGGCACGGCCGGGGGACAGGGGCCATTGGAAATGTCCCTTCCACTTCGAACGTGATGGCCTACCCAAAATTCAACGAATTCCTTGTCAGCACTGCCAGCCACGTACCCATCACAAAACACTTTGCGATGAGGGCCGACCTGGCCTGGGGACAGCGTGAAACCCAATTCAAGATGTGGAGCGGCAGCATTCAGGCCCTCTTCACCTTCTAACGGAACGTCCAAGACCATTCAGCAAAAGCTCATTCTTTGGCCAAACCTTGGGCCAGCGCGGCGATGTGCGAGGCATCCGTGCCGCAGCAACCCCCAAGCACACGCAGACCAAACCGGTCCCGTAGCGCACACATCCCCGAGGCGAAAAGCTCCGGGGCTTCCCCCTCGAGTTCCTCGGAACCATCCAACTCTTCGGGGCTCCTGGAGGATGTGTTCGCTTGGAGGCCTAATAGCCTGCCGGTATCCAGAGCACGCAGTCCTGGCAGCGCGCAGAGAGCCGAATCCAGAGCGGAGCTGTGGACACAGTTCACCAGGTAGCCGAGGGGGCGTGGAACCACTTGATCGTCCACCCGCATGATGGCCTCATCCAACGGCGTCCCATCCAAAAGGTGGCCCGATGGACGCACGATGAAGCTCATCAGGTAGGGGCAGCCGGTGGATGCGAATGCTTCCGCCATACCGAGTGCCTCTTGGATCTCGGGCATCGTTGAGGCCATGAGGTAATCGGCTCCCGCGCCAGCCAGCAGCCTGGCCTGGATCGTGTGAAATGCGTGCGCCGCCTTCCTGTCGAGGGCTTCCTCGGGCTTGTACGCATCTCCGCGGCAACCCATGAGTCCACCGATATAAATCTCTGCCTGATAATCGCCACAGGTGTTCCGAATTTCTTGAAGAAAGCGGACAGCGTCCCCATTGAGATCGCGTCCCGCGAAGGTGGACGCCGCGAGCCGGTCCGGATTGGCGCGCCAGGTAGGCGTGAGGCTAAGCAGGGGCAGATCATTCAAGCGCCCGATTTCGAAATATTCCAGGTAAATCTGTTGCAGCAAAACACGACCGGCTTCGCTGTAAATCAGGGGCGCGTTCATGAGAATGGGGTCCAGCAGGTGCGGCGCACCGCGCCGGACGCGCTCGACCACCGCGCCCTCCATGAGGACTGGGCCTGCTTCCGACAAAAGTTTGACCAAAGGTCGCCGTTGATTCACCGAGGCGGGCATTCTAGCGAAGACTTATCAGTCGCAACGTTCGACAAAACACCCCTGATTCACATGTCAGATCGAGAAGCACAATTGGTCTGGCTGCGCGGAATTCACTCGGGTTCATTCACTAATCCTACTTCAGTGTGTTCAAGGAAATGAATGCATGCTGACCGATTGGTGGGCTATCCCAACGCAAGCCGTTCTGAACCGTTCCTCGGATCAACACGACGCCCCGAGAACCGGGGCGTCTTCATGTTTCCAGTCTGATTCTGTCCTAGTTGACGGGAGCTTTCGGGGTCTTTGGAGTCTTTGGGCAGTCCGCCGTACCGCCCCGAGGGCCTGTTCCGTCCTGCTTGCGGACACCCTGGCCTCCGCCTTGGCCGCGGCCCTGACCAGGCGTGGTGCAGGAACCATCACGCTTGTGAAGCCGATCTTGCTGGCCCTGGCAATTCCCACGCCCCCTGCCGCTCTGGGCCTGGAGGTCGGGCGCAGAAAGGATTCCAAGCAGAAGCAGAACCGGGGCGATGATCAGGATGCGTTTCATGGTGGACCTCCAGGGTTTTCATCTCAGGCACCGTGCCCAAGGAACGGATCAGGAATTCCTGCCGCACTCCTAATGGACCGCAATCCGACGGGCGAGTTGGGAACTAACGGGCAGATGCAGATAAAGGGGGCCAAATGACAGAAACGCGAGGTCGTATGAAAGATTTCCAAGCCATATGGACGCCCAGTAGCGTCACCGCTACATCCCCGTAGGTCACTAATTCAGGCTCCTGCGTGTAAGAGGACATAGGGCAGGCCGAATATCCAGAACCGGCGTCCCATCCTCGATGCCTGCCCCCTCCACTTGCAGGCTTTCACCGTCCCTACCAATCAGCTTCACTTGAATGAATCTGATTGGGCTGACTTGGTGCAGGGGATGAGTTGCCAACTTATCAAAGCCGGATGATTCACATTTTGAGTCGGGCTCGATGTGGAAGGTCAGAAGCCACGCCACGGTTCCCACTGCAAGGCCTTCCACTACATCGCTGAACCTGGGGAAGATCTCAACAGCCCAACGATCCATGCGAGGAAGAGCCTGCACCGCATGGCGGTGGGGCGAATGAACCACGCCGATGGGGTGCACGTTGAAGGCCACACCTTGTTCGAGAGGTATCGTTGCATTGGGGTTATGGGGAAGCACTTTCACCCTCTCTACACTTCGGATCGAGCTGCGGTTCCTCGTAGCCGGTGATCATGGCGCGCAGGAGACTGAGCGGCGTCTTCCCTGTCGTGGCGAGATAGATGTGCCCGATCAGGAAGGCCAGAAAGAGATAGGACCCAAGGCTGTGCGCTGGGCCGAGGACCTTCAATCCACCCACCTTTTCGAAGGTGGAGGGCCAACGGGTGACACCCCACATCAACACGCCCGTTAGGATCTGGTAGGGCAGCAAAATGTTCAACAAAGACAGATAGGTGACACGCTGCAGCGGGTTGAGTTTGTGCCTTGCATTGGTTTCGAAGGGGTGGGGTTCCCCTTTGAATATTCCGTAGAGGTAGAACCGGGCCTGGCGGATGGCCCCCTCAGTGAAATCATCAATCTTGGGCAGGAAGTGGTAATACTTTTCCGCCGTGAAGTGATAGAAAAGCCCCAGGAAGGCGTTGGCGATGAGGGCGAATCCAATCCATGAATGCCAGGTCAAGGCGCGTACCATTGACCCGAAAATGCCGAAGCGATCCGGATAGTGGATGGCAAATCCGGTGAGCACGAGCAGAACCAGCGCAACGGCCTGGATCCAGTGCCAGACGCGCTCATGGAGGCTGTAAAGGGGTTCAGTCGGGGTCGTCATGGTTTTTTTGCTCCCAGGATGCGAATGAATCCATGGACGAAGCTGAAAAGGAGGGCTCCCGCCACGGACATCCATCCCAATGACTCGATCCAGCCCACGCGGCTGTTGCCGATGATGTAGAAGGACCGGAGCAGGTACCGATTGTCGAAGCTGGGTTCCTTGCCCGAGTGATCGACCACATTCACCCTTTTTCCTCCGTAGTAGACAGGGACGCCTTCGGGCAGGTAGTCGTTGAGGTTCACCGGGCGGTGAAGGATGCTGTCCTTCGCATGGCAGGCTTTGCAATCCTTGATGGCCTGCGCCTTTCCCATGGTGTTGTGGCTCATGGCCCAGGGGACCACTTCGATGCGCAACTCGGCGTCCGTGATGCCGACGTGCTCCTGCAGAAGCCGCTTCACCAAGGCGATCTTTTCAGGTGTGTCATAGCGGGCTTGAGGGAAATCGATGATGCCGTCCTTGTCGCCAAAGGCCTTCACGATTTCGGGCCGGTATTCCCAGCCGCCGCCAGCCTGGCGATCGAGGAAAAATGCTTTTTGTATCTGCCAGGTGAAGACGGGCCGGGCCTTTGTCTTGTCGAACCAGTAGAGCCCGGTGATCAGGTTGGTGGGACGGATCTCGAGATGCCCGTCCTTGGCAGGAGTGGGTACGTACGCGGGCTTGAATCCGGTGATCTCTGAATCAGGATCGACGATGTCGCCCTTGATGCCACGGAAGGTTATGCGGCTCGCTCCCGTATCCATCAGGAATCCCCACTCGTCACTCCGGTAGGCCCAGAAGTGGACCTCGGGGATGTGGCAGGTTTGGCAGGCCAGGGCTTTGAAGTGCTGAGCCTTGTAGGGCAGAAAGGCGTGAGTCTTCCCGATGTCGTGGCATTCCGCGCAACCCCGCATGGTGTTGTGGCGAGTGATATTCACGGTCTCGGGAGGGATGTTGCCGCGAGCAAAATTGTGGTCCGGCCGCTTCAGGTATTCGGAGATGCCTTCGCCCATGGGTTTGTAACTCAGGTGCTTTTCAGAGTCGCCCTGGAATTTCCGGCCTGGATTATTGGGAGAGAAGTGGCAGTCGATGCAACCGAGCCCTTTGGCTGCGTGCACGTCCCAGGGGTAATCCATTTTTTCTTTGCCCACGATATGCGGGGAGATCGTT
>Ga0315271_10001047_pt1 | contig 16398 bp, 11 predicted proteins | sample C3_top_MG_FD_204664 | JGI IMG/M metagenome (GOLD analysis project Ga0315271, IMG submission 204664) | Sediment microbial communities from Yellowstone Lake, YNP, Wyoming, USA - C3_top | ecosystem: Environmental > Aquatic > Freshwater > Lake > Sediment | place: USA: Wyoming | collected 2017-08-01 | reverse complement strand
TAGAGCATGTTGTCCACGCCGTTCATCTGCTGCTCAAGGGGCGTGGCCACGGACTGCTCGATGGTGATGGCATCGGCGCCCGTGTAGGTGGCGTTGATCTGGATCAGGGGCGGGACGATGTCCGGGAACTGTGCGATGGGCAGCCCGAGCATCGCCACCAGGCCCGCGAGGACCGTGAGGATGGCGATGACCATGGCCACGATGGGCCGTCGGATGAAGAAATCGGCCACGGCCTACCTCCCCCCCGCCGGGGTGCCGGCTGAGTTGCCGGCGGCGGGCGCCTTGTCGGCTGGGGCAGTCTCCGCAGGGGGCGCAGCGACGGCCTGGACCTTCATCCCCGACTTCACCAGCTGCAGTCCGCCCACGACGACCTTCTCGCCGGGCTTGAGCCCCTTGTCGATGACCCAGAGGGTCCCGACACGCTCGGCGGGGGTCACGGAGCGCATCTCGACGACTCCGTCGGAGCCCACCACGGCCACCTGGTTGTCCCCCTGGAGTTCCTTGACAGCAGCCTGAGGAACGAGGAGGGCGCCCTCCTTGATGAAGGTGACGACCTTGACCTTGGCGAACTGGCCGGGCCTGAGCAGGTTGTCGGGATTGGGGAACTCACCTTCCGCCGTGATGGTTCCGGTTTTCACGTCCACCTGCCGGTTGATGATGATGAGTTTTCCCTTGTAGGGGTACAGCGTGCCATCGGAGAGGATGATCTCGAGCCGGTCCTTGATGGCATTGGTGTATTTCTTTTCGGCGGCCATATAGTTCAGGTACTGCTGCTCGTTCAGGCCGAATGCCACGCGGATGGGGTCCACCGTGGAGACCGTGGTGAGGACGCTCTGCCCGTTCACGAGGGAGCCCACCTGGATCTGGACCGTTCCGGCGATGCCGGCGATGGGCGAGGTGACCGTGGTCCAGTCCATGTTGAGCTGGGCCTGTTCCAGCTGGGCCTTGGCCGACTCCACGTTGGCCTGACACTGGCGCTGGTCGGAGAGGGCGTCGTCCAGCTCCTGCTGGCTGATGGCCTGGGTCTTGGCCAGGGGCGTATACCGCTCCGCCTTGATGTTGGAGTTGTCCAGCGCCGCCTGGTTCCGGGCCAGGTTGCCCTTGGCTGAATCGAGGGCGGCCTTGAACTGCCTGGGGTCGATCTGGAAGAGGGGCTGGCCCTGTTTGACCACGGAGCCTTCCTGGTAGAGCTGCTTGAGGATGTAGCCTTCGATCTTGGGCCGGATGTCCGCGTTGACGGAGCCCTGCAGGGTGCCCACCCACTCCTGGGTCACGGGCACGTCCTGCTGAACGACGTCGACGACCTCCACCTTCTGCGGCGGGGGTGTGGTGTCCTTCGGCTTGCATCCCGTGAACTGGAGCAGGCCCGCGGCCAACAGGATGACGGCCGGCGTGCCCCATGCGGCTTCAGTGCGGCTTGTTAGTCTCACTTTCGTCCCTCCCTCATGCGCTCCGGCCAACCCCGAAAAGGGCCGCCCTGCGTCAGTTCTCTTAGGAATCCCTTACCTTGCCCATTCTTCTGCCCTCCGATCCTCATCGAGCGGTCCGGGCTACTCTTTCTTCTCCAGGATCTTCCTCGCGATTTCCAGTTCCTTGAGCTTGGCCTCACTCACTTGGGGGTAATGGAGGCTCATGGAGTCGAGAGCCTCGATGACGGCGGCCGCCACAACCAACCGTGAGAACCACTTGTTGTCCGCCGGAACCACGTACCATGGCGCCTCGGGGGTCGCCGTGCGGCGGATCATGTCCTCGTAGGCCTCCATGTAGGCGTCCCAGTAACCTCGCTCCTTGGCGTCGGCGGAGGAGAACTTCCAGTTCTTCTCGGGGTTGTCCAGGCGCTCGAGGAATCGCCGCTTCTGCTCCTTCTTCGAGAGGTGGAGGAAAAACTTGCGGACGAGGATGCCGTTGCGCGACAGGTAGCGCTCGATGCCGTTGATGTCTTCGAAGCGCTCGTTCCAAATCCGCTTCGTGATGAGCTTTTTCGGTACCTTCTGGCCCGCGAGGTACTCGGGGTGGACGCGCACCACGAGGGTCTCCTCGTAGTAGGAGCGGTTGAAGATGCCGATGCGGCCCCGTTCGGGGAGGTTCTTCAGGCACCGCCACATGTAGTCGTGGTCGAGCTCTTCGGTGGACGGCGACTTGAACGAGGTAACCTGGCATCCCTGGGGGTTCACGCCCGACAGAACGTGCTTGATGGTGCCGTCCTTCCCGGCGGCGTCCATGGCCTGGAAGATGAGCAGGAGGCCCCACTGGTCCTGGGCGTAGAGCTTGTCCTGGAGTTCGGCGAGGAGGGTGACGCCGTTGGCGAGGGCTTCCTTGGCTCTGGGCTTGTCCTCGGCAGGGAGCCCTGCGGTGTCGCCCGGATCCACATCCTTGAGGCGAAACCGTTTGCCGTCGGTCACGCAATAGGGTTTGACGAACTCCTTTGCCCTCTTAAGCAGCTTCTCGTAATTGGCCATGGGGCGGTCTCCCTTCGCAATAGAATACGGTTGGCGGGCGCAAATTCGAATATATTCTACGGTATGCCCCCCCGGCTGTCATCCCCCCAGGGCCAGTGCCACGGCCACGAGCAAGCTGCCCAAGGAGAGCATGACCAGGCCGGTGGTCCACGGCCTCCCGAGGGCCGTGCCCCCCCACCTGTACCCGGTGACGAATAGGAGGAGGATCAGGAGCAGGTTGGAAGTCCTGAGCGCCAGCCAGTGGTCCTGCATGAGGAGGAAGGGGACCGACGCGGGCAGGGTGCAGAGGACCTCCACCGCCAGAATGGCCAGCCCGCCCATGAAATCGTCCCGTGTCACCAACCTCGGTGGCGCCTCGAACTTGGCTATGACGGGCACGAGGGCGCGCGAGAGGTGCTCGCGGGCCTCGTCGGGGGTCTCTTCGGGGAGCTTTTCGTCCAGCTCGCGCCTGAGGATCTGAACCGCGGTGGCTTCGTCGGGCGCGGCCTTCACCGCCAGGATGGCCCTCAACCTTTGGCCCCGCTGGGTCATGGCGCAGAGGACGTACAGCGCACCGTCGATGATGCCCCAGGCCAGGTTGCAGCCGATGGTGGCCAAGAGAAGGGTCTTGACGCCTTCCGGGCCTTCCTTGACCTGGGGCGCGGCCACGAGGGTGAAGGAGAGGACCATGATGAGCCCGCAGAGGGTCTCGGCCAGCCTGTCGGCGGGTGAAAGGTAGTCTCTGACGAATTTGGCAAGTCTTCCCAACAGACCCATGACTTGACCTCCGACTTCGGGCCGGGGAACTCCGATCCCAATGTGCGCCTTGCCTCAGCCGCCCTTCTCCGCTGCGCGGTAGGCCTCGAGGCACTCGCGGGCCGTATCGAAGATGTGCCCGGCGCCTACCACATCCGTGACGCCCTCCCTATTCAGGTCCGCCCGGAGGCTCGGGCTGGCGAAGACGATCGCGAAGATCACGCCCGACGCCGCGAGGTCCTGCTGGAGCTCCCTGAGGGTCTGTCCCGCCGAATAGTCGATGGAGGGAATGGCGCTGGCCTCCAGGACGAACCACCGGACGGGCGCGGGCGAATCGCGCACCAGGAGCCGGGATTCCCTGGCGAAGTGAGAAACGTTCGCGTAGTAGAGGCTTCCGCCGAACCAGTACATCACCATCCCGGGCTCGATCATCCTGCCGGGCTCCGGGGCGTCCATCCGCCAGTGGCGCACGGGGTCGTGGAGGACGACGGCGGTGGGCGGCCTGTAGCCGCGTCGCACATGCTGCAAGAGAGAGAGGACGAGGGCCAGGAGGATCCCCTGACGGACGCCGACGGCCACCACCGTCGCCGTCGTGAGGAGAGCAACCCAGAATTCCGACGGGCTCTTCCTGAAGATATCTGCGAGTGGACCGATCTTGATGAGCTTCAGGCCGATGTAGAAGACGACGCTAGCGAGGGCGGCCTCGGGCAGATAGCTCAGGGGGCCCGCCAGGAACAGGAGCACGACCACGAGGCTCGCGGCGGTGGTCAACTGGGCGAGCTGGGACCTCCCGCCCGCGGCGTCCACCGTGGCCGTCTGCGTGGGGCTTCCGTTCACAACGAAGGTTCCGCCCAATCCCGCCGCAAAATTCGCCAGGCACAGCCCCACCAGATCCCCGTTGGGGTCGTCCTCCTCCCCGTAACGGGCGGAGTACACCCGGGCCGTGGCCGCGCTCTGGGCGAGGATGACGACGCAACAGGAGAAGGCCACCTCGAACACCCCCGCCACGTCTCCCCACGCCACGTCCGGCAGGCCCAGGTGAGGCAGGCCGCTGGGAACGGCACCCACGAGTTCAACTCCCTTCGCCCCCAAACCGAAGGCGGCGCTCGCCGTGATGGCTCCAAGAACCGCCAGGAGGAGGGCGGGGAACCGCGGGAAAAAATGGAGGACTCCGAAGACGAGGACCAGGACCGCAGCCGAAATGCCCACGCTCGTGGGCTGCACGTCTCCCAGATGCTTCCAGGAGTATTTCAACGGTCCGAAGATTCCCTCGCCGCCCTTGGCGATGCCGAGGACGCCGTGGAGCTGGCTGACGGCGACTTGGAGACCCACTCCCGTCAGGAAGCCCACGAGCACCGTGCGCGAGAGGAAGTCTGCGAGGAACCCGAGGCGGAAGAGGCGCGCCACGAGGAGGAGTCCCGCCGCGACGAGGGCGACTAGACCGGTCAGGGCGACGTATCGGGGACTGTCGGCGGGCGCCTGGGCCGAGATGAGGGCCGAGGCGACCATGGCCGCCGTGGCCGAATCCGCCGCCACCACGAGGTGGCGGGAGGCCCCGAAGAGGGCGAATGCGACGAGCGGCAGAAGGAGGGTATAGAGCCCAAGGGTGACCGGGACGCCGATGATCTTCGCGTAGCCCATGGCCTGCGGGATTCCTACGGCGGCCAAGGTGAGGCCCGCGACCACATCGGGCCCGATCCGCGACCGGTCGAGAGGGAGGAGTCCACGGAGCACCGGCAACTTCAATTTGGAGTTTCGGTTCTCACCCTGGCCAGACGACATGCTTGCGTCTCTCCGCTTGCCAGCAATCCTCAGTAATATTCGGGCGTAGAAAACGTGAGGCGGTAGAGGTTGCCCCGGTTGTCCTTGGCCACACCGAACCCGTGGCCCTCCATGGGATCGACGATGTACTCCCCGCTCAGGAGGGTCCCCTTTTCCCCCGTGCCGGATAGCAGGCCGTGGATTTTTTCCCCCGCATCCATGCCCGAACCGTAGGCCGCTTTCCAGTCGTCCCTCGTCACCACCATCTGCCCGGGGATAGCCGACCCCGAGCCGAAGTCGGTGCTGTTGGAATACCCGGTCAGAGTCTGGAACTCTCCGCAGACGATCTCGCCGCCCGGCATGGTGACCTGCACCGTTCCCTGTCCCGTGAGGGAGCCGCTCATGAGGACCTTCAGGGCGGCCGTGTGCGCATCGAGGAGCGGGCCTGCCACGGGGACAAGCGTGGCGCTCGAGAGGGCGCCGAAGCAGGCCGTCAGCAGCAGGAGCGGCGCGAGGCCGAGCAGGCACTTGCGAATCATGCTCATCCCGCGGATGGGTAGAGATCGCCCCAGTGGGCTCAGGCTCCACCGGAAGAAGGTGCTTTCAATGCTTTCAGAAGACACGTGCCCTCTCTTCTTGGCCTTGGATGTACGGGCCTCGATCATCGGCGGCGTTCGCGGACCATGCTTTACCTATCAATATCCTATACCAACTTGCCTTTTTCCTGAAGGTAGGGATACACATCCCGGCCACGAGAAAAAGGGCCCCAAGCGGGGCCCCTTCTCGTTTCTCGTGATGAGAGCTTCAGATTACCGTCGGCCGCCGCCACGGCCGCCACCGCCGCGGAACCCGCCGCCGCCGCCGTAACCGCCGCGCCCACCGCCGTAGTTCCCGCCGCCACCGCCGCCGCGGTTGAAATTGGAGGTCTGCGCGGCGCCACGATCGCGCGCGGCCGCGTCGCGGTTGAGGCCCGACGGCATGCCGCCGCCGGGGCGGTCCATGGTGCCCGCGTGGGCTCCGCCCGCGACACCGCCCTGCCCTCCGCCGGGGCGATTGCCGCCCTGCCCGCCGCCCATGCCCTGCCGGTCACGGGTGCCCGCCTGGACGTTATTCCAGCCGTTCTTGCCGTTCTGCTGCCAGCCGCCGCCGGCGTCCTTGCGATAGACCTGGCCGTTACTGCCCGCGAAGACGTTATTGGCCTTGCCCTGGGATGCCTTGGGCCGGCTGGTCAGGTCCTGCCTGGACTTGTTCACCTGGTCCGTGGAGGCCTTCCGATTGGGGTTGTTACCCCGGTTGTAGAGGTTGTTCGATGCCGGCAGCGTGCTCGGTCTGGCGCCCTGGCCGGGCTTGTTTCCACCCTGGCCGGGCCTGTTGCCGCCCTGTCCGGGCCAGTGCCCGTTGATGTTGTTCCGGCCGATATTGATGTTGTTGATGCGCACGTTGTTGTAGATGCCTCCGGCGCCCCAGTAGCCGCCGCCCCAGCCCCAGTGGTTCCAGGCCGCGCCCCAGGCGAAGCCCCAGGCGAAGCCCCAGCCGAAGCCCGCTCCCATTCCCCAACCGTAGTAGGGGTTCCAGTAGGCGCCCCACCCCCAGGTGCAGGCCCAGGGATAGTAGTAGGCGCCCACCCAGCCGGGGTAGTAATAGCCCGTGCCGTAGACCACTGTGCCGTAGTAGGGGTAGGCGCCCATATATCCGGGCGTGTATCCCACGTAGACCACATCTGGGGTCGAGTCGTAGACCTGGACGTACTTCGTGTTGTAGAGGGGGTTGCTCGCTGGGATCTGATCGACCCCCTCGGGCCGCTTGTCGCTCACGGACCAGGGGCCGTTGGGGCTCGTGGAAACGTACCAGATGCCCTCCTTGCAGAGGTAGTACTGGTCCTTCCACTTGAGGACCTGCTGGGCCGTGTTCACGGCGTACTGCAGGTCGGTACCCTCTACGGATTTGAACTGGGCCTCGCCGTCGAAATCCGCCTTCACGTCCTGGGCGGGTCCTCGCTTCACGGCGGCGGTCTGCGGGATCTGCGTATCCATGAGGGCGTCCTTTGCCTCCTCCGTCCCGGGAACGCTCGCTCGGACGGCCCCCTTGGACGAGGAGGGCGGGATCGTGTTGAAGCTCGGGGGCAGGTCCGTGGGCTTCACGAAGCCCCAGGGTCCTTGAATGCTCGCGGACTTGAACCACCGCCCCGACAGCAGGACGTAGTAGGTGTTGGATTTCACGTCCATGAAGACGTTGCTGTCCGTGTTCTGCATGTAGAGGAGATCGCCCGCGCCGCCGATGGGGCGGAAGTCGGCCTTGCCGTCGGTCCAGACGAGCTCCGTGGGGACCGTAGACGTGACGATCGTGGGGGGCGTGCTGGAGAGGAGCGGGCTCTCGTCGTCCTTGGCCTGGTCCTTGGCGTCGGGCGGGATGGCCGCCACCACTTCAGGGGGCGGCGTGACGCCGAGCTGCCAGGGGCCGAGGGGGTCCTGGGCGCCGTACCACAGCTTGGTGTTGGTCAGGTAGTAGGTCTTGGTGGCGGGATCGAAGATCACGGGGTACGCCGTGTTGATGACTCGCTGGAGTTTGGTGCCCGGGATATCCCGGAGGGTCGGTTGGCCGTCGTAGGAGACCAGCACGGCGGGCGCGTCCTTGAAGATGATCTGGGGAGGGTCATTCTTCAGCCCCGATTCCGACGCCTCATTCTTCTCCGCCACCGCGAGCATGGCGATCAGTCTGTCCATGGAGATGGGCTGGGTGGGCCAGTTCGAGACCGCGTCCTGAACGACGCTGATGTACCGCTGCTCCTGGTCCGGGGTGGCATTGGGGAACCGGACCCGCGTGATCTTGACGTTCTCCAGTTCTCCGTTCCGGTTGTCGCGGTCCACGTTCAGGCGCCCTTCGAACCAGAGGACACCGAAGACGGGGGAGGTCTCTCCGGTCTTCAGGTAGGAGGTGGCCGCCCGGCCCGAGAAGACGTTGGCCTTCAGGCTGTCGGCCTGGGGCTGGTAGATGGTGATGGTGCCCTGCGGGACGACGATGTCCCGCGGCCAACCGGGGTCCGCCTCCTGAGCCGCGAGGGCCACGGGGAGGACCACCGTGAGGAGCGCGAAAAAGAGGATGGCGAGCTGACGGGAGCGATGGGAAGATTCGACAGGTAGCGGCATGAAGCAACCTCCTTGAAATCGCATCTCAAGAGCTGGGCCACCTTCCGCCCGCGGCGGAAGATACCCCCAAAACGACTTTCCCCCTCGGCCAGAAAGAGCCCAGGTCCGATACGCCTTCATCATACCCCCAGGAGGCGAAGCCTCCAAGCGCCCGCGCCGCGTTCCTTTTCCACCGGCTTTCAAGGGTTGATTGGGAGATAACATTGAACCGCAAAGGACGCGAGACGAGAGGGTAAAATTCACCACGGAGGCACGGAGGCGACGGAGGAAGAAGAGAGAGATTGATAAGGGTTTCGCTAAGTTCCCTGCAAATAGAAGAGCACCTTTTTTCTCCGTGATCTCCGTGTCTCCGTGGTGGGCCTGCCTTCTCTAAGGTGCCTCATCTACTGGCGCCGAGCTTGGCGGAGATCTGTCGGCGGGCGTCGTCGGGGAGTTCCTTGACGGCGAGGGCTCGCTGGTACAGGGCCGCCGCGTCCTGAGGCCTGCCTTCCTTGAGCAGGATTTCCCCCAGCAGAAGGTAGCCGTCCCCGTAGGCGGGGTGGCCATTGAGGAGTGCTTCGAGGGTTTTCGCCGCTCCCGCCGAGTCGCCCTTCTCGCTCTGGAAGTAAGCGTAGGTGAAGGCGTACCGGGGCTCCGCCGGCCTCAGCTCCGCCGCCTTCCGGCTCAGGGCCAGGGCCTCCGCCGGCTTCTCCTTGGCCAGGAGGACGGCTAGGTTGTAGGCCGCCGGGGCGAAGGAGGGGTCGGCCTGAAGGGAGATCCTCATGGCATCCTCCGCTTCTTTGGTCTTGCCCTCTTCTCCCAGCAGGAGGCCCAGATTGAAGGCGATGGCCGAGTCTCCCGGGTGCGCCTTGAGGGCCTGCATCAGGAGGCGCTCCGCCTCCGAGTTTCGGCCCTGCTGGTTCAGGAGGAGGGCCAGGTTCACCTTGGCCAGGTAGAACTGGTCGTCGAGCGCGATGGCCTTCCGGTACTGCTTCTCGGCCTCCGCCGCGTCGCCCTCGTTCTGGGCGAGGATGGCCCAGTTGTGGCGGCCCGAGGGCATGTCGGCGGTGAATGCCAGGGACTGCCGGTATTCCTCGAGGGCGGCCTTCAGGTCCTTGGCCTGGGCGGGGGTGAACTGCTCGGCCGGGACCTCGGCGAGGCGCGAGGCGGCCTCCTCGCGCACGGCGAGGACGGGGTCCTTCAGCATGGGGGCCAGGACCTTCACCATGCGGCGGGAATCCCCGGAGGCGAAGCGATCAACCGCCGTCCGCCGGATGAGGGCGTCCCCGTCCATGAGGGACCGCTCCACGAGCTTCGTGGTGTCCTCTCCAGGGTAGGCCCAGACCAGGCTCAGGGCGGTGGCCCGGACGATGGCCGGGCGCAGGGGGTCACCCGCCAGCTGGAGGAGGTCGGCCCGCGCCCCGGGCTCGTGGCGTCTCGCCGCCGCGATGACGGTGCCGTAGTGGGGCTTCCGCTTCTCGCCGTACCATTTGTTGTAGGCGTCCAAGGACCACGCCAGGGGCTTGTCCGCGTGACAGCCCGACTGGGTGCAGGCGTTGGGCGTGCCGATCCGGGCGCTCAGGTCGGGCCGGGGCACGCGCAGGCTGTGGTCCCGCCGGAAGTGCACGACCATGTAATCCCTGCCCGGCATGTGGCAGGAGACGCAGAGGGCGCCGTCGCTGGGCTTCCCGTCCACGGCCTTCTTGTGGAAGTGGTGGCTGGGCGTGTCGTAGGTGTCGGCCCGGTGGCACTTGAGGCAGAGCTCGTTGCCCTCCTTGTAACGCTTGGCCGCGTGCACGTCGTGGCAGTCGCTGCACTTCACGCCCTTCTCGAACATCTTGCTCTGGAGGAAGGAGTGGTACTCGTAGTCCTCGTCCTGGATCTGGCCGTCCGGGTAGAAAAGTCCCTCCGCCAGGACCACGGGAAGCATGGTGTCCAGGGGCTCGCCGCCCAATATCCCCAGGTCCTTCAGCTCGCTCCGCCTGGCGTGGCAGGGCATGCAGAGGTTCACCACCTCCTTCTGGGCCATGTCCCTCGTCTTCACCACGAGTGCCGCGTTGGGGACCTGGGGCCGCCCCATGGCGGGCTTCTTGGCCCACGCGTCGTGGAGGGAGCCGGGGCCGTGGCAGGCCTCGCAGCCCACGGCGATCTCGGACCACGTGGTCTGGAACGTGTCCTTGTCGGGATCGTAGCGCTTGCGGACGGCCGTGGAGTGGCACTCGGAGCACATGGTGTTCCAGTTGGCCGCGGAGCGCGTCCAGTGGAGCCAGTCCGTGGGCGGGATCTTCTGGCCCGGATAGAGGGAGAACCAGCGTTTCTTGGGCACGTCCCAGGCCACGAGAAGGCACTGGAGCCTGCCGCCAGGGAAGGGGATGAGGTACTGCTGGAGGGGGAACCAGCCGAAGGCGTAGGCCACCTCGTACTCGTGGGGCTTCCCGTCGGGTCCCTCGGCGTTCACGAAGTATTTGCCGCCCCGGGTCGTGAATCGCGTGACCTGGCCGTTCTCCTCGAAGGTCGCGTCGTTGAAGTCGCCCAGCATGTACTCGGGCTTGGGCGGGAGCATGGCCAGGGCGTGGTGAGAGCCCTTCCATTTCTCGTATTCCTTCTTGTGGCATGGGGCGCAGGATTCGCTGCCCACGTAGAGGGGAGCCGAAGGCGCAGTCTCCCGTGCCCCATGGAGCCTGTGGGACACGAGGTACAGCGGCACGGACAGGACGATCCCCAGCGTCGCCCAGACGCCCGCCAGCCGCCAGGATTTCAGTTCGTCCCGCTCATCCACCATCAGAACCTCAAGGGCATCTCACCACGGAGAACACGGAGCACACGGAGAAAGAACAATTCCCTTTCTGTTCAAAGAAACGTCCTCAGTTTGGGGACGCCGGCCTTTAAGTCTTCCAGGCACTTGACTCTACTCCGAGAAGAATCTTCGTTATTGAGAGAGTGGATCTCTCCGTCTTCGTTTTCTTCTCTCCGTGCTCTCCGTGTCTCCGTGGTGAATGTTTTTGTCATAGATATACGACCTGGGAGGGCTCGAACTTCTGCCGCTGGGTGCGCTTCCGGGTGTCCACCTTGACCACGCCGCCTTCGATGGTGACGGCCAGGAGATCGAGGGGACGGGGCGCTGGCGGGCTTTTCACCTCGCCCGTCATGTCGAACACCGAGGCGTGGCACGGGCACGGGAAGGTCCTGCTCTGTTCGTTCCACGGCACCGTGCACCCCAGGTGGGAACACTTGCTGGAGAGGGCCAGGAAGCCGCCGTCCGCGAGGCGCACGAGGTAGAAGCGGCCCTGGGGAAAAGCCGTCACGGAGGAGGGGGTAAAGTCCGCCACGGGCCCCGCCTCGACGACGGCCCCCGCCGCTTCCTCTCCCGCGCCCTTCCTCGGCCAGAGGTAGGCTCCGAGCACCACGGCGAACTCCGCCGCCGCCGCCACCCCGAGCCATTTCCAGGCTGTTCCCAGAAACTCCCGCCGCGTCTGGCCTTTCTTCTCGATTCCGTCGGTCATCTTTCACCCAAGAAGAAGAACTCACCACGGAGGCACGGAGACCACGGAGAAAAATCAAGAGACTTTTGTTTTCAATAACAAATCCACGGGCTCGTTCGCCACCATTTGTGTTTTTCTTTGCTGCTATTCATGTCCTGCAAATCCTTGTCTTCCCAAAAGAACCTTCTCTGTTTCTCTGTCTTTTCTCCGTGACTCCGTGGTGAGGTACTTTTTTCTCTCCTTTATGGCCAGCCGAGCTTCATTCCTTCGCCGCGGAAGAATATCCCGGTCACGGTGAGGATCATGAACGCGACGATCACGAACGTGACCACGGCCTGCACGGCTTCGAGGCGGGTGGCCCGGTACAGCTTTCCGGCGAGCCAGAACACGAGGGCCACGATGGCGACCCAGAGGAGCGTAGGGACGAGCCCGTTGCTGACACCGGCAGGCAAGAAGGGGAGGAGCTTGGGCCACCGCAGGACGTACTCGCTCGCAAGGACGTAAGCGGGCGTCAGCACGAGCGCCGCAACGGCCGCACCCAGGGCCGCGCGCCGCCCCGTCTGAGAGTGGAACCACAGTCCCGTCGGCTGCTCCCTGTATCTCAAGTAAGGAAGCATCAGGAAAAAGGCCAGGGCCAGGAGGGGCACGACAAAGACGGCGTAGGAGGGATGCAGGTGCACGAGGAGCTCCTGAACCCCCATGAAGTACCACGGTGCCTTCGCGGGGTTGGGGCTCATGCCGGCGTTTGCCTGCTCCTGCAGGGGCGCCGGGACGAGGGCCGCAAATAGGAACAGGGCGCCCAGGAGGACCAGCGCCACCGCTCCCTCGCGCAGGACGAGGTTCGGCCGGGCTGGGACGAGGGTCCGCCGCGGGGCGCCTTCGGCTTGACCCGGCAGCATGACGCCCCCCGCCTTGCGCACGAGCCAGAAGTGAAACGCCGCGAAGAGGAAGGCCAGGATGGGTAGGATGGCGATGTGGAGGACGAAGAACACGGAGAGCGTCTTGGCGCCCACCTCGCTCCCGCCGCGCAGGGCGTTCTGGAGCGCCTCGCCCACGAGAGGCACGTAGGCCAGCATCCCCGTCCCGATGGTCACGGCCCAGAAGGAGAGCTGGTCCCACGGCAGGAGGTAGCCCGTGAAATTGGAGGCCGTCGCCAGGAGGAGCAGCATCAAACCGAGGACCCAATTGAACCGCCGCTGGGCGTGAAGCGCCCCCGTGTAAAAGACCCTCAGGAGGTGGAGGAAGGCCACGACGATGAGGCCGTTGGCGGCCCAGTGATGGACGGCACGCACGAAGGAGCCGAAGGGCACCTGGCCCTCCAGGTTCAGGATCGACGCGTAGGCCTTCTCGGGTGAGGGGTCGTAGACAAGCAGAAGCATGGCGCCCGTGCACACGAGGACCAGGAGGAGGAGGAGGGCCATGCCGCCCAACCCGAAGGTGCGAGTGAACGCCAGGGACTCCTCAGGCACGGTCTTGGGGTGGAGGTGGAGGACGAGCATCCCGAAGCCCGAGGGCTTCTTCTCCGGCGGAGCCGTAGGATTTGAAGCCGTGGGACCGGGCTGGGCCTTGTCGGGAACGGACGGGGCGGCCTCTGGGATCGACGGCACGGGGGATGGCGTCTGGCCGTTCACCGTCCGGCCCTTGTGCTTTTTTCCCGCCATCCCGCCTCCCCTCAATAAGTATAGCCTTTCTTCAGCGATGGATGAAGAATTCTTCAACCGCAAAGGCGCAAAGGTCGCCAAGGGCGAAGAATCTATAGACAGAAAGGATCATTCTTAGCGTTCTCTGCGGTCTTAGCGGTTCAGTGTGTTCTTTCCTAGGACGAGAGAGAAACGTCCCGTGGGGCGGGCACTCCTGCCCGCCTGGATTGTCCCTCAGAACTGCATGCCGATCTTGAACCAGGCGTAAGAACCCTTGAGCGTGTGTTCCGCGCTGAGTTGGGGTAGCCATTTCACTTCGGCGATGAGGCCGACCTTCTTGATTTGTGTCGCATAAGAGACTACCGGCCCAACGCCCAGGGTCATGGCCTCGAAGCTTCCCAGCAGGGCCCCGCTGCCCCCGTCCGGGGTGGTCTGCTTCAAGTAGAAGCCGTTCGCTCCGATCCCAACGAGCCCTTTGCCGAGGGGGAAATGCTTCGCCACGGTGGCGTCGACGTGGAACGCCTGTCCGCTGTGATAGGACGTCGTGTGGTTTTCCGTGTTGATGTCGTAGCCGACGTACGTGGTGAACTCGAGGTTGTTCTTCTGGCCGAGGTAGCTAATCAGCACACCCGGCTCGAAGGTCCAATACCCCAGCCCCGGATTGGCCAATCGGCTCTTCTCGACCCGTCCTGAAGGCGCGTAGACGCCCCCGAGAAACTCGACGCGCAGGTCACCGCCCTTGGCGCCCCAGACCAGCGCCACGGGCCAGAACTGGATGTCGCCTATTCCGCCGGCCGAATCGCTCAAGTTCACCTGTCCGCCGCCGGGGCGGGTCACCTGCACCTGGATGTCCGTCTTCACGAAGGGGACGGCTATGCCCACCGCATAGCTGGCGCCGAGGACCTTGAGCGGCGTGACCCAGAACGCCCCCATGGAGTCCGCATAGAAGCTCCCGCCCATCTTCAGGTCGAGCCGTCCGGACACGGGGAATTGATGATCAATACTCCCGCTGCCGTCGTAATAGGTGAAATAGTTGAAGGCCACGACGCCCGGCTGGGAAGGCATCACGTCGGCAAAGGAGGCAAAGGCGCCCGGCGAGTAATGGCCAACGCCGCCTTCCTCGGCTCGCGCGGCCATCGCGGCGGTGAGGAGAATTGCGGTCGTGACAAGACCTGCGAATCGCCTCATTGCTTGGGCGGTACGTAGGGGTCGGGCGTCCCCATTTTTATCGGCGGATATTTCTTAAAGCTGGCCACGAGATCCGCGGGGATCTTCCCTATGGGCTCTCCGACCCACGAGTTGTACACGCCCACGTCGCGCTCCTCCTTCATGTCGGTGAGCAGGTTGACGAGCTTCGGGATGGGAAGCATCTTGGGCGTGTCGTACATGTCGTCCTGCCAGAGGAGAAACCCCTTCCAGTTCCTCCATTTGACGGCCGTCAGCCGGTCGGCCACGAAGATGGGGAACCCTTCGCGGTTGGACTTCTCCTGCTTGCCGAGGAAGAAATCCAGCTGGTCCACGCCGTCGATGGGGCGGTCCTTCGGAACCTCCGCTCCGCCCGCCCGCGCGAGGGTCGTGAAGCAGTCCACGATGTGGACGATCTCGTTGCTGGTCAGGCCAGCCGGCACCTTGCCCGGCCAGCGGATGATGAAAGGAACGCGGATGCCGCCTTCCATCGCCGTGAAGTAGGTGCCCCGCCACGGCCCGCTCGCACCCTCCCAGGGGTGGGTGGCCTCCGCGCCGTTGTCGCTGGCGAAGATGACCAGAGTGTTGTCTTCGATGCCGGCTCCCTTGATGGCGTCGAGAATCTGGCCCGTTCGGTAATCCATCTCGGCCAGACAGTCGGCCCAATCGCCGTTCCCGGTCCTCCCGGCAAATTCTGGATTGGGCAGGGTGGGCATGTGCATCAGCGAGAAGGAGACGTAGGCGAAGAAGGGCTTGCCCTGGCTCGCGTTGCGCTTGATGAACTCCACGGCTCGGGCCGTGATCTCCGCCTCCATCGTCCTCCGCTTCTCCAGGTCGAGCGTTCCCACGACCCGCGCCTTCTCCCCCTTGCGCACCTCGTAAATGAGTTCGGCGGGGACCTCCTTGGCGTTCCAGCCCTGCTTGTTTCCGACCGACGGCCACATGCCTCTGGCTTCGTCGAGGGACGGCCACATGGCCTCGTCGTAGGTGCGCGGTATGCCGTACCACTCGTCGAACCCCTGGTGGGTCGGAAACCGCTCCTCGGCGCTGCCGAGATGCCACTTGCCCCATATGCCGGTGGCGTAACCCTGGCTCGACAGCAGCTCCGCGATGGTGACCTCCCATAGCGTCAGTCCATCGGGGACGCCCCCGAGGGGAACCTGGTAGGTGCCGGAGCGGATGGGAAAGCGGCCCGTCATGAGCGCCGACCGGGAGGGCGTGCACTGGGCTTCGACGTTGAAGTTGAGCAGGCGCATGCCCTCGGTGGCAAGCCTGTCGAGACGCGGCGTCGGAGCGCCGCGCAGGACGCCGCCGCCATAGCACCCCAGCTCGCCGTAGCCCAGGTTGTCAACGAGGATGAAGACGATGTTGGGCTTCTTCTGCTGCGCCGCGGCAGGCGGGGTGACAAAAAGCACCACCAGCGCCACCAATGCACAACCGACAGCGAGCAGAGTTCTTTGTTGTCTCATGGTTCTCCCCCTAAAGACATCATTCTACCTCCTTCTCGGAGGCGAAAGCCCTGGGGTTCAATCTCATGGTGTGAGGCTGGCTTGGTGATGTGGCGAGTGGGGCGGGCACTCTTGCCCGCCTTTCTATTATTGCTCAGAAAGTAACCACAAAGCGAGATCGCCACGTCCCGCTTCGCGGTCTTCGCGATGACACCAACCCTGCCACTGCGAGGGAGCGGAGCGACCGCGGCAGTCGCGCTCCCGCGGGAGCTTTCATCCCCATGGTCGAGAGGCACTCTCATGAGGTATTGCGAGAAAAACCTAAGACGACGTGGCAATCGCGTTTTTCGTTGCAGGCAAAACGAGATTGGTTCGCCGCGATCGCAAGAGCGATTCGGCCCTTCTCAGGTGCCCCGCTGGCACGAGTGTCCGTGCCACGGAAATAGAAGAGACCTACTTCCCGCCGAAGGCGAAGACCTTCTTCCAGTCGTCCTTCATGCTGATGACGGTCCAGCCCTGCTGCTTGGCCTGGTCGTAGAGCGCCTGCGTGAAGGTGCCCCCCT
>Ga0315271_10001046_pt1 | contig 16405 bp, 23 predicted proteins | sample C3_top_MG_FD_204664 | JGI IMG/M metagenome (GOLD analysis project Ga0315271, IMG submission 204664) | Sediment microbial communities from Yellowstone Lake, YNP, Wyoming, USA - C3_top | ecosystem: Environmental > Aquatic > Freshwater > Lake > Sediment | place: USA: Wyoming | collected 2017-08-01 | reverse complement strand
GTTGATGGGCTGCACCGCGCTCGAGGGCTGGCAGGCAGTCGAGCGCGTGCTCGAAGTCGACCAGACGCCGATCGGCAAGACGCCGCGCTCCTGCCCGGCCACCTACATCGGCTTCTGGGACGCGATCCGCAGGCTGTTTGCGGAAACGCTGGAAGCCAAGGCCCGCGGCTACGCGCCTGGCCGCTTCTCCTTCAACACCGGTGGATCAGGAACCACCGGCCAAAAGGCCGGCGGGGGCCGCTGCCCCGATTGCGAGGGCTAGGGCGTGCGCACCATCGAGATGAGTTTCCTGCCGGACGTGAAGGTGCCCTGCGACTCGTGTCACGGCCAGCGCTTCAACCCCGAAACGCTGGCGGTGAGCTGGCGCGGCAAGAGCATCGGCGACGTGCTGCGCATGGAAGTCGACGAGGCGGTCGGCTTCTTCGCGTCGATGCCGGCCATCGCCCACCCGATGCAACTGCTGCACGACGTCGGCCTGGGCTACCTGACGCTCGGCCAGCCGTCGCCGACTCTGAGTGGCGGCGAGGCGCAGCGCATCAAGCTGGTCACCGAGCTGAGCAAGGTGCGCGACGACATCACGCGGCGCGGCCAGAAGCCGCTGCACACGCTGTACGTGCTCGACGAGCCCACCGTCGGCCTGCACATGGCCGACGTCGAGCGCCTGATCCGCGTGCTGCACCGGCTGGTCGACGGCGGCCACAGCGTGGTCGTGATCGAGCACGATCTGGATGTCATCGCCGAAGCCGACTGGCTCATCGACCTCGGCCCCGAGGGCGGCGCCGAAGGCGGCCGGGTGGTCGTGGCCGGCACACCCGAGCAGGTGGTGGCCGCGGCCAGCCACACCGGGGTGGCTCTGGCGCCGGTGCTGCAGCGCTGAGCCCCAGGCGGTGAGCGCGACGCGCTGCTTCAGCCGCAGCGCAGCGTGGCGACCAGCATGTCGGTGTCCTCGGGGTCGGCGCGCAGCGAGGCGCCCCAGCCGCGCATCAGGCTCAGCATCGGGCCGTTGCTGGCCAGCACAGTGCCTTGCAAATGCCCGATGCCCTGGCGGCAGGCCTGGCGGGCCAGGCGCCGCAGCAACGTGCGCCCCAGGCCGACGTGCTGCCAGTCGTCGGCCACCGCGATCGCAAAGTCGGCGTGCCCGGGTTCGGTGACGACATAGCGCGCATCGGCCACCAGCCGCGCCTCGCCGTCGTCGTCGGCTGCTTCGGCCACCAGGGCCAGTTGCTGCCGATAGTCGATGGCCGTCATGGCCTCCAGCACATGACCGGGCAGCTGGTTGATGGCGCCATGAAAGCGCCGCCGGCGCGATTGCGGCGACAGTGCGCCGATGAAGGTCCGCTCGGCGTCGGCGTCCTGCGGCAGCACCGGGCGCAGCGTCACCGTGCGCCCGTCGGCCAGGGTGATGCGGTCGATCAGCAGCGACGGATAGCGGTGGATGCGGTACGGCGCTGCGCCGATCACTTCCGGCAGCGCGCTCACAGGGCGCCCCCGTTGCGGCGTACGAAGGGGATGGTGGCAAGCTTCATGGGCGGCTCCTTGACGTTTCATGCATGCGCCCGCGTCATTCATAACCTCTTGACCACGCAACGTGCAAAGCCATAATCATCGAGAATCGCTGCGCACTCAAACGCTCATTCGGAAGTCATTGCATTCCCCAGACTCATGCAAAGAGACAGCCCGCGACTGCCCGCATTCGATCGCCTGGCGGCCTTCGACGCCGCCGCGCGGCACCTTTCATTCACCAAGGCGGCCGCCGAGCGCTTCCTGACCCAGTCGGCCATCAGCCGCCAGATCGCTGCGCTCGAGGAGGAACTCGGCGTCGCGCTGTTTCGCCGCCGCCACCGCGCGCTCGACCTGACCGACGACGGCCGCCGTCTCGCCGCCGCGGTGGCCACCGCGCTGGCCGGCGTGCGCGAGGCCGTGGCCTCGATCCGCCACACACCGCGGCGCGACTTGCTGGCGCTGACGACCACGCCCGGGCTGGCCTCGCTGTGGTTGATCCCGCGGCTGCAAGACTTCGTCGCCGCCCACCCCGGCGTCGACGTGCGCATCGACACCTCGTACAACGCCCGCTCGTTGGCCGGCGAGGGATTCGACCTCGCGATCCGTTATGGCCGGCTCGACGCCAGCCCGGGCACCGCGTTGTTTGCCGAAACCGTGGAACCGGTATGCGCGCCGGCGCTGCTTGCCCGCGCGGGCCTCGAGGGTCCGGCCGACCTGTCGCGGCACACGCTGCTCCAGTTGTCGATGGCCCCCGGCTCGGATATGCCGCTCGAGTGGCAATCCTGGTTGCAGGCGGTCGGCGCCGGCGATGTCGAGCCGGCGGCGACGCTGACCTTCACCAGCTACGACGCAGCCGTGGCCGCGGCCATCGCCGGCCAGGGCGTGGTGCTGGGTCGCCGGCCACTGATCGACCACCTGCTGCGAAATCGCACGCTGGTGGCGCCGTTCAAGCGCAGCACGACGTCGGCGCGCGGGTATTTCGTCATCGTCAACCCTGCCGCGCGGCACAAGCCCGCTGTGCAGGCGCTGGCCGACTGGCTGCTGGATCAGGCGCGGCGACCGGCCTGAGCCGGGCTCAGGTCGTCGCGGTCTGCCCGGCCTTGGTGACCGCCGCGTCGGCCGCGCCGGTCATCAGCCCCAGCGCGCGGCATTGCAGGGTGATCGCGTCGTCCTGGTCACCCAGGCGGTCGAACAACTCGGCCACGCGCAGCAGCACCGTGATCTCCCACTGCGGGTCGGTCGAGCACAGCGCCAGACGGGCGGCCTCGAAGCCGTGGTCGCGTGCGACGTCGCGCAGCCGCCGCGCGCCTCGCGGCTCGTTCTGCCGGTCGAGCAGGTCGGCGCGGTCGACCGACAACTCGGCCACCTCGCACAGCGCGTCGATGGTGGCGTCGACAGCCGACAGGCCACGCGCCAATTGCAGGCCGCGCTTGATGTACCAATCGGCCTCGGCCAGCCCGCCCAGACGGCGATGGCAGCGACCGACACGGGCCAGGGCCTGGCTCAGGCGTGCCGGCTCGCCGGCCTCTTCCGCCGCATCGAGTTCTCCAATCGCATCGCACAAGTCCTGGCGCGTGATTTCGACTTCGAAGCTTCGTCGCATGGTGTTTTCGCTTGATGAGGGCACTGCGATGGATTCTAGGGAGCGCGAGCATCTTGTCGCCCCTCCGTGTGGGGGCTTTCCCACACGGGTTCGGGGGATACGCGGTGCCCGCTGACATTTGTCATCTGGCGGTCTGGCGGTCTGGCACGACCGTTGGCCACCACTCGGCCGCCGTCAAGGAAAACCACAGGCCTGCCGCAAGCACGGGCCTTCGACAATCGGCCACCGTGCGCCGCACGCGCCGCAACCACAGTCGCAGGAGACTTCACATGTCCGCTCGCTCCCTGGTCCAGCCGCTGGCGGTGGCCTGCACCTTGCTCGTCGCCGGCGCCGGCGCCGGCGTACAAGCGCAGACCGTGCTTGCCGTCTCGTCGTGGTTGTCACCCACGCATGTGCTGTCGGAGACGCAGAAGGAGTGGTGCACAGAACTGGAGAAGAAAGCGGCGGGCAAGATCAAGTGCAACTTCCTGCCGCGCGCGGTGGCCGCGCCGCCGGGTACCTTCGACGCGATCCGCAACGGCGTGGCCGACCTGTCGTACACGGTGCAGGGCTACACGCCGGGGCGCTTCGTGACCACGCAGATGGCCGAGGTGCCGTTTCTCGGCAACTCGTCGGAATCGGTATCGGTGGCTTTCCAGCGCATGTACGACAAGTACCCGGCGATCGCCGCCGAACACCAGGGCGCGAAAGTGCTCGCCGTCTTCACCCACGGCCCCGGCATCGTCTTCAACACCAAGCGAACGATCGCCAAGGCCGATGATCTGGCGGGGCTCAAGTTCCGCGTCGGCGGCGGCATGGTCAACGAGATCACGAAGGCGCTGGGCATGAACGTCACCCTCAAGCCCGCGCCGGAAAGCTACGAACTGCTGTCCACCGGGGTGATGGACGGCACGCTGTTCCCGGCCGAGTCGGTCGAGTCGTTCAAGATCGACAAGGTCATCAAGTACGGCACCAGCTTCCCGGGCGGCTTGTACAACACCGCCTTCGTCTTCCTGATGAACCAGGCCACCTGGGACAAGCTGCCGGCCGACGTGAAGAAGGCCGTCGACGAGTTGTCGGGCGAATACGCGGCGCGCATGTTCGGCCGCGGCTGGGACAAGGTCGACCGTCGCGGCATGGCCTTCATGCAGGCCGCCGGTGTCCAGTTCACCCAGGCCAACCCGGCCTTCGTCAAGGCGATACAGGAAAAGACCGCGCCGGTCGAGGACCGCTGGGCCACCGCCGCGGAGGCCAGGGGCTTGAAGGACGCGAAGAAGGTACTGGCCGAGTTCCGCGCCGAGATCAAGAAGCTGGAAAAGTAGCTTGTCGGTCACGGTCACTGCGCTCAAGCGCGGCCTCGACGGCCTGTGTGGCGCGCTGGCCGCGTTGGCGCTGTTCGCGATCATGTGGCTGACGCTGGCCGATGTCGCCGGGCGCAAGGCCCTCAGTGCCTCGGTGCCCGGCTCGCTCGAGCTGACCGAGATGCTGATGGTGGTGGTGATCTTCGCCGGCCTGCCGCTGGTCTCGCTGCGTGGCGAGCATGTGGTCTTCGACTCGCTCGACCCGTTGCTCGAACGCTGGGTGCGGCGCGCCCAGGGCCTGGTGGTCGAGTTGCTGTGCGCGGCGGCGCTGGCCGGCGTGGCCTGGCTGATGTGGGTCAAGGCTGGCAACATGATGAGCTACGGCGACACCAGCGCGCAATTGAAGATCCCGCAAGGGCCGTTCGTCTACCTGATGAGCGCGTTGTGCGCGCTGACGGCGCTGGTGCACCTGCTGCTGATCGTCGCACCGACGACGCACCACCACCCGGGCATCGAAGACCCCGGGGGCACGCTGTGACCGAGTCGCTCATCGGCTTCGGCGCGATTTTCGTGCTCGCGCTGATGCGCGTGCCGCTGGCCTTTGCGATGGGTTTCGTCGGCTTCATCGGCCTGGGCCTGCTGCGCGGCTGGCCGGCCACCGCGGCCGGTGCGGCGCAGGTGATCTACGAGACCGGGTTCGCCTACACGCTGTCGGTCGTGCCGCTGTTCATCCTGATGGGCAACTTCGTCGCCCGCGCCGGCCTGGCGCAGGAGCTGTTCCGCGCCGCCTACGCCTTCGTCGGCCATGTGCGCGGCGGCCTGGCCCACGCCACCGTGCTGGCCTGCGCTGGATTCGGCGCGATCTGCGGCTCGTCGATCGCCACCGCGGCAACGATGGCCAAGGTGGCCTATCCGTCGATGAAGAAGCTCGGCTACGCAGACTACCTGAGCACCGGCGTCATCGCTGCCGGCGGCACGCTGGGCATCATGATTCCGCCGTCGACGATCATGGTCATCTACGGCATCGTCACCGAGACCCACATCGGCAAGCTGTTCGCGGCCGGCGTGCTGCCGGGGCTGGTCTGCGCAGCGATGATGATGGGTGCGGTGGTCTGGATCACCTGGCGCGACCCGTCAGCCGGCCCGGCAGGCGAGCGCACCTCGTGGCGCAATCGCCTGGCCGCGGTGCGCAACATCTGGGGCGTCGCGCTGCTGGTGCTGGTGGTGCTGGGCGGCATCTACGGCGGCGTATTCACGGCCACCGAGGGCGCGGGCATCGGCGCCTCGGGCGCGTTCTTCTTCGCCCTGGCGCGCGGCGCGCTGACGCCACGGGTGGCGTTCGAGGTGCTGGTCGAGAGCGCGCGCACCACGGCGATGCTGTTCACGATCCTGATCGCCGCGATGATGTTCGCCAGCTTCGTCAACTTCACAACCATGCCCGGCGACCTGAAGGACTGGATCCTGCACCTGGGCCTGCCGCCGCTGGCTATCGTCGGCGCGATGATGCTGATCTACGTGCTGCTGGGCACCATTATGGAAGAGCTGTCGATGGTGCTGCTGACCATTCCCGTCTTCTTCCCGATCGTGATGCAACTCGGCTTCGACCCGGTCTGGTTCGGCGTGCTGATCGTGCTGGTGGTGCAGATCGGGCTGATTTCGCCGCCAGTCGGCATGAACCTGTTCGTACTCAATTCGCTGCTCAAGGGCGTCGCGCTGGCGCAGATCTTCCGCGGCGTGTGGTTGTTCGTCGCCGCGCTGGTGGCGGCCTTGTTCATCGTGCTCGAGTTCCAGTCGCTGGCGCTGTGGCTGCCGGGGCTGATGAATTGATTTGTGTCAACCAAGCAAGCGCCTAAGTAGTTTCCAGTGTGGGCGCAAGTTGCAGCCGCCCTAGCATCGGCACCGACACGATTTCTCAGCGAAATGACCCAAGGAGACACCCGACCATGAAACGCACCCTGCTGGCCGCCGCCGGACTGATCGTTGCCACCGCGGCCCTTGCCGACTACCCGGAAAAGCCGGTCACCATCGTCGTGCCGTTCGCCGCCGGCGGCCCGACCGACAAGGTCGCGCGCGACTTGGGTGAGGTGTTGCGCAAGGGGCTGAACAATCAGACCGTGATCATCGACAACGTCGGCGGCGCGGGCGGCACGCTCGGTGCGGCCAAGGTGGCGCGGTCCGCGCCCGACGGCTACACGCTGCTGCTGCACCACATCGGCATGGCCACCTCGCCTGCGCTGTACCGCAACATGCCGTACAAGACACTCGACGACTTCGAGTACCTGGGCATGGTCAACGAAGTGCCGATGACGCTGATCGGCCGCCCGACGCTGCCGCCGAACAACTTCGCCGAGTTGCTGAAATGGCTCGAGGCCAACAAGGGCAAGATCAACCTGGCCAATGCCGGGCTGGGCGCCGCGTCGCACCTGTGCGGGCTCTTGTTCCAGCAAAGCGTGAAGATCGACATGACCACCGTGCCGTACAAGGGCACCGCCCCGGCCATGACCGACCTGCTCGGCGGCCAGGTCGACCTGATGTGCGACCAGACCACCAACACCAGCGTGCAGATCGAGGGCGGCAAGGTCAAGGCCTACGCGGTGACCTCGTTACACCCGCTGACGACGCCGGCGCTGTCCAAGCTGCCGACGCTCGATTCCGCGGGGCTGAAGGGCTTCAACGTCAGCATCTGGCACGGCCTGTACGCCCCCAAGGGCACACCCAAGGCGGCGCTGGACAAGATCAACGCCGCGCTGCGCGCCGCGCTGAAGGATCCGGAGTTCAACCGGCGCCAGGAAGCGCTCGGCGCCGTGGTCATCACCGACAACCGCCTGGCCCCGGCCGAGCACAAGAAGTTCGTCGAGGCCGAGATCAACAAGTGGGGCCCCGCGATCAAATCCGCCGGCCAGTACGCCGACTGAGGACACAAAGGCGTGCCTGCGCACGGCTTCGTGCCTCGGGAGGGGCCCGAGCTCTGCGAGGGCGCGACCTGCAAGGTGACTAATCTCCGCCTGCGTTCGGGGGCCCGGCCCGACGCGCGTAGCTGAGCGTCAGCATTTCCCATTGGTGGCCGTCGGGCACGTTCCAGTACACGATGCGTCCGCCATGCGCGGTGTCGAACGTCATGTCGACGGGGCCGCGCACATGGCTCCTGCACGCGATCCCTGCTGCCCGTAGGCGGGCCAGGATGGCGTCGAAGGCCGATTCGGTGACGCGAAAGCAATAGTGGGTGACCGGAAACGGCTCGTCGAACTGATCGAAATCCAGGGTCAGCCCGGCATTGACGTAGACCGGGCAGAACGGCCCGACGCCGGTCTCGGACCATGGCACGCCCAGCAGGTCGGCAACCAGCTTCGCGGCGGCCCGCTTGTCGCGCGACGGCACCGTGATGTGGTCGAGTTGCACTGGCATGGCTGCGGCTTTCGCGTGCATGAGGTGATGGGCCGGCAACCAGATTACACGCGCTGCCGCGCAAGCGGCGCCGCTGCGCCATCCATCAGCCGGGCCAGTGCGCGGCAAAGACCGGTGCGACGGCCGGATGCGCTTCGACGCGCTGCATCGCGTCCAGGAACGCGGGCCGGTGAATGCCGAGGTAGGCTCGCGTGCCCGCCCATTTGGACACCACGGCGGCCAGCAGGTCCAGCGCACCGGGTTCGTTACCCGACAGGAACGGATCTGCCGCAAACATGTCGGCAAAGATCTGCCAGTTTGTGTGCAGCCGTTGGCGCGCGCCCTGTCGAACCTTCTCCTGCGCAGGCTTGGTGGTCGCGGTGGTCCAGCGTTCCGGGTAGTCGTTGATGCCGATCGCGGCGTAGCAGTTGGCAGCGATGAAGACCAGGCCTCGAATCGACTGCGCCCGCGCGCTCGGGGCCACGGGCAGCAAGGCACTGGCCGGATGGGCGAGGCCGAGATGAATCAGGATCGCCGCGCTCTCGGTCAGGACCGAACCGTCGGGCAGCACCAGCGTCGGAATCTGGCGCAGTGGATTGACCTTCGCCAGTTCGTCGACGGCCGAGTCCGGCTCCCAACTCGACGCGCGCACATGACGGAACGGCAGCCCACACATGTTCAGCGCGATTTCGATCGCCGCCGAGCCGGAGCCGCGTGAGCCGAAGAGGACGTGACTCATGTCTCGCTACCGCGGCAAAGCCGGCTGCCCCTCGCCTCGGCACTCGGTAGCCGCCATGGCTTGCCACGCGGCCCAACCGGGCTCGCGGCCCGGCCAGGCCACCGAGGCCAGCGGCCAGCGCTCGCCGAGCCAGGCGCGGATCTCGGCCAGGACCTGCGCGTCCGTGACGGCCGAATGCAGGACCGACAACCAGAGAAACGCCTGCGCCTGATAAAGCTGCCGGCGGCGATCATCTGCCTGCCCGGACTTGATCGGCCGCAGGTACAGGCAGCCGAGATAGGCTTCGCCGCGCAGGTCCAGCAGCGCGTAGGCATACGCAATACGTTGGTCGAATTCACGCTCGTGCCTGACGAGATCGGCCAGGTTTTCTTGCCAAGAGATGTTCGCGTCGGGCCAGTCGTCGGCCGGGCCAAAGACGTGGCGGATCCGATCCGCGCTGCGGCGCACGGCCAGATGGTCTTGCTCCGCGAAGGCCGGGCCCAGCACCACCAGCTGGAACGAGGCCAGCCGCTGCGTGCGCGGCGGATCGAAGGTGGCTGGAACCATGGCCGCGATCATGCGCCCGAGTAAAACACGACGACGCCCCTGTCGTTCTAGACCAGATGCCCGCCAAACGCTTGCCGGCCGGTACCGGCGGGTGCATATGTGACATGCACCTGCGCCGAATCGCGCGCCAGGCACGCGGCGACCACTGCGGTCACCGCAGTAATCTCTGCGTCGAGAGCGGTGCCGGTTGGCGGCGTGGCGTGCAACACCGTGACAAACACTGGAAGGTCGCCAGCAGCAATGGGTGAATCATTCTCGGCGTAACACGACGAGTCGAGCGCGCGCACACGTACCCAGGTTCGCCCAGGCGCGCTGCCAAACGCGCGCCCCAATCCGCTGGCCAGGGCGCTGGCCGCGGGCAAGCGCTTCGCCTCACCGGGCTGCGTGACGACCTCGACATCGATGATTGGCATGTGAGGGCGACGTTCTAACGCACGGACCTCGACAGGTCAAATCACGCCAGCACCTGAAGGACCTTGACCATCAAAGGGCGGGCCGCGAGCGCAATGGAAGCCTCCGGCACATGCAGACGAGCCTGTGCGCGCAGTTGAGCGAGCGGAAATGATCGGGAGCCCAACGCTGGCAAGGAGTCCTTGTGCAAGTCGAAGTGCGTCTCGTGCGCTGTGCCTGACCCATGAAGCCACTTGACAACGGACGCTTGCCTGCCCCTGCCGTCCGTCGCGCAGAGCGCGGCCCCGCTTGCCGAGAGGCCCAGGACAGTGGCCGGCCCTGGGCCGTCGGGTGCCAACAGCACGTACTCAGCGCCGGCAAACTCGCGTTTCAGGAGTCGCTGCACACGCCGGCCCCGGATGCTGGTCATTTGCTTCGCATACTCGCTTGCGAACGACGACAAGGTGTCTGGGTCTATTGGCACGTTGACACGGCCCAGATGGCCATCGAGTGTCCGTGCCCCAGGTCGAACTCCTTCTTCGGCCACGCCACCAGGTCACCGGCCTTCATGTCTGGGCTGAAGACGCCTGCCTTCTCGGCCGACGCCTCGAGTTGTGCGGGTGTCTTGCCGGTCTTGGCTTTGACATTGTCAATGTATGCCTGAAAGGTCATCGTCAATCTCCAGAACGAGACTCGTGTGGTCCCGCAACGGATGGACTACCGCGTGGGCTGTCATGCGCGCCTCGGATGTCGATGCGCTCACAGCAGGTATTTCTTGCCGACCGCCGATGGTGCGAGCAGGTCGCCGAATTCGCGCGCCATCTGGCTCAACGCACGCCAGCCGGTGCAGTGGCCCGGCGCAAGCAGCTTCAGGCCGAAGGTCTTGAGATCGGCCACCGTCTGCGGAATGACGCGTTCGTTGATGCCCGAGAGGTGCAGACCGCCCATCGCGCCGTAGAGCGGTACCGAGGGAAATGTCGCGCGGGCGTGGGTGAGCACGTTCACGATGCCCGCATGCGAGCACGCCGAAAAGACGAACTGGCCCTTGCCCTTGACGTGAACCGAGACGTATCGCTCGTCCATGATCAGCGGGTCCGGTTCCCAGGACGTCCCGTCGAGGCTGCGAGTGAAGTGGTTCGGCACGCCGACTTCGTAGCTCGTGACGCGCGGGATCTCGCCGCTGACGTAGAAAGCGCCGTCCGCAATGCGCTGCGGCTCGCGGGTGTTGATCACCGTCGCGCCGGCTTGCGCCAATTGCGCGGTGGTGGGTACGAGCTCGTTCACGTAGAGCTGCCCGTCGGGGCGGCTGGTGGCACGCTGCCGGAACATGCCGGGGTGCACGTGGCAGCTGAAGCTCTTGCCGCCGCGGCCGCGCGCAATGGACCGCAGCGCCTCCAGCAGCCCACCCGCATGGTCCCAGTGTCCGTGCGACAGAACGACGGCCTCGATGGCGGCGAAGTCCACGCCGAGGATCGCGGCGTTTCTCTCGAAGGTGGCGGACGCCGGCCCTGCGTCGAACAGCAGCGTGCGTCGTTGGCTGCCAATGCTCGCCGTCAGCAGCACCGAGAGCCCGTGATGTGCGCAGCAGATGTTCGAGCCGGCAAGAAGACGCCACTTGCCCCCGGAGAACAGCACCGACCACTCGGGCAGAACGCCCGGCGGATTGGACGACAGGCTGTCGGTGACGTTGTCCACCAGGACCAGCGCTTCCAGCGCATCCACCTCGGTGATATCGAGCATGTCATCCCTCCTGAGTCGGCGCTGTCGAAAGGCTGCAGCGGGTCACGTGTGCCAAGTGCCACGGCGCACAGAGCGATCGGTCAGGCGCCAACTTCAACGATTTGGACATCGGCAATCCAGTTCTTGCTTCTGCGCGTCAGGCGCGACTGGACATCTTCACCGTCGAAGCTGGCGCTCGCCCGATGCAGCCGCGATGGATCGAAGCCCTCGAACGTGTTGACGTTGACGACGGCGTAGAGATGGCCGGCAATCTCGCTGGTGACCAGGGGCACCGCGCCGCAACGGGCACAGACGTGGAAGACGGCGGTCTCGGTGCCGAAGGCGTACTTCGAGACGAGCGCGGCGTCTTGCAGGACGACCGACAGCCTTGCAGCGGGATTCGAAGTCCAGACGCCGCCATGCTTGGTGCAAAACGAGCATGAGCAGGCGCGTGCAGGAACATCGGGATGAGTGCCCGGCCAGTCGAGCTTGAAGGTGATGTTCGCGCAGTGGCAACTGCCGTTGACGAGCATGTCACGTCCTTTGGAGCAATGGGTTGACGCGCGACGCCGTGCGCGCTAGCGCTCCACGATGATGACGTGAGCCTGAATCTTGCTGTCCACGGCACCCCCACCGAACCGGCGCGCGACGGCCGCTGCGGCGGCGTCGGTAACCTCGCCCAGGCGCGATGCGGCCCGCGCCTCGATTTCGTTACGCAGCGGCGTACCCTGGCAGTAGGCGATGGCGGGGATGTGTGGCGAGTCTGCGCGGCTGCGTGCCGCCAGCGTGACGATCTCCGGCGCTCGAGCAAGCCCACCGCTCTCGAGGTCGCGGGCAATTGCCGACGGGTCGTGATAGCCATGGGGAATACGGGCCAGGAACCGGGGCGGATCGCGCGGGAAGGCGCTTTCGAGGGCCAGAGTCACCGCATCGGCGAATTCGTTTTCCTCGATTCGATCCCAAACATTGAACATGAACACGCCGCCGGGGCGCAGCACGCGTCTTGCCTCGGCAAAAGCGACTGCTCTGTCCGGGAAGAACATGGCCCCAAACTGGCAAACGACGACGTCGAAGTCTGCGTCGGGAAAAGGCAACTGCATCGCATCGGCTTGCCGCCAGTCGACGGCGCGGGCCGTGCCCACCACGGCCGCATGGTCGAGCATCGCCTGATTCAGATCGGTCGCGATGATCGAGACTTCGGGGGCAAGGGCGCGAGCGAGCTGACGTGTCACGACGCCGGTGCCTGCCGCGATCTCCAGCACGCGTGCCGGACGACGCCGAGCCACGCGGGAGGCAAGGTCGGCCGCATAGGGCTCGAAGATCAGAGGAACCATGTACTGCTCGTAGAACTGCGGAATCGAGCCCGCAAACAACTTGTCGCCGTCAGCAGAAGTCATGGTGAGCCCCTTGGTTGCGCCTGCGCTCTAGCGGTTGACATGCAAGGCCTGGATCGGCCATTCCGGACAAGCCGCCTCGCGGTGGCAACGTGCATCATGGGCTATCGGGCCGATGGCTTGTTCAAGGCTGCAGCGGCGCGTATGAGCGTCTTGAAGGCACCCTCGTTCATTGCATCACCCTCGTGGATATCGATGGCGCGCCTGGCCTTGCCTTCGAGGCTGGCGTTGAACAGCCCCGCAGGGTCCTCGAGCGAAGCGCCCTTGAAGAATGTCAGCTTCACGACGCTCTTGTATGTCTCGCCGGTGCAGATCAACCCATCGCGAGACCAGACCGGAACGCCCCGCCACTTCCACTCCTCGACCACCCCGGGCTCAGCCTGTTTGATGAGCGCGCGGACATGCGACAGCGTCTTGCCCCGCCAGTCGTCCAGCTCCTTGATCCTCGCGTCGATCAGCCGCGCAGGGGTTTCGCCATCGGTCGTTGCGCTCTGCGCCATGTTGTCTGCACCTCCTTCGGCTGCCCATCTGTCTTGCGAAGCTCGCCGCGCCGCGGTGAAGTCAGCGAACGATCGCAGCTGCCGGTGGGCGGTTCTTGCGGTAGGAGTTCTTCAGGGCGATCTTGCCGTCTCGAAAGGTGAACAGATCGCAGCCCTGTACTTCCACGCGGCTACCGTCCACCCGTGTGCCGGTGAATGTCCACTCCGAGACCCCGCGCACCCCATGGACAAAATGCCGTGCATTGCCCCAGTGTGCATCGGGGAAGGCCTTCCATACCTCCGCATAGCCAGCCCGCACTGCCTCGCGTCCCGCATAGCGAGCGCCACACACGTCCGGGCCTGCGGAGGCTTCGAACACGCAATCCTCCGTCATGAATGACATCAGAGCATCGATGTCATGGCGATTCCATGCCTCGGCAAAGGCTTGCAAGACGTCGGTCGTGACCTCTGGAATCGCATTGGCCATGGTCTACCCTTCTGTCTCCTAGAACCAATAGTCCCCTACACATCGCCCGTCTCGTGGCAGGTCGTCGAATGTGCTCAGGCCATCGAAGTGATCGATCGGAACGCTGGCAACGGCATCCGGCTCGGTCAGGCGCAGATTGACTGCTATCCGACGACGCCCGTCTTCACCTGGGGCTTGCGCCCGCCAGTAGGCAACGCAGCCGCATGTGGGGCAGAAGTGGAACTCGATCGCCTTGCCCCGGACGTAGGCTTTGCTTGGACCCGAGACACTGATTCCCTCGCCCTCGAAGTCATAGGCCCACAACACACCGTAGCGACGACAAACCGTACAGTTGCACGCCGTCGCCCCCTCGGGCATCCCTTTGAAGTCCCATGTGACTGCGCCGCAGTGGCAGGACCCATGGATCACGTCGACCTCCGTTTCAGCCAGTTGCTGCAGTTGGGCGCGCGCAGGCTATTTCTGCGCAAACAGCAGGGGAACTGCCGCCGCGACATGTTCCTTTAACAGACTCTGCAGCATCGAAACCTTTTCCTCCGCGGTCATTGCGCCCCAGGGATCGAATCCCGTCTTGTTGTCAACCGATGAGCGTGCGGCGCTTGCCGTGACGGTCTTGTCGCCCTGTATCTCAAGCGAATCGACGTTGATGAGGAGCAGCCTCAAGTAGGCATACGGTGCAATGAAGCCCCTGCCCATCGCGCCTGTGTCGGTTCGATACGTCCCAAGGTCATTGTCAACATAGAACCCGATTCCCTGAAGGTTACCGCTACCCACTGTTACGTCAGCCAGCTGCAGCCGGGCTGCGCCCCGATGCTTCGTGATGGCAAGGAGGTGCGTGAACCCGCTCTCTCGAAGCGCGGTGACAAGCGCGTTCGACCGAGACACGGCGCCGTCGACGACCAGACGAGCGGGGTCGAATCCTGAATCAGGGGTTGGCACCGCCAGTGTCGCGACCGAAGCGCCTGGGGCCAGTTGCGGATAGACGGCGTCGGCCGCCACTGAGATAACCGTGTTGTCGAAGATCGGGGTCGAGACTGGAAGGACCTCCTGATAGTTGGCACCGATCAACGTGCCGACCTTTCGACGGTAGGTGTCAATGGTGATCACGTTGCCGATGAGCGAAACAACCGCAACCTTTCCGCGCAAGTTGGCGCTGCTCTGGGCGTGCGCCGACAAGGGCATCGAGAGGGCAAGGATGAGAGTCAGAGTCAGTTTCATCGTGTGCACCTTCCGATTGGGTCAGCAAGCCCTTGCGTAGAGCAAACCGGCCCGCTGCGGCGTGACGGCCAGGCCGGCTTGCCTTGGCGGGTCCGGTTGACGGATGAGTCAGGCCGCGCTTGTGGATGATGTGCCGGATCGGCCCTCACTGGCCGACGGGGGGTTGCCAAAGCTCGATCTTGTTTCCCTCGGGGTCGATGATCCAGCCGAACTTGCCGTGCTCGGACTCTTCGACCTTCTCTTCGACTTGCACGCCTTCGGTGCGAAGGACGGCCAGCAGGGCATGCACATCCTCGACACGGTAGTTGATCATGAAGGACGCCGTGCCCGGAGCAAAGTAGCTCGTGTCCGCCGCAAACGGACTCCAGATGGTCGTTCCACCGCCGTCAGGATTGTCCGGGCCCGTCCAGCGGAACGCAGCGCCACCCCATTCTTCGACATCGATTCCCAGGTGAGTCTTGTACCAAGCGCCAAGTGCCTTCGGGTCTTCGGACTTGAAGAAGACCCCGCCGATGCCAGTGACACGCTTCATGGCTGCTCCAGTGCTGAGAGGACCGGGAATGTGAATGCTGCGCGGCCCAACGAATCTCATTTGCTTAACAATGGTGGAAGCCCCTGTAGTTCGACATGCGCGGTGGGCCAGAAGGCGCGCAGCGGCCTTTGGAATCTCCGCTCGATGGAGGACGCTAGGTGTCGGCAACCAACGCATACAACACGCTGTCGATGAGTTGCCCATCCTTGAAAACGCTCCGCTTGAGCAGACCCTCGCGGACGAAGCCTACCTTCTCCAGGACGCGCATGGAACGTGGGTTCCAAGCAAAGACCGGCGCCTCAAGTCTTGCAAACGCATTCGTTCCGCGCAAGTGCTCGACCATGGCGCCAGCCGCCGCGGTGGCGAGCCCTTTGTGCCAATGCGCTTCGCCGAGCCAGTACCCGAACTGCGCCGTGCGCTGGAAGATGCCTTCGCCGGCAATGGCGCCGATGCCCCCAATCGCCTCCCCCTTGAACACCACTGCCAGGTGAAGACTCGCCGACTGCTCGTTGGCCATCGCCACCCACGACTCCGCCTCTTCCGGCGTGTAGGGATGCGGGAAGGAGTGCGTGAGGTTGCGCCAGACGTTGCGGTTGTTCGCATGGCGAACCAATGAGGGCTTGTCCTCCGGCCTCCAGTGCCTGAGGACGCACTCGGCGTTGGAAGTCGCAATGTTCATCGATGTGGGCTTCGGTGCCCAACGTTTGACGTGAGCGGGGACCGACCGGCGCAGCCGGTTGGGCATCCGCTCGATGGAAGGGTTGGGCGTCATTTACCGCCGGTTCGCTTGTACCTGAAGCCAATCAATGTTACGGATGCGGTTCCTAGAGTCCCGGCATCTTGGGCTTGGATGTAGACATTGTCGGCACCGCATTCGCAAGCTTTGTCCTTGTGCTTCTGTATGGCTGTGGCCACCGTGTGAGAGAAGCTTCCAGAGCTTGTGCCCGTAATGAGGCATAGCTCTTCGATCTCACCGTTCGCCCTGGCCGACTCCAGCGAGCTGAACACTCTCGCCGTGCAGTTTGTGAGCGGAGCTGCAACACCGCTCCCGAGCGGCTGAACGGATGCACATGTCGTTAGCATGATCTTGCCCCTGCATTTCCGGACACGGTCTATACGCAATGTGGCGCCGGT
>Ga0315271_10001045_pt1 | contig 16420 bp, 11 predicted proteins | sample C3_top_MG_FD_204664 | JGI IMG/M metagenome (GOLD analysis project Ga0315271, IMG submission 204664) | Sediment microbial communities from Yellowstone Lake, YNP, Wyoming, USA - C3_top | ecosystem: Environmental > Aquatic > Freshwater > Lake > Sediment | place: USA: Wyoming | collected 2017-08-01 | reverse complement strand
TTGCAGGCCTGCGTCCCGGAGTAGTCGAACTCGCAGGCCTGGCCGATGACGATGGGCCCCGACCCGCAGATCATGATCTTCTTGATGTCGGTACGACGCGGCATGGGCGCGGAACCTAGCACGAAAGGCGTGCCGTTTTCCGCACCAACCTGCGCCCCGGTTCAGGCCTCGAGCTTGTTGGCGGCGTCCTTGAGCCGGGCGGCCCGGACCACCTCCAACATGTGGCGCACCTTGGGAAATCGCTCCGCCACCGCCGCCACCACCGGGGCCGGGAAGGTCAGGACCGAGACCGCCGTCCGTGCCACCAGGGCCCCGGGGCGGGACCCGCCCAGCACCCGCCCCTCGCCGAAGATGGCGTTGCGCCCCAGCTCCCCCACCTCGACGGCCACGCCGTCGCGGGAGAGCAGCACCGCGGCGGTGCCATCGCGAACCAGGTAGAGCCGCTCGTCCTCGCCGTCGGCCGCGATCAGCTCGCCGGCCTCGAAGTCCTCCACGTGGGCCAGCTGGAGCAGGTCCTGGCGCGCCTCCTCGTCCATCAGCTTGAACAGGACGTTGGCCTCGACGAAGGCCGTGGCGGCGAGGTCACCCCAGGCTTCTCTGGTCACGCAGGGCATACCCGAGAAGCCTAGCACGATGCGGCACGATCCTGCTCGACGCATCCCGCCGCGCCCGGCCGGGGGAGACGTCCCGGGGTCAGCGGATCGCCTTGGACTTGAGCGCCCTGGCCACGTGGGCCGGCACCAGCCCGGTCACGTCGCCACCGAAGGTGGCCACCTCGCGGACCAGCCGGGAGGAGACGTAGAAGTAGTCCTCCCCGGTCATCACGAAGACCGACTCGAACTCCGGCAGCAGCTTCCGGTTCATGTTGGCCAGCTGGAACTCGTAGTCGAAGTCGGAGACGGCGCGCAGGCCGCGCAGCACGGTGTGGACCCCGCGCCGCCGGGCGTACTCGACCAGCAGGCCGTCGAAGCTGTCGACCTCGACGCGCGGGTCGCCGTCGACCGCCTCGGTGATGAAGGCCATCCGCTCCGCCACCGTGAAGAGCGGCCTCTTCTGCGGGTTGTTGGCGACCGAGACGATGAGCCGATCGAACAGGTTGAGGCCGCGCTGGATGATGGCCACGTGGCCGTTGGTGAGCGGATCGAAGCTGCCGGGGTAGATGGCGAGGCGGGCCATGGGGTGACGCAGTATCGCTCAATCGCGGGAGTAGATCGAGATTCCCGTCCCGCCGTAGCGCCTCGTGTCGACCAGCGAGAGCAGGCCGATCCGCTCCGGCGGCTTCCACTTCGAGTCGTGCTCGGCGACGGCCCGGCCGCCCGGCAGCAGCAGCGGGCCGGCCGCCCCCAGCCCCTCGGCAGGGCCATCCTGGTAGGGCGGGTCGACGAAGGCCAGCGCGAACCCGGCCGGGAGCCGGCGCACCAGGTCGGCCACCCGCCCGAGCCGGACGTCGACCCGGTCGCCGAAGCCGAGTACCTCCACGTTGCGGCGCAGGATCTCGACGGCCCGGCGGTCAGCCTCGACGCAGACCGCCCGCTCGCAGCCGCGCGAGAGCGCCTCCAGCGCCAGCGCGCCGGTCCCGGCGTAGAGGTCGAGCACGGCCCCACCGTCGAAGAACTGGCCGAGCAGATTGAAGACCGCGGAGCGCACCTTCTCGCCGGTCGGCCGGGTCCCCTGGCCTTCAGGCACCTCGAGCCGCCGACCGCGCGCGCTGCCGGCGATGATCCGGGTCACGGCGCCTGCTCGACCCGGGACCGCTCCAGGAGCCGGGCGATGCGCGGCGCGCTGCCGGCGGTCCCGAGCCGCTCCAGGAAGTCGAGCACCTCGCCGTAGGCGCGCGCCTCCAGCCTGGCCAGCGCGCCGCCGCCGAGGGCCGCCTCGGCCTGGGCCAGCGGTGCCTCGCGGCTGTGCTCCGCGCCTGGTCCGGCCGCGAGGTCGAGCGCCAGCAGGGCCAGCTCGGCGGCGGCGCCGCCGTCGTCGCAGCCGGCCACCGGAGAGCCGGCCAGGCTCCTCAGCAGGCCGGGGGTCACCGGCCCACGGCGCAGCACTGGCGTCCCTGCCAGCGCGGCGCAGAGCGCCAGCAGCTCGCGCACCTGGTCGTGCACCGCCTCTTCCGTGGCGGGGGCCTCGAACGGCAGGCTGGCCACGTCGGGCAGGGACGCGGCCCGGGCCAGGTCGCCGAAGAGCCGGCCGGCCTCCAGCTCGCCGCCGCGGGCCACCACACAGTCGAGCCCCAGCCCGGCTTCGAGGGCCGGCGTCGCCACCCGGGCCAGCACCTCGGCGCGGGCCTCGGCCGGCACCGCGGCCAGGTCGAGGGTGAGGTGGGTGAGCCCGGCGTCGGCCAGCTTCCAGGCCTCGCTGAAGGCCGCCTCGACCTCGGCGTCACGCCGCCCGGCGACGCGCAGCTCGCCGGCCAGGAAGATGGGCAGCCCGGCGGCCACCTCATCGGCCGCCTGTACCACCGCCTTGAACCACGGCCCCGGCGGGGAGCCGGCCGGGAGCGCCAGCCCCAGCACGCTGTGCAGCTGCTTGGCCGCCACCAGGGCGGCCCGAGCCACCCCCGGCGTGGGTGCCCGCACCAGCGGGAGCGTCAGGCGGAGCTCGGCGGCGGCCCGGATCAGGTCCTTGGAGGAGAGCGGGCAGGCGGCGCTGCGGGGCTCGAGCCGCTCGACCACTCGAGCCGGACGGAAGGCGAGGACGGGCGAGAGCACGTCCCAACATAGCACGGGCGCCCGGGCGGGCCGGGGCCCTGCGGCTCAGTGATCCCGAGGGCAGATCGAATGGACGTGGGCGTAGCCCGCGGTCTCGATCTGGAGGGTGGTGTGGTCGATGCGGAAGCGGTCGCAGAGCAGGAGCTTCACCGCGGTGAGGATCTCGTCGTTGCGGCCCAGCGCCTCGGCGCTGATGACGACGTGGGCCGAGAGCGCGTAGAGCCCGCTGGAGATGGTCCAGAGGTGCAGGTCGTGGATGGTGACGATGTCGACCGAGGCCGCCGCCATGGAGGCCTGCACCTCGGCCAGGTCGAGGTGGCGGGGCACCCCCTCCATGAGCACCTCGGTGATCTCCCGGATCAGGCCCACCGTCCCCCACAGGATGAGCGCGGCGATGGCGAGCGAGAGGAGCGGATCGAGCCAGGTCCAGTCGGGCCTGATCCACATGACGCCAGCGCCGATCAGGATGGCCACCGAGGAGACGGTGTCGGCCACAACGTGCAGGAAGGCGGAGCGGGCATTGAGGCCGTGGTCGTGCCGGAGCACCGCGAGGATGGCCAGGTTGGCCGCCAGGCCGACCGCCGCCACCACCGCCATCAGCCCGAGATCGATGGGGGGAGCGCCCTCGCGCAGCCGGCTGATGGCCTCCCAGCTGAGCCAGCCGGTCAGCAGGACCAGCGCCCCCACGTTGAGCTGCGCCGCCAGCACCTCGGCGCGCCGGAAGCCGAAGGTGCGGCGGTCGTCCGGCTTGCGGGTCGCGACCCAGGCCGCCACCATCGCCAGCGCCAGGGCCCCGGCGTCGGTCATCATGTGGCCGGCGTCGGAGAGCAGCGCCAACGAGCCGGACCAGAGCCCGCCGATGGTCTCGGCCACCATGACGGTGCTGGTCAGCGCCAGCGAGAGGCCCAGCCGCCGGAAGCTGGAGCCAGCTCCGTGGGCGTGTCCCCCTCCCGGGCCATGATCGTGGCCCTCGTGGGCGGGGTCGCCGCGCGGGTGGTCGTGGCCGTGGCCGTCGGGGCCATGGCCCTGGTGCGTGCCGCTCGACATCGGGCTTGAACCTCCGGGCGGGAGAGTCTACTTCAAAGGTGTAGCGTCCAGCAGTCGACGGCGCCCGAGGGGATGGCAGCAGGGATGGAGACCAGGACGCACCTGACGCCCGCCCGGGACGGCACGCGGATCCACTGGAACGTCAGCGGGGTCGGCTCCCCGCCGGTCCTGCTCTGCGACGGCGTCGGCTGCGCCGGCTACATCTGGAGGTTCCTGCGGCCCGAGCTGGCCCAGCGCCACCGGGTCATCCACTGGAACTACCGCGGCCACGGCCAGAGCGAGGCCCCGTCCGACCCGGCCCGGGTCTCGGTCGCCGACTGCGTCGACGACCTCTTCGTGGTGCTCGACGCCGCCGGGGAGCGCAGGGCGGTGCTGGCCGGTCACTCCATGGGCGTTCAGATCGCGCTCGAGGCCCATCGGCGCGACCCGGAGCGGGTGGCCGGGCTCATCCTCATCTGCGGCGCCCCGGGCCGGCCGCTCGACGCAGTCCACGACGTCCCGCTGGCCGCCGCCGCCCTCCCCTACGCCCAGGCCGCCGTCTCGCGCTTCCCCGGCCTCTCCCGGCTGCTCTTCCGCTCGGTGCTCCCCACCGAGCTCTCGCTCAAGCTGGCCCTCACCTTCGAGGTGAACGAGCGGCTGGTGGCCCGCGAGGACCTGGTCCGCTACCTCGACGACCTCGCCGACGTCGACCCGGCCCTCTTCCTCAAGCTGCTCGGCTCGGCGGCCCACACCGACGCCTCCGACCACCTGCCCAGCATCTCCGCGCCGACCCTGATCATCGCCGGCGAGAAGGACACCTTCACCCCCATGTGGCTCTCGGTGAAGATGCACGCCGCCATCCCCGGCAGCGAACTGCTGGTGCTGACCGACGGCAGCCACGTCGGGCCGCTCGAGCACCCCGAGCTCTGCAGCCTGCGGATCGAGAAGTACTTCAACGACCACTTCCCGGGCGAGGCCGCCACCCCAGGAGCGGGCCGGTGAGGGGACTGGCGGCGCGGGTTGCGCTGCTGGCGCTGCTGGCGCTGACCCCGCTCACCGGCGCGGCCCAGCCCTACGACCCCGACTACCGCTGGCAGACCATCGACACACCGCACTTCCAGGTCCACTACCACCAGGGGCTGGAGGCGCTGGCCCAGCGAGCGGCGCGCGAGGCGGAGCGGGCCCACGCCCGGCTGGCCCCGCTGCTCGGCTACTCACCGCGCCAGCGCACCCAGTTGGTGGTCTCGGACGACAGCGACTCGGCCAACGGCTCGGCCACGCCAGTGCCCTACAACACCATCCGCATCTACGCGGTGCCGCCCGAGTCGGGATCGGTGCTCAACGACGAGCGCGACTGGCTCGAGGCGGTCATCACCCACGAGTACGTCCATATCCTCCACCTCGACAACATCGGCGGCTTCCCGGCGCTGGTGAACGAGCTCTTCGGGAAGATCTGGCCTCCCAACGGGCTCACCCCGGGCTGGATGATCGAGGGGCTGGCGGTCTCGCACGAGGCCCCCGCCGGCAGCGGGGCCGGCCGCAACGACAGCGCCCTATTCGACATGTACCAGCGGGCCATGGTGGTGGAGCCGCCCGGCTTCCCGACGCTGGCGATGGCATCCAACCCATACCTCGAGTGGCCGCGCGGAAACGTCTCCTACCTGCTGGGCGGCCGCTTCATGGCCTGGATCGAGCTCCGCTCCGGCCCCGAGGCGATGCGCGGCTTCCTCGCCGACCAGGGCTCGGCCATCTGGCCCTGGGCCCCTTCCTGGGCGACCGAGCGCTGGTTCGGCCAAGACCTGCCGACGCTCTGGGACCAGTTCGCCGCTGGCCTCCGGCAGGGCTACGCGGCCCAGCTGGTCGAGGTGCGCCGGCGCCCGGTCACCCGCCCGACGCCGCTCACGGTCCGTGGCGGGACCATCGAGCGGCCGCGCTGGCTCCCCGATGGCTCCGGCCTCGTCTACGTCGACCGCGGCCTCGACGAGCGGCCCGGGCTGCGGCGGGTGACGAAGGATGGGCTGGACCAGGGCCGGGCCCTGATCGTCGACATGGACGGGACCTTCGCCCTGCGCTCGGCCGGCGAGGCGGTGGTGGCCAAGGGGCAGGTCTGGCGCGAGTTTCGCCTCTACACCGACCTCTACCTGGCCGACCTCGGCCGCGGCAGCGACCGGCGGCTGACCGACGGCGAGCGGGCCACCGATCCGGCCCTCGATCCCGGCGGAAGGACGGTGGTCTACGTGGCGCAGGAAGGCGCCGGCGAGCAGGCGCTTCACCGGCGAAGCCTGGACGGCGGGCCCGTCGAGACCCTGCTCCAGCTCCCCGGCGTGCAGCTCTACGAGCCGACCGTGTCGCCAGATGGCGCGCGGATCGCCCTCTCGGTGCAGCGCGACGGGCGCCGCGACCTGGTGCTCCTGGAAGACGGCCGGCTGCGCGACGTCACCAGCGACGACGCGCTCGACCGGTCCCCCAGCTGGTCGCCCGACGGCCGCTGGCTGCTCTTCTGCTCCGATCGCGGCGGCATCTACAACCTCTACGCCTGGGAGGCGGCCACCGGCCTGCTTCGCCAGGTGACCAACGTCGAGTCGGGCGCGCTCGATCCGGTGGTCTCGCCGGACGGGGCGACGCTGGCCTTCGTCACCTACTCGCGGCGCGGCTACGACCTCGCCACCATCCCCTTCGACCCGGCCGGCTGGCTCGACCCCACCCCGGCGGCGCCGGCGGTCGCGGCTCCCCTCCCCGCCCAGGGCCCCGACACGGTGGTCCGCCCCTACTCGGCCACCGAGACCGTCCAACCCTACTTCTGGCTGCCGACCTTCAGCATCAACCAGGATGGCGGCACCTACGGGGTCTACACCACGGGCACCGACGTGCTGGCCCGCCACGCCTGGCAACTCGAGGCGTTCGCCGACACCGCCCACATGACGCCCGGCTACTCCTTCTCCTACGTCGGCGGCTGGTCATGGCCCAGCCTCGACCTCTACTCGACCCGCTACGTGACCGGCTCGCCCGGCTACCCGGACCGGCCGGTCTCGGCCTGGACGCCGCTGGCGCCCGGGGCCAGCTTCACCTTCACCCGGCTGGAGCGCCAGTTCGCCTTCCGGGTCGGCTGGACACCGACGCTGATCGAGTCGGTCGGGACCGTGCCCCCCGACGTCGGGTATCCGCCCGGGCGACTCTTCGCCGACGGCCTGCTCTCCGAGGTGGCCCTCTCGGCCGCCTACAGCGACACCCACCGCTACGCCCACTCCATCTCCACCGAGGAAGGGCGCACCCTGGCGCTGCGGCTCCGCTACGCCGGCGACGCACTCGGCAGCGACTACCAGCTCTGGCGTGCGCGCCTGGCATGGAACGAGTTCACCCGCGTCCCCTTCACGCGCCACGTGGTGCTGGCTACGCGCCTCTCAGGCGCCATCGGCCACGGCTCGCTTGGCGGCTCGCCACCCTTCTCGCTGGGCGGCATCCCCTCGACCGACCTGCTGGCGCTCACCACCCTCCAGTCCTTCTCCCCTTCGGACCTCTTGCGCGGCTACGCGGCCGGGCAGTTCTCCGGCAACGGCACCTTCTCGGCCACCCTCGAGCTGCGCTTCCCGCTCTTCACGCCCGAGGCCGGGCGCTCCACCTGGCCGATCTTCCTGCGCCGGGTCCACGGCGCGGTCTTCGCCGACTTCGGGGAGGCCTTCGTGCAGGGGACCGAGCAGGGCTACGCCGGACCCGACTTCCACTGGGAACGGCTGCGGATGGGGGCGGGCGCCGAGCTGCGGCTGGAGACGGCGCTGGCCTACTGGCTGCTGACCGATATCCGGCTCGGCGTGGCGCGCGGGCTCGGGAAGCCACTCGGCGGACTCGGCCCGACGGAGGACCCCTACGCCATCTGGCAGTGGTACGTGACCCTGGGGCCGTCGTTCTGAGGACGGCTTCGCCGGCCGGTCCGGTGTCTTGCGGGGGCCGGTCCACTGGTGATAAACAGTCGCGCCTTCGCCGACATAGCTCAGTTGGCAGAGCAGCTGATTCGTAATCAGCAGGTCCACGGTTCAAATCCGTGTGTCGGCTTCAAAGGGACGGGCGCCGGGGACGACCGGGCGCCCGTTTCTCTTTGGGGGCGTCGGCCGGCGGCTCGGCGAGGTGTACGATGAGGGCGTGACCACCCTGCCACGCCGCTCCGCCTTGCCGGGTCTCCTCGCCGTCGCCGGGCTGGCGGCTGGACTGGCGGCCGGCTGCGCCGTCCCGGAGTCGCGTCGCCGCGAGCCTCCGGTGGCCAACGCCCTGCCGGATCAGGACCCGGCCACGCGCGGCACCGTGCAGGGGCAGGCCATCCCGCTCTCCCAGGCCGAGCAGATGGTGGTGCGCCTCGGGAGCGAGGGGGGCAATGTGGTGGTTCGGCAGGTGGTCTCGCCGGCCCTCACGCCGGAGCAGGAAGAGGAGGTCCGGCGCGCCTTCGCCCGGGGCGACTGGAAGCGCAAGGACCCGCTGCCGCCCAGCGAAGGGACCTGGCCCGAGACCATCGTGCCGAACAGGTAGGCCGCCGAGACGACACCGGAGGCGGCGCCTCACCGCCTCCGCGCCACCACCTCGACGCGCCGGCCGAGCGCCTGGCGGAAGTAGGCCGCCTCGCGCTCCACGTCCCAGAGCTCCAGGTCGATGTCGCCGCGGACCTTCAGCGACAGCCGCACCCGGCCGTCCAGCGCCGTGGCCCGCAGTCCCAGCACCGGCTGGTGGTGGCTGCGGTCGAGCGCGTCGGCGGTGCGCAGCAACGCCACCAGCCGCCGCAGCAGGCGGAGCTGGCCGGGTGCGAGCCCCTCCAGGTCCGGCCGCCCCGCCTCGGGCGGCGAGCGCCTGTGGTAGCGGGCCACCAGCGCCACCAGCTGCCGCTCCTGGTCGGAGAAGCCGGCCACGTCGGCGTTGGCGACCAGGTAGAAGGTGTGCTTGTGGTGGCGCTGCGGCGAGACGGCGTGGCCGACGTCGTGCAGCAGCGCCGCCGCCTCGAGCAGTCCGCGCGCCGAGGCCGGGAGCCTGTGGAGCCCTGCCAGCTGGTCGAAGAGCTCCAGCGCCAGGCGCGAGACCTGCCGGGCGTGCTTCTCGTCGAAGCCGAAGCGCCGCCCCAGCGCCACCACCGCCTCGCTCCGCCCCTCCGCCGCCGCCGCGGTGGCCGCCGGCGAGCGGCGCGCCAGGTCGATGAGCAGGCCGTTGCGCAGGCCGGTGCTGACGGCGGTGACCGCCTCCAGCCCGAGGTGGGCCATGCAGGCCTCGAGGATGACGGCCCCGGCCACGATGATCTCGGCGCGCCGCGGCTCGAAGCGCTTGCGGCGCTCGGCCAGGCCCATCCCGGCGAGGTCGTCGACCATCCGCTCCAGCCTCCGCCGGGTCAGCCGCTTCGAGTCGGTGCCGGCCGCCACGATGGCGTTGATGGTGCCCGACGAGCCGAGGGCGATGCGCGGCCCGGCCAGGCGGCGCGGCAGCGTCTCGCGCAGGGCCTCGGCGGCGTAGGAGCGCATCACGGCCAGCCGCTCCTCCGAGACCTTCCCGGAGGAGCTGAAGATCTCGGTGAGCCGCACTGCGCCGAGTGGCACCGAGTAGAGCGAGGTCGGCTTCTCGCCGAGGCCGGTCGCCACCTCGGTCGAACCTCCGCCGATGTCGACCACCAGCGAGCGGGCCCCGGCGGGGCGACCATCGAGGACGCCGAGGCAGATGAGCCGGGCCTCCTCGCGGCCGCTCACCACCTCGAGCTCGAGGCCGGCCTCCTCGCGCGCCCTGCGGACGATCTCGTCACGGTTGCGCGCCTCGCGAACCGCGGCGGTGGCCACGGCGCGGACCTTGGCCCGGTGGCGGCGGCAGAGCGCCGCGTAGCGCCGCAGGGTGGCGAGCAGGCGGTTGGCGACCGGCTTGGAGATGGAGCCGCCGCTGAAGACCCCCTCCCCGGGCCGGACCGGGTCCCGCTCCTGGTGGAGGGTCTCGAGCGTCCCGTCCGGGAGCGGCCGGGCGATCTCGAGCCGGACCGCGTTGGTGCCGACGTCGATGGCGGCCAGGACCCGCTCGTGTCCGTTCTTCATCGGGCGAAGTCTAACTCCCCGTCCCGACAGGCGTGAGCGCCAACTTCCGCCCCCGCCCGCTCACCTGGATGTCACGCAAGGGTCGCACGGCCTTCTGCGCCCCGGGCCATACTCGGGCTCGAGCCACATGTCCGTCCTCACTCCAGCCACCTCGCCCTCCACAGAGCCGCCCGCCGACGCCGCCCCGCGCGCCGTGGAGCCGCACGACCCGGCCCTCTACTTCAACCGGGAGCTCTCCTGGCTCGAGTTCGACGGGCGGGTCCTCGAGGAGGCGCGGGACCCGGCCCTGCCGGTGCTGGAGCGGCTCAAGTTCCTCGGCATCTCCTCATCCAACCTCGACGAGTTCTTCATGGTCCGGGTGGCCGGCCTGAAGCAGAAGATCGCCGGCGGCTTGACCGACGCGGCGGCCGACGGCCTGCTCCCGGCCGAGGTGCTGGCCGCGGTCGCCGCCCGTACCCATCAGCTGGTCGAGTCGCAGGAGCGGATCTGGCAGGAGGAGATCCGGCCGGAGCTGGCCCGGGCCGGCCACCAGCTGGTCGCCCCCCGGGACTTCACGCCCGAGCAGGCCGAGGTGGCCCGTACCCGCTTCACGCAAGAGGTGCTCCCGGTCCTCACGCCGCTGGCGGTCGACCCCGGCCACCCCTTCCCACAGCTGCGGAACAAGTCGCTCAACGTCGCCCTGATCCTGCGCCGGGCCGGCCGCAAGCGCCGGCGCGACATGGAGGTGCTGCTGGCGGTGGTGCAGGTGCCCTCGGTGCTGCCGCGGCTGCTGCGCCTCCCCTCCGCCACCGGCCTGGTCCACGCCCTGCTCGACGAGGTGATCGCCGCCTACGCGGTCGACCTCTTCCCCGGCTTCTCGGTGCTCCACGCCGCCGCCTTCCGGGTGACGCGCAACTGGGACCTCGAGATCGACGAGGAGGAGTCCGAGGACCTGGTCTCGGCCGTCCAGGAGGAGCTGCGGCGGCGCGACCGCGGCGCGGCGGTGCGGCTCGAGATCGCCGCCGGCGCGGCCGACCCGATCGTGGCCGCGCTGATGCGGGCGCTCAAGCTCGAGGCGGCCGACGTCTACCGGACCACCACACCGCTGCAGGTGCAGGACCTGCTGCAGCTCGGCGACGCCGACCAGCGCCCCGAGCTCCGCCAGGAGCCCTGGTCGGCCGTCCTCCCCAAGGCCTTCGAGGAGGGGACCCCGGTGCGCGAGGCCATCGCCGCCGGCGAGGTGCTGCTCCACCACCCCTACGAGGCCTTTGACCCGGTGGTGCGCTTCGTCGAGGAGGCGGCCGAGGATCCAGACGTCCTCGCCATCAAGCAGACCCTCTACCGGACCAGCGGCGACAGCCCCTTCGTGCGGGCCCTCTCGCGGGCCGCCGAGAACGGCAAGCAGGTCACCGCCATCGTCGAGATCAAGGCCCGCTTCGACGAGGCCAACAACATCGCCTGGGCGCGCCGGCTCGAGGAGTCGGGCGTGCACGTGGTCTACGGCCTGCTCGGCCTCAAGACCCACTGCAAGGTGGCGCTGGTGGTCCGGCGTGAGGGGGCGCGCCTGCGCCGCTACATCCACCTCGGCACCGGTAACTACAACCCGCAGACGGCCCGGACCTACACCGACCTCTCGCTCTTCTCGGCCGCGCCCGAGCTGGGCGAGGACGTGGCCAACCTCTTCAACCTGCTCACCGGCTACGCCGAGCCGCCGCGCTGGAAGAAGCTGACCGTGGCGCCGTTCGGCCTGCTCGAGAAGGTCGTCGAGCTGATCGGCCGGGAGGCAGACAAGGCCCGGCGGGGCGAGCCGGCCCGCATCCTCGCCAAGATGAACTCGCTGGTCGACGCCTCGGTGATCCGCGCCCTCTACGCCGCCAGCCAGGCCGGCGTCGAGATCGAGCTGCTGGTGCGCGGCATCTGCTGCCTGCGCCCCGGCGTGCCCGGCGTCTCGGAGCGGATCAGGGTCACCTCGGTGGTGGACCGCTTCCTCGAGCACTCGCGGGTCTTCGTCTTCGGCGCCGGGGAGAACCCCGACTGCCTGCTCTCCAGCGCCGACTGGATGCCTCGCAACTTCCACTCGCGTGTCGAGGTGATGTTCCCGGTCGAGGACCGGGCGCTCAAGGCCAGGGTGGTGAACGAGATCCTCGGCCTCCCGCTGCAGGACCAGGTCCGGGCGCGCTGGCTCCAGCCCGACGGCAGCTACCGGCGCGCCGAGGGCGGACCGGGCGCTGTCCGGAGCCAGCAGGCGCTCTGCGAGGCGGCCCTGGCCGGGCGAGGCGTGACCCGGCCAACGGTGCTGCGCCAGGCGCCGGCGCCGCGGACCGAGTCGTCCTCGGACCGCTCCACCTGACCGGCACCATCAGGACGCCGGCCCACCCGCCTCGTCAGAAGCCGCCGCTGGTGCTCTTGAGCAGGCCGCCACCGCCGGTGGCCGCGTAGATGGTGGCCGGCGCCATGGGGTCGATGACCACCGAAGCGGTGGAGAAGCTGGCGTGCCCGCTGCGCGCCGCACGCCAGGTGGTGCCCGAGTCGCCGGTGATCTGCACGCCGTCGCCGGGGAGCGAGCTGTACTGGAGCTCCGTGCCGAGGGCCGCCCGGGCCGCGTCGGCGGCGTCGAAGGCCAGGGACCGGGGGACGCCGTTGAGCGACGGGGGCAGGGCCGAGGTGAAGGTGGCGCCACGATCGGTGGAGCGCTGGACGTCGTAGCCGCCCATCCTCCAGAGCTCGCCAGTGGCCGGCCCGGTCACCAGCTCGCCGCCATAGGAGGCGACGGCCAGCTTGGTCCAGGTGGTGCCGCCATCGACGGTCCGATAGATGCCGGTTCCGGCCCCACCCGAGGTGTAGTCAATCTGGCTCACGTAGCCGACCAGCGGGTCGACCGCATCGGCCGCCACCTCGCCGAGGATGAAGCTCGACGAGGGACGGGTCCGGACGCGCGTCCAGGTGGCGGCGGCGTCGGTGCTGCGCCAGACCCCGGTGCCGCTCTGGTCACTCACCCAGAGCGTGCTGGGAGAGGCCGTGCAGCGCGCCAGGCTATTGGCCTGGACGGGCGTGGGCGCATAGCCCCAGGTGGCCCCGTCGTCGTCGGAGACCTGGAGCATCCCCCCGTTGACCAGGTAGACCCGCCCCGGACGCGAGGGGTCGAAGACCAGCTGCAGGGTCGGTTGTCCCGGCTCGTAGTGGACCGTCGTCCAGCTCGTCCCGCCGTCGGCGGAGCGGTAGAGCAAGCCCGACTGCGTCCCGGCCAGCACCACCCGGCTCGTCTCCGGCGAGACCGCTACCACGGTGAAGCGACCGACCTGCAGCCCGGCGCTGGCCTCGGTGAAGGTGGCGCCGGCATCGGTGCTCACCCAGGGGCCGGTGTCGGCCCCGAGGTAGAGCCGCGAGGCGCTGCCCGAGAGCGAGAGCGGATCGATGGCCTGCGGGCTGGAGAGCGGGTTGAAGGTGAGGCCACCGTCCGAGGAGCCGAAGAGTCCGACGCTGATGGCCGCGGCCAGGACCGTGGCCGGGTGGGCCGGGTCGATCCAGACGTCCTTGAAGATGTTCGGCGCGACCACCGTCCAGGTGGCGCCCCCGTCGCCAGTGCGGTGGAGCCCGCCGATGCCTCCGACGAAGGCGACCATGGGATCCGACGGGTGCGCCACCAGGCAGAAGGGATTGCCGTCGACGGTGACCGGCGGGGTCCAGTCCACGGCGCCGGGGTGCAGCGCGTGGAAGCCCAGGCTGGAGGTGACGAAGAGGATGCCGGGGCCGGCGGCGACGCCGTAGAGGGAGGTGCCGGCCGGGAGGGCCGGGGTGACCGCCGTCCAGGTGGATCCGCCGTCGCTCGAGGTGAGCAGTTGCTGGACGTAGCCGCCGACCGCTGCGGTGGCGGCATGGGTGACCGGGTCGAAGGCCAGGCCCATGACGGGGTTGTCGCTCGAGAGCCCCAGGCCGGGGATCTCTGTCCAGCCGAGGCCACCGTCGATGGAGCGCCAGAGCGAGTCGCCGAAGGCCCATGCCACGCCGGCCCGCTCGAAGACCGGGCGGAGCGACTTGCCCCGGGCTGCGGGGAGCCGGGACCAGTGGCCGCCGCCGTCGACGGTGCGCCAGAGCCCCACGCCCCCCTTGCCGCCGGCCAGGGCCTTCATGGGATCGGCCGGATCGGCCGCCACCGCCACTGGCCCGCCGCTCGGGCCGACCGGTACCCAGGCGTCGGTCAGCGAGAAGGTGAGCCCGACCACGGCGCCGCCAGCTGCCAGCGACGCCAGCAGCGAGTAGGCGCCGGCGCCGTCGATGGCGAGGTCTGAGAAGCCGGCGACGCCGCCCGTCGAGGTGAGCGTGGTGCTGCCGGTCAGGGCGCCGCCCGGTGTGCCGCTGGCCAGGCTCACCGTCACGTCGGCCTCGCCGCTGGCTCGGTTCCCCTCGGCGTCGAGCAGCCGCACCTCGAGCGGGGGCGCGAAGGGCGTGGAGGTCCGGCCGCTGGCCGGCTGGGTGATGAACTGCAGCCGGGTGGGAGGCCCTCCGGCGACGTCGAAGGCGGCGCTGGTGGCTGGGGTGAGCCCGGTGGCCGTGGCGAGGAGCCGGTACCCGCTCCCGGCGAGGGCCAGCCGCAATCCGGGAAAGGTGGCCACGCCGGCGACGGCGGCGACGGTGGTGTTCCCCGCCAGCACGGCGGCGCCGCCGCCAGGGGCGAGCGCCAGGGTCACGGCCCCGGTGGCGCCCACCACCAGGTGCCCGCTCGCGTCGCGCAGCTCGACCTGGATGGCCGGCGAGAGCGGGGCGACGGCGCTGCTCGGGCCGGGCTCGAACGAGAAGGCCAGCGCGGTGGCCACGGGCGGCGCGGCTGGCTTGCTGGAGGAGCCCCCGCACGCGGCGGACAGGAGGAACAGGACGGCGGTGAGGCGAGCGCGCATGGGTGGGACTCCAGGCCTGCGAGGTGGCCGGGAGCCTAGGGTGCGCCGGACCCGTCCGGCAGGTGCACTCTGCCGAAACTGGTTGGGCCACCCTCGCCTGCTGGTTCGCCGGGGTCGACCTCCTCGCTCGGCGCCCGCTCAGGCCTCGTCGCCGGTCACGGCGGCCAGCAGCTCCTCGCGCCGCGCCAGCAGCAGGCGGCTCGCCAGCGGCAGGGAACGCCACCAGAGCAGGCCGCCCGCCAGGCCTAGCAGGATCCAGGCCGGAGGCAGCAGCCACCCCAGGTCGAGCTTGAGCGCCAGCAGCACCGGCAGCGCGAAGAGCGCCGCCACGGCGGAGAAGATCACCATGCCCGCCAGCGCCGAGAGGGCCGGCAGCGTGCCGCTCCGCTGCAGCGTCAGCGGCGCCACTCGCGGGTTGAGGATGGCCACGGCGTTGCCGAGCGCGAAGAACCAGGGGGCCGCGCCGAGATGGAGCGCCAGCGTCCCGGCCAGGGCCCAGCCTGGGGGCCAGCCGCCGGCCACCACCATGAGCGCCACCGAGACCAGCTCGATCCCGAGCGCCAGGGACGCCACGGAGAGGTTCTTGGCGACCAGCACCGCCTCGAGCCGGACCGGCGCGAGGAAGTAGAGCCGCGCCCCACCCCGCTCCCAGCCGAAACCATTGAGCCAGAAGGTCTGGGTGGAGAGGTGGACGTAGAGGGCCACCCCGAGGATCGGCAGCGCCCGCACCACCTCCCCGGAGTCGGCCGGGATGTAGGGCTGGAGCTTCCAGGCAATCAGCCCGGCCACTGCGGGGAGGATGATGGAGAGCACCAGCGGCAGCGGGTGGCGCGACAGGAAGGTCACCTCCCGCTCCAGCAGCGCCCCGCCCGGCCCGGGCCAGATCCGGCCGAGCACGGCCCCCAGCCCCTGCCCCTTCGTCGAGGTGCCCGCGCCGCCCCCGTCGCGCGCCTCGGAGAGCGCCAGCCTGAAGGAGGCCCACCCGGCCAGCCCCGTGGTCGCCGCCAGCGCCGCCATCCAGGGGAGCGCCGCCGCCAGGTCGCCGTGGAACAGCCGCCGCCCCGCCCCCGCCGCCATGGCGCCGGGCCAGCCGATCCACTGGATCCACTCGAAGACCCGGAGCGAGTCCCGCAGGCTGGGCTGGTGCTTCCCCAGCCCGGCCACCACCGCCACGGCCGCCGCCAGCGCCACGTAGAGGGCAGCGAAGAGCAGGGACTTGAGCCGGGCCCGCCGCAGCACCCGCGCGCCCATCTCCTGGATCAGCGCCAGCCAGGCGGCCGTCGCCAGCACGAAGAGGAGGAAGAGCAGGGCCAGCAGCAGGAGCCAGCCCCCGAAGCGCCCCAGCGCCGCACCCACGAAGCCGCCGCCCAGCAGCACGCACCAGAAGAGCGCGAACGGGTCGCCCAGCAGCCCGGCCAGCTGGCCGTGGAGCCAGAGCATCCCCGGCCGCAGCGGGTAGACCAGGTAGCGCCGCAGGTCGAGCGACTCCTGCTCCTGCATCGCCAGCGAGGCCGCGGTCCAGGCCTGCCAGATGCCGAGGAACATGGCGGTGACCTGGATGTCTCCCTGCACGCCGCCACCCCGGAGGCCCCGCGACGCGTGGTAGGCGCCGGCGCCGATGCCGATTGCGGCCACCAAGCCGATGGGCAGAAGCAGCAGGTAGGCGATCACCTTGGCCACCAGCTCGCCGACGCCGCGCCGCCCCAGCAGCCGGCGCCAGGTGAGCCGGAGTCGGAGCTCGGTGAAGGCGGCCAGCGGGGTATCG
>Ga0315271_10001044_pt1 | contig 16422 bp, 10 predicted proteins | sample C3_top_MG_FD_204664 | JGI IMG/M metagenome (GOLD analysis project Ga0315271, IMG submission 204664) | Sediment microbial communities from Yellowstone Lake, YNP, Wyoming, USA - C3_top | ecosystem: Environmental > Aquatic > Freshwater > Lake > Sediment | place: USA: Wyoming | collected 2017-08-01 | reverse complement strand
GAGCGTTGCCGTGGCCCTTGGGGCAGGCGAAGTGGGTGGTGAAGTGCAGGACCGGGCTCGGCGCTCGGCGCTCGGCGCTCGGCGGACTGCCCGGAACGTCGGCCGGCGAGATCATGGCGAGGCATTCGCCGTCGCCCTCGGCGAAGGCGGTGGAGATCGCGTCGGCGAGGCGGCGGGAGAGGGCATCGGGCTCGGGGCTCGGCGCTCGGCGCTCGGCGGGGATCGCGAGGCGGTCGACGACGACCAACAGCTCCTTCGCGGAGGTGAGGTCGTCAGCCTCGGCGAGCTCATCGAGGTGCTTCGTGACGCCATCCGTCACGACGCGGATGAAGCCCTGGGCGCGGAGGGCTTCGACGAGTTGGGCGTGGGTCACGGCCGCCGACAACGGCAGCGGGAAGCAGAGAGAGAAGCGGGACTCCGGCGGCAACGCGAGCAGCGCATCCGTGACCGTCGCCACGCTGTCCGGCCTGAGTTCGCGGTCGCAGATGGCGCAGTGGGTGTGGCCGATGCGGGCCCACATCAGCCGGAGGAAGTCGTAGATCTCCGTCGCGGTGCCGACGGTGGAGCGCGAGGTGCGGGTGGGATTCGACTGCTCGATGGCGACGGCGGGGGAGAGGCCGTCGATGAAATCCACATCGGGCTTCTCCATCCGCTCGAGGAACTGGCGAGCGTAGGCGGAGAGCGATTCGACGTAGCGGCGCTGTCCTTCGGCGTAGATCGTGTCGAAGGCGAGGGAACTCTTGCCGGAGCCCGAGGGGCCGGTGATGACCGTGATCGCGCGGCGGGGGAGCTCGAGGTCGATCCCCTTGAGGTTGTGCTGGCGCGCGCCGCGGATCGTCACGTGCGACTTCATGGGGGAGGAAGATAGCGGGAGGCTCGCCCCGGGCGAACGGGTGCCGAAGCGCCGGGCGCAAGGAGCGCCAGCGGCAGCGGGGCGGGGATTGTGATCTGGGTGCTTGCCGGGGCGTAGGTGGGGAAATAGTTTCGAGTTACGGCGCGCGCCCTCAGGCGCGCGCTTTCACGCCTGCCCCGGATTGATGCCTTACATCCAGCTCGATGGACAGCAGTATCCGTTGGTCGCCGGCGAGAACGCCGTCGGCTCGGGTGCCGACGTCCGCATTCGCCTGCCGGGGGCGGGGATCGAGAGCGTGGCGGTGGTGCTGGCCGTCGGGTCCGACGGCAACACCGTCGCACGGCGGGCCGGCGCTCAGGTGGTGACGGTCAACGGCGTCGCGCTCGGGGCGGAGCCGGAGCCACTGCTGCACGGGGACCGCGTGGAGATCGGCGGTCGCGAACTGCACTATGGGGACGACAAGAAGGGGGGGATGACGCAGTACGTCCCCAACATGAAGCTCCCGCAGCCGGGAGCTTCGTCGCCTGCGGGAGCGCCCAAGCCGACGGCGCGCACCGGCGGGCGGCTCGTCTCCCTCGTGGACGGGCGCGAGTACGCGATCGCGTCCGACGGGCTGGCGATCGGCCGGGATCCTACCTGCGACATCGTCGTGAGCTCGGCCGACGTCTCGCGCAAGCACGCCGTCGTCGCGCCCTCGGCCGAGGGCTATGTGCTCACGGACATGAGCACGAACGGCGTGCTGGTGAACGGCACGCGGATCACCGCGCCGGCGCCGCTCGGGAAGGGCGATGTGATCACCATCGGGACCGACGAGTTCCGCTTCCATGCGGATGCGGCGGCCGCGGCGGCGGAGGCGGCGCAGAAGGTGGTGCTCGCGACGCTGGAGGTCACGAGCTCCGGGCCGATGAAGGGGAAGAAGTTCGATGTCCGGCTGCCGCTCACGCATCTGGGCCGCGGGGCGCACAATGACGTCGTGATCGCCGACGAGAGCGTCTCCGATTCGCACGCCAAGCTGCAGAAGCGCGAGTCCGGGTGGTTCGTCGTGGACATGGGATCGACGAATGGCACCTACGTGGGGGGGAAGCGGATCGACGGCGAGAAACAGTTGGTCGGCGCCCCGGACGTGCGTTTGGGCGGTGTCAAGTTCATCTTTCGGGCGACGGATGCGGCCGAGGCGGCCGGCGCGAGTTCCACGCGCGCGATCGCCGCGCTCCGGCCGTCGGAAACGAAGGGGCGTGCCACAGCGAGCGCGCGCGACACGACGCTGCCCGATACGCCGCCGCGCGGCGTGAAGGCGCAGCGGCGCTCGTCGGGCCGCCAGGTGGTGGAGCAGAAGAGCGGAATGCCGGTGCTGGTGTGGATCGTCGCGGTACTCGTCCTTGGTGCGCTCGTCCTCAAATTCCTCACGGGTCGCTAGTGCAACTCGAAGTCGGGCAGGCCACCAACACCGGGATGATCAGACCGGGGAACGAGGATTCGTTCTTCACGGACCCCGTCGCCGGCTTCTTCATCGTCGCGGATGGGATGGGCGGCCACGCGGCCGGGGAGATCGCGAGCGAGATGGCGGTGCGCATCGTCGCCGACGAGCTGCGCCTCGTGAAGGACATCGACGACGATGTCGTGCACCATGTGACGACGGCGATGAAGCGCGCGAACCTCGCGATCTACGAGCGCACGCTCACCGAGGTGGACAAGCAGGGGATGGGGACCACCGCCTCGCTGCTGATCCTGCGCGACGGGAAGTATCTCATCGGCCAGGTCGGCGACTCGCGCGTGTACCTCCTGCGCGAAGGGGTGCTGACGCAGCTGACCAAGGACCACTCGTACGTGCAGGAGCAGGTGGACGCGGGCTTCCTGACGCCGGAGCAGGCGCGGTACCATCCCTACTCGAACGTCATCACGCGTTGCGTGGGCGCGGGCCCGGATGTGGAACCCGACACGTACACGGGGATCGTGAAGCCGGGGGACATCTACCTCGTGGCGAGCGACGGGCTCACGGGCATGGTGGACGACCGCCGGCTGCAGGCGCTGCTCCAGTCGCGCGCGCCGTCGCAGAAGGTGGTGGGGGCGCTGATCTCCGAGGCGAACGGCCGCGGCGGGCTCGACAACATCACCGCCATCGTGGTGCGGGTGCACGGGCTGGACGGGGACAACGTGCCGACGCAGGAGACGGCCGCGGTCGAGCCGCCCAAGTAGCCCGGCGCGCGCTCAGGCGAGCGCCGCCAGCACCGTCTCCCGCTCCATCGTCACCCGCGCGGCCGTGAAGACGCGCAGCCAGCGCGCCGAGTGGTACAGCTTCTCGCTCAGCACCGGCAGATCGATCGCGCCCGCCATCCCGGCGGCGGTGAGGCGCACCACGCTCTCATCGCGCATGAGCACGGGGAGATCGAGCGAGAGCATCTGCGTCTTCGCGGGATAGTCGAGCAGCAGCTCCCCCGCCTTGAGGCCGGCGTGCTTCGCCAGCGCCTCCTCGGCGGCGCGCACGCGGTCGCGGTCGGTGGCGAGCCACTCGAGGTCGATCCCCTCGAGGAGCGCGGCGGGCGTCTCGAAGGCCCGCTTGTAGAGGCGGCGGGAGCGGATCCCATCGAGGATCGGGCTCGCCGGGGGCGCATCGAGCGCGTGGAGGAGTCCCTCGTCGGTGTACCGCACGAGCGCCGCCGCCTTGAGGCGGCCCGAGCGCAGCGCATCCTCGACGAGCCGCTTGTACATCGCCGTCGCGCTGCGCACCGCGTGGTGCCAATAGACGTTCCGGTACATCTGGTACTTGGCGAAGAGCAGCGACTCGAGCGCGCTCAGCGCCTTCGCCCGCACGCCGGTGACGCGGCGGCCGGTGGTGGGATCGGCGAGGAGGACGATCGCGTGGATGAGCCGGTCCTCATCGATCTCGCCGTAAGGGACGCCGCACATGAAGGCGTCGCGTTTGAGATAATCGATCTTGTCGAGGTCGAGGGAGCCCGAGATCAGTCCCTGCAGCGGCGACGCGCTCTCGCCGCGGATGAGCGCCATGACGCGCGCCGGGGTGCCCTCGCCGTACGCGGTGTCGAGGATGCTCGCGACTTCCCCTTCGCTGATCAGCGCGCGCGCGACCTCCTCGTGGTGCGCGACGCCGATCTCCTCGAGCGCGTGGGAAAAGGGATAGTGCCCCAGGTCGTGCAGGAGCGCGGCGGCGGCGACGATCGCCGGCTCGTCGGGGGAGACACCGGCGAGCGCGCCGGCCTCGCGCAGCGTGTGGAGCGTGCGCTTGGCGAGGTGGTAGGCGCCGAGGGCGTGCTCGAAGCGGGAGTGGGTCGCGCCGGGATAGACGAGGTGCGCGAGGCCGAGCTGGCGGACGTAGCGGAGGCGCTGGAAGGCTGGGGCGTCGATCAGCTGCCGAGCGATGGGGTCGACTCTGATGTTATTCCAGAGCGGGTCGCGGATGGTGGTCATGGGGGGGAAATACAGGGGTCAGGGTTGAGGGGTCAGGGGTCAGGGATGGCATGAGAACTTTGAACGACACGGCCGTGGCAGTTCCAAAGTTGTTCTTCCTCCCCTGAACCCTCACCCCTGACCCCCGAACCCCTGTCTCTCCCTACCTCGGCCCCGCCTTCACCACCGCCTCCGGCACCTGCGCCCCGAACTTCTGGATATTCGCCTTGAACATCTCGGCCAGCTTCTTCGCCTGCGCGTCGTACGCCGCGCCGTCCTTCCACGTGCCTCTGGCATCCAGCACGTCCCCCGGCACCCCTTCGATCGCCGTCGGTACCGCGAGGCCGAAGATCGGATCGGTCTTCACCGCTACATCATCCAGGGCCCCTGACAGCGCCGCCCGCACCATCGCGCGCGTGTAGCCGAGCTTCATGCGCGAGCCGGTGCCGTACGCGCCGCCGCTCCAGCCGGTGTTCACCAGCCAGACGTGGCTCCCATGCTGCTTCAGGAGCGCGCCCAGCATCTCGGCGTACTTCGTGGGATGCCACACCAGGAAGACCGCACCGAAGCAGGCCGAGAAGGTGGCCTGCGGCTCGGTGACGCCGCGCTCCGTCCCCGCCACCTTCGCGGTGTAGCCGGACAGGAAATAGTACATCGCCTGCTCGGGGGTCAGCCGGGCGATCGGCGGGAGTACGCCGAAGGCGTCCGCCGTCAGGAAGACGACGTTCTTCGGGTGGCCGCCGCGGCCGCTCGGCACGTGGTTCCGGATGTAGTGCAGCGGGTAGCTCGCGCGCGTGTTCTCGGTCACCGACTGGTCGCCGAACTGGACTTCCTTGGTGTCGGCGTCGAGGACGACGTTCTCGAGCACGGTGCCGAACATGTGGGTCGTCGCGAAGATGTCCGGCTCCTGCTCGGCGGAGAGGTTGATCACCTTCGCGTAGCAGCCTCCTTCGAAATTGAACACGCCCTGCGCGCTCCAGCCGTGCTCGTCATCGCCGATGAGGTCGCGCTGCGGGTCGGCGGAGAGGGTGGTCTTGCCGGTGCCGGAGAGGCCGAAGAAGAGCGCGCTGTCGCCGCTCTCCCCGACGTTCGCCGAACAGTGCATCGAGAGTACCCCCTGCTTCGGGAGCAGGTAGTTCATCACGGTGAACATCGACTTCTTGAGTTCGCCGGCGTAGCGGGTGCCGCCGATGAGGATCATCCGCCGCGCGAGGTTCAGCACGATGAAGGTGCCGGTGCGGGTCCCGTGGCGCGCTGGATCGGCCTGCATCTCGGGGGCGTGGAGGATCGTGAAGTTCGGCTGGAAGGTCGCGAGGTCCATCGTCTCCGGGCGGATGAACATGTTCCGCACGAAGTTCGCGTGCCACGCGTTAGGCGTGATGTAGCGGCAGGAGAGGCGGTAGGCCGGGTCGGCGCCGCAGTAGAGATCCTGCACGAACAGTTCCGGCAGCCCGTTCAGATAGGTCCCGACGTCGGCCAGCAGCGCGTCGAAGTGCGCGGTGGAGATCGGCTGGTTGATCTTCCCCCAGTCCACGTCGTTCTCCGTGCCCGGCTCCTTCACGACGAACTTGTCGTTGGGGGAGCGGCCGGTGTGCGGCGTGGTGACGGCGACGAAGGGGCCCATGTGGGCGAGTTCGCCTTCGCCGCGGCGCACGGCGGCCTGCACGAGGGCCGGCGTCAGCAGGTTCCAGTGGATCTCCCCCTTCGGGGAGAGCCCCTGTTGCTTGAGCGGCGTCGGCGATTCGGCGCCGGCGCTGACGCGGCGGGGCTTGGTGGGAGCGGACATGGCGGTGGTCCTGAAGGCGAAGAGTCTTGGTCTATGGGGCGGGGCGTGTCCTGCCCGTCACTTGCGGGACTGCGCGTCCACGACGGCGACGGCCGCCATGTTCACGATGCTCTGCACATCGCAGCCGGCCTCGAGCACGTGCACCGGGAGCCGCATCCCGACGAGGATCGGGCCGATCGCCGTCGCCCCGCCGAGGTGGTGGAGCAATTTGTACGCGATGTTGCCCGCGCTCAAGTTCGGGAAGATGAGGACGTTCGCCTTCTCCGTGAGCGTGCTGAAGGGGTACATCGCGCGCAGCTTCTCCTCGTCGAGCGCGGTGTCGGCCTGCATCTCGCCGTCCACGATGAGCGAGGGGTCACGCTGGTGCAGGAGCTGCACGGCCTTGGCCATCCGGTCGGACTCGGGATGCCGCACTGAACCGAAGTTCGAGAAGGAGAGCATCGCGATGCGCGGTTCGATGCCGAAGGTCTTGAGCATGCGGGCCGCCGAATAGGCGATCTGCGAGAGCTGCTCGGCGGTCGGCTCGATCGTGACGGTGGTGTCGCTGCAGAAGACGACGTGCTTCTCGAAGACGAGCATGTAGAGCCCGCTCACGAGGCCGGCCTTCGGGTGCGCGCCGATGACCTCGAGCGCCGGGCGGATCGTCTCCGGATAATGCTGGTTGAGCCCCGAGACGAGCGCGTGCGCGTCGCCGAGCGCGACCATCACGCTGCCGAAGTAGTTCGTGTTGTGGAGCCGCTGGTGCGCCTCCCCCTCGCTCATCCCCTTCCGCTGGCGGCGCTGCCACAGGTACGCCACGTACGCATCGCGGCGGAGGGAGCGCTGCGGGTCCTCGAGGATGATCCCGTCGAGGAGGATCTTGTGTTCGGCGGCCACCCGCGTGATGGTCTCGGCATTGCCGAGGAGGACCGGCTCGGCGATCCCTTCGTCGACGACGATGCGGGCGGCGCGGATGATCCGGTGGTCCTCTCCCTCAGGGAAGACGACGCGCTTCGGATCCTGGACGGCGCGGTTGATGATCCCGCGCATCATGCCGCGGGCGCGGCCGAGGCGGGCCTCGAGCGACGAACGGTACTCGTCGAGGTCCACGAACTCCTTCGCGACGCCGCTGGCGACGGCGGCCCACGCGACCGCCGGGGCGACCCAGAGCAGGACCCGCGGGTCGAAGGGGAAGGGGATCAGGTACTCGGCGCCGAACTCGACGTGCGAGAGGCCGTAGAGGCGCGCGACGGAGTCGGGAACGGGCTCCTTCGCCAGCGCGGCGAGGGCGCGCGTCGCCGCCATCTTCATCTCCTCGTTCACCTGCGTCGCGCGCGCATCGAGGGCGCCGCGGAAGATGAATGGGAAGCCGAGGACGTTGTTGACCTGGTTCGGGTAGTCGCTGCGGCCGGTGGCGATGAGCGCGTCGGGGCGCGCCGCGCGCACCTCGGGAGGCGAGATCTCCGGCACCGGGTTGGCGAGGGCGAAGATGATCGGGTTCTTCGCCATCTTCATCAGCATATCGCCGGTGACGGCGCCGGCGACCGAGAGCCCGACGAAGACGTCGGCGCCGTCGAGCGCCTCGGTGAGCGTGCGCTTCGTCGTCTTGCCGGCGAACTTCGCCTTGTACTTGTCCATCTCTCCGTCGCGCCCGGCGAAGACGACGCCGTGGCGGTCGCAGAGGAGGATGTTCTCGCGCTTCACCCCGAGTGCCACATAGTGCTCGGCGGTGGCGATGGCGGCGGCGCCGGCGCCGGAGAAGACGACGTGCAGCGCCTCGAGGCGCTTGCCGACGACCTCGACGGCGTTGAGGAGCGCCGCGCCGGAGATGATCGCCGTGCCGTGCTGGTCATCGTGGAAGACGGGGATGCGGAGGGTGCGGCGGAGTTCTTCTTCGATGCGGAAGCAGTCGGGGGCCCGGATATCCTCCAGGTTGATGCCGCCCACGGTGGGTTCCAGGAGCTGGCAGAAGCGGATCACCTCTTCCGGGTCCTCGGAGGCGACTTCGATGTCGAAGACATCCAGGTCGGCGAACTGCTTGAAGAGGTTGGCCTTCCCCTCCATGACCGGCTTGCCGGCGAGGGGGCCGATGTTGCCGAGGCCAAGGACGGCGGTGCCATTGGTGACGACCGCGACGAGGTTCCCGCGGGCCGTGTACTTGTAGGCGGCGTCGGGGTCGTCCTTGATGGCGAGGCAGGGCTCGGCGACGCCCGGGGTGTAGGCGAGGGCGAGGTCGCGCTGGTTGTTCAGCGGCTTGGTCGCGACGACCGCGATCTTGCCCGGGCGGCCCTGCGAGTGGTAGTCGAGCGCGTCTTGTTTCTTCATCGTTCAGTAAAGTACTCGGACGAGAGAGGAGGGGTCAGGGGTCAGGGTCCAGGGGTCAGGGAACTACCTGACACCACTTCGATGCGGGGGTTGCGAGCGGGCGCGGCCGGCGGCACCATTGACGATCCCGCCGCGCCTCGCGGCTGTCACTCCAACGCATCGCACGAGGTTCCCATGACGCTCCGCGCGCGCTCGCGACTCAGCATGCTGTCGATAGTGGCCGCCACGACACTGGCCGCGCAACAGGCTCCCGGTGGGGCCGCCGTGGTGAACGTCACCGCCGGGACCGCGGTCGTGATGAACGTGAACGTCCCCATGCGCAACGTGACCGTGAAGATCAACGGCCAGCTCCACAACTACACGTTGAGCGACAGCATGAAGGGGATCATGAACATCAAGCAAGGCGATACGGTGCACCTCGAGATCGTGCAGGAGCTCGCGGTCTATCTGAAGGTCGAGGATCAGCCGCCGGTGGGGACGGCGGCGGAGCTGATGACCCTGCAGCCGCCCGGGAGGCCGGCGATGAGCCGCATCAAGGTGAACGAGCTCAAGGGGACGATCACGAAGCTCGACTACACCACCCGGATCATGAGCATCGTCGTGCCGCCGAAGATGGACACGATGACGTTCATCGCGGATACGAGCCTGCACGATCTGCGCGGCATGAAGCCGGGCGACCACGTCGTGATGCGCTATACGCAGGGGATCGTGGTGACGGTGCTCAACAAGTAGCGGCGCTCAACTCAGAACCACATCACCTGGTAGGCGAGTCCCCACGTCGTGAAGTTCGACCCGACGCGGGCGGAGGCGCCATAGCTCCAGTTGAGCTTGACGGCCTGCTTGGCCGTGAAGCCATAGGAGACGATCGCGCCGATGCGGCTGTTCTCCGTGCGGATGCTCGCCGCGCCGCCGTTATTGTGCGTCGAACCGCCCGCATACCAGGTGCCGTCCACCGCTGCCCAGAAGCGCGGGAAGAACGTGTAGCTCGAGTGCAGTTGGAGGCTGACCAGCGGATCCTGCGTCAGCCTGCTCGTGCCGGGGTACGTCGACGCGTTCGCGCCGAAGAGCCAGACACCGGCGTAGAAATCGAGGTACAGCTTGGCGTTCCAGTTGTACGACACGCCGACCTCGGGCTTGAACGCCCAGCGATTGGTGCCAATGTTCACCAGCTTGGTCGCGTAGTACTGGCCGGTGGGGGCGACGATCGCGAGGCTCGCCCCGACAATGAGCGGCTTCGGCTTTGCCTTCGCGAATTCCGCCGGCGTGAGCGCCGGGCTGCCGATGAAGTTGGCCGAGAACTTCACTTTCAGATCGCCGACCCCGGTGCGTTCGGCGGCGCTGTCCGTCCCGGTGGTCGTCACCGTGCCCGAGAAGCGGGAGAAGGCATACGGCAGCGTCGCGACGAACAGCGCCTGCGCCTTCCCGATCGCGAAGGTATGGCCGAATCCCGGCGCGAACCCGCTGATGTTGCCGGCGGCGTTCACCACCGGTACGGTAGGGTCGAAGAGGACCGCGCCGGTGGACCGGGCGAAGCCGATCAGGAAGAAACTCGCTCCGACGGGCGAGGCGGAGTAGGAGCGGGGCTCGAGCTCCTGCGCGCGGGCGGCGCGGGCGAGCAGGAGGAGCGCGAGGAGTAGGCGGGAGCGCATGGACAGAAACTACGCTCGCCGGAGAGCCGGGTACAGAGGGGAATCCCGACTAGCCTTCGCCGCGCTCCAGTTCGCCGATCTTGCTGACGCGACCGCTGTAACGCGCCTCGGCGAACTCCCGGGTCAGGAAGGTCTCGACGATCGCGACCGCGAGACGGGGGCCGATGAGCCCGCCGGCGAGCACCAGCACGTTGGCGTCCACATGTTCGCGGGCGCTCGCCGCGCTGGTGACGTCGTAGCAGAGGGCGGCGCGGATGCCGTGGACCTTGTTCGCCGCGATGCAGGCGGCGACACCAGTGGCGTCCACCACGATGCCGTACTGGGCGTGTCCGGCGGCGACCTCGTGGCCGACCGCGGCGGCCGCGTCGGTGGAATCGAGCGGGGGACGGTCGGCGCTGGAGAGGTCGGTCACCGCGTGCCGGAGCTCGTAGAGCCGGGTCGCGACGTCCGCCTTGAGCCGCGCGCCGGCGGAGTCGCAGCCGATGGCGAGCTGGAGGGCATTCGTCGGCTTCGGGTCGAAGTAGCCGTAGGCGATCCGCGGGGGGTACGTGGTCGGCGCGTCGGGGCCGGTGAGCAGGATCCCGAGCTCGCGCGCGGCGCTCCGCGCTCCGGGCGTGATGATCGCGCCGCGGATATCGATGATCTTCGCGCCCTCGCGTGAGGCGCGACGCACTTCGCGTTCGGTGATCGCTCGCTGTTCGGCCATACGCGCGTCGGTTGCTGGACCGGCTACGCTAGCGCCCGCCGGGCGGGGGCGCAAGTCACAGCCTCGTCACGGGTCATACCTCGAGCCGGTCCCCCGGCCGCGCGACGACGCTGTAGAGCACCGGCATCAGGAAGACGCTGATCAGCAGCCGGGAGAACAATCCCCCCACGATCACGAGCGCGAAGGGGCGTTGCGAGTCCGAGCCGACCCCCGTCGAGAGCGCCGCCGGCAGCAGTCCGAGCGCCGCCACGAGCGCGGTCATCATGATCGGCCGGAGCCGAAGCAGCGCCGCCTCGCGAACGGCGCGGGCGATCTCCATGCCTTCCCGTCGAAGCTCGTTCACGTACGAGATGTAGACGACCGCGGTCTGCACCGAGACCCCGAAGAGGGCCAGGAAGCCGATCCCCGAGGACACCGAGAAAGGCGTCCCCGTCAACCAGAGCGCGAAGATCCCGCCGATGGGGCCTGACAGCACGACGCCGGCCACGGTGATCCCGGGGAACTTGAAGTTGCTGTAGAGGGCGAAGAGGATGATGAAGATCAGGATGATCGTGAGCGGCAGCACGATACCGAGCTGGTTCCGCGATGCCGAGTAGTCCTCGTACTCGCCCCCCCAGCGGATCCGGTAGCCCGGCGGGAGCTTCACCTTGGCGGCCACCGCCCGCTGCGCATCTTGCACGGCGCTCGCCATGTCGCGCCCTTCCACCGAGTACTGCACGCCGATGAAGCGCGCGTTGTCCTGCCGGTAGATGAAGCTGGCGCCGTTCGCGAGCTTGATGTCGGCCAGCTCGCGCAGCGGGATCCGCTGCCCGCCCGGGGTCGCGACGAGCACGTTCCCGATCGCCTCGGCGTTCTTGCGATACGCGGAGTCGAGACGCACGACGAGGTCGAAGCGACGCTCGCCCTGGGCGACCGTCGTCGCCGCGCCGCCGCCGACGGCTGCCTCGATCAACCCGTTGATATCATCGACGTTCAGTCCATAGCGCGCGGTCTTCGCGCGGTCGATGCTGATGGAAAGGCTGGGCTGCCCGAGCTCCTGGACCACGGTGAGATGCGTGATCCCCCGCACGGTCTCCATCGCCCGCTTCACTTCGGTCCCCTTGGCCTCGAGCAACTGGAGGTCGGTGCCGAAGATCTTGACGTCGAGCGAGCTCTTGAGGCCCGTCTCGGCCTCGTTCACCGCGTCCTCGGCGGGCTGCGAATAGTTGAAGGTCACTCCCGGGAAGGCGGCGAGCTTCTTGTCGATCTCCTCCGTGAGCTCGGCCTTCGTGCGCGCCTTCCCCTTCCATTCTCCGTACGGCTTGAGCCCGACGTAGAACTCGGCGTTGAAGAAGCCGGTCGGGTCGGTGCCGTCATCAGGGCGGCCGTGCTCGGCCGCGACGACCGTCACCTCGGGGAACGAGCGGAGGATCGCCCTGACCTGCGGCACGATGCGCGACGATTCCTCGAAGGAGATCGTGTACGGCATCGTCGAGCGCACCCAGAGCGCGCCCTCGTCCAGCTTGGGCATGAACTCGGCGCCGATCACCGGGATGAGGGCGAGTGAGACGACGAGCAGCGCCGCGGAGCCGCCGATCACGCGCCAGGGATAGCGCAACGACCAATCGAGCCCGCGCGCGTAGCGCTCGCGGATCCACGCGAAGGCGGGGTTGTGCCGCTCGCGCGCCTTCGCCCCGAGGAACCAGCCGCAGAGGGCGGGCAGCAGGGTGACGGTGAGCGCCACCGAGCCGAGCAGCGCGAAGATCATCGTGTCCGCCATCGGCCGGAAGAGCGTCCCGGATGGCCCGGTGAGCACGTAGATCGGGAGGAAGCCGGCGATGATCACCGCGACCGCGTAGAGGATCGGGCGGTCCACCTCGGCGGCCGCGTCGAGAACGATCCGGCGGACGCTCACGCCCTCATCGCGCCGCAGCGCGAGCTGGCGGAAGATGTTCTCGACCATGACCACGGCGCCGTCCACGATGATGCCGAAGTCGATCGCCCCGATGGACAGGAGATTCGCCGGGACGTTGCGCAGGTCGAGGAAGATGAAGGCCACGAGCAGGGAGAGCGGGATCGTCGTGGCGACGATGAGACCTGAACGCACGTCGTACAGGAAGAAGATCAGGATGAGCACGACGAGCACGATGCCGCGGAGGATATTGTCCTCCACCGTCCGTGTCGTGAGCGCGATCAATTCGCTCCGGTCGTAGTACGGACGGACCTTCACGTCCTTCGGGAGGATCGAGTCGTTGAGCTCGCGCGTCTTGGCCTCGACGCGGGCGAGGACGGACTGCGCCTGCTCGCCGCGGCGCATCACGATCACGCCCTCGACCGCGTCGTTCACGGAGTCGATGCTGAACTGGCCGAGTCGCGGTGCGGCGCCGATGACGACACGGCCGATGTCCTTCACGAGCACCGGCGTGCCGTTGTTGACCGCGACCACCGTGCGTTCGATGTCCTGGATCGTCTCCATGCGGCCGAGGCCGCGCACGTAGTAGAACTGCCCGCCCTCGGAATAGAAGCCGCCGCCGGCGTTGCCGTTGTTCGCGCCGAGCGCCGCCGCGAGGTCCGGGACGGAGACCGCCGCACCGGCGAGCCGGATCGGATCGATCACGACCTGGTATTGCATCGTCTCGCCGCCCAGCGACCGCAGGTCGGCGACGCCGGGAACCGAACGGAAGTGGCGCTCGAGCACCCAATCCTGGATCACCTTGAGTTCCATCGCCGACCGGTCGGGGCTCTCGATCACGTATCTATAGACCAGGCCCGAGATCGTGGCGAGCGGTGACACCGACGGCGTGATCCCCGGCGGGAGTTCCACATCCGGAAGGCGTTGGAAGACCTGCTGTCGCGCGAACTCGTCGTCGGTGCCGTCCGCGAAAGTGAGGCGCACGTCGGATAGCCCGTACAGCGAGACCGAGCGCATCACCTTGAGGCCGGGAACCCCGTTCATCGACAGCTCCATCGGCGCCGTGATGAGCTGCTCGACCTCCTCGGCGGCGTGGCCCGGCCACTGCGTCACGATCTCGACCATGGGCGGGGAGAGATCGGGATACGCATCCACGGGCAGGCGCGTGAACGACCAGATGCCGGCGACCACCACGAGGAGCACGAGGAAGGCGACGATCGGCCACTGGTCGAAGGCCGCCGTGATCAGCTTGAGGGCGAGCCGCGTCGAGCCCCGCGGCTCCTCGTCCCGGCGCTCGCTCACTGGTTCTGCGCGAATTCGAGGTAGAGCCCGCCCTCCGAGATCACGCGTTCGCCTTCCTTCACGCCCTCGCGGATATCCACGCTGTCGCCGACGCGGCTGCCGACGGTGACGCGCCGGCGCGCGAAGACGCCGGGGGAGGACTCGACGAAGACGAATGGGAGGTTGTCCTCATCCCGGAGCACGGCGCTCACCGGGACGAGAAGGCCGGGACGCTTCCGGGACGACTGGATGGCGACCTCGACGTACATGTCGCGCCGGAGGATCCGCTCGGTATTGCGGACCTCGATGCGGACCGAGGTCGCGCGCGTGGCGGGATCCACGAGGGCGGCGACGTAGTCGGCGGTCCCGTGGAAGTCATGGTCGGGTGCCGCCGTGGTCGAGATATCCGCGTGGTCCCCCTTCGCGACGCTCGCGAGATCCGCTTCGAACACATTGGCGAAGACCCAGACGCGCGAGAGGTCGGCGATCGTGAAGCACGCGGTGCTCCCGGCCTGCAGGAGCTGCCCCGGCGTGATCAGCTTCTCGACGACGGTGCCGTCGATCGGCGCACGGATCGCTCCCTGCACCGCGCCGACGGGACGGTCCTGGCGCAGGGCCTCGATCGTGGCGCTGTCCAAACCGAGGGCGCGCAGCTGCTGGAGCGCCGCATCGCGGTCGGCGGCGGCACTGAGGGCATCGACCTTCGACTGCTCCATCTCGCGGCGCGCGATGCCGTCGCTCTGGTAGAGCGCGTCGTTGAGCTCGGCGACCTTCTGTGCCTGCACCGCGGTCGCCTGGGCCTTCCGGAAGGCGGACACCGCGGCCGAGAAGTCGGGGGAGGAGACGACGGCGAGCAGGTCCCCCCGCTTCACCTCGGCGCCCGGCTCGACGAGGATCCGCACCACCGGTCCGGAGATCGCGGCGAGCACCTGCGTCGAGAGGTTCCCGTCGAAGGCGACGGTCCCCGTCGTCTCGATCGTCGGGGCGTAGATGACGCGCTTCACCGGGAGGACACGGAGATGCTCGCGCTGGTCCGCGCTCACGGTGATGGCGGCGTCCTTGGCCGGTGCGGCCGCCGCGGGCGGGGGAGCGGCATCGCCGGACCCGCGCGAGCAGGCGGCGAGCGTGGCGAGCAGGGCGCTGGCGCCCCAGAGGGTGCGGGAGGGGCTAGTCATTCTTCGGGTCCGGTGGCGTGGAATCGAGCGGCGCGCCAACGGCGCGCTCGAGGTCGGCAAGAGCATCGTTGAGCGCACCGAGCGCGGTCGCGAACTGATCGCGCGCGTCGAGCAGTGTGCGTTGGGCGTCGATCACCTCGAGCGCGGAGGAGCCGCCGAGGGTATAGGTCTTGAACGCGATGGCATACTGCTCCTGCGCACTGGGGAGGAGCTGGTCGCGGATGAACACCGCTTGCCGGTACGCCGTGGTGGCGGTGCTGTAGGCGTTGCGCAGGTCCTGGTCCACCTGTGCGATCACATCCTTCTGCGCGGCAGCGAGCTCGAGCTGGCGGTGCTTGGCCTCGGCGACCTCGCCGTTCTGGTGCTGCCAGAAGAGGAGGGGGACGCTGACGCCGACGCCGGTGGTGTACGAACTCGGGAATCCGTACGGATTGTTGTACGTGACGCCGACATTGAGGTCCGGCATCCAGTACTGCTGCGCGAGCGACTCTCCGGCGTTCGCGGCGGCGATCTGGCGCGTGATGCCGAAGAGTTCGGGGCGGCGTGCCATCGCGACGCGCCGGAGCCGGTCGAAGTCGGCGGGGACGTCCACGATGGCGAGCGTGTCCTCGGCGATGACGTCGGCGCCGAGCACGCGGCCGAGGAGGCGGTTGAGCGCGGCGCGCGCGTTGGCGACGCCGCGTTCGTTCGCGATGAGGTCGTTCTCCGACTGCGCGACGCCCACCATCGCCTTCACCACATCGAGCCGCGCCGCGGTGCCGGCCGTGAAGCGCGCCTCGGTCTTCTTCAGGAAATCGGCGGAGAGCTGCCGGGCGACGAGGAAATCCTCGCGGTGCTTGAGGGAGACGAGCAGCGAATCGTACGCCAGCGACGTCTGCGCCTGGATGAGCTGCCGCTGGAGCGTGTAAGCGGCCTCGAGACTGCCGAGGTCGCCATCGGCGAGCTGCCCCTTCAGCCAGAACTTCTGGGGGAAGGGGATCGTGACGCCGAACATCAGGTCGGTCTCGAAGGCGGGTCGAGGCCAGAGGGGGCCCTGGAAGCCCTGCACCGTGAATCCGAACGTTGGATCGGGGAAGGCGGTGGCCTGCGTGACGCGGGCGCGGCTCTGCGCGACCTGCTCGCGGGCGATGACGATCGTCGGATTGTTCGCGAGGGCCATCGCGATCGCCTCCTTCCGCGTCAGATGGAGCGACGGCGGGAGAGTGGTGTCGCGGGAGCGCGGCTCGTGCGCGATGCGCTCGTGCTCGCGCGCCGACATCAGGGAATCGGCGCGCCTGGCAGAGTCGGACTGTTGGGCCGCGAGGGGAACGGCCAGGAAGGCCGCCCACGCGGTGAGTGCTGATCGATGAGAGTGCATGTCTCCCCGGATCGA
>Ga0315271_10001043_pt1 | contig 16422 bp, 12 predicted proteins | sample C3_top_MG_FD_204664 | JGI IMG/M metagenome (GOLD analysis project Ga0315271, IMG submission 204664) | Sediment microbial communities from Yellowstone Lake, YNP, Wyoming, USA - C3_top | ecosystem: Environmental > Aquatic > Freshwater > Lake > Sediment | place: USA: Wyoming | collected 2017-08-01 | reverse complement strand
TACAGCAGAAGGCTCCAGCACTCCGCTCCCCGAAAATTCGGTACAGGCGCGCAGGGCTGCGCGCATCGCGGCGCTGCAGCCGATCGAATATCCCGCCGACCTGCCCGTGGTGTTGCGCCGCGAGGAACTGGCGCGGGCGATTATGGCTAATCAGGTGGTCATCGTGTGCGGCGAGACCGGCTCGGGCAAGACCACGCAGTTGCCAAAAATTTGTATCAGCATCGGGCGCGGGGTGCAGGGGGCAATCGCCCACACCCAGCCCAGGCGGGTAGCGGCGCGTACGGTGGCGAGCCGCATCGCGTTCGAGCTCAAGACCGAGATGGGCGGCATGGTCGGTTACAAGATACGCTTCAACGATCGCGTGACGCCCGACACCTGCATCAAGCTGATGACAGACGGTATTCTGCTGGCGGAGATCCAGACCGATCCGCTGCTAAAAAAATACGACACCATCATCATCGACGAGGCGCATGAGCGCTCGCTGAATATTGATTTTCTGCTGGGCTATTTCGTGCAAATTTTGCCGCGACGGCGCGACCTCAAGCTGATCATTACCTCGGCCACGCTGGATGCCGAGCGCTTTGCCAAGCATTTTTCCGGTGCGCCGGTGTTGCAGGTCAGCGGGCGCAGCTATCCGGTAGAGGTGCGCTACCGCACGACGCAGCAGAATGAAGAGGGCGAGCTGCAGGATGTGCCGCAGGCGGTTTGCAGTGCGCTGGATGAGTTGTCGATTGGCGGTTTGCGCGGCGACGTGCTGGTGTTTTTGCCGGGCGAGCGCGAGATACGCGACACCGCGGAAGCGCTGCGCAAGCATCATCCAAAAGGTGTGGAAATCCTGCCGCTGTTTTCGCGTTTATCGGCGGCAGAACAGGACAGGGTGTTCAAGCCCACCTCCGGCGTGTGCCGCGTGGTACTCGCCACCAACGTGGCGGAGACGTCGCTCACCGTGCCGAATATCGGCTACGTGATCGACAGCGGCCTGGCGCGGATGAACCGCTACAGCATCCGCCAGAAAGTGGAACAGCTGCGCATTGAAAAAGTTTCGCAGGCAGCGGCCAACCAGCGCGCCGGACGCTGCGGGCGGGTGATGAGCGGCATCTGTGTGCGGCTTTACGACGAGGCGGATTTTATTGCGCGTGCCGCATACACCGATGCGGAAATTTTCCGCGTCTCGCTGGCCACCGTGATTTTGCGCATGAGCGCATTGCGACTTGGTGAAGTGGAGAAGTTCCCTTTCATCGAGGCACCCGGCTCGCGCGCTATTTCAGACGGTTATCAGTTGCTGGCAGAACTGGGGGCCATGGAAGAGGTTATTTCCCCTCCCGCGAAGAGGGAGGGGACGTTTGCTCTTCCTCCCTCAGGGGGGAAGTTGGAAGGGGGGAGAACGCGACAACTGACCCCGCTGGGCAAGGAGCTGGCAAAGTTCCCGCTCGACCCCAAGATTGCGCGTCTGCTGCTGGCCGGGCGGCAGTACCTGTGTCTGCAGGAGATTCTGGTGATCGCCAGCGCGCTGGCGCTGCAGGACCCGCGTGATCGCCCGGCAGAGCGGCGCGAGGCGGCGGATGCGGCACACAAGCGTTTTAACGATGAGAGTTCGGACTTCCTTGCCTATATCAAACTGTGGGCCTGGTTTCAGGAGAGGATCAAGCACAAGAAGTCCAACCGCTTGTGGGCTGCTGAATGCCGCGACCATTTTCTTTCTGCGATGCGCCTGCGTGAGTGGCATGAGCTGTACCAGCAATTGCATGCGCAGGTGGCGGAGATGGGGTGGTTGGGGGCGGGGAGGGTTGTTGACGGTGGCTCCCCCACCCCAGCCCTCCCCCGGAGGGAGAGGGAACCAAAAGCCGAACCAAAAAAAATGCAACAGAATCTGAAAGTTCAGGTTGCTACTGCAACAGTCCCCTCTCCCTCCGGGGGAGGGTTAGGGTGGGGGAGCGCAGGAAAAAATCAAGTAAAGTACCTACCTCTACCCGATCAAATCAAACAACGCGCCCGCGATCTGCGCAAAAATGCCACCGACGCCGAAACATTGTTGTGGCAGTTATTAAGACGCAATCAACTGCTGGAAATGGGTTTCAGACGCCAGCATCCGCTGGGTAATTACGTGCTGGATTTTTACTGTCATGAGGCAAAACTGGTGGTGGAGCTGGATGGTGGTCAACATAATGAAGCCAAGCAGCAGAGCCATGATGAGGTGCGTACTGAATATTTGAAGAGACATGGGTTGACCGTGTTGCGCTTCTGGAACAACGAGGTGCTGGAAAATACCGAAGGTGTGCTGCAAACTATTTATGAGTGGTTTGAGGAGCATGTTGGTTCTGATAAGGATGCTACAGGTTCGTCCCCCACCCCAGCCCTCCCCCGGCGGGAGAGGGAGCCAGTTCCGTTGAATGCTAACGTTCAAGTGACATCTGCAACAGTCCCCTCTCCCGTTGGGGGAGGGTTAGGGTGGGGGAGCAATCGCTCAGTTGAAAACACACTTCAGTCTTCCACTCCCGCCACCTACGAACAAATCCACAAAGCCCTCCTTACCGGCCTGCTCGGCAATATCGGCTGCAAGGGTGTGGAGCGCGAGCCCTATTATCTCGGCCCGCGCGAGATCAAGTTTTTTATCGCGCCCAATTCTGTGCTGGCGAAGAAGGGCGCGAAATGGATAGTCGCCGCCGAGATCGTGGAGACCACCAGGCTGTATGCGCGCACCGTGGCGCGCATCGAACCGGAATGGCTGGAGGAGGTCGCTTCACACCTGATCAAACGACATTACTACGATCCGCACTGGGAGAAGAAAGCCGCGCAGGTCGCAGCCTTCGAGCGCAGCACGCTGTTTGGAATTTTAATCAACCCGAAAAAACGCGTGCATTACGGGCCGATGAATGTGGAAGAATCGCGCAGCGTATTCATCCGCCAGGCGCTGGTCGAGGGTGAATTCAATACCATGGCGCCGTTTTTTGCGCACAACCAGAAACTGTTCCAGGACATCGAGGCGCTGGAGCACAAGTCGCGCCGTCCCGATGTGCTGGTGGATGACGAGCTGATCTACGCGTTTTATGACAGCCGCATTCCGTCTCACATCCATAATGGCGCGGCGTTTGAAGCATGGCGCAAAGAGGCGGAAAAAGACTCGCCCAGGCTGCTGTATCTGCAGCGCGATGATTTGATGCGGCATGAGGCGGCCGGTATCACCACCGACCAGTTTCCGCCGCAGCTGGTGATGAACAATGTGAGCTATGCGCTGGGCTACAACTTCGCGCCGGGCAAGAGTGATGACGGGGTGACGCTGAGCGTGCCGCTGGCGCTGATCAACCAGGTGTCGGTCGCGCGCTGCGAATACCTGGTGCCGGGGCTGCTGGCGGAAAAAGTGGCGCAGCTGCTGAAAACCCTGCCGCAGAAAATCCGCCGCAACTGCGTGCCGGTACCGGAGTTTGCGGCGAAATTCTGCGAGGAGAATAAACCGTCAGACACCGGCTTGCTGCTGGCCTTGTCTAAATATATCCGTGCGCAGAAACAACTCGATGTGCCGCTGGATGCCTTCCGTCTTGAACAGCTGCCGCTACATTTTCTGATGAATTTTGTGGTGGTGGATGAGCATGGACGGCAGCTGGGGGTGTCGCGCAACTTTACACAATTGCGCGCCGAGCTTGCTCCCAGGCAGGCGGCAATGCCTGTTGCAGTGGCGGCTAGTGGCGCACAGGCGGCCGGGAGTGTGCGCTTGACAGAGTGGACCCTGGGTGAATTCAAACCCACCACCGAAATAATCCGTGCCGGGCAAACCATTACGCTGTTCAATGCGCTGGTGGACGACAAGGATGCCGTGCTGCTGCAGGCCTTTGATACCCGCGAGGAGGCGCAGGCCGCGCATCGCCTCGGTCTGCGCCGTCTGTTTATGCTTGCGCTGAAGGAACAGGTGAAGTTTCTGGAAAAGAATTTGCTTGCCAGCAAAGACTTTGGCCAGGCCATGACTATGCAATTTTTGCCCTTCGGCAGTGCGCAGGATTTGCAGCGCCAGATTTTTGCGGTGACCTTTGACCGCAGTTGCCTGGGCGACCCTCTGCCCAGCAATGAGCAGGAGTTTGCAGCGCGCTGCAAGGATGCAAAGAGCCGCTTGAATCTGGTGGCGCAGGAAATCGCGCGGCTGGTCAGCAGCGTGCTGCAGGAATATCACAGCCTGCAAAAAAGCCTGCCCGGATTCAAGGCCCATGGTGCGGCCACGCAGGATATCAAGGCACAATGCGAGTGGCTGCTGCACAAGGAATTTATTGCGCGTACGCCCTATGAACGCTTGCAGCATCTGCCGCGCTATATCAAGGCGATGAACGTGCGCCTGGAAAAACTGCGCGCCGATCCCGCCCGCGATGCGCGCCAGTTTGCGCAAATGCAGGCCTTGCAGCAGGCATGGCAACGCAAGCTGGCGGCGCAGCAGGGCAATGTGGACAGCAAGGTTGAAGAGTTTGGCTGGCTGCTGCAGGAGTTGCGTGTGTCACTGTTTGCGCAGGAAGTGAAAACTCCGGTGATTGTGTCAGTGAAGAGGTTGCAGAAGATGTGGGAAACTTTAGTCTGAAAATTGTAATTCAGCTTTTGTAGGGTGCGTCACACGCACCATGGTGCGCACGGCGCACCCTACGAACGGATTAAAATGACTTGTTTGTATGGTCATTTTTAATTAGTATGGTTACAGCTATAAGATTAAGGGATAGTGCGATGGACTCCAATCAAGTATCAAAGTCTGAATTTAAAGCAAAGGCGCTTGAGTATTTTCGCCAGATTGAAGGCTCTGGCGAGAGTGTCATTGTGACCGATCACGGCAAGCCGGCACTGGAAGTGCGACCATACCGGGGAAAAGACCGGCACCCTCTCGATGTATTGCGTGGCTCGGTTGTGAGTTATGAAAACCCGACTGAACCCGTTTCCGATGGCGATTGGGAGGCAGCGCAATGATCGTTCTTGATACTCATGCCCTTGTGTGGTGGGTAACAGGTGATGCCGCTTTGAGCAAAAAAGCGAGGAAGGAAATCGAACGCGAACAGTCAGGCGGTGCAATTATCGTTTCGGCAATTTCTGCATGGGAAATTGCTATGCTGGTTGCGCGCGGAAGGTTGGTATTGGCTATGGATGTGAGCAGTTGGCTCGCTACCGTTGCAGAAATTGAGGCGGTCCGCTTTCACCCGGTTGATGTGGAAATTGCAGTCAAGTCAGTTGAATTGCCGGGAGAGTTTCATAGAGACCCGGCAGACCGCATGATCGTGGCAACCGCGCGTAAACTGGCGGTGTCATTGGTCACCAGGGATGACAAAATATTAAATTATCCACATGTAAAAACTATTTGGTAGTTTGGGCAGAGGCCAGAGTTCCAAACAAAATTCAAGGGTAATGTAATGGACGAGCAAATACGCGAAGACGCGCTGCAATACCACCGCATGAGTCCACCGGGCAAAATTTCGGTTGTGGCCAGCAAACCGATGCAGACCCAGCGCGATTTGGCTTTGGCCTATACACCCGGAGTCGCTGCAGCCTGCGATGCCATCGTGGCCAATCCTGCCGAGGCGCTTAATCTCACGGCTCGCGGCAATCTGGTGGCGGTCATTACCAATGGCACGGCGGTGCTGGGGCTTGGCGCGATCGGCCCGCTGGCGGCCAAGCCGGTGATGGAAGGCAAGGGTGTATTGTTTAAAAAATTCGCCGGGATTGATGTGTTTGATCTGGAGATCAATGAGCCGGATCCGGACAAGCTGGTGGATATCATCGCCTCGCTGGAACCTACCTTTGGCGGCATCAATCTGGAAGACATCAAGGCGCCCGAGTGTTTTTATATCGAACGCAAATTGCGCGAGCGCATGAAAATTCCGGTGTTTCACGATGACCAGCATGGCACGGCGATTATCGTGGGCGCTGCGCTTTTAAATGGACTCAAGGTGGTAGGAAAGCAAATCGGTGAAGTCAAACTGGTGGTGTCCGGCGCGGGTGCGGCAGCGCTGGCCTGTCTGGATATGCTGGTTTCTCTCGGCGTGCGCATGCAGAATATTGTGGTGACAGACATCAAGGGCGTGGTGTACCAGGGCCGCAGCGAGGAAATGGACGACAACAAGGCGCGCTATGCCGTGGCGACGAGTGCGCGTACCCTGGCCGAGGTGATTGCGGACGCGGACGTGTTCCTGGGCCTGTCGGCAGGCGGTGTGCTGCAGCCCGGGATGTTGCAAAAAATGGCGAGCCGCCCCCTGATTTTTGCGCTGGCCAATCCGACGCCGGAAATTCTGCCGGAGCAGGCCAAAGCGGTGCGCCCAGATGCAATTCTCGCCACTGGCCGTTCAGATTATCCCAACCAGGTGAACAACGCGCTGTGCTTTCCCTATATGTTCCGCGGTGCACTGGATGTGGGTGCGACGACCATCAATGAAGAAATGAAGCGTGCAGCGGTGTATGCAATCGCCGCGCTGGCAGAGGCCGAGCAAAGTGATGCGGTGACTGCCGTGTATGGCGAGGGGAGCCCGGGTTTTGGGGCGGAATACCTGATTCCCAAACCGTTTGATCCGCGCCTGATTGCGCTGGTTGCGCCTGCTGTTGCCCAGGCAGCGATGGATAGCGGTGTTGCAACGCGTCCGATTGCGGATATGAATATTTACCTTGAGCAAATTTCGCATTTTGTGAATCAATCAGGTTTGTTGATGAAACCCGTGCATGATCTGGCAAAGAAAAATCCAAAACGCCTGATTTATGCCGAAGGCGAGGACGAACGCGTGCTTCAGGCAGTGCAAATGGTAGTGGATGATAAGGTGGCATTTCCGATTCTGATCGGTCGCCCCGCGGTAGTGGAAAGCCGCATCAGGAAACTCGGTTTGCGCATACGCATGGGTGAGCATTTTGAACTGGTTAACCCGGAAAATGACCCGCGCTATCGAAGTTACTGGATGGAATATCACCGTTTGATGCAGCGAGACGGGGTAACGCCCGAGCATGCCAAACGTGAAATGCGCCGCAGCGGTGCGTTGATAGGATCAATGATCATCCATATGGGTGAGGCTGACTGTATGTTGTGCGGCACCTTTGCACAACCGCTGGAGCACTTGCCCTATATCAAAAATGTGATCGGTTTGCGCCCGGGCGCCAGCGTATTTGCAGCGATGAATATACTCATGCTGCCCAGACGTACCCTGTTTATTTGCGATACGCATATCAATCTTGATCCGACGCCGGAACAGGTGGCCGAAATGACCCTGCTGGCGGCGGATGAGGTGCGGCGTTTTGGTATTGTGCCCAAAGTGGCATTACTGTCGCATTCCAGTTTTGGCAGTTTCGATAATGCATCTGCACGCAAGATGAAGCGGGCTCACGAGCTGCTGCAGCAGATGGCCCCGAGCCTGGAAATGGAAGGCGAGATGCACGGAGACGCGGCCATGTCGGAAAAATTGCGTTTGCAGGTGTTCCCCGATTCGCGCCTGAAGGGGGCGGCTAATCTGTTGATCATGCCCAATCTGGATGCGGCCAATATCGCATTCAATCTGCTCAAGATGATCGCGGGAGATGGCATTACAATAGGGCCTGTATTGCTGGGTGCGGCCAAGTCTATACACATACTTACTTCTACCGCGACGGTGCGACGCATCGTCAATATGAGCGCGCTGGCAGTCGCCGGCGTGGAAGCACATTAGAAGAATATAAAATATCAAGATTGGCAATTGATGCCATGTCCAATCATGAAATTTCAGCGTCAGTTCCCCCTCCCCAACCCTCCCCCGGTGGGAGAGGGGGCAAACGAATCGCTACGCGAGGTTTACTTTAATTGAAAATTGGGAGGCAATATGCCGGAAAAATTAAATATGCAGGAAAACGCCATGCTGCGCGAAGAGCTGGAAATTTTGATGGCAGAGCGCAGCAGTTTGCTGAAAGTGGTGGGTGCTGCATCAGTGTTAATGGCTAACACTGATGGCCGTGCCCTTCCCGCGGAGGCTGCGGAAGCTGCAGAAATGCTGGCAAGACTGGTTAATGCGTTGCCCGAAGAGACCCTGAGTGAAGCACTGGAAAGTGTGCATGCAGAGGCCGGTGCGGGTGATTTGTAGTTTTTGACAGGGGATTAAGCTTTGAGTGTACCGCAGAAAACAGGTTTGATTTTGACAGGTGGAGGCGCGCGTGCCGCCTACCAGGTCGGGGTGTTAAAAGCGATTGCCGAAATGTTGCCGCGTCGCACCCAAAATCCCTTTCCCATTATTTGCGGCACCTCGGCGGGCGCGTTCAATGCGGTTACGCTGGCGGTATATGCACAAAGTTTTAAACTGGGTGCGCAGTATCTGGAAAAAATGTGGAAAAATTTCAGCGCACACGATATTTACCGTGCCGATGCTCTGGGTGTTTTAACCAATACGGTGCGCTGGCTTTCCGGATTGATTTTGAACGGCCTGGGTATCAATAAATTGAACCATGTGTCGCTGCTGGACAGTTCACCGCTGGCTGCGTTGCTGGACAGGGCGATGCCGAGCGAAAAAATTCAGGAGAATATCGATTTGGGCGTGTTGCACGCGCTGAGTATCTCTGCCTCGGGTTATGGTACGGGACAATCGGTCAATTTTTTCCAGAGCGTGTCGGCTGTGCTACCGTGGCAGCGCGCGCGGCGACTGGGTGTGGCGACCAATATCGAGGCCAAGCATATATTGGCGTCTTCGGCGATTCCTTTCATTTTTCCCGCAGTGCTGATTAACCGGGAATATTTTGGCGATGGATCCATGCGCCAGATAGCGCCTGTCAGTCCCGCCCTGCATTTGGGTGCGACACGGATACTGGTAATAGGCACGGGGCAGGTCGATGAGGTACAGCACATCCGCACCAAGGTAGACGAATATCCATCATTGGCGAAAATTGCGGGCCATGCACTGGACAGTATTTTTCTCGACAGTCTGGAAGTCGATATTGAGCGTCTGCATCGCATTAACAGGACGCTCGATTTAGTGCCGGAGACCGTGCGCGAGAATATGAGCATGCATCATGTCGATGTGCTGCAGATATCACCCAGCCAGTCGATAGAGAAAATCGCCGGACGTTACGCCAAACATCTGCCTTACCCTATCCGTTTGCTGCTGGGTAGCGTGGGCGCGATGCGGCGCAATGCGTCAAATCTGGTGAGTTATCTGCTGTTCGAAAAAGCATTTTGCCGTGCATTGATCGACCTCGGTTATAAAGATGCGATGAGTCGCAAGGACGAAATCATGGCCTTCCTCGCGCCGTCCCTGATTGAAGAGCTGTTGAACAGTCGTAATGAATGATATTGCAGTCAGCATAGTCGCACCCAAGCCCCTGACCTTTGCCTTGCTGCGTTTGCTGGCGGACAGAGAGTTTCATTCCGGTGAAGTGCTGGCGCAGGGTCTGGGCGTAAGCAGAGCCAGTGTTAATAATGCCTTGCACGGGATGGAGCAATACGGCCTGACCCTGTATAGCGTGCGCGGTCGTGGCTATTGCCTGACTAACCCCCCGCAATGGCTGGATGCCGTTCAAGTCAGTGCACATCTTGCTGCCAGGGCCGACGATTTTAACATTGAGATTTTGGACAGCGCGCCTTCCAGCAATACAATGTTGTTACAGCGTGCCGTACAGGGTGCACCTAATGGTAGCGTGCTGGCTGTAGAGTGGCAAAGCGGAGGGCGAGGCAGACAAGGCAGGGTCTGGCATTCGGGGCTGGGTAATGCCTTGACCTTTTCCCTGCTATGGCGTTTTGAATGTGGGCTCGCAGGATTGTCGGGTTTGAGCCTGGCGACGGGCGTCGCACTAATGCGTGCATTGCACGGTTTGGGCATAAGCGGTGCCCGGCTGAAGTGGCCGAACGATGTGCTGGGGGCAGTCGGTAAAATTGCCGGCATCCTGATTGAAGCGCAGGGCGATATGTTGGGCCCCAGTGCAGTGGTCATCGGTATAGGTATTAATCTCGCCTTGCCGCCAGAAATTTTGCGGCGTATAGACCAGCCGGTCAGCGATTTGTCGCAGCTGACAAGCGTATTGCCGGAGCGAAATTTATTGCTGGCAACGGTGTTGAGTGAATTGGCGAGCGTGTTGCACGAATTTTCGGCAACAGGCTTTGCCGGATTACGTGCAGAGTGGGAAGGCTACCATTTTTATCAGCATCAGGCGGTGCAATTATTGTTGCCGGATGGGAAGGTGATCCAGGGCGTTGTGCGAGGCGTGAATCCGGATGGCGCTCTGGCAGTAGAAATACAATCTGCAGAAAGCGGTAAGTCAGAGATGCGTAATTTTCATGCCGGCGAAATCAGTCTGAGGAGCGTTTCCCATGCTGCTGTTTGATGCAGGAAATAGCCGCTGCAAATGGGCGTGGATCATTAACGGCATATGGCTGCGGCAGGGCGTGCTACATAATTCCGATACGGCGGCGTGGCAGGTATTGAAGGTCTCTTTTTCACAGTTTGCCGCGCCGCAGAAAATTTTAGCTTCCAATGTGGCGGGGGCGGAGATAGCGCAATATTTGCGGGAACTGTGCGCAGTATGGTCATGCCCTGTGGAGTTTATCACGGCTCAGGCTGAGCAGTGCGGTGTACGCAATCGCTATGAGCAACCCTCGCAGTTGGGCTGCGACCGTTGGGCTGCATTGCTTGCAGCATGGCATCGCGAGCTGCAGGCTTGTCTGGTGGTGAATTGCGGTACAGCGACTACCGTGGATGCCCTGTCTGCCTCAGGAGAATTTTTGGGTGGACTGATTTTGCCGGGTATAGAACTCATGCAGCGCAGCCTGCAAATTAATACGTCCCAGCTTGGCGATGAATTCTCAAGAAACAATGGTAAGGTCACCGATTTCCCCAGTAACACCGCTGATGCAATTGTGAGTGGCGCCATGCGTGCCTGCATCGGGGCGATTCAGCAGCAATACAAATTGCTTGCAGTAAATGGGGCGCGCTGTATTTTAAGCGGTGGTGCGGCTGAAAGTATCTTGCCTTACCTTGGTTTGCCAACGGAACTCGTGGATAATCTCGTGTTGCAGGGCGTACAAATTATTGGGCAAAATTGTTCTGTGATCACAGATAAAGAAATGGTGTCGAGATGAAGTTGTTATTTGGATTATTACTTTTGTTGAGTCTCGGACTTTTCGCATATATGCAGTGGGGCGGCGCACTCACAGGCGGCGCAAAAAATGGACAGACGCTGGCAGAGCTGAACCCTGAAAAGATCAGGCTGCTGGATATGCCGGTGGACAAAATATTATCAGCCTCGGCCGTTGCAACGGTACAGCAAAATGTGCCTGCCTCTGCTCCTCTGTCTGCTTCAGCGGCTGTAGCCGCGCCCAATATTTCGGCTCCCGCTATTCCGTTATCGGCGCCTATAGCGTCGCCAGCGTTGCCTGTACCTGCTGTCGCTCCCGTCCCTTCACCAGCGCCTATCCCGGCACCCTCACAAGCCACGGCAAATGTGTGGAAATCAGTAGTAAGAACCTGCATGGAATGGGGGGAATTTTCCGGTGCTGATTTGGCGTATGCAACAAAGGAATTGGCCGTGTTGAAACTGGGCGATCGCTTATCACAACGTACGATAGAGTATGCCAGCGGATATTGGGTCTATATCCCGCCGCTGCATAGTCAGCCGGCATTGAATAAAAAAATTGAGCAAATCAAGGCGATGGGATTACAGGACTTTTATGTGGTGAAGGAGCCGAAAAAATGGAACCGGTCAATTTCACTTGGTGTATTTAAAACCCAGGAAGCCGCTAAAAATTTCCAGATAAAGTTGAAGAAAAAAGGCTTGAGTTCGGCCAGGGTGGGAGAACGCAAGCACAAGCTGAAATTCATTGTCTTTACATTTAAGGGTGTCGATGCTGAGGAACGCAGTAAACTGATTAAACTGCAAAAAGATATCGCGAACAGTGAGTTGAAGGCTGTGGCATGCAAATAATTCGCATGAACAAGTTTGCTGTTATTGGCGTATGGCGATTGACAGGCATAGCGTAAATCAGGAGAATGCTGCCTCCTTCAGGTGCGGATCAATTCGCCGTATGCCAGGGGAAGTAGAAAGAGTATGAATTTTGGGTGATATAGCTCAGCTGGTTAGAGCGCAGCACTCATAACGCTGAGGTCGGTGGTTCAATTCCACCTATCACCACCAATACAAATGGTTAGCCTGGTGGCTAGCCATTTTTTTTGCAGTCACAAATGCCCCCGTCCCGTACCGATACAAAGACTGCCTGTACAGGACTCTCATAAGGTTGCCATGAGTCACCCGCATAAACTTTCGCTTTCTGTGCAATATGCCAGCCTGGCCACGGGGCTGCCAACCCGGCAGCAATTTCGCCGTTGGGTACAGGCAGCCCTGCGGCAGGATTTGCAGTGTACTTTGCGCGTTGTCGATGAGAGCGAGGGACGCGCGCTGAACCGTGATTTTCGTGGCAAGGACTATGCGACCAATGTGCTGACCTTTGTCTATGACGACACCGATCCCCTGTCCGGTGATATCGTGTTTTGCGCACAGGTGGTGAAGCGGGAGGCTGCCGGGCAGGGCAAGCAGCTGCTGGCCCACTATGCGCATATGGCGGTGCACGGCGTGCTGCATTTGCAGGGATATGACCATGAAACCGAGGCTGATGCAATCGAGATGGAGGCGCTGGAAACTGCGCTTATGGGCAAATTAGGGTATCCTGCACCCTACGAAGTAACTACATAACGTTGAGATGGACGCCCCAGAAAGTAACAAACCCGGCTTGTTAGAGCGACTTTCCGCGCTGCTGTTGCGTGAGCCCGAGGATCGCGAACAACTCATCACCCTGTTGCATTCAGCCTACGAACGCAACTTGCTTGATGCCGAAGCCCTGGCCATGATGGAGGGGGTGATTCAGGTATCCGAACGGTCGGTTGGCGAAATTATGCTGCCCCGCGCGCAAATGGATGTCATCGACATCAGCGAGCCACCGGAACAGTTTATTCCCTTTGTCATCGAAGCCTCGCACTCGCGTTTCCCCGTCATCGACGGCAACAAAGACAATATTATCGGCATACTGCTGGCCAAGGATCTGCTGCGTTATTACGCCGGAGAGGAATTCGAGGTACGTGATATGTTGCGCCCGGCGGTGTTTGTGCCTGAGTCCAAGCGACTTAACGTGCTGCTGCGCGACTTCCGCAGCAACCGCAACCATATCGCGCTGGTGGTGGATGAATACGGCGGCGTGTGCGGTATGGTGACGATAGAGGATGTGCTGGAACAGATCGTCGGTGAGATTGAAGACGAATATGATTTCGACGAGGATGAGGACAATATCATTTCAGTTGGAAAAAGCAGCTGGCGCATAAAGGCGGCGACAGAGATTGCCGATTTCAACACTGCTCTGGACAGCGATTTCAGCGATGAGGAGTGCGATACCGTGGGCGGACTGGTGCTCAAGGCTGCCGGTCAGCTGCCCAAACGGGGAGAGCGTATCGTAATTGATGGCATGATTTTCACCGTACTGAGGGTGGATAGCAGACGGTTGTATTCGCTGCTGGTGGAGCGCAAGCCAGAGGAAACTGATTTTAAGGAATAGAGCCTGGTCGCAGGATACGTCATGCGCGCCTTGCAGACGGGTTAAAAATTTTCGTCCTCGCGCAGATAGCGCCACTGCCCGACGGGTAGATCTCCCAGCTTGATCCTGCCTATCCGTACACGTTTCAAACCCGTCACTTTCAGCCCAACCAGTTCGCACATGCGGCGTATCTGGCGTTTCTTGCCTTCACGCAAAATAAACCTCAACTGGTCCTCGTTTTGCCATGACACCTTGGCAGGCTTCAGCTTCTGTCCATCCAGTGACAAACCGTGACAGAGCATATTGATACCGTTGCCAACCATATTGCCGGTTACGCGTACCAAATACTCCTTGTCGATTTCGGAGTTCTCCCCAACCAGTTGCTTGGCCACGCGTCCATCCTGGGTGAACACCAGCAAGCCCTGCGAATCAATATCCAGGCGCCCGGCAGGGGCGATGCCTTTTAAGTGTCCGGGGTGAAAGCGCAGCGGAGTTTTGTCAGCTGCCCAGCGCGAGGCTGCATTTACCAGAGCAATGGCTGGTTGGTAGCCGTCCTCGGCCTGACCGGAAACATAGGCAATCGGCTTGTTGAGCAATATCGTAACCTGGGTTTGCTGCTGCTCTTGCGCGGCGCGATTGAGGGTGATTTTTTGTGTAGGATAAAATTTGCTGCCCAGTTCATTCACCGGCTGCCCATCCACCAGCACCCAGCCGCGTTCAATATATACATCGGCTTCGCGACGCGAGCAAAAACCCTGTTCTGACATGAGTTTGGAGAGACGAATTTTTTCCATGATTTAGATTTGATATGCGGTTGTGAATAAAGATGCAATGTTATCGGGAGCGCGGACGTCCCCGTCCGCATGCGGACGAGGACGTCCGCGCTCCAATAATGGTTTAGCCGAGCGCCGGAAACAGGCCGCGCATACCGCCAGCAATGAATTCTACGGCAATTGCAGCCAGTATGAGTCCCATTAAGCGGGTAAATATGTCGATACCCAGAGTACCCAATCGCCGTTCTGCCCAGGGTGCGGCCAAGAAGGTCAGCCAGACACTGAGACTGAGTAAAATAATAATCAGGCTCATGCTCAGGTAATGCGCAATTTCATTTGCCTTATGCGCATCCAGAATGACTGTACTGATAGCCCCCGGCCCGGCCAGTAAAGGTGTGGATAAAGGCACGATGGCGAGCACTGATCCCGAGTCGTCTGCAGAGAGCCCGTGGGTATCCGGAGTCAATTGCTGGATATTGCCATTCAGCATTTTAAAGGCCATCACTATGAGTAAAATACCACCCGCCAAACCCAAAGAATGAATACTGATGCCAAAGAATGTCAGCACGGGCTGGCCGACCAGCAGCGCTGCCAGCAAAATGAGAAACACCGTTAACGATGCCAGCCGGGCTGTGCGATTGCGCTGGGCTACCGGCATGCCTGCCGTAAACAGAATGATGACAGGAATAATTCCGATCGGATCCAGAATAGCGAACAGACTGATAAATATTTTGGTGTATTCGGTAAATTCGAGCATGGTGTGCGGCCGGTATATTGCGGGTAAGGGTTGCTTTACGGAGAGGATTCAATAAATTTGAAACAAGGAAATTAGGCTATTTCCTGGAACCGGCAGCGACACGACCATTGCATTATTTTGCTGGTTTATTGTCGAAGAAAGATAGTTTTACAGAATCCTGGCAGATGTTATTCGGCCGACCAAGCAGGTAGCCCTGCCCACGGGTAAAACCGAGCTGTGCGATTTTTTCCAGAATTTCCTCTGTCTCTACCCCTTCTGCAACCAGATCGTATCCTGCTTTAATAACCATGGTAGCAAGACTCTCCATGATGATACTTTGTCGGCCGCCTTCGAGTAACTGGCGGATCAGGGAAATGTCAAACTTGACGCAGTCCACCGGCATATTGGAAAGATAGCTCAGGGATGAGTAGCCACTGCCGAAATCGTCGAGTGCAATGAGGAAGCCCTGCTGGCGAAATTGATTGAGGATGTTTGAGGCTAAATGCAATTGGGTTATCAGCGCCGTTTCTGTCACTTCGATGATCAGTTTGTACTGTTTGAGATACACCGCAAGTGCATTGATTTTTTCCTGCACCAGAGGAACAATCAGGCCGTGTCCGGAAACGTTGACGGTAATGCCAGTGCCGGCTGGAATTTTCCCCGCCTTGAGATCCTTTGCGATACGACCTAGGATCACCACGTCAAACTCTGCCTCAAGACGGCGCTCTGCAATGAGCGGGAAAATGGTGGAGGGCATAATCAAGCTGTCTTTATTACGAATACGCAACAGTGACTCATAATAATCAATCTTGCCGGTGCTCAGGTTGACTATGGGCTGGTAGTGCATTTCAATCGACTCGTCGCTCTCCATTGCCTCAAATACCAGGCTGTTGATGCTGTTGGAAAAAAGCAAGTTGGTATTTGCCAGCATGCTGCGGTCAAAAACGGCTATTTTACTTTTGCCGGGACGTTTGGCGTGGTACATCGCCACATCAGCCTGCTTCGGCAGGCCGCTCAGCAGGTCGGCATCGGTGCCGGAAGCATAGGCCATGCCGGCGCTAAGGCGAACGGGTTCCTTGATGCCAAGGCTGGAAAAATCATACAGGTTCACCGCTTCAAGGCAACGCTCTGCGGTTTGCAAGGCAAGCGCGGCATCGACGTCAAGAAACAGTGTGGCAAACTCGTCTCCCCCCAGGCGGTAGAGCCTGTCACCGTGGCGTAAAGTAGTCTGAAGTGTGTGAGTGATAGCCAGCAGGACAAGGTCGCCGGTTGGATGGCCGTAAGTATCATTGATGGCCTTGAAATGATCGCAGTCAAATAAAATAAGTGCCACGCCGATACGATGCCCCGATGAAACCGCCAACATATGCTTCCAGTCTTCTTCGAAGCCGCGCCGGTTATAAATTCCGGTAAGGGGATCATGATGCGCGAGTTGCCACAGT
>Ga0315271_10001042_pt1 | contig 16426 bp, 12 predicted proteins | sample C3_top_MG_FD_204664 | JGI IMG/M metagenome (GOLD analysis project Ga0315271, IMG submission 204664) | Sediment microbial communities from Yellowstone Lake, YNP, Wyoming, USA - C3_top | ecosystem: Environmental > Aquatic > Freshwater > Lake > Sediment | place: USA: Wyoming | collected 2017-08-01 | reverse complement strand
CGACCGTGAGTGAGATCCAGGGACCGTTCGTCGCGATCGTCTTGCCCGCTCGGATCGCCTGCTTGTAGGCGTCAGCGGTGACGGCCTCGCCATCGAGCTGAGCGTACATTCGCGCCCAACCGGGTGGGTCGGAGTTGAGGCCGTGCGAGATCGACAGAAACACGTCTGTCCCGACGGACGCAGCCAGCCGGATGCCAGAGCCAAGAAGGTGATGGTAGAGCTGGGCTGAAGCCTCCCAGTCGCCGTAGTGCAGCAGATCGATGGAATCAACAAGTCCCAGGGCCGCGTCGGCGACCAGCTCACGCGCCTCGACGGACCGCTCGCCGCGGAACCCGGGCTTGAACACGCTGGTCGGGGTCCCGTCCGGTTCGAAGGGCAGCCAGACCGGATGGGCGTACCCGACGGTCGCACCCAGGCGGCGCTGCTCATCGCACGCAACGGCGTTCGGCGGCCAGTCTTCCTGGCCTTCCTCGGGCACGTGACCCGTCTGGTAGCGGACGGGCGGCTCGGACGGGGCCAACGCATGGAAATGCCCGAGGAGGTCATTGCGGAACTCGATCCCATAGCGGGTGATGTGACGCGCACTCGTCGACGGAAGGTCCTGCCCCGCGAGGGCCTCAAACGCCTCGCGGTCGTAGATGCGCGTCGAGCGCAGGTTGGCCGCGAGCAGACTCATCACGTTGAGCCCTTCGCCGACCTGCATGCACATGGCCTGCTCGGGCGTGATCACCAGATCACCGGAGTAGTGCGTATGCACGTGGAGGTCGGCGCTGAACCAGCCGTCCGCGTTGGGGTGGATGCGCGGTCGAGGCGAGAGCTCGACCTCGACAGTGGTGCCGGGACGGGGCCGGACACCAACGGACACCGGATCGCACTCGATGCCGCGTGCGACGACCACGGTCAGCGGCGTCGCCGGCACCTCGAGCGCGATCGACTGGCCATGAAAGAACGGACGGTACTGGGAGTCCCACTTGGGAGGCGCCCCAGCCGGGAACCACGCCCCCCCGCAACTGTCCACAACCGACCAGCGGGCGGGCGCATCCGCTCGCAGCACGAGCTCGGCGGAGCCTGCCCGCCGGACCACGTCGGCCAAGTGAACCTTCCGGCCGTCCACCGAGAGGTCCAGTCCGGTCTCACCGGCCTCTATCGTGATCGGCAGGATCTCGAGGGCGTGCTGGGTGAGGAGCAACTCCTGGTTCGCCACGACAATCGCAAGCGAGTCGTCGACCTGCGAATCCAGCACGAGCCACCGTGTGGCCGTCTGTCCCTCAATGGCCCACGGCGCCTCGCCGCTGCGGAGTCCGACAACCCCTTGGGGACGGATGGTGACGAATGTGGTCGCGGCCGGAGCCGCCGCCCCGGCGAAACAGCGACGCAGAGCCTCGTCCTCGCCCAGGAGGCCCAGGCTGACGTCGAGGAGTTCCGGCCGGCCCGTCACGAGGCGCGCAAGGGGGACTGGCAGCCGACAGACCACAAGCTCATGGAAGGCGCGGGGGTCGAGCTCCCAGTCGCGGCCCCAATCCCACGCTTGCGTGCTTTGAAGCTCGCGATATCCCGCCAGCATCTCGTCCATGGCGGGCGGATGCCAGCCGCCACTGTGGTCGTTACAACACACGGGCGTCCTCGCTTCGAGTGACGGATGTCGTGGTCCGCCTGATATGGCGCGTCGATCCTTCGCGTGTCAAGGACCGCCCAGTACAGACCGATCAGCAATCCCGGAGGATCATCCGGGCCTCAACCCTCCCGCGTCGTTGGCCAATACCTCGCCCGCCCCGTCGAGACGGCCGAGCCCGCGATTGAACGGGGCAAGCGCCGGGTAGAGGCCTCGATACAGCGCGTAGCGCTGGTCATAGAACCGCTGCCTGGCAGGATCCGGGGTACGGGTCTCGGCGATGCGCAGGCAGGCATCGGCGGCTGCGGCGGCCGAGGCGAAGATGCCGGCGCCGACACCGGCCAGCAGAGCGGCACCGAGTGCGGCGGCCTCGGTGACCCGTGGCACGGCGACCGGGATGCCGGTGATATCCGCCTTGAGCTGGAGCCACTGCGGCGAGCGGGCGCCCCCGCCGATGGCGCGCAAGGTATCAATCTCGACCCCAGCACCGGCCAGCAGGTCCAAGTTGGCACGGAGCTCGAAGGTCAGACCCTCCAGGATTGCCCGCGCAACCTCGCCCCTCGTGGTGGCGAACGTGAGGCCAACGATGGCCGCCCGCGACGAGGGATCCGGCGCGGGCGTCCCGCGGCCTGCGAAGTGCGGCATCACGAGAAGGTCGGTCGGTCGGTCCGGTGCCTCCGCCAGGATCAGCTCGTACGCGTCACGACCCGTCGATTCGGCCGCGCCCTGCTGCGGTTCACAGAACCCGTCCCGGAACCAGCGAAGCGACAGCCCGCCGCTGTGGTTGAGGGTCATGGCCAGATACGCGCCCGGTACCACGTGCCGGTAGACGGACAGCCCCGCGTCGGCCAGGGCCGGCTCCAGGACCGGCGCCGGCAGGACGACCTCCACGACCTCGGCGGTGCCCGTGGACACGCTGGCGAGGCCCGGACGCGTCACGCCCGCTCCAAGCGCTCCGCACGCCTGGTCATGCCCACCCGTGACGACCAGTGGCGCCTGACGCAGGTTCAGCGCGTCCGCCAGGTCGTCTCGCAGGCGGCCCACCGGGGAACCAGAGGGCAGGAGCTCGCCGAGGCGGCGCCCGTCCAGCCCGACGGCATCGAGGATCTCAGGGTCCCACCCGCCATCGATGATGTTGAACAGCTGGGTCCGCGAGGCAAGGCACTCGCTCGTGGCAACCCTGCCCGTCATGCGCTGGAGCAGGAAGCCTTCCACGAGGAGGAAGCTGGCGGCATCCCGCCAGATCTCGGGCTCGTGATCCCTGAGCCAGAGGAGCTTCGGAAGCGTGTTTACGGTGTGCAGGGGCATGCCGGTGTGCCCCACGAGGAAGTCCGAGCCGAGGTGCTCCCGGAGCCAGTCGTTCTCCCGCTCGGTCCGTGTGTCCATCCCGAGAATGGTGGGCCGAAGGGGCCGGCCGGCCACATCCACCGGTGTCACGGCCTCGCCATGCACCGACAGTCCGATGGCGTCCACCTCGGACACACCCGCGGCGGCGATCGCCTCGGCCATCGCCTCCAGGGCCAGCACCCACACGCGGTCGCTGTCCTGCTCCGCCCAGCCGGGCCTCGGCAGGTCCACGGAGTACTCACGGCTCGCACTCGCAAGGAGGGTGCCGTCGCCGTCGAACAGGACGGCCTTGCAGCCGGTGGTGCCGACGTCGAGCCCCAGCAGCGTGCTCACGATGCCAGGCCCTAGCGGCGATGCCCGAGTGCTGCCCGGTACATCACGTCGATGCGGTCCGGCGACACGTCGGGCTGGATGTTGTGGGCGGGGCAGAACACGTACCCGCCGTCCCGGCCGAGGGTCTCGATGCTGTAGCGCACCTCGCGTTCGATCTCCTCGTGGGTCGCGAACGGCAGCACCTGCTGGACGTCGATGCCGCCGCCCCAGAAGCAGAGCTCTGTCCCGAACTGCTGTTTCATGGTGGCGATGTCCATCTTCGCGGCACTGCGCTGGATGGGGTTGAGGATATCGACGCCCACCTCGATCAGGTCAGGGATGAGGTCGAAGACCGAGCCGCACGAGTGCATGAACACCTTGGCGCTGGTCTTGCTGTGGATGAAGTCGTAGAGGCGCTTGTGGTACGGCTTGATCATCGTCCGGTACATGTCGGGCGAGGTCCACGGACCCCGCTGCGTGCCCAGATCGTCGCCCTGCGCCACGACCTGGACATACGGGCCGACATGGTCGATGAACAGGTCCCAGAGCGCGATGTCAGTCTCCGTGACCTTGTCCAGGATGGCGTGGGCGAGCTTCGGGTTCCAGTAAAGGTCCGTGCAGAAGTCCTCGTAGCCGCGGAGGAAGCAGGCGCCCTCGAACGGGCCGAGGCACATGATGTCCGCCACGACCAGGTAGTCCGTCTCCTCGTGCAGCCGGCGGGCCTCCTCGCGGATGCCGGCGACGCGACCCGGATCGTAGGGATCCGGCCACTGCGCCCCCGCAAGGTCAGACGGTGTCTCCATGCCCGCGAACGGCCGGCCGACCACGTCGTAGTAGAAGGAGGCCTTCTCCCAGAGCAGCCCGTACTCGTCCGTGAAGCGGTTCCCGGGCAGCTCCTTCGTCTGGAACTCCCACGGCCCCTTGAGATTGACCGCGCGGCAGTCGATGTCGTACCGCTCGAGCAGGTCCTCGCGCGGGTAGACCGTGTCCATCTGGCGGTGCGAGATCGCCGGGCTGTCATCCGGCGGCAGCCCGAGGTGCCCGAGCAGGCCCTGATACGCGATCCGGGTGGCGGTCGTGACGATCGTCGAGCCCAGGTCCACCGGGACCCGGTCCGTCTCCCTGTGGTCGAGCGCCGCCAGCACCCGCTCCCGATGGTTCATGTTGGTCCCTTCTGGCCCGACGCGGCGAGGCCACGACTGCCACGACGACCCGCGGCGTCCGGTCGCGCTACGCCGATGACGGTGCTGTCTCGACCTCCGTCGAGCCCTTCTCCACGCGGATGTTGCGGCGCTCGAGCCGGGTGAGGAGGCGCATGCGCAGCGCGTCGATCAGCACGGCGAAGAAGATGACGACCGCGGCAACCATGTCCTGCAGGTACAGGTCGATCTGCAGGTAGACCATGCCGGTCGAGATCATCTGGACCAGCAGCACGCCGATGACGGTGCCCGGGAAGACGCTGCCCACGCCACCGAACAGGCTCGTGCCGCCCAGGACGGCGGCCGCGATGGCATCGAATTCGACACCCTGGCCCAGGCCCGAAGTGATCATGCCCTGCTGGCTCACGAGGATGACGCCGGCCAGGGCAGCGCAGAAGGCGCTGATGACGTACACGCTGGCCGTGAGCCGCCGCGTGTTCAGGCCCGCCTTGCGGGCCGCCTCCACGTTGTTGCCCATCGCGTAGATCTGCCGGCCCATGGCGGTCCAGCGCAGGAACACGACGGCTGCGACGACGACGACGGCGAAGACGATGACCGGCAGCGGGATGCCGAGATAGCTGCTGGCCGCGTATGACATCTCCTTGGGCAGGATGAACGTCCGCGACTCCGTGATCAGCAAGCCGAGTCCGCGGCCCATGGTGAGGGTGACCAGGGTGGCCACGAATGGCACCAGGCCCACCCACGCAACCAGGAACGCGTTGACACAACCCCACAGGGTGCCAGCCAGGATGCCGGCGCCGATGGCCGGCAGCATGGGCACGCCCTGCTGCAGCAGCAGGCCAATGACGGCGCCGGTGATGTACATCGTGGCGCCGACCGACAGGTCGATGCCCCCGGTCAGCAGGACGATCGTCATGCCCACGGCCACGAGACCCACGAACGACGACGTGCTCGCGATGTTCGAGAAGTTGGTGAATGTCGCGAAGCGCGGGTCGAGGAAGCTGAAGAGGGCGAACGCGAGCACGAACAGGATGGCCGGCATGTTGCGCAGGACCGGCATCGTCAGACGGTGGGAGGTCATGCGACATGCTCCCGGAAGGCGGTCCGAAGGATGGCCTCCTCGTCGAACTGCGCCCGTTCAAAGGCCCCCAGGACCTCACCCTGGCCCATGACGAGGATGCGATCGCACATCCCCAGCAGCTCCTCGAGCTCCGAGGAGATGAACAGCACCGCGGTGCCCGCGGCAGCGATGCGGTCGATGGTCTCGTAGATCTCGAACTTGGCGCCGACGTCGACGCCGCGGGTCGGCTCATCGATGATGAGGATCGAGGGCTTCGTCATCAGCCACTTGCCCAGCACGACCTTCTGCTGGTTGCCGCCCGAGAGCCCCTTGACCTCGCTGCGGAAGGCATCGTGAACCTTGATGCTGAGGGCGTCGACGCTGTCCGTGACGGCCGACGCGACGGCGCTCGATCTGACCGTGTTGACGAAGCGCCTCCTGTGGGCAGGCAGCGCCGCGAGGGACAGGTTGTCGGCGACCGTGGCCTCCATCATGAGGCCGTCCTCGCGGCGGTTCTCCGTCACGAACGCCATGCCGTTGCGGATGTTGCGGGTGGGCGAGAGCTTCTTGACGGGCTGGCCGTCGATGAGCACCTCGCCCTCGTCGAAGTCGTCGAGGCCGAAGATGATCCGGGCCAGCTCCGAGCGCCCCGAGCCCATCAGGCCGAACACTCCCAGCACCTCGCCCTTGTGCAGGGCCAGGTCGATCTGGTGTGAGATGCCCGCCTTCGAGAGCTGCCGCAGCTCCAGCGAGATCTCGGGTCCGGGCTGCGACGTCCGGTCGGGGTAGAGCTGCTCGATCTCGCGCCCGACCATGGCGGCGATCATGCTGTTGATCGAGAAGTCCGACACCGGGCCGGCGGCCACGAGCTGTCCATCGCGCAGGACGGCGACGGCATCGGCGATCCGCATGACGTCGCGCAGGATGTGCGAGATGTAGATGATCGTCTTCCCCGCCTGGTGGAGGCGATCGATGATCCCGAACAGGCGCTCCGTCTCGCGGGTCGTCAGCGACGTCGTGGGCTCGTCGAAGATGATGATCCGGGCATCGACGGAAAGGGCCTTGGCCACCTCGACGAGCTGCCGTTCGCCGGGTGAGAGCCGCTCGACGCGGACATCGGGCGAGACGGCCAGGTCCACGAGAGCGAGCGCCTCCTTGGCGCGCTTTCGGAGCCGCCCGCGATCCATGATCGGGGCCGGGCCGCGGCGCGGGAAGTCGCTGATGAACAGGTTCTCGGCGATCGTCAGGTTGGTGAAGAGGTTCAGCTCCTGGTGGATGAAGGCGATCCCTGCACGGTCGGCGTCGCGCGGATCACGCGGGGCATAGGTCTCGCCATCCAGCAGCATCTGGCCGCCGTCCAGCGGGACGACGCCACCCAGGATGTTCATGAGCGTGGACTTGCCCGCTCCGTTCTCCCCAACCAGGCCGACGATGCTGCCGCGCTCGATATCGATCGTGACCTCCTCAAGGACCGGCACGCCGAAGAACGCCTTGTTGACACCCTCGAAACGAAGGATCGTGTCCGTCATGTCAGGTCTCCTCACGTGCCTTGCAGGAGGATGCGGCGCCGCGCGACGTCGATGAGGGCGGCGAACAGGATCACCGAGCCCTTGACGATGGCGACGTAGAAGAAGGGCACGTTGAGCATCGACATGGCATTGCCCAGGAGCGTCAGGAAGACGACGCCGTAGAAGGTCCAGAGAATCTTGCCTCGACCGCCAGCCAGGCTCGTGCCGCCGATGACGGCGGCGGCGATGATGTCCAGCAGGAAGGGTTCGCCCAGGGTCGGGCGGCCCTGGTCCACGCGCGCCGTGTAGATGATCGATGCCATCGCCGCGCAGAAGCCGCTGAACACGTACGTGAGGACAATCACCTTCCGGACCGGCACGCCGGAGACGGCGGCGTTGCGCGGGTTGATGCCGATGGCGTAGAGCCAGCGCCCGAACACCGTGCGACCGAGCACGAAGTGGGCTGCGGCGCCCAGCACCAGCGCCATGATCATGGCGACCGAGAAGTACTTGAACGCGTTGCCGATGCCGAATTCCTGGCCGATGGCATGGAAGGCATTGGGCAGCTCGATGATGTTCTCCGACTTGACCAGGAGGATGGCGAAGGCGGCGAGGAACATCGACATGACGAGGGTGACCATGAACGGCGGGATCCGGGCATAGGCCACGGCTGCCCCGTTCAGGGCGCCGATGAGCAGGCCGACCAGCAGCATCGCGCCGATCGCGACCGGGATCCCCAGCGCCGAGTCATGCAGGATGGCGCCATTCTCGAACAGCATGACGCCCCAGAGCGGGCTCTTCGAGAAGACGACCGGGTTGGCGGACTGGGCGATGAACGAGGCGCCGACGACGCTGGTCAGCGAGATCACGGCGCCCTGGGACAGGTCGATCCCCGCGATGATCAGGACGAAGGTCTGTCCGATGGCCACCACGAACAGGGGCCACATGTTCGAGAGCAGGCTGCCGATGTTGTACGGGGACGCGATCTTCGGGACGACGAGGTACAGGCCCGCGAACAGCGCGATGCACAGGTAGAGGATCAGGTATTCCGACATCAGGACGCGCCGACCCAACGCGCGCATCCGACCGCCCAGCGAGGGCGCCTGGACGAGGGCCGTCATCCGGCCGGTCCTCCTTGACGGTGATCTGCTGCATGGATCATGGTCATCGTCCCGTGGGGTGGTCGGCCCGAACCCGGGGATCGGGCCGGAAGCTGGAGGGGCGGGCGAAGCCCGCCCCTCCGATACCGGGTTCTACTTGTTGGGCTTGTAGCTCGGGTCGGCGAGGAGCTTGCAGCCCCACATATCCATCTCGCGCGTGGCGAGATTGCCGGCCGTCAGGGCGAAGCCCGGGTCCGGCAGCCATGCGTCGGGCTGCTTCTCGCCGTTCGCCACGGCCTTGAGGAGACTCTCCATCATGGTCTTGGCCTCGAAGTACAGGTCCTGGACGCCGGTGGCGTCCACGAACCCGTCCTTGATCTGGCGGCAGGCGTTGACGTCGCCGTCGAGGCCGGCCATCAGGACGTGCTTCGGGTTGTCACGAGTCACCCACTTGCCCATCGGCTCGAGGATGCCCTTGATCGTGGGGAAGAGGAAGTCGGACGAGGTGAACAAGAAGTCAACGTTCGGGTTGGCCGTCATGGCCGCCTGCAGGTTGGCCTGCGCGGTGGCCGCGTCCCACTTGGTCTGAACCTCGATGGCCTTGCCATCGGGCTGCAGGTTGAACAGGTCCTTGTTGGCGTTGATGGCATCGTAGAAGCCGTCATAGCGGCCAACCGCATTCGGGTCGCCGAGGTCGCCGACCAGGATGAGCGGGGTCACCTTCTTGCCGCTCGCCTTGACCTGGTCCGCGAGGTACTGCACGGCGTCGCGTGCGATGGTCCGGTTGTCCGCCTGGACGACGATGGCCGCGCCGGCCTCGCTCTGCGGCGGGCGGTTGAAGATGCCGATCGGGATGTCGGCCTTGTTGGCCTCCTCGATCAGCGTGAGCGCGATCGAGCCGTCCTTCGGGATCACGAAGACCGCGTCAACACCCTGGGCGATGCAGTCCTTGAGCAGCTCGAGCTGCTTGTTGGCATCGGGGCCGTAGCGCTCGAGGACCTCGTGGCCCTGGGCGCGCAGCGTCTCGGTCATCGCCTTGTGGGCGGCCAGCCAGAACTCGGTCTCGAGGTCCTCGTGGATGAAGCAGATCTTGAGCGGCTTCGCTGCTGCGGTGGTGGCCGCGGCGGCATCGGTGGCCGCGGGTGCGGCCGTTGCGGCGGGGGCCGCCGTGGCTGCGGGTGCGGCGGTGGCGGCGGGGGCGGCCGACGAGGCAGCACCTCCGCAGGCGCCGACGATGATCGCGCTGGCCGCGAGGGCCGCGAGGGCTCCGAACTTGGAGCGAGACGTCTTCATTCGTTCCTTCCTGCTAGCGGTTCAAGGGACTTCGTTGGGTACCATGCAGGTCGTGTGGAGCGATCCACGCGAACCCTGGTGGCAGGTCGGCTTGCCGTTGAGATGCGCTGCCGGCCTGCTACCTCGTTGATCGGCTACCTGGTCTCCTCCTCGTAGTGCACCTCCCACTTCAGGTACGTCCGGAGCGCTTCCACCACGGAAGCACCCGTGTTTGAGGCGCTCATGGCGCAGTGGTGCTCAAACCCGTTCGCACAGATGTACTTGAGCAACCGCTGCAGGTTGGGAACCTCCACGACTGCCCGACTCCCGAAGGTGTCGAGCGGATCGTCGACGAACCGCCCCTCAGCCACGTAGGCCTTGCAGACGCCGTTCACGTCGTCGGTGCTGATCCGCGCGATCGTGAGCGGTGCGGCCGGCGCCCGGCCGTTGATGGCGCCCCACACGTTGTCGGCGCCAAGCGTTGTGCCCAGGACCTCGGCGGTCTTCATCTCCGCGTCGGTGTAGAAGTTGAGCGGCCAGTTGCCGCAGTGGAACAGCACGCACTTGTCGGGATCGTCGCCGTAGTTGTTGTTGAGATCGACGATCGCCGTGGGGGCCTCGGCCGCCAGCTGGAGCGCGTACATCGAGGCCAGGCCCGTGACGTCGGTCTCGCAGGCACTCGGCATCATCTTGTTGCTCATCATGCTCATCAACGTGCAGACGTTGACGCCGAAGCTCTCCTGGAGCGAATGCCAGCACTGGATGGCCGTCGCGTTGAGGTCGTTCTCGGCCATCCAGTCGTCGATGACGACGCCCAGCTTGGCCATCTTCACGAGCCGGTCCGCCGGCGCGCTGCCGTGGCGGATGTAGGCCTTGATCTCGTCGAGCTTGCCCGTGACCCGGGTGTGGTCATCGGTCAGCTTGCCGGCCTTGCCGAAGACCTCCGAGAAGTCGATGACGCTCACGGCGATGCCGGAGGCCTCCAGCAGCTTCTCGCTGTAGCGCACGGTCTTGAAGGCATCGGGCCGCGTGCCGATGGCGCCCAGCCGCGCCGTCCGCATCCCGTTCGTGACCTTGCAGGTGCGCACGAAGCGGTCGAGGTCCGCCCTGAACGCCTCCGACTGGACGGCGATCGTGTGCCGCTCGGTCAGGGAGTACGAGAAGCCGTACTGGCGGAGGTCGCTGCAGACGGAGATCTTGCCGCAGAAGGAGTCCCGCCTGCGCGCGAGCCCGAACTGGGTCACGTCGTCCGGGTATGCCTGGATCAGGATGGGCACGTTCAGGCCGGACATCCGCATCGTGTCCGCGACGCCCTTCTCGTCGCCGAAGTTCGGCAGCACGACGAGCACGCCTTCGATCCTGTCCCGGTTGCGCGAGAACAGCTCGGCGCAGACCTTCGCCTCGGCGCGTGTCTCGACGCCGCCGAGCTTGGTCGCCTGCTCCTCGACGATGACCGCCTCGAGGTTCATCTCCGCGAACAGGGCCAGGATGTCGGCTCGCGCCTCGGTCACCAGGGCGTCCGGGAAGAAGTCCCGGTTGCCCACGATCACGCCCAGGGTCGCCCTTGCCATCGTTCTCTCCTTGACTAGTCGGTGGCCAGTGCGTCCACGGCCGCCAGCAGCTCGGGTTCGCCGATGGCGCCCTCGAACCACAGCTCCTGCAACCGGTGCAGGCTGGCGACGGTGGACGGTTCGGTTTCAACGTCCGCCCGTGTGATGGGGGTGTCCATGGGGACCGCGCGGACGAGCCGCGCGCCCTTGGCCAGACCGATGGGGAGGAGGTCCTCCGCCCGCGCGGTCTCGTACGTGTCGATGAGGCTGTAGTAGGCGGTCCCGCCGATGGCATCCAGCGTGTCGCCGGGCTGCATGTCCCGCTTGGCGACCGCGAACACCTCGGACACGAGCCGGTCGAGCGGCACCATGTTCGAGCGCCGCCGGATGGCGAGCATGGCGCAGGTGAGGGGCACCTCGATGCTGCACAGGTGGAACGGCCGGAACAGCGTGTAGTAGGGGCCGTTGCCCATGTCGCGCAGCACCATCGCCTCCCGCAGGCGGGGGTGGTCCGTGCGGACGATGAGGAAGACGCCGGGGGCGACGCGGCCGACGCCGTAGTCCACGACGCCGGACCGGTGGAGGATGCCGCCGTCCTCCACCAGGGCGAACATCTCGTTCAGGTGGTCTCGGTCGGTGGCGGGCCCGTGCATGCCCCGGATGTCCGGCACGAGACCCGTGGCGTTCGAGACGGCGGCCATCTCGATCATCGTCTTGCTGCCGTCCACGAACTCGACCAGCATGTTCGGGGAGAGGCCGCGGCGCGCGGCCTCCGCCTGGACGGCCGGGTCCGCGGGCGTCGAGTGGCGATCGAGCGGGTTGTTCTTGCCCTTCCCGGCGGCCACGATCGTGAAGCCCATCGAGACGGCGAGGTCGTACAGCTCCTTGCAGGCGGCGGGCTCGTCGCCGGCGGCCAGGGCATACAGCACGCCCTTCTGCCGGGCGTACCAGTGGAGGATCGGCCCCACCGTGATATCGGCCTCGACGTTCATCATCGCCAGGTCCTGACCCGACCGGGCCGATCGCAGGGCCGCGCGGGTGCCGATCTCCGGCACGCCCGTGGACTCGAGCATCACGTCCACGGTTCGCATGGCCGTGACGATCCGGAAGTCGGCGACCGCGACCCGCTTGCCCGCGGCTACCGCATCGTCCGCCTCCGCGGCGCTCGTCGCCACAACGACCTCGGCCTCGACCTCCGCGATCGCGTAGGAGTCGATCGCACGCCGGAGGTCGATGTCAGCCACGACGACGACCTGGAGACCGACCATCATCCGCGTCGTCGCCACGACGTCCGTGCCCATCTGCCCCGCGCCGATCAGGCCCACCCGCACCGGCCGCCCCTCGGCCTGCCGCTGCTCCAGCTCCTCGTGGAGTCCGATCACGAACCGGCCTCCCAGGATCCGTCGATCGTCACCATCACCTTGAGTGCCCCTCCGTCTGCCGCCACCCGAAACGCCTCCTCGACCTCGTCGAGCGCGAAGGTGTGAGTGATGACCAGGTTGCTGTCGATGGTCCCGCGCTCGATGGCCGCGAGTGCGCGCGAGTGGAACGACGGGTGGTACGAGAACGAGCCGACCACCCTGATCTCGCCGTAATGGATCAGGTTGCCGTCCAGGGCGGTGACCGGATCAGCCTTGGGCAGGCCGCCGAAGAGGACCACGGTCCCGCGCTTGCGGACCATCCGAACGGCCTGGGCGTGTGTTGCCGCCACGGGGTTGGCGCAGATGACGACGTCCGCACCCCGCCCGTCCGTCGCGCGGCGCACGGATGCCTCCACGTCCTCCGTCGTGGGATCGACGATCAGGTCCGGCCCGAAGCGCTCGGCCAGGGCCCGTCGTGGCGCGCTCGGCTCGCTGAGGATGACCCGTGCCCCGCGTGCGCGGGCGACCGCGAGGTGCAGGCACCCGATCGGACCGGCACCCATGACCACCACGGTGTCCCCCAGCGCCGTGCCGGCACCTTCGTGGGAAGCCAGGACCGAGCTCAGCGGCTCCGCGAGCGCCGCCTGCTCTGGCGTGAGGGTCTCAGGGACCCGATGGACGACCCCGCCGGCGAGGACGGCCGCCGGCAGCACAAGGTGGTCTGCGAAGCCGCCGTCGAGACCGGGCGTGATGCCCACGAGGCGGAGGCTGTCGCACAGGTTGAAGAGGCCCCGCTCGCAGTACCAGCAGGTGCCGCAGTGGACATCCGGGGCGACCGCGAGACGCTCGCCGACGCGGTAGCCCACGGTTCTCGGACCGACGGCCTCGACCACCCCGGAGATCTCGTGGCCGGCGATCAGCGGCGCGCTGTCGTGGACCGGGCCCTCGCGCCAGCGGCGAAGATCGGATCCGCACACGCCACAGGCCCGAACGGCGAGGAGGAGGCCGTCGTCCGGAACCTGTGGCGTGGGGACATCGCGGAGTTCGATGTGCATGGGGCCGGTGACGAAGGCCGCCCTCACGAGTCGTCCCTCCCCGCAAGCCTGTGGCCAACGGCGCCGCCCGGGTGGGTCTCGCCGAAGCGCTCCACCGTGTAGCCGCGCAGTTCCAGGAGAACCACGCACAACGCGTCGCAGAAGGCCGAGTTGATGAGGGAGCTGCCCGTGGCGATCATCCCGTAGGGATCCACGTCCGCCGGGGCGCGGACCTCGAGCACGACGTCGGCGAGCCGGCCGAGCGTCGAGTCGGGCTTCTCCGTGATCGCGATGACCGTGGTGCCGCGCTTCTTCGCGATGTCGGCGAGGAAGCAGACCTCGGTGGTCTCGCCGCCCTTGGACAGGCCGATCCAGACGTCCTCGGAGCGCAGGGCACCCGCGGCCCCGTGCTGGCTGTCGCCAGGGTGGAGGAACAGGGCGGGCGTTCCGCAGCAGGAGAGCAGGTGCGCGAAACGGAGCGCGACCGCGTGCGATGTCCCGGAGCCGGAGACGACGACGTGCCCGCGACACTCGAGCAGCAACCGGGCGGCCTGGGCAAACCCCTCCGGGAGACGGTCGCCGAGATCGCGGACTGCAGCGCCTTCGCGCTGAATGGCGTTGGCAGCCAACTCGAGGATGGCCCGATCATCCATGATCCGCCGCCAGGAGCGGGGCGGCCGTTGCCGGGATACGGGCGGCCCTGGCCCGACCCACTGGGGCGTCGGCGACGCCGACCTGCGTGGCGTCCAGGAGCCGCTCCGCCGTGACCGAGTCCGTGATCAGCACGTTGATGAGCCCGCCGGCGAGCGCTCCCCTCAGAGCAGGGATCTTGGCCGGGCCGCCCGACACCCCCACGACCCTGGGCGTGCGCTGCAACTGGTCGAGGGTCATGCCGATGATCCGGTCATTGATCTCCGACTGCACCGGCCGGCCGGACGCGTCGAAGAAGCGCAGGGCGATGTCTCCCACCGCGCCCTTCCGCAGCAGATCGTCCAGCTCCGACTGGCTGATGATCGAGCCGTCGCGCAGAACCACGGAGTCAGGGGTCGGGGCGCCGACGCCGACGAAGGCGAGGTCCAGGTGGTCAAAGGCCTGGACCGCACGCTGGACGTGGACATCGTGTAGGAGGGTCTCGCGCGTGCGCTGGTCCGCCACGATGCCCGGGACCGGCAGGAGCGCCATCCGGCAGCCGAGGGCCCGTGACAAGTGACGTGCCAGCTCCGTGGCGTGGATCTCCGCATCCGGCGGCCCGAGGCCCCCGATGATCTGGACGACCTGGACGTCCGGCAGCTGGTAGGACGGGAGTGCCGCGGCCAGGTGGTAGAGCGTCGTGCCCCACGCGATGCCGACCGTGCTCCGGGATCCGATGGCACGTGCGAGGTAGCCCGCGGCCGCGGTGCCGATGGTCCGGCTCACCGCCTCCTGGGTGTCCGTCGCGGACGACTCCACGACGAGCGCCTCCTTGAGGCCGAAGCGGGTCTCGAGACGTGCCTCCAGGTCCGTGAACAGCTGATCCGGCGGCACCACGCTGATCTGGACGATCCCGGCCTCGCGCGCCTGTGCCAGGAGGCGGGACACCTTGGAGCGCGACAGGCCCAGACGCGCCGTGATGGCGTCCTGGTTCTCGCCGTCCTCGTAGTAGAACCTGCTGACCTTGACCAGCAGGCGGAGCTCCCCGTTCGACGTGATCTTGGTCATCGCGGGTGGGAATTCTCTCAACATCGGGAGGATGTGCAGTCGCAAACTAACAGCAAGGGAAACTGGCCGTCAAGTGCAATGTGCGTTCGTGCAGTGCCTGCACATCTGTCCAGCCGCGATCGCGTCCGCAGAGCAGGGACCCCTGTCTCAGATGTTGGCGCCAGGGATCGCAAACCCGTTGGGATACTCACGACTCACCTGGTACTCCGCCACCCGCTCGCAGAACTTCAGGTAGTCGATTCCGTCCCGGGCCGACTGGTCTGAGCTGGGAACCATCGGGGCGCTCTCGATCGTGCAGTAACCCGAGTAGCCGGTCCGGATCAATCCACGCATGACCGCCCGGAAGTCGGTCTTCCCATACCCGGGCGTCAGCGAGTTGGAGTCCCGGAAGTGGAGGTGCCAGAGGTACGGCTGGGCATCCATCAGCGCCTCGTACGGACCCAGCTCCTCGAGGTTGACGTGGAAGAAGTCGAGCTGGATCCCGATGTCGTCGCGGCCGGTCAACTCAATGATCCGCTTGTGGTTGGCGGCCGTGTTGACGAACTTGCCCATCTCCAGGTGGTTGGTCGCCTCGAAGACGAGCCTGATCCGCCGCTTGGCGGCGAACTCACCCATCCGGCGCAGGGCATCCACCGCCACCAGCGTGGCCTCGCTGACGTTCCCCTCGGTGATCGGAGCGTGGATGGCCGTGGCGATCGTGACCGACCCCGCGCCGAGCTCGGCCGCGAAGTCGATCGTGGACCGCGTCTCCGAGACCGCCATGTCCGCCGTGCGCGGTTCGGTCAGCGTCTTGTAGGACGGTGAATATGGGTCCCACATCTCGCCCCAGCACTCGTTGACGTTGGATACCTCGAGGCCGTAGTCCGCCTTCAGCCGCAGGTGGGTCGCGAGGTTGTCCTCCATGGAGACGCCGAGCCCATACCTCCCCTTCGGCGGGCAGATCTCGATGGCGTCGTACCCGCATCGGCGAAGCCGCTCGTACGTGAGATGCGGCTTGAGGTAGGCCTCCTCCTGTCCGAACGTCAGTTGGAAGTAGCTGTACCGGAACGGGGCCCGCGATGTCTCCATGGGTCCTCCTCCTTCTGTGGGTCCCGGGAGCCTCCGCACGGGTCAGCCGGTTGACCCGGGAATGTGGCCGAAGTCAGTCGCTCGATGCACGACCGCCGGCCGGCGATCCGACATCCAGGATCGCCTGCGCGGCAGCTGCGTCGGTGATGAGCACGCTCAGGACGCCCGTGCGGAGGGCGCCCAGGATCGCCTGGGCCTTTGCGGCTCCCCCGGCCACTCCGGCCACGAGCGACGCCCGTGCGAGCTGCTGCGGCTGGATGGCGATCGTCCGGCACAGCAGCTCGGTCGGGACGGTCCGTCCCTCGATGTCGAACGGACGCGCCAGGATGTCGCCGACGCCACCT
>Ga0315271_10001041_pt1 | contig 16442 bp, 15 predicted proteins | sample C3_top_MG_FD_204664 | JGI IMG/M metagenome (GOLD analysis project Ga0315271, IMG submission 204664) | Sediment microbial communities from Yellowstone Lake, YNP, Wyoming, USA - C3_top | ecosystem: Environmental > Aquatic > Freshwater > Lake > Sediment | place: USA: Wyoming | collected 2017-08-01 | reverse complement strand
AACTTGCCGCTCTTGTAGCCCTGCTCGGCCTTCTTGTTGGCGTAGAGGTGATGGATGCCACCGAACGCGTCATACAGGGCGTGTCCCTGATTGATCGTCATGCTCTTGACGTGGACCCAATGACGATAGCCCTCGGGGTAGGGGACAGGCGCCGGATCGGCGGCGAACAGCGGCGAGGTCATCGAAAGGGCGGCGGCGAATACAAGCATCTTGCGCATGGGGCACTCCTACAATCGGCACTTGAAAGGCAGGCATTGCAGCATGCAGCGATACGCCTGGATAGCAGGCACGAAACGGTGACCCGGGTACTTTCAGGTGTCAATCGATGAACTCACAGAGACAAGCGACGCCGACGACGCCCAACGTGGCGCGCATGGTCGAAGACATCGTCGGCTGCAAGTGGTCGCTGGCCGTGCTCGGTGCTGTGCGCGGCGGGGTGTGCCGGCCTGGCGCGATGGAGCACGCCATCGAGGGGCTCTCCAAGAAGGTACTCAACGAGCGCTTGAACAAGCTCGTGCGTTTCGGCATCCTCGAAAAGCAGGCCTATCCCGAACTGCCGCCGCGCGTTGAATACCGTTTCACGCCTTTCGGCGACAAGTTCCTCGGTGTGCTTGATGGCGTCGACGCGCTGCAGCGCGAGATTGATCGTTGATCCGAACCAACGGCCTGTCTGGAGCGACGGTGCCGCTGACCCGATTGGCAGTTTTGCAGACGGCACCTCTTGCGCCGGCTGGTACCCAAGTCACCTGCAAGCGAACATCCTCTGACCGGCATCAGACTCGATGACGGCTTGCTGGCGCCGAGATCGCCAGGGTGACCGACAAGACCCGACCCATTCCCGAAGTTCAGTTGCGCAAAGAGCTGACATCCAAAGCCCGCCAGCTCTGCCAACGGTCAGCGCAAAGTGCATGCATCTTCTCGGGCCTGCGCCACCGACGCGTCGTCACCTCAAGAAGGCAAGCGTTGCGGCATCGCGTGCAATCACACCCTCCCGCTCCATCGACGCCAGCGTGCGGTACAGCGCTTCGTGGGTCAGGCCCAGATCGATCGCGAGATCCTTGACCGTCCCGTGCAGCGTGTAGCGATGTGTCGCGCCGCTGCCTTCGGTGAGCAGCAGGTGCCGGACTCTTTCGGGAGCGCCTTTCAGGCACAGCCTCTCAACGCGGGTCCGGGCCTGGCGCAGCTGGCGCGAGACGATGGCCAGCCAATGCATGGCGAACTCGGCATCGCTGCGCAGCAGAGCGCGCAGCTCATCGGACGGGATCGATGCCACCAACGCGGCTTGCGCCACCACGGCGGTGCAGTGATAGCGCTCGCTGTGCAGCGAGGCCTCTGCAAAGAACTCCCCAGCTCGTGCCGCGTGGATGGCCACCTCCTCGCCCTGCGGTCCGAACCGGCTCAGGGTCACGCGACCCTCGGCCAGGAAGTGCACATGCTGCGCCGCTGCACCCATGCGGAAGACGGCCTCCCCCGGCCCAAAGGACCGCTCGACCGCCAGGTGAGCCAATGCGGCAGGCAGTATCGACAGCGGCGAGTTCACTCTGCAGGGACTTGAGCAAGCATATGATTCAGATCATATGCGCTGCGCTGGCAGCAGCGGCAACATGCCAGCCTTGATGGAGACTGCCGCGATGTCGATGTTCCGAGTTCTGAGCGCCTGCGTGATGCTGGCGTTGCCCACCGCTGGATCGTCCCAGTCAGCACCGCCCAGCGGTCATTCGCATTCGATGGCCGATCACGCCAAGCACATGGCTGCCCCGCAGGCCGATGCGCGACAGCTGGTCAAGTTTCCGGACGCCCTGCGCTCGCACACATTGACCAACATGCGCGACCACCTGCTCGCTCTCGGCGAGATCCAGGAGGCCCTGTCCCGCAGCCAGTTCGACCAGGCCTCGGACATCGCCGAACAGCGTCTGGGGATGTCCTCGCTCAAGCTGCACGGCGCCCATGAGGTGGCGCAGTTCATGCCCAACGGCATGCAGGAAGCGGGCACCGCCATGCACCGGTCGGCGAGCCAGTTCGCCACCGTCGCCAAGGACGCCTCGGTCACCGGTGACTTGAGGCCGGCGCTGGCAGCACTCGCCAGAGTGAATCAGACCTGTGTGGCCTGCCACGCGGGCTACCGGTTGCACTGAGCTTCGCACTCACGAGGCCGCACGGCGGCGTTTCGGGGCCGGCCGCACGGCCATCCCCAGCAGCGTGAGCGCCGCAAATCCTGCCCCCGCGTAGAACGTGAACGCCGAACCCCTCATGTCCCACAGCACGCCCGCAATGACACTTGACGCCAGCAGCGCCAGGCCGCTCATCAGGTTGAAGAAGCCGTACGCCGTGCCGCGCAGGTCTTCTGGGGCGGTATCGGCGACCATGGCCGCGAGCAGGCCCTGCGTCATGCCCATGTGCACGCCCCACAGCGCCACCCCGACACCCAGGCCGACCCAGGAACTGGCCGAGGCCAGCACCAGGTCCGAGGCGATCAGCACGACCAGGCCTGCGGCCAGCAGAACGCTGTGGTTCATCGTGTCCGACAGCTTTCCGAACGGATAGGCGCAGGCCGCATACACCAGGTTCATGGCCACCATCACCAGCGGCACCCAGGCGACAGGCACGTCGAGCTGCGCTGCACGCAGCACCAGGAACGCCTCGCTGAAACGCGCCAGCGTGAACACGGCGCCCACGCCGACGACCCACCAGTAGCGACGGTCGAGTCGGGCCAGCGCTTCACGGCGGATCGGGTTCACGGCACCCCTTGGCCGGTCGTGCTCGGGCTCGCGGATGCCCACCAGAAGCAGCAGCACCGCGAGCACACCAGGAATGACCGCGACCCAGAACACCGCGCGGAAGTCATTGGCCCAGGCCAGCATCAGCCCTGTGGCCAGCAACGGCCCGGCGAAGGCCCCCACGGTGTCGAGCGATTGCCGCAGACCGAAGGCGGCACCGCGGATGCTGGGCGGCGTGATGTCTGCAAGCAATGCATCGCGCGGTGCGCCGCGGATGCCCTTGCCGACGCGGTCGATGAAGCGCGCAGCGACCACCATGCCGACCCCGGTAGCCAGGGCGAACACCGGCTTCGTCAAGGCGCCCATCGCATAGCCCAGCAGGGCCAGGCCCTTGCGCTTGCCAAGGTAGTCGCTCAGCGCGCCCGAGAACACCTTCGAGATCAGCGCGGTCGATTCGGCCAGCCCCTCGATGATGCCCACGGCCAGCACGCTGACGCCGAGCGTGCCGACCAGGAACAGCGGCAGCAGGCTGTGGATCATCTCGGACGAGATGTCCATCAACATGCTCACGAAACCCAGCACCCACACGCCTGCGGGCATCGAGACCGGAACGATCAACTTCGGCGGCGCCGCCGGGCGCAGGTCACTCATCTGCAGGGCGGCCCAGCACGCCGAACTCCACCGGCGTCTTCGTGTAGAAGACGTTGGCCTTCTCCGCTTCGAGCTGCACGAACAACGTGTCGCACTGCTGCGGGCTGAGCGCCATCGTCACCTCGACCGGCTGGTCCGAGAGTTCGATGAAGTGCGCCGAGTGCAGGCGACCATCGCGGCCGATGCCTTGCACCCCCACCGCCGTCGTGATGCCCGTGATGCCCAGCGACTTGGCCACCTCCATCAGCCAGACATGCACCTGCTTGCGGCCGTGATGCCGGCCCTCTTCAGTGAAGAACGTGACCTGGAATCCTTGCATGGCTCATCCTCCTGCGAGTTGAGAAGTACGAAGCAGCGCCACCGTGCCGATGCCGAGCAGCGTCATCAAGAGGCTGCCGGCCACGTGCGCGGCAATGCCGGACAACGCCCACATCATCCGCCCGGCCATCAACTGCGAAACGACTTCGGCGGAGAAGGTGGAGAAGGTGGTGAGCCCACCCAGGAAGCCGGTCACGATCAGCAGACGCCATTCGGGTGGCAGCGACGGGTGGCTGCTGAAGTAGGCCACGGCCACGCCGATCAGATAGCCCCCGACGAGGTTGGCCGTCAGCGTGCCGGGCGGAATCGAGGGGAACAGCGCATTGAGCTTCGTGCCCAGAAACCAGCGCAACAAGGCCCCGAGCGAGGCGCCGACGCTGATGGCAACGATGGAGAGGGTCACCGGTCTGTCCTTTCAGGTGAGGGCCTGAAACAGACGCGATGCAACCTACGCGTCCGCTCCAGGGACTGTCCGTAGGCATCATCAGCTCCGCGTGGTGAGACGCTCGGCGGTTGAAGGAGGAATGCCATCTCCTTGTCCGTACTGTAGCAGGCGCGCTCCCCTTCACACTACGCCCTCAGCCAGACCCCGGCGGCCAGCGGCAACAGCATGAACACACCAAAGGCGAAAGCGCCTGCCGTCAGCGCACCCTTCCACAGGTGCCAGCCGGCCATCTGGTGCTTGCGGTACTCGTCGAAGGTGATCAGGAAGGCCATCGCGCCCGCAAGCAAGCCGAAGGCGGTGCCGAGGATGAGCGACAGCTCGAGCGTCATGGGCTCGTATAGCCGATTCGAAGGGCGGCGTTGGTGCGCCAGCGCACGAGGCCCGGCATTTCCCGATTTGCCATCCCGGCGTGCGCCGCGGCAGCGCTTGCGCGCAGCAAAGGGAACATGATCCGGCCATGCCCCAACTCATCCTCATCCGGCACGGCGAATCCGAGTGGAATCGCGACCACCGCTTCACCGGCTGGGCCGATGTCGGGTTGACCGAGACCGGCCGGCAGCAGATGGTCGATGCCGGCGCCTTGCTCGCTCGCGAGCACCTCGGTGCCGACGTCGCCTTCACCTCGGTGCTGAGCCGCTGCATCGTCTCCCAGTGGGCGCTGCTGGAAGGCATGGGGCGGGTGTGGGTGCCGGTGACCCTGGACTGGCGGCTCAACGAGCGCCACTACGGCGCCCTGACCGGCATGTCCAAGGCCGCGGCTGTCGAAGCCTTCGGCGCCATGACCGTGCAGCGCTGGCGCCGGGCCTTCGACGAGCCACCCCCGCAGGGCCCAGGCGATGGCGAGGGCCACCCGATCATCGACGAGCGCTACGCCGGATCGCCCGAAGCTGCCCGTCCCCAGGGCGAATCGCTGGCCCAGGTCATGACGCGCGTCGAGCCCGTGTGGATGCACAGCCTTCAGCCAGCGCTCGCCGCCGGGCAGCGTGTGCTGGTCACCGCCCACGGCAACAGCCTGCGTGCGCTGATCAAGCTCATCGAGGGCATCGCCGATGCGGACATCACGCGGCTGGAGATTCCGAATGCGGTCCCGATGCTGCTGGAACTGGATGCCCGCATGGGCCTTGTACGCCGCACTCAGCTCGGACCAGCGACACCCTCTCCGTCGGAGATCCTTTGAGCGGCGACGCTGCGCGCCCGTCCCGTGAAGCCGCAGACAAGTCTTCCGTCTCACCGATACCGTCAAGGAGCTCCACCATGCAAACCGCCATCCGATCCATCCACGCACGCGAGATCCTCGACTCGCGCGGCAACCCGACCGTCGAGGTCGATGTGGTGCTCGAGGAAGGCTCGACCGGACGTGCTGCCGTGCCCTCAGGCGCATCGACAGGCGTGCACGAGGCGGTGGAGCTGCGCGACGGCGACGCCCGCCGATACGGCGGCAAGGGCGTTAAAACCGCCGTCGGCAACGTCAACACTGCGTTGGCCGACGCGCTGAGGGGGCTCGATGCGTTAGACCAGGTGGCCGTCGACCGGGCGATGCTGACGCTCGACGGCACCGCCAACAAGGGCCGGCTCGGAGCCAATGCCATCCTGGGCGTGAGCATGGCAGTGGCGCGAGCGGCTGCCACTGCCGCCCATCTGCCACTCTTCCAGCACCTGGGTGGCAAGGATGCCTGTCGCTTGCCGGTGCCGATGTTCAACATCCTGAACGGCGGCGTGCATGCCAACTGGCAGGGCACCGACCTGCAGGAATTCATGATCGCACCCGTCGGCGCGCCAACGTTCGCCGAAGCCGTGCGCTGGGGCGCCGAGATCTACCACCGGCTCAAGGCCGTACTGAAGGACGCCGGCTACTCCACCGGCGTCGGCGACGAGGGCGGTTTCGCGCCGGCGTTGAAGCGCAACGTCGATGCGATCGAGCTGATCCTGAAGGCCATCACCGGTGCCGGTTACCGCCCCGGCGACGACGTGGTGCTGGCGCTCGACCCGGCATCGAGCGGCTTCTTCGAGGACGGACACTACCACCTGCGCACGGAGAACCGCAAGGTCAATGCGGAAGAGATGGTGGCGATGTACGCCGACTGGGTGGCCCGCTACCCCATCGCCGTGCTGGAAGACGGTCTGGCCGAGGACGACTGGGCGGGCTGGAAGCAGCTCAACGCGCGGCTCGGCAGCCAGATCGAGCTGGTGGGCGACGACCTGTTCGTCACCAACGTCGAGCACATCTCACGCGGTATCCGCGAAGACGTGGCCAATGCGGTGCTGATCAAGCTCAACCAGATCGGCACGCTGACCGAAACGCGCGCTGCCGTGCAGATGGCCTACGACGCCAAGTGGGGCGCGATGGTGTCGCACCGCAGCGGCGAGACGGTGGACAGCTTCATCGCCGACCTGACGGTGGCGCTCGGCACCGGCCACCTGAAGACCGGCGCACCCTGCCGCGGCGAGCGAGTGGAAAAGTACAACCAGCTGATGCGGATCGAAGAGGCCCTGGGCAGCTCGGCTGTCTACGCAGGCCGCAGCGCGTTTGTTCGCTGACCCTGGATGCGGACAATGGCCCCTTCGTAAGTCGGGTGTCCCCGACTTCAGCCTTCCACTCGAGGATCGAACATGGCCATTGCCTCCAACTGGTTCACCTGGGCGCTCTTCTCGGCCGTGTTCGCAGCGCTCACGGCGATCTTCGCCAAGATCGGCCTGGCGGGCGTCGATTCCGACCTCGCCACGCTGATCCGCACGGTGATCATCTTCGGCGTGCTCGGCGCCTTCGTCTACGCCGCCGGCAAGTGGTCGAACCCGTTCGAGTTGTCGGGCAAGACCTGGTTGTTCCTCGTGCTCTCGGGCCTGGCCACGGGTGCATCGTGGGTGTGCTACTTCCGCGCTCTGAAGATCGGTGATGCGTCCAAGGTGGCGCCGGTGGACAAGCTCAGCGTGCTGCTGGTGACGGTGTTTGCGGTGGCTTTCCTGGGCGAGCGGCCATCGGCGCGCGAGTGGATCGGCATCCTGATGGTCGGCGCCGGGGTGTTCGTGCTGGCGTTCAAGCGATAGCCGGTCATCGTCGCCATCGGATTCCCGCTTTCCCATGCTTGAAATCGCGGCCACCTGCCTCGTCCTGACAGCCCTGCTGGCCTACCTGAACCATCGCTTCGTCGGCCTGCCGATCACGATCGGGGTGATGGCCGCTGCGCTGCTGCTGTCCCTGGCCATCGTGGGACTGGATGCCGTCGGCGTCGGCCATGCCCTGCGGCAGTACGGAGAGTCGCTGCTGCGCTCGATCGACTTCTCCAACGTGCTGATGCAGGGCATGCTGTCGCTGCTGCTGTTTGCCGGCGCGCTGCACGTCGACCTGTCCGAACTGAAGGCATACCGCTGGCAGGTGGGTGTGCTGGCGGTGATCTCCACGCTGCTGTCGACGCTGGCAGTCGGCTACGGCACCTGGCTGGCGCTGCCCTGGGTCGGCCTGGAGCTGCCGCTGATTTACTGCCTGCTCTTCGGCGCGCTGATTTCCCCCACCGACCCGATCGCGGTGATGGGCATCCTGAAGACCGCCGGTGCGCCGAAGAACCTGGAACTGGTCATCGCAGGCGAATCGCTGTTCAACGACGGCGTGGGCGTGGTCATCTTCTCGCTGCTGCTGGGCATGCTGGCCAGCGGCGCCACACCCACGGTCGACCAGGGCCTGCACCTGCTGCTGCGCGAGGCCGGTGGCGGCCTGCTGTTCGGCCTGGCGCTGGGCACCGCGACCTTCTGGCTGCTGCGCAGCGTGGACAACTACCAGGTCGAGGTCATGCTGACCCTGGCTGCCGTGACCGGCGGCTACGCCCTGGCCAGCCGGCTGCACGTGTCGGGGCCGCTGGCGATGGTCGTGGTGGGGCTGATCGTCGGCAACGGCGGACGCAGGCTGGCCATGTCGGACACCACGCGCCACTACGTCGACCTGTTCTGGGAACTCATCGACGAGATCCTCAACGCCGTGCTGTTCGTCCTGATCGGCATGGAGGTCCTGCTGGTCACCTTCACGGCGAACATTTTCATGGCTGCAGCGGTGGCGATGGCCGTCACGCTGCTGGCCCGTGCGCTGACCGTCGGTTTGCCGGTGAGCCTGTTGCCGGGCGTCTTCAAGCTGCCCAGAGGCTCGGGCTGGGTGCTGACCTGGGGCGGCCTGCGCGGGGGCATCTCGGTCGCGCTAGCGCTGTCGATCCCGGCCGGGGCCGAACGCAACATCGTGCTCGCCCTTACCTACTGCATCGTCGTCTTCTCGATCCTTGGGCAGGGCCTGACCGTGGGCCGCGTGGTGCGGCGCACGGTGACGCACTGACGCCACTGCTGGACCGGTGCTGCGGGAACGGAATACTTTTACCCGCAGCCCCAACCGGCCCACCGAGCAAGACCCGAAGTCCCCAAGTGATCCGCACCCTGATTCCCTGATTCGCCTGGGCGAGTCTCTGCTCTTTGGCCCCGGCAAGATTGATGTGCTGCGCGCCGTTGCGGAGCGTGGATCAAAGTCTTTTTGCCGCACTGACTCCGGGAGGGCGACCCAAGATAAGCCCAGTTTTGGTCTGACCGGCCGCTTTCGGGTCGGGGTTTCAGGACCGGATTGAGGACCCGCTTGTGGCCGGGTGCGTGAGATCACGAACGGCCGCTTCGTAGAAGCGAAACAGGAAAAGCGATGGCCACCCGTCCGGCTGCGTTGGAGCAACCCGGCAGTCGGGTTTGGGTCGGCAACGACCCGTCGCGGGCGACGGAAGCTGTCGCTGGCTGACTCGTCCAGATGAACAGAGACCGGGTTGCCGTCGGTTCGTCACCGTCCGGCAGGTCTTGAAGTACACCGGTCTCTCGGCCGTACGGCCAGCGAAAGTCAGGTAACGGCGCCCGCCGACATTCGACCGCGCAATCTGGCCGACCGCAACCAGTCTTGAAGCGACGTTCGCCACGAAGCTGCGAGCGTCCGGACGTGGCCGTATCGAGCCAGAGTGGAGTTCAGATTCCGCGCCGGAAACCTGCCATTCGCATGTGCTCCGTGACAAGATTTTCGAGCGCGCCGTGAAGGACAGCTTGTGGCCGAGACGAGCCAAAGCGAAGCTCAAGTTGGCCGCCGTAAAGCAGTCATCCAAGGCAGGTCGGCGGGAGAAATTCTGAGCGGATCACCAGGGTCCGGTTGTGGCCGGCTGCCGGAGGTCACGAACGGCAGCTTCGTGGAAGTGAAACTCGAGAAGCCAGCGCTGAGCATCGGACAGCTTTGGAGAAACTCGAAGGGCGGGTCTGGGTCGGGTCCTGCCACCTGACTTGAATTGGTGAACGGCCGGTCGGGGCCGGGTATCTGACGTTCGACAGCTCTCGCTCGACTGCACCTTCACGGTTGAAACCGAGGCTTGTGATCGCCACCGCAACGCCGATGATCGGCCGGTCATGTTCGCCGTCACCGGCAAAATCATCCGCTTGCCCCGATGCGACGCAGCGGTGAACGGCTACGTGCAGCGCGCTTCCCACCGAAGGCTCCAGTTGCCTCTGGCGCGTCGAGTGACAGTTGGCCGCCGATCGGCACGTGCAATCGGCTGGCACGGCATTGGCCACACCAGACGCTGCTTTTGCTATCGCCCGCCACGTCATTGAGATGACACCAGTTCGACCATCGCCGCCATGTCGATGACCGCATCCGCCATCGCCGTCAGTTCCGGCGTCTGAGAGACGAAGAACTCGCGCTCGTAGCCACCCAGCCGCAGCACTTCGCGCTTCATCGCCATGAACATGCGTTTGCGTTCCGCATCGAGCGCGCCATCGGCTTCGTCAGAGAACAACGTGGCGTAGCGCCGGCCCGAATGCTCGGCCAGGTACAGCGCTACCGCGCGCGTCAGGCATTCGTTGATCCAGACCCGCTCGCCGCCGCTCATCAGACCGACGCTCTTGCTCTCCCCGGAATCGCCGTCGTGGACGACGATGTCGAAGCCCTCCTTCTGCTCGCCCTTTGCGGTCTCCACGAGGGTACGGATCGATACCGTGAATCGCGGACCGTAGCAGGCCAGTAGCAAGTCGTTCGCCAACCCGGACAGTGCCGGCCCCGCGTCGTCGATCGCCAGCGCGATCAGCCCGTCGTTGCTCATGCAGCGTGCGAACAGGGTCCACCCGCCCAATGACGACTCGACGCAGGCGATGCGCGCCATCAACAGGGTGCGCCGCTGTGCCACGATGGCCATCTGTCGTGTCGCCCCCTCCCACGATTGCGCGTCCCGCAGGGCGACAAGATGCGCCTGCTCGGCCGCCGTCACCGCGGCGGTGGCGCGCCCGACCGCGCCGCCGGCCGCGACAAGCCACTGCTCATCAAACGACGCCGGCAGCGCCGCGAGCGACTCGTCGAGCCGGTCCAGCCGTTCGCGGGTTTGCGCGACCTGCTGCTCGCGGCGGCCAGAAATCTGCTCGCGGACGGTCGCGACCTGTTGCTGTTCGGCGCGCTCGTCGGCGGTCTCCTCCACACAGTCCGCGGCCGCCAGTGCCTCGAGTTCCTGCTCGACGACAGTCGCCTCGTCTCGCACCCGTTCGATCTCCCCTGCCCGTGCCGCCAGCACCGCCAGGCGCGACACCCGATCCCGGGCAAGCGTCTTCCGATGCTCGGCGACATGGCAGTCGGCGGGCGCAATGGCCAGGGCCAGCACCGTCGTTCCGATCTGCTCCAACTGCTCCAGCACCGTCCGCTTCTCGGTGGCCAGCCGGTGGATATCCGCCTGCGCGTTGGGCACCAGCGCCCGCGCCTCATGCGAATCGGCCAGCAGCTTGCAGCGGCCCTGAAGGTCGCTCCCGGCACAGGGCACCTCGTCGGTCAGGCCGAAACGGCGGGACAGTTCCTCGGCCCTCAGGGCCGCACGGCCCGCCTCGCGTTCGATCTCCGCCAATCGCAGCTGCGCGGTACGCTGGGCGCCGGTGCAGTCGCTCAGCCGCTGCACTTGCAGGCGCAGCAGGCCAACCTTTTCGGTCCGGGCACACAGCACGCGTTGGGACCTGGGCAGCGCCCTCACGGCGCGCTGAACAGCCGGCGCGTCACCCAGTACCTGATGCAGTTGCCGCCGCCGGCCCTCCAACGCTTCGCGGCGTCTGCGCTCCTGGGTGATCCGATCGGCGATCCGCTGGGTCAACCGGGCCAGCCGCTCCTGCTCCTGCCGGTCCTGGGCGTCCAGGGCTGCCATGTTTTGCTTGTCGGCGTCCAGGGCCGCTTGTCGCTCTTGCTGCAGCCGCCTGCGCTGCGCCTGCGTCGCAAGCGTCTGTTCACGCTCGGCCGCCAGTCTCGCATGGGTGCTGCGAGCCGCCTCCAGCGCCGTCTGTGCATCGGCCTTCGCCGCCAGCGCCTGCACTATGCGTGCGCCAGCGCCCTCGACGCGCCGCTGCTCCTCGCCGATGCGCTGGTGCTCGTCGTCGATGCCGACCAACTCCTGCCGCAGCGTCACCAGTCCGGCCTTCAACGCCCGTGCAACGTCAGCAGCCTTCTGGCCCAAAGCCCGGATTTCCTCCTGCCCCAACAGATCGGCCAGCAGTGTCTTGATCTCACCATTGCGGTAGTGGCTCAGTTGCCGCTTGCCTTGCGCTGAGAACACCGACGTGAAGAACGTATCGGCACTGCCGCACACCGCTTCGACGCAACGTGTGTAGGTTTCGACTTTGCCGTCCGAGACGGTGCCGTCGGGCAGTTGCACCGGACGCCAAGCATCGCCCGACCACGCAAACAGGAAGGCCTCTGTGCGGCGTCGTGTGCCCGACCGGATCACAACCTGCGACCGGTAGCGAACGCCTTCATGCGCCCAGACCAGGTCCTTCTCGCTTTCCGGGAGGCACACATGGTCGTAGTAGGCGAAGCCGCCCGGACCCGCCGCGATGGCGCGCGAAGGCATCGTCAGGTACGGGTGCATGTTGTCCATGACGGTGGTCTTGCCCCGGCCGTTGCTGCCTGCGATGGCCACCAGTACAGCATCACCGGCAAGGGCCTCGAAGTCGAGGGTCAGCGTGTCTCGGCGCAGACCGTCGCGGATGCCTCGGAACCCTTTGAGGGTCAAGGAAAGAACTTGCATGGTTGAACTCAATAGGGGCGTCAGGACAGTCTCTCGCGGCGATCAGGCGCTGCAAGTTGCCCCTGGCTGATGAACCGAATCAGGACAGCAACGCCGCCTCGGCCGTCGACGCAACCGGCTCGGTTGAAGGCGGAGCGTCATCGGCCGTTGCGTTGCATGCCGGCCTGCCCAGTGCGCCTGCGGCGATGGCCTCGGCCGGCTCGCTCAATAGCGCCTCCAGGCACGCCAACAAGGGCTCTGGCCGGCACGCCGCGACCTCTGCCCACGCCCTCACCTTTTCGGCCAGGCTGTGCGCCTGCGCGATGCCCGCGGCCCGGGTGCGCACCACGGGCACGATGCGGCCCTCGAGTTTGACCTCGGCCGCGCCGGCCAATTCCTTCAGGATGGCGGCCCGGTCGACCTCATGCCGATCCTCTTCGGCGATCATCCAGCGCACGCGGATGAAGGCACCCGCGACACCCTGCTGCGCGACAGCCGCTCGCAACTCATCGAGCCCGGGCTTGCCCTCGAAGCAGATATCGACCGTGCGGCGTGCGGGTGTCGGGTGCAGCATGCAGTCCGCACCGTCAGCATCGACCCGCCAGATCAGAAACCCCTTGTCGCCCTCCTCCCCATAGTGGAGGCGCCCAATGGAACCGGGGTAGGCGATGCACTGTCGGCCTGCCGCCCCGTCGAACCGCCACGACTGGTGTCGGTGGATGTGGCCCAGCAGGAACGCCTGCGCTTGCGCGGCGAACAGGGTGCCGGTGGTGAACTCGTGGTCGAAGCCCGCCATCGGCACGCCATGCTCCGAGACGCAGCCGAAGACGGTTCCATGCGACACGCCCACGGTCGGCAGTCCGATAACGCGCGCGGCGCGGTTGATCGGTGCGAACCCTTGCAGCAGATCGGCCAGTTGCTCTCCCACGGCCTGCGCCGCGGCACCTGCACCGACCGTGGCTGCGACCACCGCCTTGTTCACCGTCGGCACGCAGGTGAACAGCGCCAGCAAACCCGACGGCACCTGATCGAAACGCCACCCTTCGGACGTGAGCCAGCGGCCGTCCTGCGTCAAGCCCACCTGCTGGATGCGATCCGCCACATGCACGCCATAGCGCCCGCCCAGCAACTCGAAGATCGCAAGCGTTCCCGGCGGCTCGTGTGAGTACGTGCCCTGCAGCATCAGCACGGGGCAGTGATCGGCCAGGCGCTGAATCTGGGCGGCCAGCCGCCCAGCAGCCGGCGTATGCAAGTCCATGGCGTGGTCGGTGGAATCCCCCGAAATGACGGCCGCTTGCACCTGCGACCGGATAGCCTGATCGATGGCATCGCCAAAGCAGCGGTCGGCCTCGGCCAGATTCTTCGGGCCGTAGTGCAGATCGGAGAAATGCGCGACGCGAATCGAAGCGACGGCTTTCATGACGCGACCTTCATTTCGGTGTCGATCTTGTCGAGATAGCCCTGCGGGTCGTTGCGATAGCGCTCCAGTTCGTCCCAGGCCCGGCGGCGACCTTGCCGGTTGAGCTTCCAGCCGCTGCCCCATCGGCGTTCGGCGTAGGCCTCGTAAAGGTCCGCGGCAATGCCCGAGGCAAACGCGCGCGCGAACACCTTGTCGACGGTCGGTTCACCGACGTGCCCGTGGCGCCCGTGTTGCAACCCGTCTGCGTCCTCCGTTGGGGCGTCGCCACCCACTACCTGCACCGATGGCGTGACGCCTTCGAGCACCTGGCTCGCGAGCTCGCCGTGCACGATGGCCGCCTCGTCGTCCTCGTGCCCGCGCAGCAGTGCCGCAACGTCCACCGGCGCCTCCAGTTCGATGATCCACTGCGGCACGCGCACTGCCCGGCCCTGCTCGTCGATGTGGCTGACCTCCATCAGCCTCTTGCTCAGATAGAACGGCGTGCGCTGCCGGTCGAGGAATCCGGAGATTCGTCCGCCGCGCAGGAAGCCGATCGTCTCGAACTTCTGGATCGCGGCGTTCATCGCGTAGAAGCTGTTGGTGTGGAGTTCGAAGGCACTGATCGAACGGATGCCCGGCACGAAGAACAGGAAGCGCCCGCTCAGGTTGCACTGCTTGGTCTGGTACTCATGGCAGGTCTCCGGCTCGCAAACGCCGCCGTTCTCGTCGCGCAGCATCGTCTTGCGTCCGCCGAAGAGCCGGATGGTGCGTTTGCCGTTGTCCGCCACCGGCACCGGGGCATGGCAGCGACAATGCCGCACCCTGCCGTCGGACGAATACTCCGACCAGAAGCGCTTCTCGTTCGCGCCCCAGGCGGCCAGTTCATGGGGCATCACCGTCTGCCAGTGGTCAGACGGGAACACCACCGGAAAGCGATACAGCCGGCGGCCCTCGCCTCGATCCTCACCAAAGGCGTCCATCAGTTGCTGGGCCAGGGCCGGGTTCGCGAAGTCCCTGCCCCGCACGGTGAACCAGGCCACGTTGCGCGGCACGAGTGGCGTCTTGAGCTTCGGCAGCGCGTCGGCGAGTGCCTTCTCGATCTGCTCGAAGGATTCGCCTGCGGCAACACCCTGGTCGTAGATCTCGCGCGCACGCGGCTGCTCAGACGCGGTGCGCGAGAGGACCTTGATGCCCGCTCTGATCTTGCCTGCCGTGGGGATGCGGGACGCCCCCTGGCCCAGTACCGTGGCCGGGACCACAGGCCCGCCGTGAATGGTCATGGTGGCATTCGCCATGTTTGCGCTCCGTCATGGGTATCGAGACATCTCGACGACCCATGCTCTCGCGCGAATGCCCCGGGTCAAGGGCTCGCTGCGGGCAGCGCTGGCATGACGGGCTCGCCAGCCGGCCAGACCCAAGCGCGGTCGCCAGCACGAACGGCGGCTTCCTTGACTTCACGATCCTTCGCGGTCATGAACGGGCTGAAGACATGCAGCGCCAGCGGCACCGCGCCCACGTCCAGCAACACCGCGTTCGGAAACCGGGCTGCACCATGAGCGTCGTATCGAAGGGGCTTGATGAAGCGCCTTCGTTGCTCGATCAATGCACGCAGAAGCGGCAACTCGTGCACGCCCTCCACCGGAATCCAGTGCTCGCTGGTCAGCATCAGGCTGGCAGCGTCGATCTCGTAGGTGTGCTCCCGGCGGGCCCGAATCAACGCCGCCATGACGAGGTGCACCCGGTACCCCGTGTCTGCGTCGCGCGCTTCGAACAGCGCGGCAAACACCTTCTCGATCCGCTTCCAGGTCTTGCTGTCCACCAGCAGCGGCGCGTCGGGCATGTGCCGAATCCATACCTTGTGGCCCGAGGCGCTTGTGTCGACGGCCTTGAACTCACCCAGAACGAGGGCCAGCGGGCAGCGGCCATCGATCGGCCGGAGGATTTCCAACTTGACGCGGCGCCGCTGCGCGGCCGCCGTGTGTGTCGCCTCATTGAACGGTTCCGGGACATACAGGCGCTGCGCCAATGGAACGCCCTTCGCGTACACGTCTTGCGCGGCCTCCGTCAGGTATTTGTGAATCACACCCTGGTTGCGCTTGCCCTCCATGGCTGGCGTCCACCGGTTGAATCCAGCCCGCTCGAACAGGAAGTGAATCAGGCCATGCAGGCTGATGCGACGGCGTGTCGCCTCGACATCGCCCGGCAACCCGGCATCCGTGCGCAATCCGCCGTGGCCCTGGGTTCGCGTCCAGGGGAAGTTCACGCACAACTCGACCTCCCCGGCCTGGGATTCCCGCACCGCATCACCGACCAACTCGCCCAGGCCCGACGAGGCCGGGTCCGGCTCGTAGGACATGCAGCTCGGGTGATGCCGGCTGCCAGTCTCGGGCATGCGCTTGACGACGAAGTACCGATGGCGGGCGACGTACATCTCGATCCCGCCGGGGATGCAAAGACACCTGGGCCGCTCCGACGACTCATGAACCTGCGCCAACGCATCCTGCAGCGACGGGTCATCGCCGCTGATGACCCGTCCCTTGATCGAGAAGCGTTGCGTGTCCATGTCCAGGGCACCATGCTCGGGTCCCGCACCGGGCGCCAGTCGAATGAGCGGGTCCCATGATGGCCATTCGCCGTCAGGTGCCCGGCAGGCAACCGCCAGCAGAATCCCTGCAGGTCTCGCCGTCGCACCCCAGAGTGTTTGCTCGGCGGCCCACCGATGGAAGCATCAATCCGGCGCCACAGCGAGACTTCGGGACGCGCGCGAGTTGATGCAGTTGGCCTACCGTTCCACGGTACTTGCTTCCGTGCTGATCGGCCATGGCGCCGGGATTCACAGGGCAGGCGGCGACTTTGCATCGACAGCTAACCGCATTCACTGG